>Ga0307378_10008838_pt1 | contig 13311 bp, 12 predicted proteins | sample UN1MG_FD_202238 | JGI IMG/M metagenome (GOLD analysis project Ga0307378, IMG submission 202238) | Soil microbial communities from Risofladan, Vaasa, Finland - UN-1 | ecosystem: Environmental > Terrestrial > Soil > Coastal area > Acid sulfate soil | place: Finland: Risofladan, Vaasa | collected... | reverse complement strand
ATGCGATAGGCACGCAAGGAGCAACCTCGATCATGGAGTTTTACGCCGCTGGTCTGGGCGATGAGCCGGTTAGCGATTTTAGACGGCACCTTGCGGAATAAAAAACCATCTCGGCGATTCGCCCGCCAACCGTTAACGATATCGTAACCATCCTCTAATTTCGCTATGAGGTGGGGGATATCAGCGGGATCATTTTGGCCATCAGCATCAATAGTAACCACAATTCTCCCGCGAACCCGGTCAAAACCTGCCGCAAAAGCTGCTGTTTGGCCAAAATTGCGTCGAAAGCGGATCACGCCAACCTGGGGATATTCCTCATGTAGAGCCAGCATTAACTCGAAGCTGCCGTCAATGCTGCCATCGTCAATAAATAGTATCTCATATGTCAAAGGTTGTGGATCAAGGGCCTGGCTAATTTCCTCAACCAACCTGCGCAGGCTCTCAACCTCATTCAGTACAGGGACAACCAGAGATAAATCTATTGGTCCATCTTCGATTGCGGGGTTTTTTATTTCGGTTACTTGATTCTGCTGTTTGCTCATCGTTGAAGTCGATTCTATCACGCACATTTTGCCTGACAAGCGATGCACTGCTTCCCACAAAGACCTCTTACATGGTAACATTCCAGCGATGAATATCTCGGTGATATCGACGGTAAAGAATGAAGGTGCGGCCATGCGGCCGTTACTGGAATCGTTAATCAAGCAAACGCGCCAACCTGATGAGGTGGTCTTCTGTGACGGAGGCTCTACTGATGACACCATAGCCATCCTCCAGGAATACCAGCAGCGGCTATCACTCAAGATCATTATGGCGCCGGGTAGTAATATCAGCCAGGGTCGCAACCAGGCTATCGCCGCCGCGGCCGGTCCGATAATCGCCGGCGTCGATGCCGGGGTTACCCTGGCCCCTCAATGGCTGGATGAACTGGTACGTCCCATCGAGCAAAATGGCGCCTCGGCGGTTGCGGGTTGGTTTGAAGCGGCACCGCTAACTGACTTTGAAATAGTCATGGGGGCTACCGTATTGCCTGAACTGGCGGATATTGACCCGGCAGAATTTTTACCGTCGAGTCGATCGGTTGCCTATCATAAACAAGCCTGGCAGCGTGTCGGTGGTTATCCGGAGTGGTTGGATTTTGGCGAGGATCTCATCTTCGACCTGGCGCTCCGGCAGGAGTATGGGCCCATACCATTTGCCCCTGGAGCCGTGGTATATTTCCGGCCAAGGGGAAACTTGAGGGCTTTTGCCCGCCAATATTATCTCTATGCCCGCGGCGACGGGAAGGCCAATCTCTGGGCCATGAGGCATGCTATTCGTTATCTTACCTACCTGGTTGGTATGCCGCTGATATTCGACCTCATCCGGCGTGGAAACGGGATCGGCTGGCTGTTGATGTTTGCCGGCGGCGGGTTATATTGTCGCCGACCGGCCCAGCGATTGGCGCCTGCCATGCGCGACCGTTCCCCGGCAACCAGGCTCCGCGCCTATTCCTTAATTCCAATTATTCGACTGGTTGGCGATGTGGCCAAGATGATTGGTTATCCCGTTGGGCTTATCTGGCGGTGGCGACGCTTTCGTTGATGGATGGCGGGCTGAGTCTGAGTAGCGGCTGAATCTAATTGACGCCTCCCACGGGGGATGCTAAGATCCTGGCAAACTTCGCCGGCTCATTCAGTCGGCTTCTTTTTTGCATCGGGCAAGCATCTTTTAGAATATTTGATCCGGTTAAAGAGAATTTTGCCTGGAATGACGGTTAATCGAGTAACGCTTTATGGAAATCAGACGGACGCTGCCGAGGCGCTCGCGGCAGGGACCATCATGCCTTCTGGTTCTGTTGGTAATCGCCGTACTAGCCGCCGGCATCTTTATTATCAGCAACGTGAGCACGGTTCGGGAATCAATTATTCCTGAGCCAACACCCCTGCCAACCCGATCCGCTGCTTCCTTTGCAGCCAGGGCGGCGCTCATGGAGCGAGATGGCGACTACCAGGAAGCGATAGAGGCTTACGAAGAAGCGATCAGGAACGATGGCAGTCGGGTTGAGTTTTATTTGCCTCTAATCGATCTACTGCTGGCTACGACTCAACCCGAGGAAGGTTTGAAATGGGCTGAGCAAGCGGTCGTACTTGCTCCGGAGAATAATGCCGTGTGGTCAGCCCTGGCGGCCGCTTACCTGGCTAGTGGTATCCGCCTGGAGGAAATCGGTGATCCGGCTGGCGCCGCGCTGGCCTATGCCGAAGCAGTCAGAGCTGCGCGATCGAGCATCGACATCAATCCCAGTAATGCCGTTGCCTTTGCAACAGTGGCTGGCGCGCTGGCCCAACTCGGTCCAGAGCAATATGCCAATGCTCAGGAAGCGGCGGAAATCGCCTTGTCGCTCGACCCCGACAATCCAATTGTCCGCCAGCATATGGCTACCGTGCTGGAGTTCCAGGGTTTTTATTCGGCCGCGATAGAACAGTATCAACTGGCCATCGACCAGAACCCCAATGTCATTGATCTGCATATCGGCCTGGCCTATAACTACTATGCAACCCGCGATATCCCGACAGCTATATTGACCTTCCAGGATGCATTAGATATCGACCCGGAAAATGCTGCTGTTTATGATGGTTTGGGCTGGATGTTTTTCCTGATTGGCGAGTATCCTTCGGCGGAGGAAAATCTGATCAAGGCCGTTGATCTTGATCCTGAGATGGTGCGGGCTCATGCCCATTTGGGGGCGGCCTATTATCGCAACCTCAACTACGACAACGCGATTCCTGAATTAGAAACGGCCGTTGAGCGCTACGGATCGGTTACCGTGGCCAACTCAACCTATTTCAATATGTTGGGCCTGGCTTATTACTTTAAAGGTGAGCAAAATTGTGATCTTGCCGTTGCTCTCTTCGAAACCGTGCTCGATACCGTCCCCGATGATGCGAACGCCTTGGAAGGAATGGAATTGTGCCGGGCTGCTTCCCTGGAGACCGAGCCTTAGCAGTCTAACCACGCGACTGCTAAAAAGTTCTTGACATCCATCAAAACTATGCTAGAATTATCATTGATTTGGCACTCTATCCTTGCGAGTGCCAGTAGAATGTAACAACAATCCACACAATATTCAATTAATAAGGAGAATTCGCTCTATGTCCAAGAAGTTAAAGCCGCTTGGTGACCGATTGGTTATCAAGCCAAATGAACAAGAAGAAATGATGGCGTCTGGTCTGATATTACCTGAAACTGCAAAAGAAAAACCGCAGCAGGGAACCATATTGGCAGTCGGCCCTGGCCGGCGGGACGATGATGGAAACCGTATCGAGTTGGATGTTGCCGTAGACGATATTGTGCTGTATGCCAAATACGCTGGCACCGAGATCAAAATTGATGGCGAGAAGTTGTTGATTCTTAAAGAATCAGACGTTCTGGCCATCCTCGAGGACTAATTAAAGGAAGAAGGAGTATATAGAACATGGCAAAACAACTTATTTTTTCTGAAGATGCCCGCCGGCGCCTTAAAGTCGGTATTGACACATTAGCCTCAGCTGTGGCTACGACCCTTGGCCCCAAGGGTCGGAATGTAGCGATCGACAAGAAATTTGGCGCCCCGACCATCACCCATGACGGCGTCACCGTCGCTAAAGAGATTGAGCTTGAGGACCCCTTTGAGAATATGGGCGCTCAACTGCTAAAAGAAGCGGCGACGAAGACCAATGACATCGCTGGGGACGGCACGACTACTGCGACTGTTCTGGCCCAAAACATCGTCAACGAAGGCCTGAAGAATGTCGCTGCCGGAGCCAATCCTATGCAGCTGAAGCGCGGCATCGAGGCTGGCACCGAGGCATTGTCAAAGGCGATTAAAGAAATGGCTGTGTCCATTGACAGTATGGAAGATATCGCCTCTGTGGCCGCCATATCGGCTCAAGATACTGAGATTGGCTCGCTTATCGCCGAGGTAATGGACAAGGTTGGCAAAGACGGGGTTATTACTGTGGAAGAGTCCCAGAGCCTCGAATTTGAACTAGAGTATGTTGACGGTATGCAGTTTGATCGCGGTTACATAAGCCCCTATTTCATCACCGACTCTGATACGATGGAAGCCAAGATCGAGGATGCTTATGTTCTTATCCATGATAAGAAGATCAGCTCTGCTCAGGACCTGGTTCCGATTCTTGAGAAGCTCATCCAAACGGGTAAACGCAATCTGGTTGTAATCGCCGAAGATATCGACGGTGAAGCACTGGCTACAATGGTTCTCAACAAACTGCGCGGCACGATAAACTCTCTGGCCGTGAAAGCGCCAGGATTTGGCGACCGCCGCAAGGCTATGCTGCAAGATATTGCTGTCCTCACCGGTGGCCAGGTAATCACCGAAGAGATGGGCCGGAAGCTGGAAAGCGTTCAGATTAGCGACCTGGGTCGCGCTGGCAAGTTTATTTCTACCAAAGATGATTCAACTATCGTCGATGGCGCCGGCAACGAAGATCAGATCCACGGCCGCGTCGAGCAGATTAAGGTCGAGATCGACCGCAGCACCTCCGACTATGACAAAGAAAAACTGCAGGAACGACTGGCCAAGTTGGCCGGCGGTGTTGCTATTATCCGCGTCGGCGCAGCCACGGAAGTGGAGTTGAAAGAAAAGAAACACCGTGTCGAGGATGCCCTGAGCGCCACACGCGCAGCCGTGGAAGAAGGTATCGTGCCTGGCGGTGGTGTTGCTCTACTCAATGCTTTACCGGCCCTTGACGATGTTGAGATCGTAGGCGCTGATCAGGCCACTGGCGTCAAGATTCTACGGGCGGCCCTCGAAGCGCCAATGCGCAAGATTGCCGAGAATGCCGGCAAGAACGGCGATGTCATTATTCAGAACGTCCGCTCGGCTCAAAAAGAACAGGGCGATAAGAATATTGGCTACGACGTGCTAACTGAAACGTATGTAAATATGCTCAAAGTTGGCATTATCGACCCGGCCAAGGTGACTCGCGGCGCGCTCGAGAATGCAGCCAGCATCGCCGCTATGATCCTGACGACAGAAGCGCTCATCACGGATCTTCCCGAACCGGAAGGCGCTGGCGGTATGTCTTCGATGCCACCTGGTGGTGGAATGGGCGGATTCTAAACCACTCAGTTTGCTTATGCTAAATCAAGGCCCCTCCTAGAGGGGCCTTTTCTTTTTCCGCGAATCTTTGTAAACTTTCTGCAGAAGCATATTGTGATGGCCAATAGGTAAGCGGTTTATGGGACAAGTACTGGTCGAAAAGATATTACCCTCACTGACCAAAATGGAATGGCCAATCACACCGGTAGCGACTGAATTGGGGCGGAAAACGTATGAGATTGGTCTGGACAAGGCTGATGAATATAAGCATGATGCCAAAGTTTTAGCCTCAGCATTGCGTACTTTTCAAACAGGTGATTCCCGGCCGTATGCTTTTGCCGGGGTCGCTTATGTCCTGGTATTGGCTGCTCGTGAGAACGATGGATCTTATGCCGAGATAGGGTTGTCATCAGCCTTGGATTGGCTCGAAAAAGCCCAAGAAATGGCCCCAGATATCAATGATATCAACATGATTGAGGCTTTCATTTACGTCTATAGCGGCCGATACGCCGATGCGCGCCTGGTCCTCGACTATTTGGAAAGCGCTAGGCCAAATGATTATCATTTGCATAGAGCCGAGATTGCTTTCTGGCAGGTGCAAGGAATGCTTGAGGAGAGTGTCGCCTGGTACGAAAAGGCCGGCAACGCGGCTGAAACTGTCCCCCAGAAATTGCGATTGCGGAGCGGCCTGGGTGATTGCTACCTGGCCATGGAGCAATATGAGAAGGCCGTCGGGATCTACCAGGAGGCTGTCCACTTCTCCAAGGAAAACCCGTGGCTCTGGCATTACCTGAGCCTGGCCCATTGGAATCTGGAAGAGGATGAGGAGGCAGCTCGCTGCAATAAACATGCTTTAAACCTGGATCCAGATTTTGCTGAGGCTAAGAAGCTGGAAGCGATGCTAAAGGAAAGGATGGAAGTAGGGGGATTGAAAAATCGTTTGTTTGGTCGCTGATCTTTTTGAGGGGTGTGCCTGACTAAAACCAGAGGTTGTAATAATAATAAAAAGCAGATAGCTTCAATACGGGAGCCAAATCACATTTCCGAAAGAAATGCCAGTGCCTGGGCTTGCACCTCGGCTGGATTCAGTAGGTTGGTGTTCAAGTATAAAGAACAGTGCTCTCGAGCGTGGGCCAGCCGGCGGTTCTGTTCCTCCAAGTCCTTTTGCTTAAAATCGAGTCGAGGTCGCCGGCTACGTATCCCCGAGTGGTCAACATCCAGGTAAATCAAGACATCTGGCGGGCTGATTCGCTCCCACATATTGGCGACGTACGAATGTTCCTGGGCCACGTGGCGAGCTTCATAACCGGCCAAACGCAACGCTGATACCAGGCTGCTCTTCCCTGAAGCACAAGCGCCAACAACCGCAATTCGTAAAGGCTGTTTCTCTGGGTTCACTTCAAACCTATATTGCTAGAGCATTACTTTCTGAACCTATGGGCAAGGGCCTCGCCTGGCATGCCTACATTGAGCAACCTGAACTGAATCTAAAGCGGGAAACGACCGTTCAATCGCCGGGTCTCGTCACCACTCTTCTCCAGAACAGTAGCAGCCATCACGCTAATATCATCTCGCGGACGGCCGCTTTCTACTCCCATGGCCTGTTCAAGGAGCGTATCCACTATCCTGCGTGCATCAAATATCCCTTCGGCCACCATTTCTTCAACGATGGCCATAGGATTGAACACATCTGCGCCACTTAAACTGCCGGCATGTTGCAAACCATCTGTATAAACCACTATCAATATACCGGCCGCAATTGGAATCTCGGTGATGAGTGGTTTTATATTACGATGCACACCGACCACTGAGGACGGTTCGTCCAATTGGTAAAGACCGCGACTTTTAGTGAAAACAATAACTGGCGCCGGGTTATTGCGCGAGAGAACTATTGTTTTGCTTTGAGTATCGACTGAAAGGATATTCAGAGTAGCGCTTACTTTTCCGCTCCGGTAGGTATAGAGATAGTCATGCGCTGCCCGGGCGGCCGCTCCGTCCCGCACTCCTTCGGCTAACAGTTGAACAGCCTTGCGTGCTACCACATTGCTAATGGCCTTTGCCGAGCGACCACTCCGTTGCCCATCCACAAGAACCAGCGAAATACCGCCGTGAGGTCTTTCAATCATCTCCAGCGTATCCCCGCTCTCGCTGGAGGCATATTTGCTGATTTTGGCGACTGCAAATTGAACTTCCATAACCGAACTCCGAATCAGGCCATCAACGAGCTATCTGTCAAAGACTAAAATAGGTCAGAAAAATAGGTGCCTTAACCGCTATCCCCGAATTTCTAATTTCGCCAGGCTGGCTACCAACTTCTTGATACCATGGTTGGTAAAGGCAACAATAACTTCTTCATCATTGCCGGTTAGCTTGCTCTCTATCACAATTCCACCGCCAAATTTCTTGTGGTGAACATTTTGGCCTGTGCGAAATTCGGCCTTTGCTGGGGATGACTGAGCCTGATGTTCCAATGTTTTTTCGCTGCTATCGGGGTCAGGCAAGTTTTTTTGACGATCATTACTGCTTTCTGCCGACGATTTCCTTTCCAGGCCCCTGCCAATCGCAGCGCGTCCCTGAGACCATTGCCAGGAACTGGCCTGGCGCCTGGTTTCCTGGTGACGGCCGCCGGTTGAGCCTCCCTCGGTTAACTCGGCCGGGATCTCATTGAAGAACCGGGAAGGGGTTGCCACCTCCGATTGACCATAGAAGGTGCGCCGGAAGGCATGAGAGAGATAAACCTGATCCTTAGCCCGGGTTATACCAACATAAAACAAGCGTCGCTCCTCGGCCAATTCTTCACCGTCATCCAACGAACGGCTGTGGGGTAAGATCCCTTCCTCAAGACCGACTATGAATACTGTCGGGAATTCCAGGCCCTTGGCCGCGTGCAGGGTCAGCAAGGTGGGAGCATGGGGGTCTTCTTCCAGGTTATCCACTTCGGAAACCAGGGCCACTTGTTCAAGGAAGTGACTTAAACCGAGATCGCCCATTTCAATAGCCAGGTTACGCAGTTCCATCACGTTAGCCCAACGGTCCCGCCCTTCATCTGTGTCGTCGTTAATGTAACCATCGAAGCCAATGGCTTCGATAATCGTATCCAAAAGCTCACCGACAGTGGCTTTCTCGGCGACTTTTCTCCAATCATTTAAAAAGTTACCAAATGTTGATAATGCGCGCAGCCCCCGGCTGTTAAATGGGTGCTGTACATCCGGATTGTTGATCAGACTGAGTAGCGCTTCTCCTGGTGGCCGGCCGACCCGTTGGGCCCAGTCGAATAAATCTTGCCGGGTCTTATTACCTATTCCTCTTGGGGGTGTATTGATAATTCGGGCCAAACTCACCGAGTCGGCCGAACCATGTACTGTCCGAAGGTAGGCGATCAAATCTTTGATTTCACGCCGGCCGTAGAATCGTGTCGCCCCGACGAGACGGTAATTCATGCCAACGCTTAAAAACGCCTCCTCCAGAACGCGTGACTGGGCATTGGTGCGATACATAACCGCACAGCCACCCGAATCCATTCCTGATAACATTAATTGCTCAATGGTCGAGACAACGAACTCCGCTTCCTCAATATCATTATAGGCTTCACGAACAGTGATCCGCTGTCCCCCTTTTCGCTTGGTAAACAATTCCTTATCCACCCGATTCTGGTTGTTCCGGATAACCGACTTTGCTGCATCCAGGATAATTTGCGTAGAGCGGTAATTTTGCTCTAACAAGATAAGCTGGGCTTGTGGATAATGGTCCCGAAAACGATTGATATTTCGGAAATCAGCGCCACGCCATTTGTAAATCGATTGATCTGCATCGCCCACGGCGAAAATGTTTTCATGCTGGGCTGCTAGCCGCTGCAACAACATGTACTGGACCGTGTTGGTGTCTTGAAATTCATCAACCAGGACATGGTGGTATTTTTCCTGGTATTTCCGCAGTATGTCCTGTCGGGCCTCAAACAGAAGTACCGTATTCATTAACAGATCATCAAAATCCATGGCATTGTTGGCTACCAAAATCTCCTGATAGCGTTGGTAAACGCGTTTGGTCACCTCGGAAATGTAATTGCCAGCGGCATACTGTTCCGGTGTAACAAGTTCATTCTTCGCTTTGCCAATACCTGCCAACATTTTATTGGGCGGGAACTTTTTATCATCCAAATTATTATCGAGTAGAGCCCGTTTTACTACCTGGCGCTGGTCGTCTGTATCGAAGATGACAAAATTGGAATCATAGCCAGGCAGCGACTGATTTTCTCGGCGCAAGATGCCCACACAGGTGGCGTGAAACGTTCCCATGGTCAGACCGCTGGGATTGCCGTCTAACAATGTCTCGACCCGGTGCCGCATTTCACGGGCAGCTTTATTAGTGAAAGTTACCGCCACCAGTTGCCAGGGCGAAACCTGTTTTTCCCTGATCAGATAAGCGATGCGATGGGTCAAGACTCGAGTCTTGCCACTGCCAGGTCCGGCTAAAACCAGAACCGGACCGGCGTCTGCTTCAACTGCCCTACGTTGGGCTTCGTTAAGATTGCTTGTAAGACTCATATCAGGTAATTATAGTCGGAATGGTCCAATCAGAATAACCGGATATTTATCTAATATACTGCAATAAATGGCGGTCAATCTTGTTGGATGCTCGCTAACGCACCACTTTCGATCCAGTCCTGTTCTTGCTCGAAAAAGGCGCAAATTTGGTTTGACAGCCATACCCCGCTCTGTTAGAATTCGCAGCGCTATTGGCCCATTCGTCTAGCGGCCCAGGACGCGGCCCTCTCAAGGCCGAAACACGGGTTCGAGTCCCGTATGGGCCACCAAGGTTTGAAAGGGAGGCTTCGCTCAAATGGGCGGAGCCTTTTTTTAATGAGCTTTCCATGACAGCCAGCAACGAAGAGCAAATCGAAGTCATTGATCGGAAACGATACCGCCGGATTATTTGGTTCTTTGCCAGCATAACTGCTCATGTTATTTGGTGGGACTTGTTGGTCGGCCGGGTATTCAAGGGATCCGTTCGTCGCTCCAGGCCTCTACGCTTCAGGCAGATGTCTCGCCGCTTTCGTGTACTCGCGGTGGACATGGGTGGGGTGTTGATCAAGTTAGGCCAGTTCCTTAGCGCTCGGGTAGATGTGTTACCTCCGGAAGTGACTGAAGAACTTGCCGGACTCCAGGATGAAGTTCCTCCGGTCCCTTATGACGAGATTCTGGTGGTAATGATCGCCGCATTAGGTGATGTCTCCAACCATTTCAGCCAGTTTGAGCGCGAACCGTTGGCGGCCGCTTCTCTTGGCCAGGTCCATCGCGCCCGCCTGGCCTCGGCCAGAGCAAGCGCTAATGATCAAACATCGGAATCGGTTGTCGTCAAGGTCCAACGACCGCACATCGAGGATATTGTCCGGACTGATCTGGCGGCCTTACGCGTCGTAGCTCGCTGGCTTATGCGTTACGGGCCAATCAAGCGCAGGGCCGATGTACCTGCTTTGATGAATGAGTTTTCGACGACTATGTGGGAAGAACTCGACTATACTTCAGAAGCAACCAACGCCGAGCGTTTCGCCGAGATGTTTGCTGGCGATCCATCCATTCGCATCCCGGCCGTATTCCGCCAGCACAGCACGGGCCGTGTCCTCGTGTTAGAAGATGTAAGCGGAATCAAGATCACGGATACGGATGTTATAGAGGCGGCCGGTATTGACTTGAGTGAAGTGACTGCCAGCCTGTTTGATGCCTATTTTCAGCAGATCTTCCAGGTTGGTTTCTTTCACGCCGATCCCCATCCCGGCAATCTTTTCATCAACCCTGTTGGTCCGCCGCTATCTTCAAGGAGCGGTCGCAGCCGTTCTTTCCAATTGACTTTCGTCGATTTTGGCATGGTTGGTCACATCGAAAAACTGAGGGGTGATAATTTGCGGCAGATGATTGTTAGCGTTACCCAACGAGACGCCCGGGGCTTGGCCGAAGCATTTAACGGCCTGGGTTTCTTCTTGCCCGGCAGCGATCTGGATCGTATTGCCGAGGCCTTGACGCGAGTTCTTGATCAGATGTGGGGACGCAGCTTGATAGAGCTAAGCCAGCCTGACCCCAAGGAAGTCCAGGAACTGAGCCGTGAGTTCCGGGACATACTTTACGAATTCCCATTCCAAGTGCCCCAGGATTTTATCTTTTTCGGCCGTGCCCTGGGTATGCTTTCTGGTCTGGCCTCCGTGCTGGATCCGAACATCAACCCCTGGAGCCTGGTGGAAAAATATGGTGCCGATATCATCCGCAGCCAGGAAGCGCTGACATTTAGCCGTGAACTGCTCGGGGAGTGGGCGCGTATCTTTTTGACTTTGCCATCCCAGACGAAACGGGTCATGACAGCAGCCGAGAGCGGACGGCTGCGGGTGACGGCCTTGCCTGATCGATCGCTATTACGCCGGTTGGATAAGATCGAAAGACGGATTGGCCGCCCGAATTGGAGTCTCATCGCGGCCGCCCTTTTGCTAAGCGGCGCGTTATTTTACGTGAATGACGAGCAGATGATGGGAATCGTATCCTGGATTTTGGCCGCCTTGATGATCTTAAGTACGTTTTTTCGCTGATAGCCGGGGCGGTCTATGGCTCGACCTCGTCTAAGGCCTCCTCGGGTATTTTTTCCTCGCGTTGAACTATCACCCCAATCAGACTGATTATCATCCCCGTATTAACCATCACATCGGCAATGTTGAATACACCCGGGCGGATTGTCGCCTGGATAAAATCCAACACTTCCCCGGCAACGATGCGGTCGATCATGTTGCCTAAGGCGCCGCCTATGATCAGCGCCAGGCCAATTCGAAGCATCCACATGGATTTGGGTGTTCTAACCATATAGATGAATAACCCAATCACGATAATAATCGAGATCCAACCCACAAGGCGGCCGATACCTTGGAACATGCCAAAGGAGATGCCCTGGTTGTAGGTGGGATTGAGGGTGAGGAATGTGCCTATCTCAATAGGGCCGTTACCACTAAAATAGTTGGTTGCCCACCATTTGGAGAGACGATCGGCCGCGAAGGCAAGAATGATAATAATATATGGCAACATGAATCAGGCGTTCAGTGAAAAGAATCTGTCAATCGTCAGACTCACCCTGACCGAAAGCGTTTCTAATCCGGTCAACAAAGCTGGGAGGAGGCTCTATTTTTAGTTTTTTCCGTATCTCTGAAAAAGAAGGCTCAGTTAATTTCGTACCATCAGGAAAGAGAAGGGTCGGCACGCTAGCATAACCCCCGTTTAGGCGTATTAGCTCCTCACGAGCATCGGAATCACCGTCAACGTTTATCTTTTCCACAAAAACCTCGTTCCTATCGAGAAATCGCTCCACACTCATCGAATGGGCGCACCAGCGAGACGTATACAGCAGAATGCTATTTTTTGTAGAAGTAGTCATAAGCCTCTTAATATACCAATTCCTATTGAATTCTTTTGTATCACGGCGCTATGTCTCAAACGCCCCTTCGCCAGGTTAGACCCAAACCACCGAAAACACATTTTTCCATTACGCCACGGCAATTGGCCGCTCGTCAGGTAAGCTGGATCTCGCAAATGATTTGGTGAATTTACTCTATCTCCTGTTCGTTTTCCGTGGGCTGGCTTACTTCAGGTGCTTCATATTCCTCGAGGGAGATTTGGCGTCCTCCATTAATGTCAGCATTGGTTACATGGTAGTTGCTGTCAAAGTGTACGACGGCCAGTATCTCCCGGAAGCAACGGCTGTCTATGATTGTCTTGTGCCAGACATAGCCACCGTCTGAATAATTCAACTCGTATTGCTTAAGGATACGCAGCCGGACTTTCTTGCCACAGTTATCACACTGCACGTAAAAGAAGAAGCCTTCCGAATCAGGGCTTTGCCCTTTCGAAGATCCTTCGCCGCCAAAAAGCCGTTTCAAGAAACCCATGGATCAGATTCTACTGCGGGATACTGGGGAGGCAAATATTACCTGCGTACACTTGTCAGGCGTCCAAAAGTGGGATAGACTAGATGACATAATCTTGAAGTAGTTCCTACAATCTAATTGGTAACCAATATGGGGGATTTCAAATTTGAAGTCTGGCCTACAGAGTTCCGCATAATTACGCAGCACTTTGGGGCGAATCCAAGAAATTATGCTCAGTTTGGCTTGCCGGGTCATGATGGCCTGGACATCAGGGCCCCGACCGGCAGCAAAGTTTATTGCGTAGCCCCAGGGGAAGTATTTCAAGTCTATG
>Ga0307378_10008833_pt1 | contig 13316 bp, 13 predicted proteins | sample UN1MG_FD_202238 | JGI IMG/M metagenome (GOLD analysis project Ga0307378, IMG submission 202238) | Soil microbial communities from Risofladan, Vaasa, Finland - UN-1 | ecosystem: Environmental > Terrestrial > Soil > Coastal area > Acid sulfate soil | place: Finland: Risofladan, Vaasa | collected... | reverse complement strand
AGGTTACCTTCTTGAATCAGGTCCATTAACGACAGCCCCCGACCAAGATATCTTTTGGCTATACTAACCACAAGCCGTAGATTAGCCACAATAAGGCGCCTTCTGGCCTCCTCAGCCTCATCCTTGCTACCATGTTTGACTTGGCTAGCTAGCAACTTCTCCTCTTTAGCATCGAGAAGAGGAAGCTTGGCAATCTCAGTGAGATAAAGGCTAACCGAACTAGGTAGCGTTTTTGCATCCAGGTCCGTGGTAGCCCTTGTTGTCAACCCTTGACCTGCTTCCATTCCTAGGTCATACCTCCTCAGTGTCTGACGATTCAACTTGCTGCCCTTTTTCAAATTCCTCTTCACTTAGCGATTCGATGGACTTGAGCTTCCTATTTGCTATTCTGATGGTAAATAACCCCCTACATTTCCCACAACGGAAAGGCCCTTCGTAGGTTGACTGAGTCAATAAAAAACCGGTCTTCATACCACATCCAGGACATTGTATTTGCATTACCAATACCAACTCCTATTCCCTACCGTGTCTCGCTCAGTTCATCAAAGGAAATATTGAGCCTAATCCCGGTATTTGTTACCTCGAGCACCTCTTGAGGTGACAGGAATAGGTCCCTATCAGGCGCTTTTCGGCGAACCATAAACTTGCTGATTTCGCCCGTCCAGGTATTGCGAATTACGTGAGCAACTGTGCCTAGGACCTTATCGTCCCTATCCATTACCTCAGCACCGTATTCTATCTCCATTTTCCCTCTAACCCTCGTCTGTCTGATGTTCAATACCTTCCGCAACCGCTTTAAGCTGAGTAAGCATCTTATCCAAACTTTGTTTCATCTTTCTCCGAAGCATAACCTTGTATAGGAAGCGTGCAATAGTCCAACCACCAATCTCATAAGCGAGGGTGACACTGGCTCTTGTCCCACGTGTATATAGTTCCAACTGCCAATCCTCCCTGACCTTAGGCCGGGTATTGAAAACCCAACCTATGGAACGACAACGGTGGTATCGTAATATGGTTGCCAGAGACTCCAGTTTCTTTCCGCCTATATTTAAGGTTACCTGGCTGGTAGCGCCAACGCACCCCCTGTCCTTGGATATAGGCTTGACATCAATAATCACTGGATCCCACTGAGATCGCCTTTCAAGCTGGCTGGCAACTAGGCTGAAGCAGGACTCGGCAGAAGCGTCAATAAAGATTCCCTTTGTGGCTGCCACTCTCCGATCACGTTGAAGTTTACCCAGACCAGGCGGTAAGGAGGTTCTTTTCGCTGCCTTGGTTGACGGTGATACAGTGCGGGAGCTCGGCCGCTTATTCCTTCTCTTTTTTCGACTGCCGCTAGTCATAGCCTATTCAATGCCCGAAGAACCTCTCTCGCCCGAGATTGGAAACACTATTTCACCTTTCTACTGGCTCTCTTCTTATGCTTCTTATCAGTTGACCTCTTGCCTGTTTTGAATTCTTTATGGTATTCTGCCCTCTGGTCCTTCTTAAGATACTTCTTACCCATTCACACCAACTTGACTGGTAGCCTTACATTTAGATTCTACCCTGCCTCAAACTAAGCCGACATCCCGCATCTGAGTTATTTTGGCATACAAAAAGGGTTATCTTTCGATAACCCTTTTGGAAACACCCTAGTTTATTGACTTACAGCTTTAGCCTGGCTTCTCTCCAGTGTCCTTTATCTCGGTCACCAAGCCTTTCTGTACTGCATACGCCGCTAACTGTTGTCGGTTACGCAGTTGTAGCTTCCCCAAAATGTTCTTAACGTGAACCTTGACGGTATTCTCGGTAATAAACAGCGTCTCAGCCATCTCTTTATTAGTAAGTCCTTTGGGTAGTAACTTTACCATTTCTACCTCTCTGTCCGTAAGACCGGTTGGCTCCTCAGCTTCTTTTTGCCTCATGGAAGCGAACTTACCAACAAGTTTTTCGGCCAGAGGAGGAGATACGACAACCTCGCCTTTCCCGATCAAGTCAATAGACTTAACAAGGTCATCAACCTTCGCATCTTTCTGGAGATATCCTGTAGCGCCTGACTCTATAGCAGAAAATAGCTCCCGTTCATTCTTAGAATCAGTAAGCACCGCTACCCTTACCTGTGGAGATGATTTCTTCATCTCTCGCGTGGCTTCGTTGCTGCCACAATCTAAGATGTTGCTATCAATTAAGACAACATCGGTCTTTGTTTCTTTCACATCCTTAATTGCCTGTTTACCATTAGCACATTGAGATACAACCTCAATATATTCCTGTTCCTCTAATAACCTGGCCAGTCCTTCGCGAAAAACCTCTTTGTCGTCTGCCAAGAGCACCTTTAGTCGCCCCATCTTACACCTCCTAAGGAGGTACGTCTCTCAGGATTATCCAAATACAATAATTAGTCTAACATCTTCATATCGGCGAGTCAAAGACTTTTCACCTCCGGCGCAACGGCCCGTTGGTGAGGAGTACACAAAGCCCCATTTCGTGCAGGACTAAGCTTTTCCAGACCGGAACTAGCGATTCATTCCACTTTTACCTCAAGCATTCCCTTTCAATCTTCAAACCTGTTTTGCCTTCTCGTGAGAGGGAAGGGAATCTAGCTGGGTTTTCAAATAAAAATTATTCAATCTACCCACCCGGGGGTCGAGGATATAGCTTTTTCTTGATGTATCTCAATTTGACTTTTTGTTGGACGCAACGGGTTGAACAAAACCGAGGATTCTTAAACTTCGTATCATTAAACAAAAGTCATCAAAGCTGACATTCGAGCTTATCTGGACTATCTGGCTACTGACAAAGGTAACTGCTGTGCCACCAGGGCGTGGAAACTGGCAGCAATAAGGTCATTCTTCAACTACCTGGTGGAGAATGAGGAGTTAGGAGTTAGCCCGGCAGCCTCAGTAAGAAGCCCCAGGATACCAGGGAAAGAGCCGGAATACTTAACCGAGGAGGAGTGCATCCGTCTTTTAGAGACAATAGCCCGAAAGGGTAGGCCACGAGTTCGTGAACGGGATATGGCAATAGCCGTCCTCTTCCTTCACACTGGGCTAAGAGTATCGGAACTAACAACTCTGAAGCTGATCAATGTCGACTTTGACAGGGACCAGATAAAGATAATCAGGAAAGGGAATAAAGAGCAGTATCTCCATCTAAACGGTGAGACAGTGAACATGCTAGCAAGGTATCTAGCCAACCGCCCAGAGGCTGAAAACAGCAGGTTCTTCGTGGGAACCAACGGGAACAATCTGGACCGTGGGTATATTTATAGCATAGTGCGAAGATACCTAGAGCTGGCCAACATCAGTAAAGGCAAGCACGGCCCCCATCTTTTCAGGCATACCTTCTGCACTAGGCTACATCAGAAAGGAGTGGGACCCTTTGTGATAAAAGACCTAGCTGGTCACAAAAGCCTCGGCACAACCATGAGGTATGTTAAGATTGAGAATAAGGAGCAGGCTGAAGCGATTGATAGACTGGAGTTTGGCATCTTTTAGTGAGGAACTCGGCAGGCTTAGAATCTCTGACTGCTTTAACTAGCCCATTTGTTAGGCCGATTTTACAGCTGCCTTTGCCTTGGAAGGGATAATGCCTATTTGTACCTCGGTAAGTATTTGGGGACACAAACCGGTAGTTTGTTTGGATTGCCTTGCCCTAATCCCAGCGTATAATCCATGTTATACGCATTAATCTACAGGTTGATTATCCAATCAAGAAATAGCACGTTTATCACTCCTTCCCCTGGGTAGAGAAGATGATTACAAACTAAATAAGAGGGTTACACTCTGGGACTCAAAGCAGGAATTGACAACTATATAGTTGAGGTATATGCTGAGCAAACTATGACTACGTGAGGTCACTACCGTATAACAGCCTCCTAGAGAATACTTGAGGAGGTGTAGGGATGAAACAAGGGCACCAGCGCTGTTATTGTAATGTTAATAATGGCGTTCTTTGGTGCTCTTTTTTGTTGAGCACAGTTCGAAATACAACCTCTTGATTAGGAGGTAGCCTATGAAAGACAAGGATAAGACAAAAGAGCAACTCATAAGTGAATTGGAGGAAATTCGCCAGCGGAATGCTGAACTGGAACAGATGGTAACTCCCAACAAGAGCGTAGAGCAAGCCGAAGATGAAGCCCGCGAATACGCCGAGAGCATCATTAACACAGTACGTGAACCCTTAATCGCTCTGGATCAAGATTTAAGGGTGGTCTCAGTCAGCCGTTCCTTCTATGAAGTCTTTAAGGTAAAGCCTGAAGAGACCGTGGGGCAGCTTGTTTATGACCTGGGCAATAAACAGTGGGATATCCCCAAGCTGCGGGAACTGCTGGAAACTATCCTTCCCCAAAAAACAACCTTTGATAACTATGAGGTTGAACACGAATTTGCTGCCATTGGCAGGCGCATAATGCTTTTGAATGCCCGGCAAATTCAAGGAGTGTTGGGAAAAGAGCGGATAATCCTCCTGGCCATTGAGGACATCACCGAACTCAAGCGTGCAGAAGAAGAATTACAAAAGCATCAGGAGCACCTTGAGGAGCTGGTAGAAGAGCGTTCCGCCAAACTAAGGATAAGCAATGAACAACTCGGGCAGGAAATCGTTGAGCGCAAGCAAGCGGAGGAACATATCAGAAGAATTTCCTCGGTGCTCAGTGCCTTAAGGAACGTTAATCAGCTCATAACCCACGAGAAAGACAGCGAGCGCCTGATTCAGCAGGCCTGTGATCTGCTGGTCGAGAACCATAGCTACGATGCAGCCTGTATCTTGCTGGCCGATGCTGATGGAACCTTCGTTTCGGCGGCGATCTCAGGTCTTGAGGATAAGGGTTCTCTCATTATTGGCCAGATGAAGCAAGGTCGGTACCCGCAGTGTGTCCAGGAAACGTTAATACAAGGAAAGTCTCTTGTTGCTTACGAAGATGTCAGCCACCACGAGGGCTGTATTGTCAACACCTTATTTTCTGGCAGAAGTTGTGTGGCACACAGGCTGGAGCACGAGGGCAAAGTGTATGGCGCGATATGGATGACAGCTCTGCCTGAGGTGCTGATGGATAAGGAAGAACAGAGTCTATTCCTTGAACTGGTCACTGACATCTCCTATGCTCTGGCTGGTATTGAAATGGAGAATATGCGCACACAGGCTGAAGAAAGAACTAGACAAGCCAAAGAAAGACTCCAGCTTCAGATTGACCGAATGCCTATAGCGTTAATTACGTGGGATACAGAGTTCCGCGTGCAAACCTGGAATCCTTCCGCTGAGAAGATTTTTGGCTTCACAGTGGAAGAAACGCTGGGGAAACATCCTTACGACCTCATTGTTTCCAAAGAGGCTCAGCCGCTTGTGGACGACATTTGGCGGCGGCTGCTTGAAGGCGACATGACAGCGCATAGCACAAACGAGAACATAACCAAAGATGGTCGCATTATCATTTGTGAGTGGGCAAATACACCGCTAAGAAAAGCCGATGGCACTATCGAGGGTATTCTTTCAATGATTCAAGACATCACCGAGCATATAAGAGCAGAGGAGGCACTGCGAGAAAGTGAAGAACACTATCGTGACCTCTTTGATAATGCTAATGACCTGATCCAGAGTGTTGCGCCTGACGGACATCTTCTTTACGTGAACAAGAAATGGCGGGAAGCGCTGGGATACAGCGAAGAGGAAGTTGCTAAACTTACGCTGTGGGACGTAATCCACCCCGATTCCTTGCCACATTGTAGAGGAGCTTTCCAGAGAGTTATGTCGGGCGAAGCAGTAAGTAAGATTGAGGCTGTCTTTGTAGCTAAGGACGGGAGACTAGTTAATGTTGAAGGGACTTCTAGCTGTCGGTTCGAGGATGGTAAGCCGGTAGCTACCCGGGGCATTTTCCGCGACGTCACCGAACGCAAGCAAGCAGAGAAGGTGCTGCAGAAAAGCGAGGAACGCTACCGTGACCTCTTTGATAATGCTAATGACCTTATACAAAGCGTTGCGATCGATGGCCATTTCCTTTACGTAAATCAGGCTTGGCAAAATGTATTAGGATACAGTGAGGAGGAAATTCCCAATCTGAAGATGTGGGACATAATCCACCCCGATTCCTTGCCACATTGTAGAGGAGCTTTCCAAAAAGTTATGTCAGGCGAGGCCGTGAGCAACATAGAAGCCGTTTTTGTAGCCAAAGATGGTAGCCTTATTTCGATCGAGGGAAACGCTCACTGCCTGTTTGAGGATGGTAAACCTGTAGCTACTCAGGGGATTTTCCGTGACATCACCGAGCGCAAGCGAACACAGGAAGAACTTACTAAGCTCTATGATGAACTCAAGTCACTCAACTTGGAACTGGAGGAGAAAGTTGAGGAGAGAACAAAACAATTTGAGGAAGCAGCTCAAGCCGCTGAAGTTGCCAACAAGGCAAAATCAGGATTTCTGGCAAGCATGTCCCATGAACTCAGGACTCCATTAAATGCCATTATCGGTTTTTCGCAGGTATTGCAGGAACAATACTTTGGCAAGCTCAACAGGAAGCAGGCTGAATACATAACCGATATTTTGGAAAGCGGCAAACATCTCCTCTCCCTTATCAATGATATCCTTGATCTTTCCAAGATAGAGGCTGGCAAGCTGGAGTTAGAACTATCTAAGGTGAAGATAAAGGATTTACTAGAAGACAGCTTGATCATGATCAAGGAGAAGGCATTAGTACATGGGATCAAGTTGGATTTTCACACTTCAGGAGACTTGGAGGATCTAGAAATTACGGCAGATACACGAAGAATCAAGCAGGTTATGTTCAATCTTCTTTCCAATGCCGCCAAATTTACCCCTGATGGTGGAGTCATCAAGGTAGAAGGCAAGAAGGATGATAAAGAGGTTATTATTAGTGTCTCAGATACCGGCATTGGTATTGCTCCCGAGGAGCATGGAAAAATATTTGGGGAATTCTATCAAGCCAGGAATACCCCTGTAGATAAAACACCTGGCACGGGACTGGGGCTACCAGTGACTAAGAGTATCGTGGAGATGCATGGTGGGAGGATATGGGTAGAAAGTGAAGGGGAGGGTAAGGGCAGTCGGTTTACCTTTACCCTGCCTATTTGAAAGCTAGTCGGGCTGTGAAAATAAGCTAAGATGACACTACTCATGGAAGAGACCGGGGATAATACGAGGAGGGATTAGTCTTAAGAACTGACGCAATTCTAGCAACATCACATTAAGGAGGATTACATGGCAAAGGCAATACTCATCGTTGAAGATGACCCGAGGCAACTGCGCCTGATTCGAGACCTACTCAAGTTATCCGGATATGTAACCATCGAGGCAACCGATGGTGAGAAAGGTGTTGAGTTAGCCAAGGCAAAGAAACCAGACCTTATTCTGATGGATATTATGATGCCCAAAATGGATGGCTATACTGCTTGCCGTGAAATTAAGTTGGATAAGGCTACCAAGGCGATACCGGTGGTCATGCTCACCTCCGTGGACTTTCAGCTCAACAAGGAACTTGCTAAGGATATAGGTGCTGACGGGTATATAACTAAGCCCTTGGATCGTCAGAAGCTGCTGGATGTAATGCACCGATTCTCGACAATTTCTTGAGCATGGTTACCTTCTCAGTAAAGGAGTAACGTATGGTAAAGACGATATTAATCGTTGAGGATGACACCAAGAATATGACATTATTCCGTGACCTGCTCGAGGTATCCGGATATAAAACTATCGAGGCAAGCGATGGCAAACAGGGTATTGAATTAGCCAGGGCCAAGAAACCGGACCTTATTCTAATGGATATTCAGATGCCAGAGATGGACGGACTAGAGGCTACCCGAATCCTCAAGGCGGATGCCACCACCAGTGACATCCCGGTAATAGCTTTAACCGCCTATGCAATGGAGGGGGATAAAGAAAGGATACTTGGGGCGGGGTGTGACGGGTATCTGGCCAAACCTATTGACATCAAGGAATTCCTGAAAGAAGTGGCCGAGTATCTGGCACGATAAGGAGAAACGTATCCAGTAAGGAGGTAAAAATTATAAACGAGCTTTTGGTGAAGCATCTGAATGAGCAATTGGTTTCGGAGTTTGAGGCTGCCTTTAGCTATCTCTACCATTCGGTCAAGGTTAAGGATGAGGAGATTCGAAAGACTATGGAGGATTTCTCTAAGAATGAATTGGAGCACAAATCTTAGAAGGTTCCGATGCCGAATCTATCAAACTAGCCGAGGTTATTGCCCTCACCCATCACGAGAAATGGGATGGAAGTGGATATCCCAAAGGCTTTAAGGGTTCAGAGATACCTTTGGCTGGGCGTGTTACTGCTATCGCTGATGTCTTTGATGCACTTACATCCAAACGACCTTATAAAGAGGTTTTTTTACTAGAAAGTGCCTTGCCATTATTAAGGAGGGCCGGGAAAGTCACTTTGACCCGGAGGTATTGGGCGCCTTCTTTGCTGTTGAAGATGAAATACTGTCGATCAAGGAACAGTACAAAGATTGGCACTCAAGTCCACTCATTAAGTGAGAATGAATAATCGTTATCATACAAAGCCTCTCAAGAATATGTCAACATCAAGGCATAGACAGTGAAACAAAATAACTGCGGATGGTGTTAGCATGATAAAGTTTAAACGTCTGTCCCACCAAATCATGGCGGTTTTTATCAGTGTTATATTGGTCATTTTGATTCTATCAGGTTTGGCAACGACTATCTTGGCACAACGAATAGTGACTGATAATATCATCCGTGGACAACGTGATTTAGCCATCAGCCTAACTGACCATATCTTATTTGAATTGGGAAGCAACCTTCAGAGACTTGATGAACTGACCAGTATGAGTACTGTCAAGTCAATGGCACCTGCTTCGCTTGTTACTGAATTGCGTGCGTTCCAATCCCGTAATCCGACTATCACCAATCTCTATATAGCTGACCGTACGGGACAGCAAATCGCTCGCTCGGATTTTGATCGTACATCAGATGTTGCTTCAATAGCCGGCTTCCAAGAAGCTTTGCAGGGTCTAGTGTACTTTTCTGACTTATCCCCTGTAGTTCTGTCTTCACAATATCAACAGGCCGGTAATACATCATTAACGTCAGAATGGCAGGATAGCATAGCAGTGAGTGTCTTTGTGCCCGTCATGGATACGGGTGAGGTGATTGGTGTACTAAGAGCGAATATCAATTTGTCCCGAATACAACCGCTGATAGAAAACCTGACGTTCACCCATGATGAGACCGTGATGGTTTTGTCTCGGTCTGGAAAGGTCGTAGCGCATAGTCACAAGGCGGAACTGGGCAAATTACCGGAGTTGAGTGCACCTGAGCTATTTAACGCGTTGGAGCTGGGATTACTTAGCGTGCCGGAGAACTACAATGATGAAATGGGTAGGACTGTTAAAGGTGTGATCTATCCTATCGGGAAGCAAGGCTGGAACATAATAGTACAAACGCCGGTATCTAAGCTGGCTGAAGAAATGAGTGGACTATGGCTTCTCCTGGCAATCGTGTTAGTAGGTGGTGCAGCCCTGGCAGTTGCTGCCGCTTGGCTAATGGCCACTCGATTGACACGTCCCATCAGCCAGTTAGCTCAGGCCACTGAACAGGTAGCAGCGGGTGAATTGACCACACGTGTGGAAACGGATGCTGTAAATGAGGTAGGCACGCTAGCTGACAGTTTTAACCGAATGGTATCGGAGCTAAGCTATGCACAAGCACGAAACCAGCAGCTACTCAATGAGTTAAAACAACTCAACGAAGATTTAGAGAAACGTGTTGAGCAGCGGACCGAAGAATTGAAAATAGCCATGGATCAAGCTGACGCTGCCAACCGGGCCAAGTCTGACTTCGTAGCTAATTTATCGCACGAGTTGCGCACACCGCTTACCTCCATCACTGGATTCTCGGAGGCACTCCAGGAGAAGTACTTTGGTGAGCTCAGCGAGAAGCAGGCGGACTATGTTAAATTCATCCGGGATAATTCTCAACACATGCTCTCTCTGATTAATCAGATCGTTGATCTGGAAAAGATTGAAACCGGTAAAACAGAGATGGAGATATCCAACGTAAGAATAAAAAGGCTGTTAGAAAACAGCATGTCAATGTTTAAAGATAAAGCGGCCGAGCACCATCTAACATTGGATTACCAATTGGCACCGGAGCTTGATGAGTTGGAGATACGTGCTGATGAAACAAAACTGCAGCAGGTAGTCATCAACCTGCTTTCCAACGCAGTCATGTTCACTCCGGACGGCGGCCGCATCAGTGTGAGAGCAAAGCTAGCCGACAAGCAATTGATTGTTGAGGTGGAGGATACTGGTGTTGGTATTGCGCTGGAGAATCAGGAGAGGGTTTTTGAGGATTTCTTCCAGGTGAAAAGCGAGATTAAAGACAAGACGCCGGGCCTCGGTCTGGGGCTAGGTTTGAGCCGCAGGTTGGTTGAGATGCACGGCGGTAAGATCCGGGTTGAAAGCGAAGGCGAAGGTAGAGGCAGCCGATTTATCTTCACAATACCCATTAGTGAGCGGTAGCTACCGTGTCAGATATTCATGACATAAGTTATGGGAAGATAGTCATAATAAATCATTAGGAATCACATTTATGGAACCTAAAGTATTAGTCGTTGATGACGAAGCCCGTACACTACGGCTTATGGAAGCAATGCTAGTCCCAGCCGGTTACCAGGTCGTCCTGGCAGAAAACGGCACTGAAGCGATTACTAAAGCCATGCTAACTTCTCCGGATGTCATCCTGCTCGATGTTATGATGCCGGGGCAAGATGGCTTTGAAGTTGCCTCGAAGCTCCGGGCAAATAAACAGACAAAGGACATACCCATTGTTATGGTTACGGCTCTGGGTGAGGTCAAGGATCGGGTAAAAGCACTAGAATCGGGTGCTGATGACTTCCTCACCAAGCCGGTAGACAAGACGGAGCTACTGACTAGAGTAAAGACTCTGATTGAGAAATCCGAAAGAATAAGGCAGCGAATAGTACCGAAGAAAAGACCGCTAGTCCCCATAGTCAGCATTATTGTTGCCGTTATTGCTGCTATTGCCGCCACTATTTTCATTTTCACGAGTGAACCAGTAACAACTGAAGTAATAGTCGAGAAGGAAGTCGTACGTGAGGTTGAGGTTGTCAAAGAAGTAGTTGAGAAAGAAATTGAATACCGTGATATCGTCAAAGAGGTAATGATTGAGAAGCCAATTGAGCAGAGGGAATTCGTTTCAAAGGAAGAACTTGAGAATTGGCTGGCGGAGGATGATGGGGAAACAACCATTTACTTCTTTATTACACCCGATGGCACTACGGGATCGAGTGATAAATACGATTGCGATGATTACGCGTTAGACTTGCAACAGAGTGCACTTAAGGATGGTTTTTTAATGTCAGCTACCATAATCGAGAAGGGTGATCAGCTACACATGATAAACCTGGCGGTCATAGGCAACGACGTCTACTACATTGAACCACAAACCGATGAAGTATGGTTCTACGCCTATCGTGATTAGAATAAACTGTTCTGTTAACCATCGAACAGAAGTCCATTCTAATCACATACTAAGGAGCTTGAATATAACAGAAGATGCATTCTGTTGCGTGCATTCTTACATCGGCTCAACAAATTAGTATATTGTGACGTAGAAACTCGAAATAGCTTGAATGGTCTCAATTATCAGATACGACGTATTAGATCAGAAACCTAAACTCAGCTCTTGCGTATAAGTAGTGTTATACGTATAACCTAACATACATGGGGATGTTTGATTGTTTTGTACTATAATAATTCTTCGGGTAAAGAATCTATAGGTATTTTGCCAAATAGAATACTTGTTTAAGTCAGAGTCTCTATGCTAACGTTGAGATGTTTGGCCTAAAACTAGTATTGGAGCATAACTAATGAATAAAAATAATGAGTCAATCAAGGAACTCTCTACCACTAACTTGGCGAAGGAATTAAAAATCAGCACTCGTGATATGTTCCAAGAATTAGTAGAAAATGGACTTATTGTCAAAACCAGCAGTGGTTGGGAATTAACCCCAGCTGGTAAATCTAAAGGTGGTATTTATAAAAAAAGTGAAAAATTCGGTCGTTATATAGTCTGGCCATCATCAATAAGGGCCGGATTAGATGAAAATCGTGAAGATGAACAATCTGGTCTAGTTACAGCGACTTCTATTGGTAAGCGTTTTAATATGTCTGCTAAAAGGGTTAATTCTATCCTTTCCGAAATTGGTTGGATAAAGAAAGATGCAATAAAGGGGTGGCACCTTACAGAATTAGGTAAGAGGCTAGGGGGAATACAATCAAAGCATACGACATCTGGAGTATCTTTCGTCCGTTGGTCTGACAAAATAATAGATAACCAAATATTAGTAGCTAATATACGTCAATCTAGTGGGGAAGTTACTCAAATCGATGAAGAGGAAGCTGATAATGCTGGGAACTCAGATTCAACAGATTTTAGAAATAAATATAGACCAGAACTTCGAGCTATAGATGGACATTACGTTAGGTCAAAGGCAGAATTACTTATTGATAACTGGTTGTATCAATTTAAAATTGTTCATGCCTATGAAAGAAAACTGCCTATAGAGGAAAAAATACTTTGTGACTTCTACATTCCTACTGGAAAAGTCTATATTGAATACTGGGGTTTAGAGGAAGAAAAATACCTTGCTAACAAGAAAAGGAAAATAGACATATACGATAAGTATAATCTAAACCTCATTCAACTATTTGATAAGGATGTATTTAATCTAGACGATACACTACCAGCTAAACTTCTAAATTTCGGTATACCAGTAGAGTAAGAATTAATGGCGTAATTCTGTTAGCTTTACCTACTACTGCAGGAACATCGGGATGATTACATGAACGTAAAAATTCACTATTAATTACAGGCCTGCGTGTAATTAATGTTATATGTGAACATATGTGGCAAGCTGATGCTCATTATTCAATAGTCGGAAAAGGGGGTTAGAAGCTCTCTCGATTATTGTAAGGGAAGGTCATTTATTTTTTATTTCTTCAGTCTCACCGATAAGCCAGCCGACAGTCACTCCCAGAGCTTTGGCAATTGCTACCGCTTCTACATCGGTGACTTCTCGATATCCCGTCTCAATTTTCGAGATAGTTACCCGTTCTAGTTTTGAGCCTTGAACCTGGAGTCGTGCAGCTAAGTCCGTTTGAGTTATCGGTGGCTTAGCATTCTTTCTTGCTAGCCGCACTCTTTCTCCGATAATATTTCTTCTTATCATTTGATTGAATTGTATGAGATATTACCCACTGGAATGTTCCATTCTGGAACAATATGTGTTATAATGGAGTTATCCAGAATCAAAATAGG
>Ga0307378_10008832_pt1 | contig 13316 bp, 9 predicted proteins | sample UN1MG_FD_202238 | JGI IMG/M metagenome (GOLD analysis project Ga0307378, IMG submission 202238) | Soil microbial communities from Risofladan, Vaasa, Finland - UN-1 | ecosystem: Environmental > Terrestrial > Soil > Coastal area > Acid sulfate soil | place: Finland: Risofladan, Vaasa | collected... | reverse complement strand
TTGGGGGCGATGGCGGTTTTGGCAGTTGTGTCACCTGCAAGGACAGGGTCTATTTGTTCGTCAACTGGAAGCGCTATGCGAATCAGGGCGGCGCCGCCGACGTGGTCGTCTGCCTCGACGCGAACACAGGCAAGACGCTGTGGAAGACGGCCTTCCCGGGGCGCGAATACGGCTTTGGCACTTCCAGCACGCCTTGCGTGTACAATGGCAAGGTCTACGCGGTCGGCGGCAATGGCATGTATTGCATGGACGCCGCGACGGGGGCGGAGATCTGGAAGGTGCCAAGCGTCGGCAACGAGCTGAGTTCCTCCCCGACGATCGTCGGCGGCGTGCTCGTGGTCTCCACAGGCACACTGAAAGGCTTCGACCCCGCGAACGGCAAGGAGCTGTGGGCGTGCCCGCAGGCCGGCACCGGCAACGGCAATAACACATCGCCCGGCGTGTGGGTCACGGACAAAGGCCCGCTCCTCATCACCAACATGGGCAACCTGACCTGCGTGAACCCGAAGGACGGTTCCGTGGTCTGGCAGAGCGAGGGGGCGAACTGCAATTCCACGCCGGCTGTCGCGGACGACGTCTGCATCGTCGGCTCCGCCCTGGCGGGCTACCGGCTGCTGCCCGACAAGGCGGAGAAACTGTTCCCGACAAGCTCAACCCGCTGAACATCGGCATCGACGAGTTCACCGTGACCGTGATCGAAACCACCACCGCCACGGGAAGCCCCATTATCTGGAGCGGCGCGGCAACCAAAACGCTGATGGATCGCCCCGAATGGTTCTGGGGCACCAACTGGCAGGGCAATGCGGCGCCTGCAGACACAACGACCGCCGAAGTCAGATTCGAAGACGCCGGACTTGGCACCAGCGAGCTTACGATGGACAGAACCGTCGGCACGCTCACCTCGGCCAATACCGCCGGCGAGCACATCATCGTCCTCGGCGGCAAACGGCTGGCCATCCCGCCTGGCGGCACTCTTAGAACCGGCAACAGCGTCGGCACCAGCTCGATGACCATCATCAACGGCACGCTGGTCCTAGGCACCGATGAAGGCAGCGCCGACCTCCGGCTCGGCATCAACGGCGCAGCCACCGGGCACGTCTCGAACCTTAAGATCGAGGGCACCATCGAGGCCCACATCGGCAAGCTCCACGTGGCGAACGCCTGGGAAAACGGCGCGACGCTCGACCTCACACAAGCCCAGATTCAGGGCGGGGTGCTGGCGGTCGACGAGCTGATAATCAGCAGCCACCCTGACAGCGCGCGAAACGGCTTCCTGCTGCTGGGCGAGTCGACACTTACAGGCATCGTGGTGGCGGACGTGCTGACGATCGGTAAGGCGGGCACAGGCAGAATCGGTGATCCGGGCAACTACGACCTGCCCGCCGGCGTAAGCATGCAGATCGGCAGCGAAGGATCCCCCGCCACGCTCGCAATCGGCACAGAGAGTTGGGGTCGCGTAGGCGCACCCGCCAATGGCAGGCTCGTTGCCACGTCCGGCGGTTCGTTTGAAGCGTGGCTGACCACGATGGACGTGGCTACCCGCGGCGGCAACCCATGGGGCGGGCACACTAACGGCATCGTCGACCTTCGCCCCATGGGCGGCGATGTGACCATCGATGCCGACGCCACGCAGATCGGCGTCCGTAACACCGCGAATGCGACTAACTCCGACTGCATCGGCAGCGTGTACCTCGGCGGCGGCACGCTGACGACGGGCAGCCTGGCGATCGGGCAGAACAGCTCGGGCGCCTACGGCAGGCGCGTCGAAGGCCTCCTGCAGCTCGAGAACGGCGCCAAGGCGACAGTTTCCGACAGCTTCATAATCGGCACCGGCGTAAGCGATGCAGCCAGCTACGGGCGTGTCGTTTCGCTCGTGGGCGGGTCCTCGACCGGTCTGCACATCGAGGCCGGAGCCACAGTCGAAATCGGCGACCGCGCCCGCATCGAGATCACCTTCTCGCAAACTCCCGCAGGCTCCGGCCTGTTCTGGGGCCTGAGATGGGGCGGCGATCATGTCCAGGATATTAATGACCTCGTAGCGGACGGCAGGCTGGTCATCGTTGACGATGAACTCGGCAAGAAAGCCGAAATATTCCTCGCCGGCGGCGACACCTACATCGGCATTAAGGCCCCCACCATCGGCGTGTCGTCCTTCAGCGTGGCCGACCAGTCCACCGGCAGCATGCTCGTGACAGACGATCCGACCGTGGCCGTAACGATGACCGTGGAAGGCGAAGGCATCACCGGCTACATGATCACCGAAAGCGCCGTGGCTCCCGCGGCTGATGGCCTCGGCTGGCTCGCCCAGATCCCGGCCACCTACGTCATCACGGGCGGCCTGGGGCAGAAGGCACTCTACGCCTGGGCCACTGACGGCACCAACGTCAGCGAAGGCAAGGCCGCCACCATCCTCTTCAGCACGGCCACGCCGGTCGTCTCCAAGGTCGCCGTCAACGACAACGGCAACGACACCGCAAGGGCAACCTGGAACACCGACATCCCGGCCCAGGGCGGCATGACCTACGGCGAAGTCAAGATGAGCGGCGTTACGCCGAACTCCGCCTTCGAGAACGCCGTCGGCCTCAGCCACAGCGTCACCTTCGCGACCGCCGCGGGCGTCAACTACAAGATCATCCTCGTGAACAACGAGATCGCCGGCGACGCCATTTACTGGCCCATCATGTGGCCGATCCTCGGCGACGCCACGCTGGACTGCCAAGTGAACATCCTGGATCTCATCTACATCCGCAACAAGCTCAACCAGAACCCTGCCACCGGCGATAACTGGCGAGCGAATGTGAACATCGACCCGGCGACTCGTCTGCCGGCCGACAACCAGATCAACATCCTCGACCTCATCTACACGAGGAACAAGCTGAATACGCGGTGCCCGTAGTAGACCAGCTCGCGAAACACTGATCGCGATGGGGAGCAGAACGGTCTGCTCCCCATTTTGTATAGATCCTTCACTCGCCACACGGTACGGTTCCGCTCATGACCCGCAGAAATCTTATCACCTGCGTCACCCTCGCCCGACTGATGCCTTCGCGCCGGGCGATCTCCGCCTGGCTCGCCACTTCGACGGCATCGAGCTGCCGCCGCCATTCGACTGCCTTCTGAAGTAGCGCGGCCTTCCGCATCTCCCTTGTCATCCCCCTGCGCTGGGCCTTCTTCTGCCGACTCGGCGGCACCGGGCTCACCACGCGGTTGGCGGCCACCAGCCGGCTTAGCCGGGTAACGCTATCGTTTCCGAAGGCCGGTTTCGGGCCCAAAGCGACCTCCACGATTTGCTCGTTCTGGCTTAAGGAATCCGCCACCGTGACATGCACGATACGGAACCATATTTCGGGCTTTGCCCCCTATCAGGGGAGCCGGATCGGATTCGAACTCGCGTGCTGTGGTTAACACCTGCCCTGGCTTGGCCTCCCGCTGGAGGCCCGAAGATGGCTCGGCTTCCCTGCGATTTTCCGGCCAGATTTCCCTGCCGAAATCATTTGAACTTGCCGCCGGTCGCCTGTAGAATATGAGATGCTGATTCCCTTGCGGCTGAGGCGCCTGCGCGTGGCTTCCGGTTCCCCGTGACGGAGCCGCGCATTTGTCCCGTCGGAGCACGCGAAATCGACTTAGGGGACTTGTGCCGTGAATGTGGAGAAGAACTTGCCTTTTCATCGTTTACGTCGTCTGTCGGTAGTCAGCGGCTTCTTGGACGGATTGGACATTGAATTCGCCCCCGGGCTGAACTGCATCATCGGCGGCCGCGGCACGGGGAAGACCACGATCCTTGAGTTCATCCGGTACGCACTCGACCTTAAGCATGGGGAACCGGCGTGGCGTAAGAACGTTCAGTCGTTGGTGGAACATAATCTGGCCGGGGGCCGGATTCGCCTGACCATTGAAACTAAGGAAGGGTTGACCTATATCGTCAGTCGTACGGCTGGCGAAGAGCCTCGCGTTCTGGACTCCAAGGGCAATTCAACAGACATCACGCTCTCATCCGGTGTACTCTTCGCCACAGATGTCTACGGGCAGAATCAGATCGAAGGCATTGCTGACGATCGACTGCCACAGTTGGAGCTGATCGACAACTTTGAGGTCGACGTGATCCGTGAGGATAACCTGCAGATTCAGCGTGTCAGCTCAAAGTTGAGATCCAACGCCCAAGAGTGTATCCAGGTGCAAAAAGTTACCGCTGGCATTGCGGACGAGCTTGGTACTCTGCAGAGCTTGGAAGATAGGCTCAAGGAGTTCAAGATGACGACCGGCCATGATGCCCATGTCGTCAATCAGGCCCATGAGCAAAAGGCACAGCGAGACCGCGAGAGGCGTGCCATTGCCGCAGCACAGGGATTGCTGGAAGACTACGCACGTGAGATCGATGGGCTGGTCGGTCGATTACCGCAGGGAATCGGCCAAATCTTCGACCGCGAAACGGTTGCTGGACCGAACGTCGAAGCAACGAGAAGCTTACAGGCTATTCTGCTCAAGTGCGGCAAAGAGGTCGATGGCGTTCTTGAAGCAGCGCGAACCCGGGCGAGAGATGTGGCCGCGTCCTTTTCGGCCGAAGCAAGTAAGTTGACCGCAACGCACAAAGCTCAGGACGCGGCCTTTGAGGATCTGATCGAGAAGCATAAGGAGGCGATGGGGCAATCGGCTGAGCGGGCGTCCTTGGAGAGGCGCCGCAACGTGCTTCTGGACAAGAAAAGGGCTTTCGATCAGAAGAACAAGGAATTGCAGAAGCTCCTGCAAGAGAGGGCGACTCTCTTGGTGGAGCTATCGGAGTTGAGGAATCACCGGTTCGGCATCCGAAGACGTGTGGCCGAACGCATCAACGCTGAGGTTTTGCCGCAGATACGGGTGCGGGTGGAGCAGTATGGTAATACGCAGAATTACAGAGAATTGCTCGAATCCAACCTTCGCAACGCAGCCATCAGGCACGGGATAGTCGCCGGCAAGATCGCTGGGCGGATCTCACCCACAGATTTCGCGGAAGTTATCCGCCAGAAGGACCACAATGCCCTCGTGGAAAGGGCCGAGATAAACGCGGATCAGGCCCTTAAGGTAGTTGATGCCCTCTATGGCAACCCAGCTCTTTACGAGTTCGAGGCCGTCGAGCTGATTGACCTGCCCTGTATCGAGCTTGAAGATGGTGGTGAGTACAAGAACTCGCTCACACTATCCACAGGGCAGAAGTGCACATCGATCCTGCCGATCCTTCTGCTCGACAGCGAAAAGCCTCTACTGGTTGATCAGCCCGAGGATAACCTCGACAATCGCTTCGTGTTCACAACTGTAGTCAAGCGGATCCGAGAGGTGAAGCGCAAACGTCAGCTCATCTTCATTACCCACAATCCGAATATCCCGGTCTTGAGTGACGCGGACAAGGTCTTCGTGTTGACCTCGACGGGCAAGAACGGCACTGTGCAAAAGAGCGGCTCTGTGGATGAGTGTAAGCAACACATTGTCACGTTGCTCGAAGGTGGCGAGGAAGCGTTCAAGGAGCGCAAGAGGAGGTACGACTATTGACCTCCGGTGAGAAGAATGGCGAATACGAGGAATTCCTCTCGCGGCTGCGAGAGGGCCAAAGTGCCGTTTCCGCGTCAGAGAAGCGCCGCTACTTGAGAAGCATCGGCAACGAGCTCAAGCATGGCCTAGTGTCGGAGATCCCGCAGTCGATCATGCCAATACTCCATGCCCTCGCGGAAGACGAGAGTTGGGAGGCCCGCCAGGATGTGGCTGAGCTGCTTCTCTACGTGCCGGAGGATGATTTCGCGAAGCTGGCGGGTACGCTTGCAAACGATCCCAACGGCTATGTTCGAAGAGCTGCGGAGCGGGCGCAAGAACGCAGGCGGAAGGCAGAGTCGCAAGTTAAGCGCGCCAGCCGTGGAATTGAGCAAATGTCAGAGGAGCACAGGAGCTTCTCGAACCGGTTTGGATGCGAGGCAGCGGACGAAGCGATCCGTCTAGGCGAAAGGCGCTTTGCACTCCTCGCCAACGCGGCTGTTCATGACCTACTCAATCTGCTCACGCCGTTGAAATCGCAAGCACAAGCTTTGGCAAAGGGACTGAGCGGAGGGGATGCGGCTTTGTCTCGCACGGCTTCCAGACTGAACGATGGCATGGATTTGATCGAGCGTTCGATCCGCGACTTGGAGGCTTACGCACAGGCGTTGCCGCCAGAACGCCATCCGGAATGGCTACATGAGGTCGTTCATCTGGCCAAGGAGTTGGCGCTGCAGAACCTACAGGCCCAGGGGTTTGACTTGAGCCCCGTAATGCTCGAGGATGGCGACGTGGCAGAAGTGCGGGTGGAGATGTCAAGGCAATTGATCGTGCAGGCCCTGACGAACATCATCACCAACGCATATGAGGCCTTTGCCGACCACGATGGCAGGATCTCCGCCGGGCGGATCACGATCTCGACGCGCACCGAAGAAGGAAGGGTGCTTCTCGAGGTGCGCGACACCGGTTGCGGTCTCCCGGACGAGGAGCTTGCATCACTCCGGGCCTTCTTGCCAGGCCGAAAGAACATGAACAAGAAGCGGAGCACCGGTTCCGGGTTGATTCTCGCCAAGAAGTACATCGACGCCCATGAGGGGGCTATCACGGTCGAGAGCAGGCTGAACAAGGGAACCACGGTGCTGATATCTTTGCCCGTGCGGGCAGGGGAAGAGCAGAATGGCCAAGGTGCTGATAGTTGAAGACGAGGATAATATCATCCCCGACATCGAGGATGCTCTCGTGGCGAGAGGGGATGAGTACGATCGCGCCCGAACCCTTGAGGAAGGACGCACGCTGTTCAAAGCAGGCAGTTATGCGTATGTTCTGCTCGACCTCAAGATTCCAGCGCGCGACGGCGGCAGCTTTCCCGACATGAGTTATGGGGTCGCTCTGCTGAAGGAAATCCGGCGGACGAGGAGCAGGGAGCAGACGCCCGTAATTGCCATGACAAGCCACCACAGTGCCGGCTTTCAGATGTCCACTGATCTGCACGTCCTGGGTGTGAATGCTTGCATCTCGAAGCCGTTTGATGAGAAATGGCCCCTTCTCAAGGTCATCGAGGAAGTTCTCTCTGGCAATATGACAGGCGGAGGGGCTTCGTCCACAGCTTCCATGCCTGCATGTCGCTCCGCGGATCCACAACCGTTCAATGGCGGAGAGATGGTCTTCTTCCCTGACCGGGTAGAATTGAGAGGCGTTAAGATCCTTACAGACTCCGGAGCGGGACTCTCACGCAAGATGCTCGAGCTCTTGAAGAAGAAAAAAGCCGATGGGCGATTCGTCCGAATGGGTGGCGAGCAGATCGCGAAGGCAATAGACCCGTCGACGGGTATCGGAACGATCACTGGGTGTGCGTCGACCATTCGCCGAAACGTGAAGGAAAACCTCAGAGAGCACTTGAACATCGAATGCAAAGACGATGACGTTCTCGTGCGTGACAACCAGGGCTATCACCTCAACGATGACAAGATCACAGTCCGGGACGAAGATGGTACTGGCCAAGATTCCGCGCGTGACCCCGGCCCCACAGACCAAGGTCCCGATGTCCCCGCCAATGTCCCCGGGGACATTGAGGTGCCTGCAGATGTCCCCGCGGATGTCCCCGGGGACATACACCTGAACGAGCGACAGGCTTGGATCACGGAGCAAGTGAATCTGGGCAATGATGTTCGGAGAGGCATGGTTGAGGACAAGTTCAAGGTCAGTGCGAAAACCGCCAAGCGAGATCTCTCGGAACTGGTGAAGAGGGGCGAGATTGAGTACGTTCGGACTCCGGCCCCAGGCCACTACAGACGCAGGCAATCGCACGTTTAGGCCGCCGAGTCCCGCATAATCCTTGCGGCGACAAGGATATGGTCGGCAGGCGGCTGAAGGAATAGCGAGACAATCGGCTCGATGGCGTTCGGTTGCGGTTCAAACGAGTGACAGTCGCCCCCACCACCTGCTATGTGACAGTTCTTACCACCCGCACGACAAAAACGTCGTGCGGGTGCGGCTTTTCAAGACACCGCACCAACACCGCGACATGACCCGCGACAGGCGAAAGACGCCCGCGCGACAGCCATTTGGTATCGTTTTGGTATCACGACACGCATTCACGGAGGAATCATGAGCGACAAACTACGCGATCCGAAGGCCTGGGTTCACCTGCGCGTTCGGCCGGACGTGCATCAGCTCATCGTCAGGTTAGGCGAGGCACTCAAAGAAATTTTGGGCGAGGTACCGAGCAACCCCACCACCATAGGTTATGCCGTGACCCAAGCACTCAAGGCCTTGCACATTCCAACAGACGCAGATATGCCAGTCAAGCGAATGTCGAAGGCCGAAGTGGATCAGTTCAAAACGCGGCAGGTCTCGCTGGTACTTGAATACCGTGAACGCCAATGGAATGCGAAAACGGAAGAGTACGTCCCAGCAGGTTTCTGGATAATTGAGATCGAACCGAAGACACAACGCGAAACCTACCTGGTGGGGCCTTACCCGAAAACCATGGAGGTTATTGCGGACACGACACTACAAAAGTTGTTGAGTGCCCCACACCTCAAAACGGCACTCGTCGAGGCTAGGGAAGAACTGTGGATGACGATGAAATGGGAACAGGAACGGCACAACGCAGCTTCGGGAGAATGACGCGAATCAGTGTACACGCGTGTACACTGATTGCCGGCATTCAGTGTACACCAGCTAGTGTACACGCGTGTACACTGAATTCGCCTGAAAAACCGGCAAAACGCAGGCTTGCCGGCCAGAAAAGGACACCGAAAGTGCCTGAAAACTCGCCGACCTGGGCAACCTAACATGACCTATCATGCGACCTATCATGCGAGATTCCTATACCCCGTCTACGTATTCCAATATTCATGTTAGGTTGCCTAGGTTTTAGGTATCCCCCCGCTAGACTAGAAAAATCAACATGAATTTTTTCATGAAAAAAAACGCGGTCGTGATTCATGAATATAGAGCGGATACGGAAAAACCTCGGCAACCTCGGCAACCTCGGCATGCGTAGACGGGGTGCGGCTATTTCGCATGTTAGGTCCATGTTAGGTTGCCGAGGTCGTTCCCCCGCGCCTGGGAGGCCAGGGGATGAGCCAGAGCCTGGGTTGCCCGTGGTGGCGAGGTTGGCGGGCGTGGTAGCCCACTACTCGATGCCGAGCCCTACTGGGCCGCGGTGGGCAACGGCGGCGGCAGTGGGGCCGCGGCCTTGCCAGGGGACGCCGTAAGCCCTTGTGCAGCAACGACTTACGTTAAATGGTTCCTTCGCGGCCGATTTCGCCAGGTGACGGCACGCGAACCAACCACGATAGTAGACAGAGTTGGTTGTACGTGTCCGCCATTTTCGGCATTTTGTATGTTCTCACGAATTCCGAAAAAAAGTACTTGACATCCTACCTCGGTTGTGCTACAATGCCATACGCTATGTATGACAGCCTTCAATTTACCGACAGCCCCGAGGAGCAGAACCGATGAAAGCGCTTTCATTGCGAATCGATGATCAGCTTGCCACGATCCTGGAAGCCGATGTGAAGACCGCCGGCAGCATCACTGCCGCCGTGGAAGGCCTTATAGCCGATGGACTGAAGTTGCGGATGCAGGAGAATGCCCCGGCCGTTCATCCGCACTTCCTCGCCAACCTCACCCCGGACGGCATCATCGCGTTCTACGGCCATTTTCTTGAGGCCGTCCGCCTGCGTGCAGGCCTGATGAACGATGATGGCTCCATGCCGGCATATCGTTTCGAGCAGGCACCTGCCGGCGGAGCTTGGGAGAAGGCCGGCCTTACCGGTGCCTGGGCCGTGCTGCACATCAGCGAGCGGTTCACCGTCAACGGCATCGAGCACAGCGTCATCACCGACGAGGAGCCGATCCTGTGAAAACGCTCCATCTCATGGCCAAGGCCGACCTCTCTAAACAGCCGCGCGTCCGCGTCATCGCCAACACCGGCACGCCGATGATGCTGGCCGGCTGGGGCCTGACCGTCATCGAGCTTGCTGGCGTCGCCGCTGATGGGCAGATCCCGATCGTCGTCGACCACGATACACAGCTCGACGCCGTTGTCGGCTACGGCACCGCCGCCGTGCAGGGTGGCGAGCTGATCGTCACCGGCAGCCTGATTCCATCGGCCCCACGCACCGCACAGCTCATTGGCTACTCAAAGGCCGGCCTTGAGTTGCAGGCTTCAATAGGGCTTGAGGTCATCCAGTTCACCGATTACCGCAAGGGCCAGGTCTTCACCGCCAATGGCCGGCAGATCACCGGCGCGGGGAACATCGTCCACGTCACGAAATCAATCTTCCGCGAGCTCACCATCACCGCAGTTGGTGCCGACCGCAAAACCAGCGTCGACATCGCCGCATCTTTTAAGAAAGGACTTCTAATGAAAACCTTCTCCCAATGGCTCGTCACCCAGAACATTGACGAGGCCGCGATCACCCCCGAGCAGCGCGTCGACCTTCAGGCCAGGTTCAACGCCGAGAACCCCGCCCCTGCCACGATGACGGACGACGTGCAGGCCGCCATCCAGGGCGAGCGGCGGCGACTCACCGAGATCGACGCCATAGTCGGCGCTGCCGGCGTCGCCACCCCTGCAGTCGCCACCCTCCGCGCCCGTGCCGTCGCCGGCGAGGTCACCATCGAGGCACTGTCGGCCGGGCTGCTCAGCGAGCTCCGCGCTGCTCGCCCCGTCGTGTCGGGCGCTGCTCGCCCCACCTCCCAGATCGATCACCGCACACTCGAGGCCGCGTTGCTCTTGCATGCCAACGCCGAAGCGATCGCCGTCAAGGCGTTCGACGACCGCACGCTCGCCGTCGCCCGCCGCCTTCCCCATGCGCACCTGATGGACCTCGCACGCGTCGCCCTCCGCCTCGACCAGCAGGACCCCGATGCATTCAGCAACCGCGACCAGATGGTCCGGGCCGCGTTCTCCACCGTGTCGCTTCCGCTCGCCCTCGAAAACGCGCTGAACAAGAGCTTGCTCGCCCCCTACCTGGAAGCGCCGAGAACCTTCCAGGCCATTGCGAACAAGCGGTTCGTCACCGACTTCAGGCAGGCGTCGGCATTGCGCGTCGGCGTCACCGGCAACCTTGAGCAGCTGGCAGAAAACGGCGAGATCGCGCACGGCTCGATGGGCGAGGAGCGCATCACCTTCCAGCTGGCGACCTACGCGAAAATGATTTCCATCACCAGGCAGATGGTCGTCAACGACGACATTGGTTTCATCGCCGCCATCCCCGCCGACCTCGCCCGAGCCGCCGCCCGAAAGGAAGCTGACCTTTTCTGGTCCGCCGTGATGGACAATGCAGACAGCTTCTTCTCGAGCGGGCACGGCAATCTGCTCGAGGGCTCGGGGTCCGCGCTTTCCGTCACCGCCCTTGGCAGCGCAATCACCTCGATGCGCAGCCAACGGGATGGCCAGAACAGCGACCTCGATATCATCCCGAAAACGCTTGCCGTGCCACCGGCCCTCGAGCAAATCGCGCGGATGATTCTGAACTCCAGTTTGATTCAGGCAGAGGAGGGCGAGCCGACCGGCAACCCGTTGCTCGATGCGGTCAAGCTCATTGTCGAGCCGCGTCTGGGCAATACCGCCCGCTTCACGAATGCCAGCGCGACCTGCTGGTTCCTCTTCGGCAGCCCGGCCGACGTCCCCGTCATCATCGCTTACCTGGATGGACGTGACAGGCCGACCGTCGAGCGAGCCGACACGGACTTCAACACGCTCGGCGTGAAGTTCCGCACTTACTTCGATATCGGCGTCAGCCTTGGCGATTACAGGGCTGCCGTCCGTGCCGATGGCGCGTGATGATCTTCACCCCGGCGCCCGAGAAGGCCGGGCTTGAACCTGCTCGTGCCAGGTGATGCACGACCCTCTCCTTGGTCCGCCCCGAGGCGGCCACACTTGCCCGCGTTCTTGCATGCGCGGGCGGGCGGATTCACGCGGCGCTCGTACCACCGCGATCCGGCGGGGCCGGAAGTCCAGCCCGGCCCCGCCCATCATCTTCACGGGAGAATAGAGCATGGCGAATACTGGCGCGATCCGAGCAGGCAAAGCGTACGTCGAGCTTGGCACCGACGATTCCAAAATGCAGGCGGGCCTGAAATCCGCACAGCGCAGGCTGCGCGAATTCGGCTCGGCCGTCCGCTCGCCCGCCTGCAGGTACTCGCCGAGAAGGAAAAACTCAATTCGGCCGAAATGCTCGAGGCTCGCACGCTCGTCGCCGAGCTGACCGCCAAGTACGGCGAGCTGGGGATCACCATCGACGATACCACCGGGCAGATCACCGGGTTCACGGTGGCGCAGCAGAAGCTGAACAAGGCGCTGCGCGAGCGTGCCGTGATGGACATCGACAAGGCCCTCTCCGAAGCGCGCGCCAACTTCAAGGCCCTGCAGTCGCAGCTCAAGACCGTCGAGCTGGCGCCCAGCGCACCATCGACGCCCGTGTCGGGGATCCTGGAGAGGCTCGGGCTGATCATGACGCCGGAGCAGCTCCGGGCCGAGGCCAAAGGACAGCGCGACCGGATCATCGACGCGATGAAAGAGATGGTGAAGGATATCGAGATTTTGAAGCTCAGGCGTGAGGCCGTCACCGAGGGCGTTATCGAAGCCCTCACCGGCACCGAGCCGACACCGGGCGTATCGACGCACGAGGTGAAGGTTGAAGTCGACGTGACTGCCGTCGATGCGCTCGAGAAGCGGCTCCGGGAAATCGAGCAGCACCCCCTCGACGTGCAGGTGGGCGGCATCGAAACTCCGGCCATCGAGCTCCCGGACTTCGGCGACCTGAAGTCGCAGCTCATGAACGGCCTGGGCGAGATGATCGGCGCCGCCGGCACATTCCAGCATATAGCGGGCTTGGGGGCGGGCGACGCGGCGCAGCGCGTGGCTGTTGCGGCTGAAGAGTCAGTCCAACTCGAGCTACAGATATTGCGGGCGCTCCTGGCCCGCCCCGAAATGGTCTTCTCGGCCTGATGCACCAGGACGCCCCCCGTTGCCCGTGGCGGGCCAGCAGGGGCTATTGGCAGGGACTGCCCGCGCGGGGAGCAACGCTCGCCACAGGGCCAGCCAGGCGAGCCGTGGGGGCAACGCAGGGGCGACCGGGCGGGCCTGGCGCTCGGTTTGGGGTTTGTCTACAATTGTAGACAAATTGGCCACCGCCCCTCGCCCGCGCACGCGTGGGTGAAACGGACAAAATTCCCATTTGGGAAAAATGTCCCACCCTCGCCCGCGCGCGCGTGGGTGAAACGTGTGGGCGGCGGCGTACGGGGCGAAGGTATTCCCCTCGCCCGCGCGCGCGTGGGTGAAACTAAATGCCGCATTC
>Ga0307378_10008830_pt1 | contig 13317 bp, 30 predicted proteins | sample UN1MG_FD_202238 | JGI IMG/M metagenome (GOLD analysis project Ga0307378, IMG submission 202238) | Soil microbial communities from Risofladan, Vaasa, Finland - UN-1 | ecosystem: Environmental > Terrestrial > Soil > Coastal area > Acid sulfate soil | place: Finland: Risofladan, Vaasa | collected... | reverse complement strand
TCCTCTGTAATAATTATTTTCATATACAATCTTCATCCTCTAAAACCTTATCATAATATTCCCTAACTTTATCGTAGAATTGTTCATACATCCATTCATTCATAGTTTCAGATAATACATCAATATCAACGATGTCTTGAGGAACATTTATATCTTTTTCAATCATCTCGAATATGACTGCGTTACGAACATCACCGTAGTAATCATACCATGCATAAAACGGATCATACGTATAATCACAAGGGGGGTAATACATCATCTTTTCATCAACAAGTTGATCCATACGACCAAACCTACGTTTAAAGAAAACATCCTCAAATTGTGATTCGGTTATAATAATTTTCATATTAGATAAATATAACGCAAGATCAAAAATTAACCCGTCTTTTTACCAAGGGTAACCATTACCTGTTTTCTTCATAATATCTTTTAGTTGCATCAAAAAATATTAAATCAAACTCTTTTGATAGGTTTTTACTAATTTCAATTTCATTTTCCTCATCAAGATCATAAAAATTTGGGATATCGTACATAATAAATTCTACAACCGAATCTTTTACGGTGACGTAATAACGTTCAAACCCTTCGTTTTTTCCATATTTATTGTTATAGAATGCCGGAACCTGATCTTTAAGTTCTCGTTCAAAGATTGGAAGTATGTCCAAATACCTCCTTTTTATGTAATTATATTGTGATTCAGTTATTATTATTTTCATTATTGATAATCAGAATCATTATATTCTGGACAATTTTCTTTAATATATTTATCATAAAACTCTTTTATTTCATCATTTAAAATATAAAGAAGTTCATTTCTTAAATTTGTCCACAATCTTGGATTAATTTCCAAACTATCTTCTTCTACCACATTATCAATTGCGGATCTTATTAAGTCTCTTTTGTATTTGTCAAACTCATGGTAATCCCTATAATAACAAGGACTAGATTCATTCATACGATTATACACCTCATATATTATTTTTAGGTACCGTCTTGCTAATGCATTTTGATTTTCTGTTATTATAATTTTCATACTCAAATATTTTTACAAAAATCATTAATTATTTCACCATATATTACATCTAAAAAAATACGTATTTGATCAAATATATCTGCCAATTCTTCTGTACCGTTGTCGGCGTTCCATTCATCCTCATAATAGTAAAGAATTTTGTCACTAATATCTAAAATAACATCATATCTCATTTCCTTACAGTCAATCCAACGTCTAACCACATCCTCATCATCATTTTCCATTTCGAACAGGTCATTAGTATAGTCATATATTGATTTAACCAGTATTTCGTGTATCAGATCTTTATCTTGTAGGTATTTACCTATTCGTCTAATAAAATTATATCCAAGATTTTCACCAGGAATATATTCTATTTTTTTTAACTTTAAAATTAAATAATCATATAAATGATCTAAAGGATGAATTCTTGATTCATTTAATAGATTTAGTTGTTTTTTTGTTATAATGATTTTCATATTTTATAAATACTTTATAAAACAAAAAGACCACCCAAAGGTAGTCTTATGTCTAATAAAATTTTTTAAGAATTTATTAATATCCAAATGACGTACTTCTTATTTTAACCCCTTTTGGTATCTCGATATCATCCATTGATCTTGGTGGTACTAATCTTTTTATTTTTGTAACTTCAAAACCACTGTTAAACTCTCTTAATTTAGTTTCGTATTCTTCACCAAATTCAATCAAACGATTTATTACATCATCTACCAATTCAGTTTTTTTTGATCTTGCTAAGCCTCCTCTAAATTCCTCATTTACGTTACTCTCTTGTATAATTCGTTTTATTAGTTTTGATAAATCTGATTCAGTTAATCTTATGGTTTTTTTCATAATATATATTTTATTATAAATACAACAATAAATAATAATATTTGATTATATTATAAATATTTTTTATTTATCAACCCACCACTCCGTTTTATCATCCTCCTCTTCTTCATCACAATCACGATCCCTATATTCTCGTTCAATTCGGGAACTATGTTTACTAACAATTACATTAGCTACACACGACTCAAGTTCATTGTCTTCAACATACACATCACCACAAAGGTCATTATATGAATTAATAAATGTTATTGCGGATTCATTTACAAGGTTAATTCTATAACTATCATAATCTCCGTAGTTACAAGGATCGGTATAATCAAATCCTTCAATAACAATATCCTTTAAGTGATCCATTAATTCACGGTCATATAATCTCCTACGTAACCATAGAATTTTACTTTGAGATTCCGTTATGATTATTCGCATGATTCAAATGATTTGTGAAAAAATTCTTTTAGTTTATCGTAATAACCAAAGTCCTCAAAAAATTTATATAGATCTTTATTGTGGTACGAACCTTTCATCCCAAGTGTTTGATTAATATCCCACACAATTCCCAAAATAACCTCATCAGCATAATATAATGCGTCATTTTCTGTGTTCGACCATATTCTACAAACATCTTCAGGGTTTAATCTAGAAATAATGTTATCGGCAATACTAATTCTTCGTATAAATGAACGAATTTGTTTATCTTGGTCTTCCGTTATTATTATTTTCATATGTTATAAATATATCATAAAACAAAAAACCCCACTGATGAGGTGGGGTAGTATCAGATTATTTTTTTAAAATTATTTAGATAATTTAGTCCAAGATCCGGTTTTTATATCACTTAAAATCATAATATCATCACTCATTCCTGGATCGTTTTTTATTGCTTGAACACTTCCATCATTAAAATATAAAAACGCCCTATTTTCAAGTTCTGGCTTATTTTTTACCCATTCTTCTTCTTGTGTTTTTTTTTTTCTATCTTTTATATTACTTGATATCATGGCAATAGATCCGGCAATTATACCAACTGAAGGTATTAATATTCCGGCTAAAACTCCAGGACAAGGTTGACATTCGTCGTAATATATAGAACTACCATCTCTTTTTGGACACATCCCCTGTTTCCAACATGGACCATCTTTGGTTTTTTGGAAATTTGATCTAAGATCTGTTATTTGAGATTCCATTTCAGAACTTTCGGTAATGACACGTCTTATTAATCTTGTTAGTCCTTCTTCCGTTAGTTTTATTATTTTTTTCATGTGTTATTTTTTTCTTTTTAATCTTAAGTTAGTTTTTTTATCGTATATATTACCAATATAATCATTTAATAATGGTTTAATATGGTCAAAAAAAGAATTTATATCTCTATAATCAATTTCATCATATATTTGATGAAGAACCTCATCAATAAAATCTATCTTATTATATTCGTCAACATCATAATATTTTATAATACTTGGAATCATTAATTTTATCGACTCAAATCTTCGTTTTAATGATAATGGAATATCGTTTTCAACAATATTTTTATACTGTGATTCCGTTATTATTATTTTCATATAACAATAAATACTTTATAAAACAAAAAACTTTACTGATGAGGTGAGGATTTGATTAAAACCCGTCTCTTCTTGGAAATTTCTTCAGATCATTTTGATACATTTCAGAAGATTGACAACCCATTACCACCTTTGGATCACTGTTTAACTCCCTGTAATACCTACCATAAGTCTCATCCGTATCACTACAATATAAAATAGCTAAATCATGCCACCACCACGCTATAGAAGATTCTAAACTAAAATCCTCCATTGCCCCCGATCTGCCCCTCTTATATCTATTTCTTGCTTTCTCTGTTTGTGCACCATCACATTTAGTATTAATATGATCTAAATGTTTTTTTATTCTTGGGTCAGGGTTTTTAAAAAACCATGCAAGAGTATCTTTATCTTTATGACTATCATACCATTTAATTAAGTTATTTTCACTAGAAGTGACAGAATTATCTTTTATTGAACTACACAATTCTGTATCATATAACAACTTATTTTTAGATTCTATTAATATTTTTTTAAATAATAATCTATTTTCTAACACTATATTAGATTCTTGTATATGTCTGATTTTACTATAACTTCTATTCATATTTTATTTTTTAAAGTTTTTTATCACCTCATCTTTAGTAATATATCCTTTATTTGGTTTTTTACTTCTAAATACATCATTTTTGGCATAATGTAACAGTTCTTCCAAAACTTCAACAAGATCGGAAGGTTCAATTTCAGAATAATACTCATGATTAATTATGTCGTTAAAATCACTTTTAAGATCCATTTTTTTATTGTCTTTGTCTTCATTTATTACACGATTAATAAGTCTTGTTAAATCTCTTTCTGTTAATCTTACAGTTCTTCTCATAAGTTATATTTTATTATAAATATCATATAAAACAAAAAACCCCACCTGTTTTAGATGGGGTTTAGAATTATCTACCTAATCCTTGATGATGACATAGTATATGATCATCAAAATCTATTTTCATAAATTTTCCGTTTCTTTAATTCTTTTCAGATTAATATCTAAAAATTTACATAACTCTTCTATCTGTTTTATTTTTCTATCCGTACTTGAGTAGGCGGTAATATAAAAGTTATCGTTTATTTTATTAGATTGCTTCATACCAACGTCTGTATTGGATATGTAACATTTTACAACACTATTTTTAAACATTTCATATGGATGAATATTTGAAATGTCCTTAATAAATTCAACATAATTTCTAGTGACAATGTCACTATCATACATTTTTCCCATCGCACTAAATTTATACATTGTTTTTTTTTCTTTGGTTGGTTTTTCTATTACCGTTTTATTATTTTGAATATTTAATAAGTACATATGTAAATCCTCAAGCTTATTTCCTTTTAGTTTCGATGATTTTTTTAATAGGTCATGTTTAATTGAATCTTTTTTAAGTCCAACAGAAAAGTTTTTAAACCCATTTTTTTTGTGCTTATCCTTTGTACCATTCATATGTGTCATGTTAAAATTATCTTCAAGAAATTTATAATCAACAATGTAAATCTCTTCTGAAAAATTATTTAGACAATCAATAAAACATATAATATACCCACCATTAAGTTTTTGATATGGACGAATATTTCTTATGGAATACCCACCATCTTTATGTAAATAACTTGATTTTAACTCAAACCAATATTTTTTTAATCCCATATTAATAGACATCTTATAATCCCCTTTATTAACCTTTGTTTCAACTCCAGAAATTTCCAAACCAATTGCATTACAATCATACATTATTTTTTCTTGTATGTATTTTCCGTAAGATCCTGGATTATGATTGAGGTAACAATCAATTACAAATTCTTCAAAGGGAATGTCAATATTTGATGACACCACATATTTCTGATTTTCTGAATACTTAATTTTTGCTTTATTAAGTTTAACCTGGTAAGATTTTTTTTCAATTAACGATCCTATCGTCTCTGTGTTTTTGTTATTCATAAATTTTTATTTTAAATTAGGTCACAAAGATATATACATTATTTGTATCTGCCAAATTTTTAATAAAAAAAATATTTTTTATTAGTTCTCATTCAATTTATTATTTATAAAAATACCAACCCAAGAACCAATCTGATAACAACCAATAAGGTAAATAACAAATTCAGGTAAAAAAATTATTGATAATATACAGGTAACAATTCCCGCAAAAAATATTCCAATTTTATTCATCATCTTCTTCAGTATTACTAATATAAGATTTAGGTTCAACAAAATTCATATCAAAGTTTTCCAACTTTAATTTTTGTCCATCAATATCCTCACGAGTATAGAACGGAGCAAAACTTGGCTGATACTTAAAAGGAACATTCTCACGTTTATCCCAATTATCAAGTTCTTCCTCATGTCGGGGAATAGAATTCTTAAGGGACATATAGTCCTTCCATTTCTTATGGTCCTCCACGGATGGAACAAACTTAAGCTCCCCATAGTTATGAATACCGGACAAGTCGGGGTTATTGGAATATACATCAACAATGCCATCATCGCCATCATACTGATAACATAACTCCTGAAGAGTATGAGTATTGTAGATATACGACGACTTCCAATTACGACCATAAGAACGTACCTCACAGATATAGAAATATCCGTCTTTAAAATCGTTAATTATACCTGAAGCTTTAGATTGTACCTCAATCAGTTCTTCAATATTAAGGTTTTTTAAAAAGTTATCGATTCTCATACCACAAAGATAATAATAATAATTTAAATTATCAAACTTTATAATTTTTATTTATGTTAATTACACAAAAAAGAAAAACCGACGAAGTCGGAACGGGGTTCCGGATCCCATAAGAAAGGAAGAAAAAATTATTTTTTTAACAGTTCTGACTTTTTAATAGATAATATTCACGGATCCTTTCACCGTGTTTATCTAATAACATATTCCTAAATTTTTCATACGTAATTCCAAACATAAAATCAGTAATACTGTACTTTCCATCCACCTTATAATGATTTATCATGTGTCCAACCAAATTGGACATTAATCCATTAAAATAAGCACTAAAATTTGAACAAAAAGTATCTCCATATAAGTCCGTTTCAATTGGTTTCATGGCAAAATCCAACATACTATCCAGTCTCCTTTTAAAATATTCGTAATTGCGATCCTCTTTAATAATTAATTTGTTGTACTGATCTTCGGTTATAATGATTTTCATATTAAACTAATTTAACATTTTTCTATTTTCTAAACTTATCTTGGTTTTTTGATGCCATAACAAATTTTCTTTCAACATTCTTGTTTAGTCTGTGAGAATCATTATCTTCTTGTCTTTTTTTATTTAGAATTCTATAAATGTTTGGATCAATAAATTGTTTGTTAATACCTTTGGCTTTTAAAAGTTTTTTAATGTCCTCAATTGACTTTGATTCAAGATTAGAATAAAATTTTTCACTACCTTTCTCCATATATTCTCTATATTGTTCTTTGTCAACACCAGGTTTTTGTATTGGTTTAACAGGAAATCCTTTTTCCTTTAATTCGTCTAATACTTCATCAACAAAAGTAATTTTTTCATAGTTTGTGTAAATTTGAAAAACTTTTTTTGGTGCGTTATCTAATAATTTTTGAACTGTCCAGTTTCTATAAATTCCACCCTCATCACCAAGAACACTTTTTTTCGTCATTTTTCTCAGCATTACCTTTTGATCATTCTCTTTTATAACCTTTTTTACAATTTTAATTAATTCTGATTCAGTCAATCTTATTGTTCTTTTCATAATATTTTTTTTATTAATAAATATGTTGAGATTATTAAATAATACAATATAAAATAAAACCGACGAAGTCGGGGTTTCGGACCCAGTTAAAAAAGAAGAATTTTAATTATTTAGTGACGAGGTTGGTTACACTTACGGACAAAAAGATTTCTAATGTAATTCCCGTAGTTCTCCTCAACAATTTTATTTAACATACTGATGTCCATATCCGAACCACCTTTTTCGGAAGTATCGTGGAAGAAACTCCAATTATCCCTAATGAATTCTTGAATAGAATGATCCATTAGATTTTCAAAAAAAGTATCTACGGTATTATGACGACACCACCAAGAACCATCGTCATTTAATTCATACCCTTCAATTTGAACCTCAACAATATCAATAAATTGTTGTACTCGTCTAAGGAGATAGTTTTGGTTTTCGGTGATAATGATTTTCATATTTTATAAATATAATTTAATCTTGAGTATAAAATTTCATATTATACTTTGAATCCATTTTAAACATAAGGGTAAATGGATAATCGTATTTTAAATTAAACTCATCAACAAAGTTTTTAAGTTTATTTGAATACTTTTCTAAAACCTCAACACCTTTTTCATATTCATCTCTCCACATATAAGGATCTTTATAAATGTCCATTAAGTCCAAACTTTCTCCGTCTTCCGAAGCCATAAAATCAAGACCACCAAAAGTATATACGTCATCAGGAAATTGAAAACTTTGTGATAATCTTCTTAACTTAAACCAAATATCCTCCCATGAGATTTCTTTAAAGTTTTCATTAATTGCTCGTTTAACAATTCTTGTTAAATCTCTTTCTGTAAGTTTAATTATTTTCATATTAATAAATACTTCATAAAACAAAAAACTTATCCGTTAATGTATTATAAACATTTTTCTTTTGCATCATAAAAGTATTCGGTTAACTCAACATAGAATAAATCCATCAACACCTCTTTAATTCCATTATAATCAAAATCATCAAACAAATAATAATCAGGATGAAGACTATCCATAAAAACCTCATAGAAAAATGATTCATACTCTTCAAAGGTTTTAAAACTACAAGGGGATGCAATAGGAGGTTGTAAATAATTAATGGTTTCATCAAACGCAGACTTAACCAAATCGTATCTTCTTAATACCCAAATATGATTGGGGGTCTTAATTAATCTATCATATTGTGATTCCGTTATAATTATTTTCATAGGTATTTGTAATATTTAGGGTCTAATCTTCTTGCGATAATACTTTTTAAACTTCTTGGTATTTCACTAAAAGGTATAGTAAAAGTATCTTTTACATTACGAGGTACTTGTTCAGAATCCCAATACGGAACCAATTCGTTAAATTCTTCTGTATATAATTGGATAAATATGTTCTTAGTATCAAAATGTATCTCAACAACATAAGCCTCATCATTAGGGTTATATAATTCAATCCCCAATTCATTAAGTATATTATTAGGTAATCTATACCAAAGAGGTTCTGACTCAGTTAAAGATTCCATTAATACTCTCCTAACAATTTTTTTTAAGTTGTGATTCATATATAAATAAATATGCGTTAAACAAAAAACCCCTCCGATGAGGTGGGGGTCATATTAACAATCTTTTGTTTTTTCATTATAGAAGTTTATGATCTTCTCACCATGTTCATCCATTAACATATCAATAAAGTTTTTATAACCAATTCCGTCATATATAAATTTAGCTATATTATTAAAGTTGTAAAACCATTGATGACAAATTTCATCAACAATACCATTCATAAATTCTTTTAACGTGGGAAAGGTATGACAAAAGTCAATGTAGTCGTCTTGGTCCATTGGACCCCAAAAATCAATATCAAGCATTAATGGTACCTCACCAATAATATCGGTTATCCTTCTCTGTAATCCAATAAATTTATTGTACTGTTCTTCGGTTATAATAATTTTCATATAAAAATATTAATTACATTCATCTATGACATCATAGAAAAATTCGGTTATCTCGGTCAAGGTTCCAAAATCAACCAATAGATCATATATCTCATCTTCAGACAAACGATCATATTGTTTCTGAACTATAAATATTAAATCGGACATTGCCTCAGCAATATAATGTGCTCCCTCTTCTCTCCTCCAATATCTACAAATATCATCAGGAGATAATTCACCAATGTATTCCTCAATCAAAGAATAAACACGTCTTATTAAATTATTTTGTGATTCCGTTATAATAATTTTCATATTAATAAATATATCATAAATCAAAAAACCGACGAAGTCGGAACGGGGTTCCGGATCCAATAAGAAAGTAAGAATTTATTATTATTTAGTTAATCGTAAGGTCCTTCGTAAGGTTTCTCATCACCATAATGATTTTTAAAAAATTCTTTTAGTCTTGACTCATATCTTGAATCCAAAAATTTTTCAATTTGTTCGGAGAATTCTTGCCAAGTTTGATCCCCCCAACATTTTTCCACACCATAACGTTCATCAAGTCGGTCATATGTGTAATTAATTACCATTTCATGAAAAAGTTCAATAGAATGATGAACCGACACAAATTCATCCATAGCATCATTAACAATATTATCAAGATCGTCAAGATCTATCCTTCTCTTAATACAGTTAGATAAATAAGAATAATCCAATGATTGTTTTTGACTTTCAGTTATAATGATTTTCATACAACAATAAATATACAAGAAACAAAAAACCCCCTCCGTTTATTAGAGAATGGGGGTAATTAACTTTTTCCGTGATAATCAAAATAATCTTTTCTATCTTTAAGTATCGTTACAACCACGAACGAAATACTTAATACACTTAATATTGTCATATATACTATATATGAAAAATTTATCGTATATTCAATTATTGTAGGTTATTAAATAGTTAAATAAAAAACCCCCACCTGTTATGGATGGTTCGATGTAAAAAATTATTGTTGTAAATAATTAACCATTATGTTTTCCACTAAATAAATCACCTAAATTAAATTTAACACCAAAATCGAAACTTGAGTGTGGTATAGACGCTGGTTGAATATCGTGTTCACCGTGTGAATCCTCGTGTCCGGAAAATGATTTACCCAACATTAATGTTGTGTTATGGTGGTTTCCTAAACCCGGAAACTCTAAAGTGACATGACCATCTTTAGTTATGTGACCATGAATGATATGTGAAATATCGTTTAAAAAATTATGTTCAGTATGGTGTGGTTGTAAATCAAGATGCGATTTTAATTCTTCGTTTGATTTTATTTTATCCCACAAAGCTGATGATATTTCTGCTTTATCGTCATCTGTTAGTGCGTTATAAGTACTTTTTATAGGTTCAATAGGTGATTTAACCCAAGGGTTTGGTAATGGGTCTAGTGTAGGATATATATCAATTTCATTTATAAATTTTTTTGACAAATATCTTTGTTCTGCCAAAATGTTCGCATTAGTTATTCTTGTTTTTTTTGACATAATATTATTTGTTTATTATAAATATTCCATAAAACAAAAAAACCCACTCGTTGAAGGAAGTTTAAAGTTTAAAGTCTTGTTTTTCTATTGTTATAATAGAACCTATTTCAATTAATCGAATTACTTCTAAAGCAAATCCTTTTGCGTTAGTATCTAAATCGTAAATGAAATCTCCTGGATCCTCCCCATATTGAATACTCGCAATAACTGACCTTGTGTAATGTGTGATTCTTACTTTCTGTGGTTTCATAGTTTTTGTTTTTAAGAATTAAAAAATATGTGCGTATAAAGTCGCACCCCTTGGTTTTTTAATAACTTCCTTCGCCATTAAATATACCAAACAAACTTGTTATTTCTCTCGATGGTGTTGGACAATTATATTTTTCCATCAGTTGCAGGTATTCTTCAACTGCCGAATCATTTGCTTGACCTTTTCCGTGTCCCCCACAACTACAAGTTACCTGTGCGTTCATATACCAACTAACAAGTTGTCTTTTACTTACCTTCAACCAATTTCCGTAAGGTGTCATTTCGTGAGGTGTTCCCATCAACACTTCTAACCTTTCAATTAAAGGTAAATCAGAAAGAATTTCATTTGCTCTTTTGTAACCCATTGTTTTCCAATCTTCAATTTTTTTCATAGTTTTAAATTGTTTAAATGATTAATATAAAACAAAGGTACAAATAAAAAATTATATAACCTAATTAAATAGTTAAATAAAAAACCCCACTCGTTGGAATGGGGGTAGTTGAAATTAATTTGTTAAATCACCATTAGGGTTAATGTCTTTAAGACATCTTTTAATTCTTTCTACTTTACGTTCCATATCTCTCCACTCACCCCCGATCTCAGATATCATATCCCTTGGAAATTCTTCATTATCATATAATCCCATAAACATATCCATATTATCATCCAATTTATTATACAACTTTACAAATTCCTTCATCGGTTCTATATATTGAACTATTCCATTATAACTAGTTTTTAACCTATCCAATGAGTTTTTAAGGTATTCATACTTCTTTCGATCTGAAGTGGATTCATAAATAACCCCCCTAACAATATTAGTTAAATCCGATTCTGTAAGTTTAATTATTTTTTTCATAATTCTATTTTATTAATAAATATACCATCACTATGTAATGGGGTTCGTAGATTAATAACTAGAATAATCATATGATATTGATCTTAGGTCAACATCACTTAAGAAATCATAATCTCTTTCTTCAAAAAAACTTTTAACTTTTTGTGCGTCTTTTTTTGTCTGTGGTAAAGATAGATACTCATCATCCATTTTAAATGATATAGCGTAATTACGTCGCTTGGAGTCTTTGGTCACTTTAAAACTTCTTTCTACCCCATCAATGTCTTCTGTATTCAAAATATAAATTGACATACTTAAGGGTCTAACGTCTTTTATCCTTAAGTTTAAAACTTTATCTTCACCTTTAACATTTTTATCAAAACTACCATAGTATACGACCATTTTAATATCATAATTTTCTTGATTTAAACCAAAATTTTTTCCGTGTTCACGAAACTTATCAGCCAAATTACTAAAACTTTTTTCATCGGCAACATTGGCAACCCTTTCATATGTTGACCTATCAAGTTCCATGATAGTTCTTTTAACCAATCTTGTTAAATCTCTTTCAGTAAGTTTAATTATTTTTTTCATAATTCTATTTTATTAATAAATATACCATCACTATGTAATGGGGGGATAGTTCCATTTTTTCCCAAAAATTTTTCCAGAATTTTTTTTACAAATACTTTATTTAAGGGATCACCCCCCCTTTTTGACTGTCAAAATGACATATATGGGGGGCATACGGGAGGGGGGAGGGGGTAGTACCCATATAGGGGAGGGGTAAAGGGACCATACCCCCAAGGTATAGATCAATCATTATAGTATGGTTCAAACCTACTAAGGTGAAGTTTCATATTATCTTTGTGTCCTGAGAAGTGGGGGAAATTGGTATTAGAAAAATCAGGGTGATCTTTTTTGATCGCCATGTTATCTGGTACGATACTATAACACTCATTTAAATATTCTTCAAGTATATCATTAAAGTTCCATGAAAACATTTCATCTTCCTTTTCCTTAAAGAATGGAAATAGATATGGTGACGATGTGGACATGGGTCTCCTCTCTGCCTGTTCAACATTATATTGTTCTGCTATCTTTTCAATATCAACAACAAGAGAAACAACAAAGATTGAGGAATAAAAATCTAATGGTTTATCTATCTTGATCTCTTTAATGAAGGGATACTTTTTTATTGCCAATAGATATAACATTCTCCATCCCATCTTTTGCTTGGGGGTCATCTGATCAACATAGTTCTCGTAATAATATTCCATTATTAATAAATATATCGATATAATATTTGTGTATGTAAATTATTATTCATATCTTTGTATTGACAATGAGGGATCATTTAAGTCGGGCTGGCAGTCTTGGGGGTGTTTGGAGTGTAGACTCCACCCTGCCTTATTAAAAAAAATAAGACCCCCATGGACAAAGTTACGGTAATTAGATTCATTTACCGTAACAAAGTTTATACTTGTCTTTGTCATTTATTATTACTATCTTTGTAATATGAAATTAATATTCTTATTATTTATAATATACATATTAGGTGTATGTTATATGTTTACTAAAGTT
>Ga0307378_10008824_pt1 | contig 13322 bp, 14 predicted proteins | sample UN1MG_FD_202238 | JGI IMG/M metagenome (GOLD analysis project Ga0307378, IMG submission 202238) | Soil microbial communities from Risofladan, Vaasa, Finland - UN-1 | ecosystem: Environmental > Terrestrial > Soil > Coastal area > Acid sulfate soil | place: Finland: Risofladan, Vaasa | collected... | reverse complement strand
GTTGTGGCTTATTCTATGATGTTGGTGATGGCAACAGTATAGGAGTTCCGTCAGGCGCCATTATCAGTATGTCAATCTCCGGAGCTATCTGCTTTAGAGTCTGCACCACAAGGTAAAGTTCTGCAACTCTAGTTTCGTTACTTGAATCCGCTCCTGCAGCCTCAAGAACCATCTCTATTGCTTCCCTTGTTGCGTTTGCCTCGATAACTGTGGCATTTGCTCTGGCTGCTGCCTCTATCGTTATTTTCTCCGCATTCGCGGCGGCATTAATGATTATTATTTGTTTCTCGAATTCTGCTTGAATCTTCTGTTGTTCCGCAACCAGTTTATCTTCGATCGATGACGTATACCTTGCTGGGTATCCTATGTTTCTGAGTTCAAACTCAAAGTCGGTTATCGCTCCAGCGAGAGGAGCTGATGTGCTAATTTTGTTCCAGATAGCGTCCCGCATGGTTTGAGCCACAAAATCTCTCTGCTCAATTGTTTCGATCGTGTTAAAGTCCTTCGTAACTATTCTAACCTGCTCTCTTGCAATAGATGTTATAATATCGTTTTTCCAGTTCTTTTGTGGCAGATTCTCATACAGTTGCTTAAGCTTTGAAGGGTCAAGTCTCCACCTCATCATAATGTCAATTTCCATCTCCAGCTGGTCTCTTGAAAAACTCTTCACCGTCGGAAAGTCTGCTGTGCGATCGGTTCCGTCACCCCACATTCCCAAAATGTCCACCGCAACTTTGATCTGAACCGGGGTAACCCACGGGGCCTTAGTTGCCCAAGTTGGACCTAGGATAGGTTCGCTGATTTTGCCGCCCACTGGGTCAACCATTACTACTGCATTGCCTACCGGAACGTTTACCCACATGGTTAAGAAGAAGACTAGTGTAGAACCCCCTATCAGCACCAGAATTAGGATTATTGCTATTCCTATTTTAGGATTGATTCGAAATATCTTGTCGTATTCCATATTCATTTTTTCACCTCCAATATACCTATGAAACTAACCAAAAAAACATGTCGTTTGTGATGTATCGCGGAACTGAGAACCCCCTTTTCCTCCTTTTATATTATATCTGCTTTCAATATCTTTAGCTGAGCCTAAATATTTTTCTAAAATAGTATATATGCTTCTATTGTATCTATATAGATGCGATTCGACGTGCCAGACTACCTACGTCACGTTATGCCTCAAAAGCAGCTGTGACACTAACAGCTTCTTAACTCAAACTTGTCTTCACAATCTTCTCGGCGACAGTTTTTCCCAGTTTGCGGCACTCTTCTAAACCTTTTTGGTCTGGATTATATTTTATACGTAGAGCGGGTTCCACGACATCCATTTGAAACCTGTTCTTCATTATCTCTAATAGCATGTTAGGCGCTTCTCCGCTCCAGCCATAGGAGCCGAAGGCTGCTCCCACCTTACCTTTTAGGTTTATCTCTTCCTTAGACGCTCCTTCTAGTAAATTCTTCATGTCTATGCCTATGTCATGGTAGTATGTGGGCATCCCGAGAATAATTGCATCAGCCTCTGCAAGCTCCTCTGGTCTAACAAAATATTTCAGTTCTACATCAACACCCACAACTGACTTCGCGCCCTCTTCAATCGCCCTAGCCATCTTCTCCGTGTTGCCTGTTTGGCTGTAATAAACTATAAGCAGTTTAAGTGTATTCGTCAAGTTTCATTCCTTCCATTAATGTGAATGTAACTGAAGAAAGATAACCTTTGCGTGTGCAATAAAGTAATTAAGGTTGTGAACGCCAGAATTATTTTTAAATGAATTCTTGATGTTATTACGTTAGAAGATAGGAAGTGTTAGTGTGGCTGTGACCGAAAACGCTGAGATCGGAATCATAGGCGGAACAGGCGTCTATGATCAAGAAAATTTCGAGGATATAAAAGAGATTAAGGTTTTCACGCCGTTTGGTGAAACATCAGACCTCATTTCCATTGGCGGTTACAAGAATGTTAAGGTTGCATTTATTCCCAGGCATGGTAGAAACCACACGATTCCCCCTCATCGAGTCAACTATCGCGCTAATGTGTGGGCGTTAAAGCAGCTAGGCGTCAAAAGAATAATCGCTTCAGCAGCCGTAGGAAGTTTAAGGGAGGATTATGGTCCAGGAACTTTTGTGATTCCAGACCAGTTTATTGATCGAACCAAAAAACGGTTAGACACTTTTTATGAGGGCGGACAAGTTTGTCACATATCCGCGGCAGATCCCTTCTGTGAACAGCTCCGACGTTTTTTCATCAAAACCGCTCAGAAGCTTGGATTAGATGTTAAAAAAACTGGAACATACGTTTGTATTGAGGGTCCAAGGTTTTCAACTAGAGCCGAGTCCAGACTTTTTCAGATGTGGAAAGCGGACGTAGTGGGTATGACCCTTTATCCAGAGTGTGTTTTGGCTAGAGAAGCGGAACTGTGTTACGTTTCAATCTCGATAGTTACCGACTATGACGTGTGGGCTGAAAGTCCAGTGTCTACAAAAGAGGTAATAGAAAAAGCGCGCAAGAGTAACGAAGACTTGAAGAAACTGATTCTGGAGGCACTTCCACAAATACCAAAAACCAGAGATTGCAAATGCGGCTCAGCACTGAAAGATGCACTGATGTGATTTTGGCGATCAGTTCAATCTTGAATTCATGAAGTTCAGGATTATTTCTTTGTGTTGTCCTGAATGAGTTTTCGCCGTTTAAGCTCCTGTAGAATATCCGCTATTGTTTCTTCAGTTGTGTCAACTGTGTAGAATTGTTTCAGTTCATTCCTGATTTGTGCAACGTCAACATCGCCATCAGGACTCACTGAGAGGCGGGCACAGACCTTCGGAACAATATTACACATGTCCTCTGTGAAGTTCCAAGGAAATATCACCCATCGCCAACTTATCTCCTCGCCAAAGAAGTCTGGCATAAACTTTGAGCTTGTTATGTGTCTCAGGGCAGCGGTTTTGATCTCGGATGGTTTCAGAGATTTGAGGTAATCAACTGTCACGAGCATGCTTTCGCCCGTATCGGTGATGTCATCTACAATTAGCACATTTTTTCCAGTCAAGTCGACATTTAACGGGTACTTCAGTTTAGCTTTTCCGTCTGGTGTTGCTGTTACGCCCCAATGTTCAACCTTTAGGCTTACAAGGTCCTTCACGCCTATCAGATCGCAGAGGACTCGGGCTAAAACCCAGCCTCCTCGGGCTAAACCTATTATGATGTCGGGTTTGTATCCTGAACTGTTGATTTTGTTTGCCACCTGCCTAGCTAACTTGTAAAACAGGTTCCAGTCCATGACTTCACATTCGAAACAATCTGCAGACATGAGAGAACCATCCTTTTCTTATTTCTGATAATTCATTGGCTTCTAATATTACAGTTTCGCCTTTTGCTTCACTCAACTCTGTTGTTGTAGATTATGCTGTTGTTGTCTGTGAACAAACACTTGATACCGAAGATGCGCCGCAAATAGATCGAATACGAAAGATGGAAGGCATGGTTTTAAACCAGACCGATAGCTTAGTCAATGAAATAGAATCCTTAAACCAAACAGACACACAGCCAATAGACCAAATAGTGCCCTGATTCTTTTCTTTTTATTTGATGAAAGCAAAACTCAGAACGAACCATAATTTAAGTCTCTACTTAACTGGAAATAGCTTATAAAAAACGCTTCAAATGCTTTGGAGCGTACATTACCTTTTCTGGTTATGGTGAAATCTTGTAAGGCAACTGTTTGTCAAGAAACCTTGACTAAACAGTTAGCGCTTATCATTTGATAGGTCAAGAAACCTTTACAAAAATCCTTTTATGAATGTTTGGTCATAAAATGAATTGTTAGAGGATGTAAATTGGAAAAATCGGCATCAATAGTTGCTGAAACAGAAGCCGTATCTTCAACAGATGGGTACTTGTCACTAAAACGTCTCCGACGACGAAAACAAAAACTTGCCGCCGTAAGAAGAAGAGAGATCAGAAATGGATAAGAAACAGATGATAACTACCGCTTTCATTTCGGTGCTTTTGTTTTCGGCGCTAGTTGGAGTGCAGTGTGTTAGGTTAGCAGAGGCAAATTTTATGCCAATGCAGATTCCGCAGCCAGCGTTTATTATTAAAAGTGATGGGAGTGTTGATCCGTCAACGGCACCGATTCAGAGAGATGGAAATGTTTACACTTTCACGGATGACATTGTTGGATACACAATCGCTTCTGAATGTGACAACGTTGTGATTGATGGAGGAGGCTATTCTCTTGTAGGAAATGGGAATTCTACTGGAATTTTCATTCTAAACAGAAACGGGATAACTGTTAGGAACATGAACGTCAGCAACTTTGACTACGGCATCAGACTGATTGCGGAGTCATACATGGGCATGAATTCAGAGAATAACACTATTTCTGGAAATACTGTAGCAAACAACGATTATGGCATTTTCATCAGTTCTTCCTCTAAAAATGTGCTTAGAAACAACATCATGAACAATAATACATACAATTTTGGAGTTCAGGGCGAGTATGCAAATGATATTGATGTTTCAAACACGGTTGACGGCAAACCAATAATTTTCTGGGTCAACCAGCAAGACAGGACTGTGCCATCTGATGCTGGATACGTCGCCCTCATAAACTGCACAAACATAACCGTTCAAAATTTGAATCTTGCAAACAATGGGCAAGGAATGGTATTGGTTTCCACAGCAGATTCGACAATTACCAAAAACAACATAACAAACACAGGCGATGCAATCTATATTCACGAGTCTTCAGGCAACACCATTTCAGGAAACAACTTAGCAAACAACGGCAATGGCATAAACGGTCAAGCCTCCTCAAACAACCACATATCCTCAAACAACATAACAAACAACGAGAATGGCATTTACTTCACTGGAGCTTCAACAAGCAACATTATTTCTAGAAACAATATAACCGCAAACACAGTGGATGGCATGAACTTATGGGGTTCAACTGATACAGATGTCGAAGAAAACACGATTGCTAACAACACTGAGAATGGCATAAACTTCTTCGATTCTCGGGGTAACCGAATTGTTGGAAACACCATAACCGAAAACGGCAATGGAATCAAGTTCTGGTATGATGCAAGCAACAACGTTGTCTCTGAAAACTACATAGCAAAAAACAGCATAGGCATCCTAGTCGACGATTCTTTCGACAACAACATAATCGGAAACATGATAACAGAAAACAGCGACTGGGGAATGCGGCTCACAGGCAACCAAAACAACAACATGATTTACCACAACAGCTTCGTTGACAACAATGCAAAGGAAGAAGGGCTACAAGTGTCCATTCCCGCTTACCAGCAGATAGGTGGACAGTGGGACTGGTTGCCGGGGCGCGGTAATGTTTGGGACAACGGCACAGCAGGAAACTACTGGAGCGATTACGTAACGAGGTACCCGAACGCTACAGAAATAGGCAGTTCAGGAATAGGAGACACACCTTTCTACATTAACGAGAACAACATTGACCGTTATCCACTCATGGAACCCACATCAATCCCAGAGTTTCCCTCATGGACACCAATTCTCCTCACACTCACCATGTTTACGGTTGCATTAGTCATATGCAAACAAAAACTACGCAAACCCAAAGACGTGAGGGCATAACATGAACGGGTTCCCAAAAAGGTCTCTCTTATTAGTTATTGTTTGTTCGCTGCTTGTTTCTCTTTCAGGCGTCAACATTACACAAGCAGCCGTAACCAACTCGTATGAGTGGACTACCCTCCAAGGCGATGAAGGAAGGACAGGTTACACTGAGAGTCCTGCTCCCGACAGTAACCAGACGTATTGGAAGTTCCAGACAGGGGGACCAATCACGTCTTCTCCAGTTGCAGCCGCAGGAATGGTCTTCGCAGCTTCCACTGACGGATACCTCTACGCGGTTAACGCATCCACTGGAACAAAAATATGGGATTTCTGGATAGGCACAGACGTTAATTCTCCGACAGTTGCTCAAGGCAAGGTCTTCATTACGTCCGCTTCTGGAACCGTTTATGCCATCAACATGTACACCGGACTAGAAGTGTGGAGTAAATCGACTGGAGAGACATTAGGTTTTGGGTCTCCGTTAATCGTGGGTTCTAGGGTTTTCGTGAATGGAAAACAGACAGTGTTTGTTTTCAATGAAGCGGTTGGAGTAAGCCTTTACAATGTACCGATGCCTCACGCGAATGGAATTTCGCCTCTCGCTTACGATAACACTGCTTACGATAATGGGCTAATAGTTTCTGTTGTTTTGCGAGGAACAGATATTGGATTAGACGGCTTCGAAGCCAAGGATGGGAATGGACGATTTTGGTTAACTCTGGCTCCAAGCGGCGTTGAAGCGGTTAGGAGTGGAGCAACAATCGGCGACGAAAAAACATTTTTTGTTAATGTGAACCTCAATGGCACCAGCACCATCTTTGGGCTAAACGATTTTGGAATGATAACTTGGGAACGGCTATTGGATGGTGCTACTGAGGCTTCTCCTGCTTTTGCCTACGATACAGTCTATATTCCAACAAGCAATTTCGCTTATGCCTTAGATACAGAGAATGGAACCGTGAAATGGAGTCGCCCACTGGATGGCGAATACTCTGTTTCTTCACCTGCGGTGGCAGACGGCAAAGTCTACTTTGGACTCGACAACAGCTATGTTTACGCTCTAGACGCCTTCACTGGAGACCTTGTTTGGAGCTACAAGACTGAAGGCGCTGTTCAATCGTCTCCGGCAATTTCTGATGGATTACTTTTTGTGGGCTCCAGTGACGGAAACCTGTATGCGATCGGAACTCCTGCAATCCCAGAGTTTCCATCATGGACACCAGTGGCACTTCTACTCGTCACACTTACAGTTGCCTTAATCGTCTACAGACGGAGACTATCCAAGAAGCCAATCCGCTAATCTTCGGCGCTTATGTAGTAGTATTCGCCTATCTCTTTCTGTTCTCGGTCTAGCCTAGAGCCTTCCTTGTTAACTCTTGGGCGCTTCGTTTGAGGGTCTCTCCTGAAGGTGATAGCCATGTCCTCTAGAAAGCTGTTCATGCCCTTACGAAGACCTGTTGGCGGATTAGCAAAACCACGTATTCCCGGTTCTCCAGTGAAAATCATGAGGCGGTCTGCTATGAAATCCTGCGCCACCACATCATGCTCCACCACAAAAGCAGTTACTTTTCTGTTTTCGATCACCCGCCGAATTGTTCGAGCAACAGAAAGCCTATCTTCCACATCCAAGTAGGCGCTAGGTTCGTCGAGAAGATACAGCTCCGCCTCTCGAGATAGACAGGCGGCGATGGCAACTCTTTGAAGTTCCCCTCCGCTAAGCTCATTCACGTCTCGGTCAAGGAGGATCGGCATATTGAGGGGCTGCAGAATCTGAGTGTTATACAAGCTGGTTCCATAATCTTTGGCTGCTGTCTCTTTCAGCAGTTCTTCAACTGTTCCCGTGGATTGTGGCGAAATGTATTGGGGCTTATAACTTACTTTCAGTCCCTCCTCAGCGGTTGTCTCTCCAGAATCCGCCTCCTCAATTCCGGCAAGCACCTTAACGAATGTGGTTTTTCCAATCCCGTTGGGTCCGAATATTCCAACTACTTCGCCCCTTTTTACCTCTCCCGGCACCGCCTGAAACTCAAACTCCCCAAAGGATTTCTTTATTTCACTCCACTTCAGCAGTGGTTCGCCTGCCGTCAACCCAGCGACCGGAGGCTTAACGTGAAAAATGATGGGCTCATTTCTGAATCTAACGTTCTCGTCAGGAATATAGCCTTCAAGGTAAATGTTTATTCCCACTCTTACTCCGTGGACATGGGAGACTATCCCATAAACTCCGGGGTCACCATAAAAAACGCAGATTTGATCGGACAGGTAATCGAGAATCGCCAAGTCGTGCTCTGCAACAATAACTGTTTTTTCATCTTCTTTGAGTGTTCGAATAGCCTTGGCGACCTGCAGCCGCTGCTTCACATCCAGATAGCTGGAAGGCTCGTCGAAGAGGTAGATATCTGCTTCTCGACATATAGAGGCGGCGACAGCCACCCGCTGAAGTTCTCCACCACTCAAAACTTTTAGGTTTCGGTTCCAAATGGTCGCAAGTTGAAGCTTTTCTTTAAGCTGACCCAGCTTGTCGCGTTCGTCGACTTTTTCAAGAAGCTCACCTGCATTGCCAGAGACAACCCGAGATATCCTGTCTACATACTGGGGTTTGTGCACAACCTTCAGGTTTCCTTCGCTTAGTCTCTGGAAATATTCTTGGAGGGTTGAGCCTCGAAAATGTTGAATCAGCTGCGTCCAATCTGGAGGCTCATCATATTGTCCTAGGTTCGGTTTGATTTCTCCGGAAAGAATGTGTAATGCAGTGGTTTTTCCTATACCGTTTTGTCCCAGAAGACCTAAAACTACGCCTGAGGATGGTGTTGGGAGACGAAAGAGCTTGAATGTGTTGGGTCCGAACCGGTGGCTACAATCTACTTCCAGTTCATCCGCCAAGTTGACTATGGATATGGCTTTGAATGGGCATTTCCTCACACAGATTCCGCATCCTACGCATAGGCTTTCCACGATCTGTGGTTTGTCGCCTTCGAATACGATTGCTTCAATCTTGTTTCTTACTGGCGGGCAGAAGCGATAACATACTCTACCGCAACGTTTGGCTTCACATCTCTCTTCGTCGAGAACCGCTATTCGAACCATCTTCAATCAATACCCTTTGTAACGTAAAATAAAAGATGCAGAATAATAATTTGCTGCTTGAATCTGAGCGCTGGACCGCTTATTTTTAGTTAAAAGTTTTTGTTTTAGAATATCAAAAAAGAGGAGAAAAAAAGTAGTAGGTTACTGGCGCCGTTTTACTGAACTACTGTAAAGTTCGTTTCGGCAATAGTCCAGTTTTGACTGACTGTTCCTGACCATTGGAAGCTGACTTCGCTCGTGTAGTCAACATCAACTGTGTATGTGGGTTCCAGCACAACTGGGTAACTAACAGTCACGGTCCAGCCACCGTTAGTGTATTGTAGATTGGATGCGCCGAGAAGTCCTGGGGTCAGGTTCTGTGTCTCCCATGAAGATGGAACCGGTAGGGTGCCAATTTCTTGATGTGTCTGCAAGATGTAGTCTATGGCTGTGTCTCGTGCAAACTCTGGAGGTTCTGGCACAGATTCTTGTGGTTCTGGTGTGGTCCCATTTTGCAATCCAAAGGCAGTGGCAGTAGAGAGAGCTGCTACGACTATAACTACAAGTGCAACAGTTAGTTTATTCATATTTTTTCACTCCATATATTCAACAACTCGGTTGCTATAATGCCACGTTTTAGAACAATCTGTTCTAGAATGTAGAACAGTTAATGGCTTCGGAAATTTGGTCGCGAAAGAAGTTTAAGAATCATCATTTTCTAGAAAGGGAATCTGGTTTGAGGATAATCTTAAATTTGTATGTAACAAAGTTCATTTGTCTATTTATTATCCGAAAACTCGGAATAGACTTAGGAATGGTGAGTTAAAACTTGAAGTATGAAATTAAGTATAAGCCTTCGTATTCGATGCTTGTTGTCACGTTGGAACCCAACGAAACTGTAACTGCAGAAGCCGGCGCCATGACCTACATGGAACCAAACATAAACGTAAACACACGCAAGAGAGAAAAGAGCCTCTTAGGCACCTTGGGTCTCACACTCTTGGGGCGCCAATCCTTCTTTGTAAACGATTATCAAGCACAAAACACCCCCGGAGAGGTTGCCTTCGTTTCTGCTCCGGTTGGCGACATCGAAACACTGGAAGTCAAGCCAAACCAAGGCTACGTAATACAATCTGCCTCATACATTGCATCCACCCAAAACGTGGACTTGGACATGCAATGGCAGGGATTCACGAAAGGTCTCTTCGGACAGGGACTCTTCATGATAAAAGCCAAAGGAGAAGGAAAACTCTTCATTAACACTTTCGGAGCCATCGATAAACACACCTTAGACGCCGGCAAAACATTGATCGTAGACAACTTCCATCTTGTTGCATTCAGCGACACTTGCGACTATAAAGTCAGAAAGTTCGGAGGACTAAAATCAACTATCCTTGGCGGCGAAGGGCTGGTCACAGAAATAAGCGGTCCCGGAGACGTTTACATACAAACGAAAAACCTGAGAGAATTCGTGGAATGGCTCTGGACACTCCTTGAACCAAGAGTTAGATCACGCGCACGATAGAAACCCAAAGCAAGCAGCTGACTATTTTCTCCCTTTTTTCTTTAGTTACTCTTTTAGGTAGAACCTTAATAGCGGGTTCCTCATATTCGATTCGACGAAGACATGACAGTTCTGAAAGCAACGAAAAACAACATTATGGCGGCTGCTAGGATTGTGAGAAGAGGCGGGTTGGTAGTTTATCCAACCGAAACCGTGTACGGCTTAGGATGCGACCCTCTAAATGTCCAAGCTGTGAAGCGGGTTCTAGAAGTGAAGGGCGACCGAAATAAGCCTCTGCCCATGTTGGCGGCAAATATAGAATGTGCAGAAAAAGTAGCTTTCATCACGCAAAACGGGAAGAGCTTGGCTGCAAAGTTTTGGCCTGGACCGCTTACTCTGGTTTTTCCCAAGAAGCCTTCCCTTCCAGATATGGTTACATTCAACCGAGATTCTGTAGGTTTGAGAATACCCGACAATGATGTAGCTCTTCGTCTGATCCGTTTGTCTGGAGGCCTTCTTGTTGGGTCAAGTGCGAACAGGACTGGAGATGAGCCTCCGAGAACCGTTCAGGAACTATCAGAAGCGTTGAAGGGAATGGTGGATGTGGTTCTCGATGGTGGACCTGCAGCTCAGGGAAAACCGTCGACAGTAGCTGATTTGTCTTCAGATATTCCGAGAATCATTCGGGAGGGTCCCATAAGCCTCAAGATGATCTTGGATGCTTTAGCTTTTAGTGACTAACAGGGCCATGCGTTCGATCACAAGATCGGTTAATGCCTCTTTTTCTAACCCTTTCTTTTCCAGCTTAGCCTCGAATTCAAGGTCAGAAATCTTGAACAAATTTTTGATATTCTCAATTTTTGTGTCTGTTAGTTCTAGAACGTTGTCGTTTCGTTCGCCGGGAATTATTTTGGTGACTAGGCGCAAGTAGTATGTTTTTTCGTGCCTGTTGCCTGTCATTATCAAGGCTGCTACTTCTGAAGAGTCTTGCTTGATTCCCAGCATCTTCACAGCCTTTTTTATCTGTCTTTGGGCAGAAGCGTAGAGAAGAGCTTCAACAGCCAGATTGTTTGATATATTCGTCTTTTTTTCGAAGGCGTTTAGTGCGTTTAAGGCTGCAAAATAAAGGTGCTGGTGACCTGCCACGTGTTTAGCGTCAAAAAACTGGATGGGTGCTTCCTTGTTTTCTTTTCTGAAGCGTTCAAGAAACGTGTTGATGTTGTCTAGTTTAACGTTACTGAAACCGACTATGGTGATGTTTTCGTTGGGTTCTTCAGGCTTTCCTGTCACAGTTTTTCCCCGACAATCTCTTTGATGAAACGTTCCACAAGTTCCCTGTTTAGCCCGGAACTGATTAGTTTTTCTTTAGCATCCTCCACGGCTCTTCCTTTCTCTCTAAATTTTTCAACAGTTTTTCTAACAATATCTTTCAGTTCCCAAGGAAAAACTATCCAGTAGCGCGTTTCTTTTTCGTAGTAATGCGGAACGATGATGCTCCATGGTTTGTAGTAGATAGTTGCAATCTTGATCTCAGATGCACCCTGCTGCTTCAGATGCAAGTTTACAAGTTTAAGGCTTTTACCCGTATCCGCCAAATCGTCAACAACAAGAACCTTCTTGCCCTTAACTGAAACAGAAACTGGCTGCGTGATGGAGGGTTCATGTTTGGTTTCGGCGACTCCCACATAAAATTCTGCTGTTACATTCGCTAGTTTAGGATTTTCTAGCAGATCAGACATTATTCGAGCTGGAATCCAGCCGCCTCTGGAAACTCCCACTATTACGTCAGGTTCAAACCCGCTCTTTTGAACTGCATCAGCGAGTTTCAGGAGTAAACTGTAAATTTGGTTCCATGAGGGAATCTCGAACTCTAGATTGTTCCCTATGCTGGGAATGTAGCTTCTTTGGTTCGATTCATTCATTGTTTTGGGCTCCCGGAGTTAAGTTGCTGATTCCTTTGTTAGCTGAATTAATGAGCCATGCTGGGTAAGGCGATTTAAGAGTATCTGATGATGGTTCCTGTTTTAGGTTTTGCAGTTCTTTAATCAGTGAATATGTCTGATTTTGAATTATGGTCTCAGCTGTAATAAGTGATATATCAATTCGGAAGAGAAGTCTGGAATAGAGGCTCATATATTGTTAACTTTGAAAGAAATGCGGGAAAAGATCGAAAAACTGGAAGAAGAGAAGACTCAACTTGTGGAAGATGTGAAGGCGCTCAGAAAAGAGGCAGAGGGAAAAGCTATCTCGCTAGAATGTGAGGTGGCTGTGCTTCGAGAAGAGGCTGAATCGCTGAAGAAAATGCTTGCTACCTTTTAGTCGTTGAAGACTTCTTGACGACTTGGTTCCTTTCTTGTTGAAAAATAGCGGTAAATCTGTACTCTAAACTGTGAAGAATCTGTAAATCAAAAGATTAATCGAGTTCTTGGAGAGCCTTCAACCGCTTCACTATGTTGGGGTGCGTAGAAAAGACTTCCATGACTCTGTCGAAAGTAGTTACTTTTTTTCTTAGAACCTCTTCGACAAGCTTTCTGTCGCCCATGCCGCTTCCTAACTGCTTTAATGCTGCAGAGTCTATTTCTGATCGGTCGGGGTCTGAGATGAAGAGCGCCTTGAACGAGTTGGAGCCACCTTTATCGCGGCGACCTCTTTTCATGTTGTTTGTCGAGTTCACTATCTTTGCCAGTCCTTCAGAAAGTTTTCGTGGTCCATCTTCTACGATGGATGCGCTGTGGCGGTCTGCATAGTATTCGCGTATTCTGCTTAGGTAGAGTGTGAAGAGTGTGAGTACCCAGTAGATGAGGATGCTTGCTATGCCGATGATGGCGGCTCCTCCGCTGTCTCTGCTATCTCTCCGGCTGAACATTGATGAGAGGAGCATGGAGTAGCCGATGAAGTAGAAGATTGCGGGTAGTATGGAGACGAACATCATAACTTGGACGTCTCTGTGCTTTAGGTGACCTAATTCGTGGCCTATTACGGCTTCCACTTCTTCGGTTTCGAGGGTTTCCAGAAGTCCAGTTGTTACTGCAACTTTGCTTCCTGTGAGTGGGGAACTGTAGGCGAAGGCGTTTGGTATTGCCATTTGGGCTTTCATTAGTTTAGGTGTTTTGATTTTGCTTTTTTTGCTGAGCCGTTCTACCATTTCAT
>Ga0307378_10008823_pt1 | contig 13325 bp, 11 predicted proteins | sample UN1MG_FD_202238 | JGI IMG/M metagenome (GOLD analysis project Ga0307378, IMG submission 202238) | Soil microbial communities from Risofladan, Vaasa, Finland - UN-1 | ecosystem: Environmental > Terrestrial > Soil > Coastal area > Acid sulfate soil | place: Finland: Risofladan, Vaasa | collected... | reverse complement strand
CCGTTCATTGCCGGTGATTTTTTGAAAATCGTACTGGCGGCGGCGGTTCTGCCGGCAGGCTGGAGAGTGCTCCGGTATTGCCGCAGCGGCGAAGAAAACCGCCCTCAATACCGGTAGTTCCGGAAAAAAACGGGGATAAGGTCTGAAAATTCAGGTTAAAGCTGGCTTTGCCCATTGCTGTAGCGGGTTTTTTTAATTTCTGATTTGCCAATCCGCTAATATAATATGTCCGGACCCGGCGGTGATTACACGTCGATATGAAAAGTTATGGATGATAAGCAGACGGAAAATTCTGGCCCCAACAAGGGACAACCGGCGGCTGTCGCACGCAAAACTGCCGCCAAATCCTTTATAACCATTGGCCCTACCCTCCACTACAGTCATAGCAACGTCCTTAGATGCTGGTTCGGCGCCGTTGTGGTGTACGCACTGGTATGTCTTTTCTGGTCTAAAATCCTCACAGGGTCGTTATGCTCGTTCGATGTGCGCATGCTCTGGCACGCGCATCTTTGGCGGCTGGACAGGTTTGTTTTAAGCGGAGTAAGCATATTCGAATATCCCTGGCAGATTCTTGTGTTGGGGCTGCTGATGGGCGCCCTGACCATTGCGCCGGTGCTCGTGTCCCAGCTTCTGAGTTTCGGCTACAGTCTTCCGTTGATACTTGCTGTGGTTTTTCTGGCGAATCTTCCGGGATTTGCGATTTTTCTTCTGATAAGCTGCGTGGCTGCGGCAAGTCGTCCGCTGCGGTTTCGCTCGCGTTTTACGGCAATAGCGTTGTGTATTGCGCCGCAGCTTATTTACTGGGGCGTATTCGGGCCGGCAGCAGGCGTCGAACCCATGAAGTGGGGTCTGTCTTTTGCGCCCTGGGTGTGTGCGTGGCTTGTGAGCCTGGCGATAGCCGGACTGGTCCTGGGCATCGGGCACTTCACTCGTTACAGACCCGGCCTGGTGTGGACGTGTACGTCAGCGGCGCTTTGCGCCGCCGTAATACTGTTCGAGGTTAAAATCGGTTTTGACGAACTTGACTATCAGCTTTACGTGGCAAAGAATAACCCCGAAAACGTCCGTGAGTTTTACGACCACAGCCTCGTTGAGTCACTCGACGCTACTATTATGGACCCGGTGATTAAAAAGTATCTTGCAGGTTTCTTCTATCCTTCCGAGCCGATAGCTCTTCGCGAACAACTGAAAAAGGAAATGGAAATTCAGCTCGCCAACGACCGCTGGCCAACCTGGTTCAAAGTACCTGAACACCTGGATTATCAGGCTAAGAAACAGAAGCTGTTTGAACAGTATGATTTGTTTATAAGCAAGCGTTCCAAAAGCAATCGTATGCCTATAGTGCTTTACTACAAGGCGCTTCTTGGTGAATACAGTCCCGATATTGCGATGCTGGTGCAGAAAGAACTGCTTCATTTTGCCAGCGATTATCCTCAGGAGCGGTCGCGGGAGACCTGGTATCGCCTTTACAGCCAGTTCGGTACAAGCCCTGAATCCATCGAGGCCCGGTGGCGGATTGCCAAACACTGGGCGGGCCAGGGACGGTTTGAGCATGCCCGCCAGCTTCTTGGTGAAGCTGAAAAAATGGTTCCGCAGAGATTACAGGTAATCGAGCAGTCTCGTCAGCCGGCCACGTCGATTTCGGCACTATTCCATCCGCCCGCCGATTCGGTAATTACCAGCTCTAAGCTCATAGAGCTTCAGGGACGCCTGAACAGGTTAAGCCGGCTTATCGGTCCCGAAAACATAATCGCTGAGCCGGCGTCGGCAGTGCGCCTGGCGACCTTCGTAATGTTAAATCCGCAGGACCGCCATTTTACCGAACAGCTGGATCGGTTACTCGGCCAGATGGGTACAAACGACCCTCTCAGGGACAATTGTTTACTGGCCGGCGTGAAACTTGTGGCTGACGACCGGCTGCGGGCCGAAAGATTCGACCAGCTTCACAAACAGTTTCAGGCAACCGACGCCGGCATCGAGGCCCTGTATGAACTGGGATTACTGAAAATCAGTTTCTGGTATCAGCATGACGCCGCGAATGCCGAACAAAAGAAGAAAAGCCTGGGCGAAATGCGCGCAGTTTTGAGCGATTTTCTCCGCCTGTACCCGGACAGTGTTTTTGCCGACCAGGTCAGGAAAAATCTCGATGATTTGCCGAAAGTTGAATAATTTTTCCGCCCAGTGGTTTAATCCTTGAATTTTCTGCAAGCCCAGCCGTCTGGCACTGACACACCAGGCCCGATACCGTTGACCGCTGAAAACGCACAAATCGCGCCCGGCTGAAAAAATAATTTTAACCTTGCTTTAGACGCTGTAACAGTGTTTAATGCGTTATTCTGAAAATCTGTTTTTGAAGGTTTCAAACAGTATCAGCACGTTTTTTGAGGTAATCTGAAAATGGCGGATTTACAGGCACTTGCGCAGGCTATTATAAAGGGCGACCAGAACACAGCGGTAACAATTACCCGTCAGGCCCTTGAAGAGGGCACTGCCCCTCGGAATGTTCTTGAGCAGGGATTGATAGCGGGTATGGACGTTGTCGGTAACCGCTTCAAGAAGAACGAGGTTTATATACCGGAGGTGCTTATCAGCGCAAGGGCCATGAAAATGGCCATGGAGATTCTCGAGCCCGAGCTTATCAGGGCCGGTGTCCAGCCGCTGGGCAGGTTTATAATAGGTACTGTGCAGGGCGACCTGCATGATATCGGCAAGAATCTGGTTGCGATGATGATGAAAGGCGCCGGTTTTGAGGTCATTGACCTTGGGGTCGATGTAAAGCCGGAGAGGTTTATCGAACACGCCGGCAACGCAAAGACCCATTTGATAGGCATGAGTGCTCTTTTGACTACGACTATGCCGGGCATGGAAAGGACCATAAAGGCGTTGCGTGACGCGGGCGTTTCGGCCAGGATTATGGTAGGCGGCGCGCCGGTAACCCAGGGTTACGCCGACAAAATCGGCGCCGATGGTTACGCAGCCGATTCCGCTTCGGCGGTCGATATCGCCAAGGGCCTGCTGAGTTGACCTCTTGCCGAAAACCGCCGGTTTTTTGCAAAAAAATCCAAAAACAGGACTGAATTTGTCAATCGGGCCTGTTTTTTTTCGTCCTGCCTGGTAAAATAGACACCTGGTAACTACAGGAAAACCCGTTTTCCATAAGGCCTTTTGAATTGCTGTTGAGAGGTGATGCGAGGGATAAAGAATCAGAAATTGTCGCAGCTTCTTATGCAGCTGCGGTTTGCGCCGCAGAAGAAGCGCCGCAAGCAACTGGCGGCTGTGGAGAAACTTCTTTCAATTCTCCAGCCTGACAAATCATATCCTTTTGAGTTTGTGTGTTTTCGCATTACGGGTTTTCGGCCCAGGACGCCGGACGCCGGCGTACTTATTAAAGGCGGCGAGCTTGTTGACGACCTCAGGGTTTTCATAACAAAGCTAAGCAGCCAGGTGGCTGAGCCTGCAGACCAGCAAAGCGAAAAAGTTTACAGTATCGAGCAATTAGCCAAATCCTTCAATGTCTCGGCAAAAACCATCGACCGCTGGCGCAAACGCGGTCTTGCCGGAAAAAAATTTGTTTTCAGTGACGGCCTAAAGAGACTGGGTTTTCTTCAATCTTCGGTTGACGGGTTTGTCGGCAAAAATCAACAGCTTGCTTCCAGGGCAGGGGCCTTCAATCGCCTCACAAACAAACAAAAGCAATCGATTATAAGGCAGGCTGCGGCGCTTACTGCCGGCAGCAGCTTGTCGCGATACCGGGTAATAGAGCAAATTGCAGCCAAAACCGGCAGGGCCCATGAAACCATAAGATACATAATCGCCGACTATGAAAAAGCCAACCCGCATAAAGCCATAGCAAACCACCCGCCCGGGGCCGTCAGTCCCGCAAAAGCCGGCGAACTTTACACGATGTTCAGGCAGGGCACGGAAATAAAACAATTGATGGACCTTTTCGCCCGCAGTAAAAGCTCGGTATATCGAATCATAAAAAGCCAAAGGGCAAGGGCGCTGCTGGCTGAAAGAATTGAATTTGTCCCAAGCGATGAATTTCTGCAGAAAGATACCTGTCAGAAGATTCTTGACGAACCAAGACCTCAGCTGCAGACACAACCGGCCGCCGCTGCCGGATTATCCGAATTATCCGGTGATGCCTTCGAGCAATATCTGAATTCTCTCAAGGACAAACCCCTGCTGAACAGCCGGCAGGAGGTTCAATTGTTTCGCAGGTACAACTGCCTGAAGTACCTGGCCTGCATAACAAGGGTGGGAATCAGGCCTGCCGAGATTTCCGGCGCAACGCTGAACAAAATTGAACGGTATCTTGCAGAAGCGGCCCTGATTAAAAACATCATTATTCACGCAAACCTGCGGCTGGTCGTGGGCATTGCCGGCAAACATACCGTCACGGGTGTTGATTTGCCCCTTTTGGTCAGCGAAGGGAATTTCTCGCTTATGCAGGCGGTTGAAAAATTCGATTATACCCGGGACATCCGCTTCTCTACTTACGCTTCCTGGGTCATTGCAAAGGACTACGCGCGCAGGACTTCGCAAATCAGCAGAAGACCCGACAGGGCCTCTGCCTTGTCTGTGGCCGACCTCGGCCGCAATCTAAGGACCCAGCCAGCCGTTGATATCGCTGCCGTCGAGCGAGCCCATCACAGTCTTTTGCAGGTTATAAAAAACAATCTTGACCAGCGGCAGCAGTACATCATCATCAATCACTTCGGCCTGCTGGGTTCGCTGGTCAGAAAAGAAAAGAAGACGTTGCAGCAGATAGGCCGGGACCTGAACCTCAGCAAGGAGCGCGTCCGGCAGATTGAGCTTCTGGCCCTGCAGAAGCTGCGGCAGTGTGTCAGCGTCAAGGAGTTCGAGCTTTTGACCGGCCAGTAACATCTCCGGAAAAAAGCTTTTATCTTTACCCAAAGCTTGTTGTTGGTAAAATCCCGTATCTGAATCTTTCTTTGGCAGGGCCGGCGATATGGACACAATCGGTTTTATCGGCGCAGGAAACATGGCTGAATGTCTGGTAAAGGGCATAATAACCGCCGGACTTTATGCACCTGATAATATCCTTGTCAGCGATATTCGCCCTGAAAGGCTTGAATACCTGGCCGAACGCTATGGCGTTCGTACCGCCGCCGACAACGCGGAACTGGCCGCTGAAGCCGCCATTCTGGTACTGAGCGTAAAGCCCCAGAACATGCCCGATGCACTCAAAAGCATCAAAAACCGTGTAAGGCCCGGTACCCTTGTTGTTTCTATCGCTGCCGGCATAAGAATTTCTAAAATTGCCGACGCCCTCGGTGACATTGCGATAGTACGCGTTATGCCGAATACTCCTGCGTTAATTGGTGCAGGTGTTAGTGCCTTGTTTGCCAATGCAAAGGCCCAGCCGACACTGCCTAAAGCCCAGGCCATATTCTCATCTGTAGGCAGTGCCCTGGTACTTGACAACGAGGATTTGATGGATGCCGTCACCGCCGTAAGCGGCAGCGGCCCCGCCTATTATTTCCTGCTGACAGAGGAAATCATAAAGGCCGCACAACAACTCGGGCTGGATAGCACCACCGCCGTAAATCTTGTCCTTCAGACTGCCAAAGGCTCTGCCCTGCTGGCACTTGAGGCCGTCGGCAGCGGCCGGACGGTTGAACAGCTTCGCAGAAACGTTACTTCCCCCGGCGGAACCACCGAAGCGGCAATGGAAGTTCTAATACAAGGGCGATTCGGCCATATCATCCAGGCTGCGGTGGCAAAAGCTTACGACAAAAGCAGGCAGCTTTCCACGTAAACGGGCTTTTTACCGGCCGGGCCGGCCTTTTGCTTTTGTGGTTTACTCGACTATAATCGCTTCCACCGGACACTCATCTGCTGCCTGCTGAACCGCGTCCTCGAATTCGGCTGGGACCTCGTCAACCGTAACCTGTGCCATCTCGGGCCCCATTTCGAAAACATCAGCACAGGTATCCACGCAAAGCCCGCACGCCGTGCACGTGTCTTCAATCATCACTTTCATAGATTGTCCTTTAATTTCAGTATCTTTTATAACCGCCGCCTCTTACGGTAATTTATCATTGACCGCACGCTTGTCAATTTATAATTTCTTTGGAAATTTCAGATTTTTTTTGATATACTCCAGCCGCAAAAAAAACGCCTGTTTTGCAGGTATTGCTCTTTGACAGGGTTTTGATTTTTGGCCGGGTCCCATGCAGACACAGCCCGTGAATCTGGTCAGGCGGGGAACCGAGCAGCCATAAGCGTGTGCTTTGTTGTGCTGTGGTAAACCCGGCCATCTTTATTGATTACCGATGTACACGGTTCTGGCAAGAAAATATCGTTCGCAGACGTTCGACGAGGTGGTCGGCCAGGCACCCATCGTCCAGACGCTGAAAAACGCAATCACAACCGGTAAAATCGCGCACAGTTTTCTTTTTACCGGTACAAGGGGCGTTGGCAAGACCACCATGGCAAGGCTTCTGGCCAAAAGTCTCAACTGCCTGAAGTCTGACGCACCCACTGTCAGCCCCTGCTGCCGGTGCGAAAGCTGCATAGCTGTAAACCTCGGCGAGGACATAGACGTCATCGAAATAGACGGCGCCACCAACAACGGTGTCGACCAGGTCCGGCAGTTGCGGGAAAACGCCCTTTATCGGCCCGCCCGCTCGAGATTCAAAATCTATATCATAGACGAAGTGCACATGTTAAGCACAGGTGCCTTTAACGCGCTGTTGAAAATCCTCGAAGAGCCGCCCTCGCACGTAAAGTTCATTTTCGCCACCACCGAACCGAACAAGGTTATACCCACTATTCAGTCCCGCTGTCAGCGGTTTGATTTCACTAATATAAGCGCGCCGCTTATAGCCGAGCATCTTAAACGTGTGCTTGACAATGAAAACATAAAGTACCAGCAGGACATGGTTTTGCCGCTGGCCCGGATGGCGACCGGCTCTATGAGGGACGGCCTGAGCCTGCTGGACCGGTTAATCAGTACCGGTATCGAGCCGCTTAATGCCACCCTGCTTGAAACTTTTCTGGGCTGTCCCGACAGCCAGAAGCTGTGCAATCTCGTCGCAGCCATAGGCGACAGCGCCGCCGCCGGCACCCTTGACGCCGCCGATGATTTGATTAACACCGGCGTCAGTGAAGTGCAGATTATCGATGCCCTTGTCGATTATATGCGGGACCTGATGGTCATAAAATCAACCGGCCCCGACACCGCCCTTTTAGCCCTGACCGCCCAGCAGAAACAGCAGCTCACCCAATTAGCCGACAAGTTTGATATAGCAGGCCTTGTGTACAGCATAACCGCCCTTGAAAAAATCCGCTGGCTGGTCAAAAACAGCGACCAGAGCAGGGCACTTCTGGAGGCCTGTCTGCTGAGATTTGCGCTAAGCGAGCACTTCCTGAACGTTGACGAGCTTTTACGCCGCCTGCAAACAGGTGATGTTCCCGCTGTAAAAAAAAAACACACACACCCTGAACAAAACGCCACCGACGAAAACCAGGACAATTCACACTGCCGCCAGACATCCGGTGACCGCACTTGCCTTCACCTAAGCGACCTTGAGTCGATAAAGACCAGTTGGCAGGATGTTTTGGCTGTTGTCCAGCAGCACTTAGGCTCGGGTACAAGGCCGCTTTTAAGCTGTGCTGTGCCTACGGCGTTTGAAGACGGTGTGTTGACACTTACATTCGAGCCGTCGGCCAGGATGCAGAAAAAAATGTGTGAAAGCAACGGCCGCCTGCAGGCCCTTGAGTCCCTGCTGAATAAATACACCTCTGTGCCGGTCATTATTAAGCTTGAAATCGCGCAGCAGCAATCCGCCTGCGGGCACCAGCAGGATTCTGGCGCACCCGGAATCGACGCCGAAAATCAGATAATTAACCACCCCGCTGTTAAGTCGGTTCTTCTGGGTTTTGATGCGACCATTACCGCCATAGAGGAACAAGCCGAAAATGATTGTTAAGTTGAGTGAAAAATCTGAGAATTTTTTATGAGCGGTGTCTATACTGAAAGCCTGAATAACCTTATAGAGGAATTCGGCAAGCTGCCCGGCATCGGGCCGCGGACTGCCGAACGCCTGGCTTTTTATATACTCAATACCGACACCGCCGCTGCCATGGCGCTTGCCCGGGCCATCGCCGACGTCAAAAACAAGACCACCCGCTGCCAAATCTGTAATAACTTAAGCGAGCAGAATATCTGCGCGATATGTGCCGACACCCGGCGGGATAAAAGTGCCGTTTGCGTGGTCGAACAGGCCAAAGACATCATAAGTCTTGAAAAAACAAGCTGTTGCAACTGGGTATATCACGTGCTTGGCGGCCATATTGCGCCGCTGGAGGGGGTTGAGCCGGAAGATTTGACTATCAACGGCCTGCTCGAAAGGGTCCGTGCCGGCGGTATTAAGGAAGTAATTATGGCCACGAATCCCGACCTGGCTGGTGACGGCACCGCCCTTTATATAAGCTCACTGTTAAGGCCGTCGGGTGTAAAAATTACCAGGCTTGCCAGGGGCCTGCCGGCAGGCGGAACCATCGAATACGCAAGCGGCAAAATCCTTACCGACGCCATAACCGGAAGACACCCAATGCAGTGATTTTTAGCTGCCGTGTCCGTGTTATTGCGCGCCTTTTCGCAGCCCTTATGGTATAATAATCACATAAGCAGTTGCCACGCAGATAGTAATAAGCGTTCCGGGACCGAACTATGAAACTGCAGATGAACACACAAATGCGGCTGGAGCAGAGAATGAAGCTTGCTCCGCGAATGATTCAGTCGATGGAGATTCTGCAGCTTCCCATTCTGGCCCTTCAGGAAAGAATTGAGCAGGAACTGAATAACAACCCCGTCCTGGAGGTGGACGAACCGGCTGATGGTCAGGACGACGGCTCCACCAACACTGACGCCGATGTCACCAGGGACGAAACGGATTTTGCCGGCGACAGTGACGGTGAAAGAGCCAGCGATTTCGCGCGCATTGACGGCCTGGACGACGACTATCACGATTACATGAGTCGAGCCCAGCCTTACCACAGGTTTGCCCGGCCCGATGAATCCGACCCGAAATTACAGGCCATAAAAAATACACCTGCGGTGCCTGAATCACTGCACGAGTACCTCACCAGCCAGTGGAGATTGGTCGAATGTGACCCCAAAGTGTACAATGCCGGCAGCACAATTATAGATTATATTGACGACAGGGGATACCTGACCACCAGGATCGAGCAGTTATACAACAAGGACAAGTCCGATTTTAACCTTGACCACCTGCAAAGGGCCCTGAAACTTGTGCAGACCCTCGAGCCTGCCGGAATAGGCTCGCGCGACCTCAAGGAGTGTCTTCTTATACAACTGGCTGCCGGCGGCGATGACACTGCCTTTGAGCAGACCCTTGTTTCAGAGTATATGGACAAGCTTCTCGACAATCGCTTGCCCCAGATAGCCAGGCAGATGAATTGCGGTATTGAACAGGTCAATCGTGCCATCGAGCGTCTCAGCAAGCTGGACACATCCCCGGGCCTGCAGATTGGCCCCAACCGCAACCACTGTGTCAAGGTCGACGTTATAGTTGAGCAGTCGGATGATTCACTGCCGTTTTCTGTTCGCCTGGCTGATTCCGATGTGCCCAGCCTGAGAATCAGCGATTATTATTCCAGGCTGGCCGCCGACAAACAGTGCAGTGAAAACACAAAAAAGTTTTTGCAGAACAATATCCGAAGCGCGCAGTGGATTATTGACGCCATTCGGCAGCGAAGGACCACACTGTTGAAAGTTGCCGAGGCCGTGGTCAGGTATCAGCGGGACTTCTTTGAAAAGGGGCAGTTGTATCTTCGCCCGCTTCCAATGGGCACCGTTGCCGCCGAGGTCGGTGTTCACCTTGCCACTGTTTCGCGCGCCGTTGCCGGAAAATACATCCAGTGTTCCTGGGGCATACTGCCGCTGCGAAAATTCTTCAGCGGCGGTACCAAAAACGACGCCGGTCAGGAGCTGAGCTGGGAGGCGATTCGTACGCAGCTCGAGCAGATTATCGATTCCGAGGACAAAACCAGGCCCTTAAGTGACGCACAGATACACAAGCGTCTCGAACAGGCCGGCATCAAGAACCTCGCCAGAAGAACCGTCGCAAAGTACCGCAAACTTCTCAAAATCCCCGCCGCAAGGTACAGAAAAAGGTATTAATCCGCCTCTGTGCGGTGTACCTGTTCTTTGCAACCAGATCCTAAACGCTTGATGCCGTTGCCGGCGCAGAAAAGCAATCTCTTTTCATCTTACCAGACCTGTCCCGCAAAAAAGGTTTTTTCTGGACAGAAGGGAAAAAATGTAGTATATTACGGTTTTACTACTATCTTTTACGGAGTATCTGAGGGTCAAACAATGAAATTCTTGTTTTATGTTTTTATTTTTATTTTCCTTAGCGTTTCCGCCGCAGCAAGGACAATCACAGTCGACGACGATGGCCCCGCCGATTTTAACAGCATCCAGGCCGCAATTAACGATTCCAACAACGCCGATACGATTATTGCTCAACCAGGTTTGTATGAGGAAAGTATACATTTTCGTGGCAAAAATATCACACTGACAAGTGTAAATCCCGCTAATCCGAGTATTGTTACGGCGACCACAATCACCGGTTGTGTAGTGTTTAGCGGAACTGAAGATGCTAACTGTACACTTGCAGGCTTCAATATTGACCAAGTTATTGGTGTTGGCCCCCCTATGGATTCCAATGGGTTTCCAGAACCCAATTACGAACCTCAAAGTACACATGCCAGTATCAGTCACTGTATACTCATGGGGAATATCGTGTTCGGCGGCACGGTAATTAGTATGTGCGATGGAACGATCAGCAACTGTTTGATTGCCGACAACGTTCCTGCCCCGAACGTGCCAGTAATAGGCTATACAGTTGAATACTGTCACGGCTTGATTAGAAACTGTACGATAGTAAACAACTATTGGTTTGGCGTTGGAATAAGATTTCTTGAAGGTCAAACGACATTGGAAAATTGTGTTATTTATAGCAACAAAGATCATTCCCAAGTTACTGTTGAGCCTGGAGCTACCGCAAATATTCTATATACAAATATCCAGGGTGGCCTTGGAGCAGTTCAATGCTGGCCGGATAGCACCGTAAACTGGGGTCCGGGAAACATCGACACAGACCCATGTTTCGTTCGCGAAGGATATTGGGACTTTAATGAGCCCTGGACACTTTTCGAAGGTGATTATCGTCTGCAATCCGAGGCAGGCCGATGGGATCCAAACAGCGAAAGCTGGGTAATAGATGCTAACACAAGCACCTGTATTGATGCAGGCAACCCGGGCTGTGAAACGGGCAGCGAGCCCTTGCCGAACGGCAGCCGAATCAATATGGGGGCCTTTGGCGGCACACCCACAGCAAGCAAATCACCCCCGGATTGGCGCAGCATTGCCGATTTAACAAATGATTGGGTGGTAGATTTCAATGATTTGGCTGTATTCGTTGACTATTGGCTCGATAGCGGTAATTGCATTCCCGCCGACCTTAACCGCAGCCGCTCTGCCGACTTCGCGGACTTTTCCATTTTCGCCGAAAACTGGCTTTGGCAATAAGGCGGTATAATACTTTTTTATAGCGTTTTTTGGGAGTATTTGAGGGTCGAACAATGAAGTACTTGCTTTGTGTTTTCATTCCTATTCTCCTTACACTTTCGGCCGGAGCAAGGACAATTACCGTCGATGACGACGGCCCTGCGGATTTTAACAGCATCCAGGCCGCAATTAACGATTCCAACAACGCCGATACTATAATAGTCGCCGATGGGACCTATACCGGCGAGGGTAACAAAAACATTGATTTTGGCGGCAAAGCTATCACTGTTCGAAGTGAGAATGGGCCCGACAGTTGTATCATCAATTGTGAGGGTTTAGGGTGTGGATTTATTTTCAACCAACAAGAAGGTAGTAACTCTATTGTTCACGGGTTTACTATCATCAATGGTTGTCGTTGGTGCGGTTATGACGAATTTCCTATCACTTGGTACGGCGCAGGAATTGTCTGTGAGGCAAGCAGTCCTACCATTGTCAATTGTGTAATCCGCTATAATTACGCCCATTTGGGGGCTGGAATTTTTGTCAGTTACGGTGGCAGCCCAACTATTTTTAACTGTATTATTGCTAATAATAATGGAGGCGGTATATTTTGTGGAGAAGGCACATGGGTTGTCAACTGTACTATTGTCGGTAATTATGGTCCAGTGGGTGGTAGCGGTATTGAATGTGAAGGTCCGGCCATAATTGTCAATAGCATACTGTGGGGTAACACGCCGGAACAGATTGAAGTGTTGGGGTACAATTATCCTATTGTGTTATATAACGATATTCAAGGCGGATGGCCGGCAAACATGGATATTAACCCCCTTTTTGCAGATGCTGCAAGTGGAGATTTTCATTTAAAGTCACAAGGGGGACGGTGGGACACAGCTAACCAGATTTGGGTGCAGGACAGTGTAACCAGTCCCTGCGTTGATGCTGGTGAGCCGGACGGCATTTTTTTAGATTATACGATGGAACTATGGCCCCATGGCAAGCGCACCAATATGGGTGCTTATGGCGGTACCGCGCAGGCAAGTATGTCTTTATCAGAGGCGGGTAATATCGCGGACCTGAATAATGACGACGTTGTAAATTACGTCGATATGAGGCTTTTCGCAGAAAAATGGCTTTGGGAGAGAGTTTTGTTGCCTGAGGACCTCGATAGAGGAGGAGCTGTTGACTTCGCGGATTTTGCCATTTTTGCCGAAAACTGGCTTTGCCGGTAACCGCTTCTTTTTCTATTTTCCTGCAGCTGCGCAAAATCTGCCTGTAACTGTTTAAGTACATTCATTGTTGACATCGTCCGCACAGGCGGTGTATAGTATCGTTTCATCGTTAAGTGATAGCCCGTTGACCCTTTGGCAAACAAATTGCCCTGCTGATTAAGGAAAGCTGATAATGGACAGCACAATCTTCAAAGCATACGACATAAGGGGCGTGTATCCCGACCAGATTAACGAAGAAGACGCCTGGAAAATAGGCTGTGCCTCCGCCCGTTTCCTGCGCTCCATGCTGCACGGCTACAAACGCGGATTAGCCAATTCGCAGGCGGTATGCGTCGGCCGAGATATGAGGACCCACAGCGAACCCCTGGTCCGCGCACTTATAAAGGGAATAACCACCTCCGGCGCCAATGTAATCGATATCGGTATGATTGACACCCCGCAGATGTATTTTGCAATCAATCATCTCGGCACCTGCGGCGGCATTCAGGTAACCGCCTCACACAACCCCGCCAAGTATAACGGCTTTAAGG
>Ga0307378_10008820_pt1 | contig 13328 bp, 14 predicted proteins | sample UN1MG_FD_202238 | JGI IMG/M metagenome (GOLD analysis project Ga0307378, IMG submission 202238) | Soil microbial communities from Risofladan, Vaasa, Finland - UN-1 | ecosystem: Environmental > Terrestrial > Soil > Coastal area > Acid sulfate soil | place: Finland: Risofladan, Vaasa | collected... | reverse complement strand
CGGATCTCCACGCAGGAGGTATTGCCGCCGTAGCGATTTGTCTCAGGACCGGGCGCCGGGATCGATCCTCGAGTTCCCCAAAGTGTGACCCTCATTATTCTTCCATCTCCCAGAACAGGGCGACCGCGCCTAAGAAGCGATCTGCTTGACCAATAAGTGGAACGCATGTTGTGCTGATGTGCCGCCGGACCTTATCCAAGCCGACGAGCCAGAGAGTGCGATGAACGGGCCGGCACTCGGTGAGGGCGATTGTGAGAGGGAGTTCCTCCCTCTTCAAACGGACATTGTTGTCATCTGACATCTTAAAGGCAACTGCCCACTCGTCCGCGCCCATCTTGCCTGTCTCCGAAAAGCGGCGGCCTAAGATATACTCAGCCCCCTCATTGTAGTAAAGCAGATCGCCTTGGGGATCGACAATAAATATAGGCGTCGAAAGATGACTGGCCCAATGCCTGGTCAGGATGATTTCAATCTCTTGCTGCGACACAGTTCATTAACCTCCTTAGCAGGAATGCCGGGTATTCCCCAGCAACGCCTGAACTGGGAATGAAAGACCATCGAAGTATCTCATCGCCCAACGTCCTGTTCTCTGTTTAACCCAACCCGGTGATTTGCGAAAATGCGGTAGTTTGCAGAGTTGGAACAAGAACGAGTATCCTGTTCCAAACCAGTTCATGCAAGATTTTGGGTCGGAATGATTGATTCCTTTCGACTATACACGAATCGCACGGTGCGTCACAAGTCCTTTGCTTTTTTACTGTGTTTTTGTCGCGCGTTTTATGATATCCCCCGTTTCCATGGCAAATAGAACGTGATAGCTTGGGCTGGGGTTTCAGAAATATTCCTAGCGAAAAGAGCGACTGGGGCAAGTTCTACTTGATACCGGATACCGTTGGTTGAATTTCCTGTTCCCCAGCGGTTGGGGGTTCTTTTCGTTCGCGGGTTCTGTTCCAGAGATGCCACAGAACGCCAGGGATCAATGCCGCGACGGCCATCAGCCATACCATGCCCGAAATGCCAAGCGTAGTATTATCCAACAACCATCCTCCACCGGCAGCACTGACGGCGTAAGCCAAGGTGAACATAGCAAACTCGGTGGAGAATACCCGCCCGCGTACTTGATCAGGCAGCTTCTGCAGCAGCAGCTGGGTTGAAAATACCCAGCCTATACCGCCGCCAATCCCCCGTAATACTGTGCCTACAAGAACCAGTCCAAAACCGGCCAATGGGGCGATCAAAATCAAGCCTACAGTGGTTATTACATAACTGGCGGAAATGGCTATACGTAACGGCCCGTCGCGATCACCTGTAAAACGACGGGCGACGATTGGACCCAGGCCAGTGCCAATACCCATAAAAGCATATATCAGACCTAAGCTGACCCCTCCGCCCTCACCTATTACGAAAACCTCTTTAGCCATGGCAACTTGGGCTACTTGAAATGCGCCAGCAGCTACAAGGGCAAAGGCAGCTTTGTTCAAGGCGATGGCCAGGAAATCTTTATGCCTCCAAAGATAGCGTAATCCGTCCATGTACTGTTGTGCAGCCGCCCGTACACTTTTGTCGGCCGCGGCCAGGGCCGGTTCGCGCTGGTAGGCAATACGAGAGATGAGGAACGCTGAAAGTAAGAAAGTCAACGCGTCGATGACGAAGGCGGGGCGAACGCCCCACCCACCGGCGACGATCCCTCCCAAAGCGGCACCAAATGCCAGCATCACTGACCAGGTTGCAGAGCTCAGGGCGTTTGCGGCTCCGAGATTGGGCCGAGAGACGATGTCCGGCAGGATGGCGTTGCGAGCCGGGAAGAAGAAGCCGCTCATGGCCAGCTGGATAATCGTCAGGACGTAAAGCAGCCATACCTGTTCGGGTTCCCGAACGACAAGGAAGCCCAAAACGGTGATCGCCCGGCCGATGTCTGTCAGGATGAGTATATGCTTGCGGTTGAACCGGTCTGCCGCCACACCGGCGAATGGGCTAACCACGAGTTGGGACAGCATACGTACTACGAACAGGCCGCCGACCGCAACCCCGGAATTCGTGAGGTTGGCAACTAATGTGGCCGATGCGATTAGATTAAACCAATCTCCCAGCAGGCTGACGATCTGGCCAGACCAGAGAAAGCGGAAGTTAGCGTTTCCCCGGATGAGGGCGCTGTAGCTGGTCGTTGTTCGTTCGCTCATATTTGTTGGGTCATTCTTGTAGCTTGTCGTATCTGGATGTATCGCCGAGTTCAAGTACAAAATCAGGACCGAAGGCCTGGAAAGGCGTCATGGCACCGGTATATTCCCCGCTCAGCACCTTCTCAACGGCCCGAACACTAGAATACGCGGTTAGTCGATAGGGCTCAAGGGTTTCAAGCCAGGCTTGGCTTGCTCCCCCTTCTGTGTCGGTTACTTGTGCCCAGAGGAATGATCGCCCTTGCTGACGTGCCGTCTCGTCTGGCCCGTGGACCAGCAGATCAATGAACCTCTGTGCGAGACTGCGAAATAATCTTGCGGTCAGCAGCCTCTGCACGATACTGATGTAGGGTAAGAAACGCTCTTGTCTGGACGAGATAGTCATATAGGTCGTTATATTACGAATACCTGTTGTCCGGTAAGCGGTTGCTAGATCGCCCCAAGGAATTGGCATCGCCAAGCTTGACTGGCCATCGGAAAATTGGATTTCCTTGACTCCCGCTCCGAGCGGATAAGGTTCGTAGCGCGAGTCACGTCGCCGTACTCCTCCCTTGGGCAAGCCCTCAACAGCCGTCTTCGCCGTACCAGGGCTGAATCTGCCTGGGGAGGAGAATGCCAGTTCCAGCGAGATCGCATTTCTATGTTTATTGGCTAAATAGCCCGACAGGCAATCACTTGGAACTACATCAAATCCCACACCGCCGATGAGAACGGTTCCTCGCTCAACTGCTTCGCTGTCGAGGGAGAAGATGTTCTCGAATACAGGGATTTCGCCTGTGATATCCAGATAGTGTGTGCGACCAGCGAGGCAAGCTCGAACCATTGGCGCGCTGGTATGGATGAAAGGGCCGGCCGCGTGGAGAATCAAATCGAACTGGGCAACCACTGTTGTCAGCGTCTCTTCGTTTTCCAGGGATAAGACCCGATACTCCAGCCCATATTCCTTGGCTAACCCCTCGAGCTTGCTGGAATCCCGACCAGCCAACACCGGTCTGTGTCCTCTTCTCACCGCCTCTTCTGTGATGATCGCGCCGGTGTACCCATAGGCGCCATAAAGCATCCAGCCAGACCCGGGGCTCATCTAGATCGATCCCCTGGGTGATATCAGTGGCATTGTTGGTGCGAAAAAACGGAGGGAGTCTGGATTAAAGCTATCTGTTGAACTGCTGAAAACTGACATGTTCCACTATTTTAGGCCCGAAACAACAAACCGGCGACTGGACCTCTCTTTTAAAATGGTCCAGTCGCCGGTATTTGCTTTCCGCGGATTATTACTGTCTAGGCTTCGGCCGGATCTAGTATTGATATCAAACCCACTAAGCCCATATTGGCGAAAAGAAGCGGAGCAAGAAAAGGCGCGCCGCGTAGAAAACGCTCAATCACAATTGCGCTCTGGGCGGTTAGATCAAACTCGATATGCAGCCAAAATCCTATTAGGCCCACTAGAATGAGAAGCACCATGGAAGCGAAGTAAACCAGGATGTCCCCTTTATTGGGATGACTAATCGTTCCTAATCCGGCGGCCACCACCGTGGCAAAGACGCCGGCGGCAATCGGTATCCAAAGCCATGGATTCTCGTATTGGGCTCTTCCGTGATCTAGCACGCTGCTGATCAACGTTGCCAGCGTTCCCAGGCTTACCATGAAAAGGAAGGCGCGGGTCTTGCTAAGCGGTAGGCGAACTCGTCTTTCACCCCATAAGCGCAGCGTGCCGCTATCTGGTGGATCTTCAATCCAGGCGGCGCTAACACCCCATAGTCCGACCAGCGAAAAGATCAGAGGACCGACGACCGGTGGAGCCCACACAAGTAAGTAGATTGAGATCCGGTTGGCAAGTGGTGCGGTGGGGAGCGTGGCTCGAACGATATGGAAGTAAGCGCCTAAGATCCCAACGATAATACTGGCGACCAAGACGATTGTTGCGAGCATTGCGGCTTTTCGACGCCATCGAAAAGCAATCAAGCCAGCAAACAGCAGCAGGATTCCGGCGACGGAACCGAAGACAATGGGAATCCATTCCCGAAAGCGGATGGTCCCATTAAGTTTGTGGGCCAGAAAGATGTCAAAGGCCAGAAACAGCAGGTTGACAGCCGCCATTAGCAGCATCAGCTGGTCGCGGGTTAACGGCAGGCGTTTGCCCTTCAGCGCGGGAAACAGAACAGCTAGATAGTACACAGCTATTCTCCTGAAATTTCGGCCAGCTTCTGCGCTGCCAAATCACGCAGCTCAGCCAATTCACGGAGAACCTCATAGGCGCCATGCCATTGGGTATAATCTGGTCCCTGCATCCATGCCCCGAATTTTGCCGTTCTGCCCCAATGATGCCACAGGTCGAAATCGACAAAATCGATCGGTTCATCAAAGGGTTCTGCCGTCAGCAATCCTTGTTCTTGAAGGGGCGCCATGATCTCATCGCTATCCCTAACCCAATCGTTAACAGCCTCGACCGCGGCGTCCGCATCTTCATAAAAGGTCTCTATCCAGTTGTTGTTATGGCATTCCTGGCAAACAGCTTGCATCTCGACCCGGTTTTCTTGCCAACTAGGACGGCGGCTGCTGATGGACGAAAACAAGAACCAGGTCAATCTCTCTCCCACATCATGGGTAGTGCCAGTGGCGCCAAAGCCGCTTATATGGCAGGTCGCACAGGTCGGTGCGGGAAAGTCTTCAGTGGTGAGGGTTCCGGCTTCAGCGTCCCAGTTCCACTCATGGCCGCCAGTCATGTAGGCGATCCCATGGGGTGATTCCTGGTAGATCTCCCACTGGGGATGATCAGGACCGATGTGACATTGGTTGCAGGTTTCCGGCTTTCGGACTTGCTCCAGGCTGAACTCATGGCGAAGGTGACATTTTTGGCATTGGCCGGTTGATCCGTCTTCGTGGGGTTTGCCCACGTTATGGCACACTTCGCAAGCGAAGCGGGTTATCGCCTCCCCCTCCATTTCATATAGCGCATTGCGCTGCAGGTCAGGAGCCGTGATCTCTGCGATGCCTTGGTACTGGGCTAACTGCTCTGGCGTTAGCGGTTCAGTACCAGCATAGGCGGCATAGGCAGGGAGCGCATGGCGACTTTGCTCATACTGGGCCACCTCAGAGGTGTGGCACTTCTCACACATGGCGGTCGAGGGCGAGGCCATAACGAACGTGTCTTCGTGCTCAGAAGCGCCGGGGTAATCTTCGTCTATCTCGTGACAATCCTGGCATGTAACTTCGGCAGCAGCCATGGTGCTGTGACCATATTGATCGACGATGCCGGGCGTTGTCCGGCTGTGACAAACGACGCACTCATCGTTGCTATCAGCCAGGACGTTTACCTTCTCCGGCTCCGCTTCGGCAGAGGAAGAGCCTATTACTGTAAGCACAACCAGAGCCAGCCCGATGACAACGGCAACAGCCACCACGCCGATTATTAGCAATCGAGTGGATCTGCTGTCATTCTGGGTATCGTTTTCACTCATTACTACCTCCTAAAGTACCTGGCCTTTGCCAATAGCGTTGATTCTGACCACCTTCGATCTTCACCTATCGATAACCTGATAATGAAGGATCCTGAAACCCCTTGTCTTTAATCAACGTCGAGCTGATCTCGGTACACGACGCTCTAGAAGATTACTCTTCCGGTGAAATAACTCTTGTCCGGTTCTTACACAAACGAAGTTGCTAGTTCGCTCTATATTCGTCTTGACCTGACTCTGTCATTGACATCGATTAAGAAACGTGGCACAAAAAGAGCGATTGTGATATTTATCACAATATAGCCCTGTTGACAAGCGTTTTAACGAGAAAATGCCTCAACGTATTCTTGCTTCTACATATCGAATGGAACTCGCGCCAATATTGCGACAAGGCTCCTTAGGAAAACTTACATGACCAACGCATCGAGTTCAGAAAGTGTCGATAAACGTCCAAACCGAAAAAGGAACCGTTTTTTCCCCGTTCTGATCTTTGTCGGATTTCTTCTGGGTTTGTTGCTTGGATGGTTGGTCATCCAGCTGTCTTCGGATTCTGGTCGGTCAGAAGAACCGCTGTACCGCGGGAGCATCATTGGATCACCCACCCTGGCTGCTGATTTTACGTTGTCCTCCCATCCTGGAGAGCGGGTTAGCCTGAGTGATTTTGAAGGACAGGTTGTCCTTCTCTACTTTGGATATACCTATTGTCCCGACGTTTGCCCCGCTTCGATGGCCCTGCTGGCCAGAGCAACAAGCGATCTGACAGATGAAGAAAAGAAACTGGTGCAGGTCGCAATGATCACCGTCGATCCCGCCAGGGACACTGAGGAATTGATGGCTGACTATATGGGCCATTTCGATCCCTCTTTCCTCGGCCTTTCGGGAACCGAAGAAGAGATTGCCTCGGTGACCAAAGACTATGGCGTCTACTATGAAAAACAAGCGAACGGAACTGAGACAGATTACCTGGTAAACCACACCGCTTCAGTTTTCGCGATCGATAAAGCCGGCTACTTACGGTTGCTTTATCCGTTTGGTACACCCGGAGAAGATATAACCTCCGACTTGCGCTTGCTAATTAGTGAAAGCTAGTCTCGCGGTTAGTGGCATACCTCGCTAACCGTCCCTAATAGAGAATTCTTGCGGAAGTAACTATGAAGAAACTATTTCTAGCCGTCCTTTTGTCTTCGGTTGCTTTTGGTTGCCTATCTTGTGGTCCGGCAGAACCAGAGATAAAGATTGGCGAAGCTTGGGGCCGTATATCGCCCAAGTCGGCAGCGAACGCCGCTTTCTACATGGAGATCCAGAACGACGGGAGTGCGGCAGACCGACTCATTGGCGCCGAATCCCCCCACTGTGGCAAAACTCAAATCCACGAGACCAGGATTGATGAGCGTGGCGTGGCAAGCATGCAGCACATCGAGGAGATCGATATTCCAGCCTCCTCAACAATAATGTTTGAGATCGGTGGTCTGCATGTGATGTGTCTGGATAAACAGAAAGAGTTCACGGCTGGAATTCGCATACCCGTCACCCTCGTCTTCCAGAAAAGTGGGGAGATAATTATCGAAGCTGAGATCAGAGAGGAATGATCAGGTTTTTCATGGTCGCTGGTAAAATCTTCAGCATTAAGCCTTCATTGGCGCCAAGGGACACACTTTAGACTACCCGTCATGCATAAAGAATCAATTGACGTAAATAACGATCGGGAAGATGTGGTTTTTCCATCAAAACGAGATGCATGGTTGGTCGGAGTCCTATGGTTGGTCATTCTCATATCAGTCGCTGGGGCGATATTTGCCCTCACCCTCTCCCTATCCATCGTTTCCCTATTTGTTCAAGAGGTTATGTGGTTAGGAATGGGGGCTTTTACTCTCTCTATACTGCGCTCGACCAATTACACAATTAAAGCTGACTCCTTGATCGTCCGCTCGGGTCCGTTCAAATGGACTATCCAATTCGATGATATCGATGAAGTCGTTCCGTCTCGAAAGGCGTGGGCTAGTGCGGCGCTATCGACGGATCGCCTGTTCGTTGACCACAAAGGTCCAGCCGGTGGAACCTACATCTCACCGGAAAACAAACAGCTTTTTCTCGAGACGCTGGCATACAGAGCATCATCCCTCAGGCTCGAAGAGGATAGCGTGGTTCGAGTTAACGCCCAAAAGGCTGAGAACGCCATTTGATGACCCGCGGGCTGTGGGGGGTGTCCCTCCTGTTGGGGGGTGTCCCTCTTTGTAATCAGGCTACCTGACAAGATGTGACTTCATGGGTTATTCGTATATATTGCGTCAGGGATCATGGACAGCAACCCATAACCGACAAGACCCAAAGATATTCTCTCAGATCCTGTTAACCGGAAGATTGCTAGCAATTAGGAACTTGATGGCAATCAGGAACCTGCCTTGGAAAAACTGTATCCGCCTATGAACGATACACCGGCTAGCGAAACTGAATCGCCGACTTCGGGACGGAGCAAGTGGTGGAAAACTGCCACTCAGGCCAGGAACGAGACTTCCCTTCCGGTGGAGGGTGCGCCTTGTCCAAAATGTCTATTAGGCGACCTGGAATTCGATACTCTGTTCCGGCTGCAATGTTCAAATTGTGGTTTTATAGCTGAGTGCGGCGCCTTTACCTGATAGCGTTACTCGGAGAAGCGTGTCTTCTTGCAAAGATTTCGAAATGAACCCCCGAGATTGGCTCAGTTTTGCCCAACGAGCCAATACAATCTAGAGACTTACAAAGGAGATTCTTAGTAAAAGCATCTGTTACTTTGGACCACGGCATGGCTTTTACTGGCAATGTGGGAAATGAGTTTTCAGTAAGGATGGATTCAAGCCCGGCTGCCGGTGGTGACGACAGTGGGTTTCGCCCTATGCAATTGGTCTTGGTTGGCCTGGGGGGTTGTACGGGGATGGATGTCCTCTCCATCCTTCGAAAAAAACGACAGGATGTCACCGGTTTTGAGGTACATCTTGATGCCAAACAGGCCGATGAACACCCCCGTGTATTCACGCAGATAAATATCAAGTATATCGTCCGAGGTCGGGGAATCAGGGCTGCGGCAGTGGAGCGGGCTATCGAACTCTCTGATACAAAATATTGCCCCGTTCAAGCCATGCTGGCAAAGTCAGCCACAATAGACCATATCTGCGAGATCGTGGGAGAAGAATAGCATCGCCAGCTCGTCTGGCTGAATTAATTATGGGGTTGGAAGCATGATTCGAATTCTCTATCGGGACGAGCGCGGCGAATTGAGCACCGATCTGCAAGTTAATGACCTGGCCGAAGCCATCAAAGATCCTTCCGGTCTTCTCTGGATTGATATAGTAAATGTACCGGTTGAGACTGTAGAGCCCATTCTCGCCGGCACCTTCGGCTTCCACCCCCTGGCCATTGACGATGCGATTCACGAAAGCCATAGACCGAAGATAGATGATTGGCAGGAATACCTTTTCTTAGTATTCCGCGCGGCTAATCTTGTAAACGTCGAATCGAACCGATTGCAGGTTCCTGAGCTAGACGTGTTTCTGGGACCTAACTTCATTGTTTCCTATTATCAGGAACCCATTGCCGCAGTGGACCGGGTATGGGATATCTGCCAGAAGGATCAACGTTGTACAAAGCGAGGGGCTGGCCAACTACTCTATCGGCTGGGCGAAGAATCAGATAGCGAGGCAGTTGCAGTCGTCGAACTGCTGCATGATGAATTAGATGAAATCGAAGAGCAGCTTTTTTTCCGGGGCTGGACCAGCAGCTCTTGAAAGGCTCTTCACACTAAGACGTAATATCCTGCAATTGCGACGTGTCGTGGTTCCACAGAGGGATGTACTAAATAATCTAGCCCGTCATGAATATCCGACTGTAAAAATTGAGGACCGTATTTTCTTTCGTGACATCTACGATCACTTAAATCAATTGAATGATCTGCTTGATGACATGCTGATTCTAGTCGGCGGTGCTCGAGACACTTATTTGTCGGTTGTCAACAATCGCATGAACGATATTATGAAGACTTTGACGGTGATCACTGCTCTTTTCATGCCTTTGGCCTTCATTACTGGTTTTTTCGGAATGAACTTCTTCCAAAGGGCAATCCCTCTGGAAACCTGGACCAACGATATTGCTTTCGTGTTAGTCTTGGCCGTCATGCTCCTAGTTCCATTAGCTATGTTTTTATGGATGCGGCATCGATCCTGGATTTAGCGGATGTGACTCGCAGGAGAGCATCAATCGTAGATCGTTCTACGTTCCGACAATCGTTATAGATCTTTACCTGGGGCCCGCGGTAAAGTCAGCCTTCTCAGACCCGCTGTATATCGAATATAAAATCGCAATCCAAAGGGATATAGGTCGGGTTTCAAGTCCGGGTAGCAGTTATATGCCGGTGTTGGTCTCGCCCTCCCGTACAAAGCAGCAGTAAATGGACATGCGCCGGGCACTTGCCGTAGCGTGTTGTCTTGAATCGCTACAGTGAATATCAACCAGCCAGATCAATGCCCTCTATGACCATTCGCTCCTGGACGAGCTTCATGAGTCTTGGCCGCATTTCGCCAGCCTTTCCATAGCGCGCTTTGGCTAGCAACGTTAATTCCACCTGTTGTCCCAATTCGCCAGATTCACTAATTACGTGCCAGGGCTCTAGTAGATTTGGCAACTGTCCCACGGCTTCGTCGCCTAAGTCTTCAAGCAGGGATATGGCCCTGCTGAGATCGGCGGGGGCAATCGCGATCTTAATATTGGCTGTCGAAAAACGCCCGCGGCTGAAGTTTCGTACGACACGGATCTCTCCGTTGGGGACAGTGCAAGGTTCTCCGCTCATCGCTCTTAATCGTGTTGTCCGCAGGTTAACGGCTTCGACAATTCCTAGCACGCTTCCTCCGGCCACGCCGAGCACTTCCACTTTTTCACCGACGTCGAAATTATCCTCAAAGATGAATCCAACCCCAGAGAGGAAATCGCTAACAAGCGGCCTTGCCCCTAATCCAAAAGCTGCGCTGAATAGGCCGGCGATCAGGATCAACGTCGACGAGTCGACGAACAAGGACAGGCTGACGAGCGTGGCCAAGGCTACCGCGGCGAGGGATATCGCTCCAGCAACTAAGCCTTGGAGCGTTTCCCGCCGTTCCGGGCGCATTCGGGGCTGGCTCTGATTTAGATGACTTACTCGTAAAACATACCTGGCCAGACGTCTCGACAGGCGAAAGACGAGCCAAGCCAAGAAGTAGAAGAAAATGATTAGCACCAGATTGCCGCCCGAAGTTGATGTCCATTGGTCTAAATTAGGGATGTCCAATATCGCTCTCCTGGTTTACTTATTTGTCTGCCGCTAAATCTTGAAGTCTTCAACATTAATTATTTAGTCATCTATTGAGGGCTTTCTGAAGTTAACCCAACGGACCACGCCATAGAACCCATGTGCTAATTCTATCGTTTCATTTTATAATATTATCACTCTCATGGTTATATCTGGCTATGAGATAATCACTTGATAGCGGGCTAGGAAATGGACCTCGCGGTTCGCAAACCTTTCCAATTGCCAACTACCCAGTCTTGCCCTTCAACCCCTTGCGACCTAGCCCTCTGCATGATGTCTAGTCCCAGGAACAGAACGTTTGTTCTGGTTTTTGTTTTGTGCTATTGTCGTTGTAGCGTGCCGTTTTCTTTGCTGCTTCAAGAGCTGTTTAAGTCTGCACCTTGTCCAAAATGTCTATTAGGCGACCTGGAATTCGATACGCTGTTCCGGCTTCAATGTTCAAATTGTGGTTTTATAGCTGAATGCGGAGCCTTCACTTGATAGCATTACTCGGAGAAGCGTGTCTTCTTGCAAAGATATCGAAATGAACCCCAGAGATTGGCTCAAGTTTGCCCAACAAGCCAATACAATCCAGAGACTTACAAAGGAGATTCTTCGTGAAAGCATCTGTAACATTGGACAGCGGCATTGCTTTTACTGGCATTGCAGGAAATGAATTCTCGGTAAGGATGGATTCGAGCCCGGCTGCCGGTGGTGACGACAGTGGGTTTCGCCCTATGCAATTAGTCTTGGTAGGCCTGGGAGGGTGTACGGGGATGGACGTCCTCTCCATCCTTCGAAAAAAACGACAGGATGTTACTGGTTTTGAAGTACATCTTGATGCCGATCAGGCCGACGAACATCCCCGTATATTCACGCGGATACACATCAAGTATATCGTCCGAGGTCGGGGGATCAGAGCTGCAGCAGTGGAGCGGGCTATTGAGCTCTCTGATACAAAATATTGCCCTGTTCAAGCCATGCTGGCAAAGTCAACCACAATAGACCATATCTACGAGATCGTAAGAGAAGAATAGCATCGCTAGGATGGGGGATCGCTATTTCGAGCTGGTCTGCGGTTTTTCTGCCTTAAAGCGTTCGAGAAAATCAGTTACGGTGATGATGCCCACGAGTTCATTGTTATCCACGACAGGTAATGCGCCAAACTTGAAAGTGCTGAGTATCTCGGCTGCCCGGTAAGCAGGGGTGTCTGGGGTCACCGTTATTGGATTAGGCGTCATGCAGCTCTCGGCAGCAGCTGACTCCACGATCTCGACATCCTGCCATCTGCTTTGCATGACCATAGGGGAGTTCATCGCCAGTCTCATGTCCCGGTCTGTGACAATGCCGATGAGGCGTCCGTTTTCGTCTACCACCGGCAGCTGCCTGCATCCTGCCACCTTCATGATTTGAATGACAGTACGTATTGGTGTATCAGGTCGTACTGTATCTGGTTCGGCAGACATTAATTCTCGTACGGTTAACATTTCTATCCGTCAGCCACAGACTGGTGCAGGATGGGCGCGGATCCATGGTTCGCCCATCAGTATATATCTATACAACTCTCGATGGTTCGTGGCGAACATCACCAATTAATCGTGACATTCCTCCTAAGATCGCTCTAATCTCTCCAAATGCCTCGATGAATCTGCCTGGGTTGTGACAGATGTCAACCAGTCCATATTACTTAAGACACTCGCCTCACTGGGGCAATTGTGTAAACTTGTGCGGTCAGAAATATGGTCAGGTTCAAAAGCATTGATGGTGAATTTGCTGGTGGACGCGGATGCAGTGACTTAAGAGAATATTTCAGCAGTCGTCACGGCGGCAGCTGCTGGACACTTTGTTAACATCGTCTGGAAAATTGATTTTCTTTGGTGACTAAGTCGTATTCAATACACAATTACATTAGCGATGAATACGCTCCAGGCAGCTAAAAAGCAAAATACTTAGAAGTGGCGGGATAGTTACTATTGGCTTGGCATCGCCGCACATACAGGAGACTTATGGCAAAAAAAAGAAGAGCAGCCCGTAAAGCAAGACAACCGCAACAGGGGACGAATTGGCTCCTCATTGGTGGGGTAATCGCAGCCGTAGTGGTGGTTGGTGGACTTTTCTTCCTTTTGTACAGCTCTATTCAAGAGGATGGGGTTCCCCAAGGCACCCAGCCGCTTTCTGAGTATTGTCAGGAAAATCCTGACAATTGCATGACCAAAGGATCGGCCGATGCCCCGGTAACCATCGTCGAAGTTTCTGATTACGGCTGCGGCCATTGCCGGAACTTCAATCTTGATACCGCCCCTTTGCTTGAGGATCTCTATGTTCGTCCGGGCCAGGTGCAGTGGGTTGTATTGCCCTATGCCCTGGGCCCAGCTACGACTCCCGCTGCCGAGGCGGCTATGT
>Ga0307378_10008819_pt1 | contig 13328 bp, 7 predicted proteins | sample UN1MG_FD_202238 | JGI IMG/M metagenome (GOLD analysis project Ga0307378, IMG submission 202238) | Soil microbial communities from Risofladan, Vaasa, Finland - UN-1 | ecosystem: Environmental > Terrestrial > Soil > Coastal area > Acid sulfate soil | place: Finland: Risofladan, Vaasa | collected... | reverse complement strand
CTGTTCTCATTTGAGCATCTTGCTTTGGAGTTGTCCCTCGGGTGTGCTTCCCTGTTTTTCTGCCGGGGGTCGGGGGCCGGGGGGTAGAAATGCTATATAATTCTTCATCCTGAGCGAAGTCGAAGGATCATCAATAATCAATCGAAGAAGCCCCCCTTACTTCTTATACTCCTCAGCATGTTCTTTACAAAGCCACAAATAATGTCCTTCCGGCGTCAATACCTTTTTCAATCCTCCCCATTCCTGCTTAGGGTTCACCTCATCTAACAGTTTCCGCAAAGCCCTCAGTTCCATCCCTTCAAGCCGCTCTGCCTTTCCTCCTGCCGAGAACTTGTCTCGAGTTTATCCCCGGGTGCTGCTAACTTGACTCGCAACAGGGGAATGTGTGCTTCACTGTTTTGGAGTTTACCCTCGATGTGTGCTCACTTGCTTTCCTGTCGGGGGCATTTCTACCTGCGGTTCACACTAATTTTAATCACTCCGTCACTTCGTGTCTGCGTGATGGTATGATGTTCATGCTGGCCTACGGTAGAAATACTATATAATCTCAACCCAAATAATCAATAGTCATTCATCAATTTATCCCCAAGGGATAATCCTTTTAATTGCTTATCCCCGGCGGGTCCTTTCTAAGTTTATCCCCGGTGTTAGCTCACTTGCTTTTCTGCCGGGGGCCGGGGGCATTGATTACTTCGTCAATTTGTTTTATTTGTTTTTCGTAACTTAAATCTGTGCTTTATCGTGATACCAGTTAAAAGTTGACTTCTTGACAGTTTTGTAGTTCTCATCAAGAGCAGGTTGAAGCAATATTATAGCTGCAATACGACGAGCCATATTCATAACTTCATGTACTTCTTCTGTTTTAAGGCCGCGACCAAGAATCTCTTTTTCACGATAACTGAGCCACTTTTTTATTACTTGATAGCCGCCTATATAATAATTCCATACTTTTTGTGGTATGTTGCTCCAATAGGCTACATCATTCATATATATATCGCATGTTGTTTCACCCAATTGCTCAAGCGCCTGCTTTAGGGTTAAACCGAGTTTTTCAGCCCCTTGTTTTATCAAGCTCTTCTCATTTGTCGTATAATGGCGTTCGACAATCTTTCCTATGCCTGGCATAACTACGTTATTTTTGCCGAAGTGCCCCCAACCTTTGGTCATATCAAGTTCACCAGCTTCCGGATTAATCGAATCATCCGTTACGTGTTTTACAACACAGATTGATTGCAAATCCAACCGAATAGTCCCAGATGTGACGGTTTTTACGTTCGATTCTGTGTCAAGCAGTGCGGCTATTTCTTTGCCAAGAGCGTCAGAACTCAGCAAAATATCTTTCGAATCCGGCAATGGAATCCGAGGCCAGTTTCGTCTTATATCATCTGCGTTTTCAGATAAATAATCTGGAGAATAACTAATTGCCAGTGAGTGCATCCAGATTAGAGAAGCTTCCTCCTTGTTTTCGTCAGGATTTTTTATACCAAGATGTTTTAAGTAAGCACGAGAGAATTGTGAAAGGTTTGCAGTAAAATCACTGAACATGCTATTGCTGAAGTCACCTTTTTTTCGCTTACTTGGCTCGTGAAAAAGGCGTATGGGAAATTGATAAGAATGTCCTCTTATACAGTCAAAATCTCCCATTGCCTTGGTATAGTAGACCGGTACACCTTCTGGGCTTGCAACACCTGATGGACGGCAGATAAGAAACGAATTACCCTTAAAATTATGTTTAAATAACGATGGCCTTGGTTCATTCCATAAAGGCCGGATAGGGCAGTAATAACACCATTTAGTCTCATACGGCCTTAAAAGGTATCTTCTTATTCGAGACGAATCATATTTTTCGACAGCTGTCACTTTTTTTCTAGCTGCTTTCGCATTAAAGCGAGCAGCATTTTTTGTCAATCCACAATGTATTGAGCATATAGATTCCCATGAGCATTCATGACTGAAGTACTTCTCCATTCTTTCTGAAAGAGCAGTTTGGCTATCGTCGATAAGGGCAAATCCTCGGTTTTCTTTATACCCAGTTATAGGGTATATCTCGGCTAACAAATTAAGAGAAGGCCAATCGAGATAGTGTTCAGCCACATTGGAAGGTCTAAAAGAATATTTGTTACTTTTATCAGGCTTTGAAGTTTTATATCGACAGTTGATGTTTTTTGATTTAATACTATTAAGAAGTTCTTTTCTTTTGTTAATACCCCAGAAATGCCTAAAATGCACTTTTGGTTTATTATTTCGTTGTTTTTTTCGAACAATCAAACTGATAGCCGTTCCAAGTTTAATGCCTTGTTTGTTTTGTTCAGTGGAGAATACGCTTGGGTCAGGTTTGCCATCCGGTGTTTTCTTGCCAGTCTCCCTACTGTCACCATTCATACAGTCAAACCAGAATTCGTCAAACTCATCAAGAAAACGCTGGCGCATAATTACAAATGATGGCTTGTCAAGATATGAGAAGCTGGAAATGTAAGAGACAATCCCCCTGCCGCCTTTGACAATGCGGCGTTCCGCAATCCTGAAAAACCGCACATAGAGTTCATCAAGATTAAATTTCTTTATTCCCCAACCCCCTTTTGATTCTGGATCGCTTAACCTGTAATGTCTTAATCTTTTATTTGGAATCCCTTTTCTTTTTGAAATCTTTTCCTCATAATAAACTCCCTTGTACTCTTCCACTAAACCACCTTCCTCTGCTGGGCTTGTTCCGGCAAAAGCGTTGTATGGAGGATTACCAAGAATTATAAGAATAGGTACCTCGCACTTAACCTTCCCTGCTGCTTCATGTTCTTCCTGCATTTCTGGAAATGGTAGTTTGTCCTTGGGTTCTTTTTCAGGTTCCCAGCCGGTCAGTGCATTTGTAAGATAAACACCCACACGCTCATTCTTGGCATCTGAAAGTGGTGCATTGAGATTTTTAAGCATCAGGCCCAACTGGAGATGAGCAATAACAAAAGGTGCTGGCAAAATCTCAAAACCAAATACCCTTTCCATAGCTGCCTTCTTCAATTGTTGTGCCGACAAGGCATCGGCGCCTTTATTCATAAGTGTTTCGTGGATTTTTCGTAAAACTTCTACAAGATAAGCCCCAGTTCCACAACAGGGATCTAAAACATAAACATTTGGATCGGCCAAACCATCTTCTATATCCAACTCTTCCCGTAAGGCTGTATCTACACGGGCAACCTGATATTTTACTATTTCGGGAGGCGTATACCAGACCCCAAGGTCCTTGCGTAATTCTGGATCGTATGCCTTTAAGAACGGCTCATAAAAATACTGAACAGCATGCTCATGTTCGAATTTATCAAAGAAACTTGCTCTGTCGACACGATTGAGCACCATTTCTGACCAGTCAAGAACTTGATCTATTTTGAGAGGCGTAAGCTTGCTGGGAGTAGCAATTTGAGAGAAAAGAGCTGCTATCATAGGAACGTGAAGATTCCAGGCAGCTTCGTGCCAATTGAATCGCTCACGTCTCTTATGGCTATGATTTCGCGACCAAAGTACCCAGGATGAGAATATTCCGTAGAAAAGTGTTTGTATTAGAGTAGCTCGAAAGAAATGTTTACCATCTTCGCCCTCAAATTTCATTCCGAGTGATTCTTCTAATCCTCGTCGTATGGCCGAGAGGCCGGGTAGGTTTCCTGCCGAGTCGATCCGTGCCTTTGCTTCTTTAGCGTATGAAGCCAAAAACCAAGCAACTTTTTCAGGGTCGGAAATAATTGCAGAATGTAACATGACACGACTAAGGTATTCTATTAGTCTTTCCCCCTTTTCATTGGCGGTCTTGCGAGGTTGAGCGGTTAGATCCCAAAAGCTTATTTCGTCATCAGCCAAACGGAAAGATTCGATCTTTACCGGATTGCCATTTTCGTCTTGTCCTATAAAAACAAAATCTCGATAATTCGTAACAAGAATCTGGCCATAATGTCCCCAGTATCTTGTTACTTGCTTACCTTCAGCAGTAATCCATGCGTCGTCTCCCAGTGGCTTAGCCTCAATTACTCCTATCTCAGGAATTTGCGGAAGAGGCTCACCATGTTTCAGGTTTTGAATCTGGTATTTGGTATATAAGCCGAAATCAGGGTGGCCACTACCAGTGTCTTTGAGTATTTGATGGCAGAACACCTTGGGCTTAAGTTTTTTGCCGACCTCATTAAGTAGGTTACACAGGGGTGTGTAATACGATGTCTCTCCAACATTACCCCCACCTCCCTTAATCATTCTCATATCTTTAAGATACGTCTCTACTGGATGCATATAATACTCTACTTGTTCAAAATGTCGCTATAATCCGATGCTTCCCCGCCATAACGCCATTCCCTAAAGTTTCTTGTTGCGACCACGCTTCTCAAAAACTCAAACCTACCACCATAAACCAACAAAATCAACCTAATTCTTTGCCCCAATGCCCTCTAAATGTGCTGCCTGCGGTTCGGTACTATCTTTATTTACTACGTCCTTTACAGGACTGCGTAACACTAAATGAGCATCATGCTGGCCTCCAGCAGCACAAATAACTGACAAAAAGCATCAAAAATCGATCAATTTTCGACAAAAAACGCTCACTCTCAAAAACAAAAATGTATATTTTCAAAATTTTTTATCTCCCTTCCTAAAAACAACTTACGAGCAAAGACCCAAAAAAAATAGCCAAATTTTCGACTCAAAACTGCTCACTCGTCTAATTATAGAGGGAGTGTTTTTTTACTCCCCAGCTAAAAACTAAACCTGTTCGGAGCGTAGCCGAAGGATAACCAATGAGCCATTTAAGCATCGAGAATCCAGTTATTTACGTGCCTATAAGGCACCCCTCTACAACTGTAGAGAAAGCTCTACAAATCGGCTCTTTTATGCAAAACAAAGCCAATTTCCACAAAACCGAAATGAGCGCAAACTTATTCACCACAAAGGATTATGAAAAAAATGCCGATTTTAGACATGGAAAAACAAAGCCAATTCAAACCCAATTCAAAGCCAAACAAAGCCAATTTAAGCCAATTATAAGGCCTGGCAAAGCCAAAACAAACCCAATTCAAACCCAATTTCAAAACACAAAGATTGTCCGGATAATGACAGGAAACAATAGTACCGATAATCCGCCTGCCGAAGGCCGTTACACGCACGGCTCTGAATATTTATTCCAAAAAAGTTATATAATTCATACATTTGGCGATTGACAAGCACTCTGCGTCTCAAGCATTGGTCCCGGACAATTCGTGAACAGTTCTATCCGATTTCTACCTTAGCCCAGTGAATACCACTCATTCTGATTAATGATAACGCTGAGTGCAAGACGCTAGATCATTCTATCTGTATCCCACGGTTACTCAACCCAAAGTAATGGAGAATTTGCACTCAAAGAAAACGACATGTTTCTCACGAAGCTGTTGGTCGTGATCTCGGCATCCGCGAGGCAGGTTCGCTTTTTGCCGGCTATCACCAGATTCTCAAACACGACGCCGTCGAGCACATGTTCGCCGTCCAGCCCGCGAAGCCTCGACGGATTCGGACTGAAGCGCTCGAATGTGTTGTCCTTGATTAAGACGTTGTTTAGGTAACCCCTGCCTCCATCGTCCTGGATCTTTATCTCCATGTTCATTTCCTTGGTGTTGTCGCCGATGCGCTCGAAATAATTGTTGATCCATTTTGGATTTTCTATGGTCGCGCCGCGGTAGCAGTAGACCACAATCCCCCGGTCGGCGTGGATTACTTCGTTGTTTTCGAAAACGATGTTTGTCATCTTGCGGTCTACGACCTCGGTCCCGATTTTCAGCGCCGACTTGACGGTCCAGACCACATTATTCCGGAATCGAACGTCGTCCATATCGCGCAGGATTCCGTACCGGAGTTTCACCGCGATGGCGTCGTCGCTGCAGCTGACGAATCCGTTCTCGATGATCACACGGGAGGAGTTGTCGGGATCGAACCCATCCGTGTTCGGCTCCCAGGGAAACATAGGGTCGTCCAAGATCGTATTGGAAATAAGCTTGGTGTTGTTGAACCGCAGGTCGCTGGATTCGATCAGGTGAATGCTCCACGATCCCGCGTCGAGCAAAAGTATGTCCTCCACCACACAGTTCTTTGCACGAAATGACCGAATCAGTTTTAGACGCCCGTCGCTGGAGTTCTCCGTCGCGAGTCGCAGAGCGCGTCCCCGTCCATCGATCGCACCCCTCCCCGCGATCCTCACATTCTCGCAGTCAAGCAGATGGATCAGCTGCGTGCCAAACCTGCCGCGTGGGTAGTCTGAAACCTTTGCCGTCCCTTTGAGGACCGCGCCCGCCGCCAGATAGAGCGTTAGGTTACTCTTTATCTTCAACTCTCCGCTTTGATAAAGACCCGGAGGCACATAGAGAACGCCCTTCTTCGCGGCCACGTCGTCAATAGCACGTTGGATTTTCGACGTCTGCACCGATTCGAGGGAACTCGTTACCTCGTAATCCCCAATGTCATAGACTCCCGCCTGTCCCGGTCGCGGAGGATTCACCTCCGGGTCGTCTGCGAGAATAAAGAACCGGGGAAGACCGTTGATTTTTAGATGCAGTTTGCAAGGTTGGGAAAGACGAAAGGATAAGACGTTGTCCTTAGCCGTCGCCTGAATTCCGTAACGGTGCGGACTCAAGTCGAAGGTTTCGATCGTCTCCTTGGTAGTTACTTCCACGGCAACCGCGCCCGAGAAGGCGAAATGAGCGTAACCGACGTTCATATCCGTACTCACCGTATCGACCGGAACACCGTCAATCTTGAAGGAAAGAAAGTCGAAGTTCGCACGCTCGCCGGCAGCGCGGGGATAGGGGATGACTTCGGCCCGGACGATTTGGCCGACGAAAGCGAGTTGCAACAAGCAGACAATCGCGCCCGACAAGACTTTCGGCATGTGGATCATAAGTCTATATACCTTTCTGTTCAGCGTGAATCCTACCAGTGAGATTTTGTTATAACTGACATTTTCCATTTACACGGTTAACAAACAGAATTTTCTAAGTACGACACCAATAATCTTACAAAATTCACCTTACTCCATCAATAGATTCCACTTTCAAAGCCACTTTGTTCAAGGTCCGCACAGGAACATGTTTTTTAGCCGGGGGTCATTACTGTATAAACAGGAATCTATATTTCAATTTTTGATAATTAATTTTTGACTTTTATTCTCTAATTTCTACCTGCGGTTCGCACTAATTTTTATCACTCCGTCACTTCGTGTCTGCGTGACTGTACGATGCTCATGCTGGCCTCCGGTAGAAATGCTCTAATACCCTTTTTCCTTCTAATTCACCAATTCTCTAATCCACTAAATTTTCCCTGGCTTTTTCCCTTCCTTTCTGTTATTTTAGGTCACTAAAGGCGTGAGGCAGACAATATTTTTCTTTGTCTGCTTCATAACAGATCTCCTTTTCATAGGGCTCCTTTGCCCGTTTACTATTCCTTCAGGCTATCTATAGGATTCGGGTAGATATTCCTTGAGTTCGACCCAGTAGATATACGAATACACGCTGTAGATCCTGTAATCCCAGCCGTTACTGCGATTAAAGAAAAGGTACTTCTTGTCCGGTGAGATTCTCGGTCCGTGTTCAATAAAGGCCGTGTTAATTCGAGGGCCCATATTCCGCGGTTTGGACCATGTGCCATCCGGCAAACGCAGGGTTAGATATATATCCCGGTGTCCATAACCTCCTGGTAGATTTATGGAGGTGAATACCATAAAGGACTCATCCGGGGCAATGCCGGGATCGCCTCCGTGTGGGTGATTCAAAATGATACGGTCGGCCCGGGTCCAGGTGTTGTCCACAAAAGGGGCGAACCATATCCAGATTTTGTCGTACTTTCGTTTGGAACCGAAGTAGATACTGTTATTCGCCGCTATAGAGCATGTAACTTCATAGGCCGGGGAACTTAGTGGCGGTCCGAGTTCCTGCGGCCTGGCCCATCCACGTGCTGTTCGATTGCAACGATACAGATTGCATTTGTATAACGGACCAGTAGCTCTTGTAAAGTAAATGCTGTTGGCATCCGGAGAAAGACAGGGCGACCAGGGCCAATACGTATTTGCTGGAATACTTTTTATAAGTTCAGGAGTTGTCCAGCCTTGATCCGTGTTTTCTGTGATGAAAACACTATTGACTCGTTGAAAACAAAAGGTGTTGCCATCCGTCGAGAAGGTCCCCCAGGCTTCCCATGGGCGTTGTCCGGTATTACAGATCAATCCGGGGGCAAAGACCTGAGCCGTGGATCCAGGCGGGGTCTGTCCCAAGTAAGGTCCCACGGCAAAGGGCTTTGCAAACGCCGGTATGCATCCAAACCAAACCAGGATCATACTCCAATACATTGTTTTCCATTTTGATTTCATAAACAATCTCCTAATGGATACTCAAACATACCTCATGGATACTCACACTGTGCTTGGCATCTCCTGTTACGGTTAATAGTACATAACGAACGTCCGTGATTGGGAATGTGTTCTGCAAAGGTTTCATAAGGCTCGCCGACGTCATGTTGGTGCTGTTGTCAACCAGGATTTGGTAAGGATCGTCGAGGGTTGCCTTGGCTTCAATGATGAATTGACAGGACCCGGACCCTTCACAGAACAGTGCTGTTTGATCAATTGGATACGCATGGCCCAGGTCGATTTCGATCCACTGGGGATAGGTCTGAACCTGCCATGCGGTATTAAGTCTCCCATCCAATGCTGCACCTGCGGGATTATCTTGGGTTTCGTCTGAGCACACAAGGGTTTTACCCAGGGCGATATTACCCCCTGGCTTGACTATCTCAAGGGTGTCCAGATAGAGGCCTTGTTGGATTGTGTCAGCTTCCGGAATGATCATGAATGTATTGGCACCTAACCGTAAATTCAGATCATAACGGACGATAGACCAGGTATGCTGATCGCCGGTGGGGGGCAGTTCAATAGTAATTGTTTTTCTACCTCCACCTTTGCCGTTGAATATCGGTACGGCAAAAACGGATTCCGGGTTGAGATTCATATATCGCATATAAGCTGTCCTGATCCCGGCTTTCGTAACATCGGTTTCCCATTCTACCGAGCAGTCATCACCAGACAGGTGAATATAACCCTGTCCTGAATAGTCGGCTTGAGTGGTCTCTATCGAAGCTCCCTGGAAATCAGCACTTTCTGCTTCCAGGTATTGCGAGGAGGCGATCGTCAACGAATTTTGCACTTTAAAAATATTCGTGTGGTTACTGCTACCCTGGAGACCCGATATGGCATAGGCGCCATGGAGACTATCGGCCCCGGCCATCGCACCGCAATAGCCCTCCGGGGAACCGAAAATCGACACCAGGTCCCCGGATTGCGAGTAACGCCGCAAAAAGGTCTGACAGCTCGCCCCCCCGGACGGTCCCCCTTGACATCCAACGCTAACCATATCGTGTGATCCATCCAGAGAGAGAACAATGGACTTTGTATTACACCAACCGTTTTCCAGAAAACGACTCGACCAAATCTCCCGGCCCTTGAGGTTGTATTGAATGACCGTTGAGGTCCAGCCGCTTTCCCTTCCGACCAGATATACGTGCCCAAGGTCATCGGCACAGGCATTCATAAGACTGTCGAATCGATGCTCCAGGGGACACGTTTCAAGGTGGATCCCATTGGCGTCGAAGGTGGCGACGTATCCAGGCTTGCCCACCAGAGCGACGGTTCCGTAGGGATCCACGCCCACATCCAGTCCGGTGTTCGCATAAGACTCACTGACTTGATTGAACCAGACCAGTTGGCCGTTTGAATCAAACTTGGCCACAAAGGGACATTCACTATAATCCTCTATGGCGACGTTGCGGCCATTGCTCCCATCGCTGACTATGCCGCAGGTCGTATTTCCGGCCACATAGCAGTTGCCGTTCCGATCCAGCCGGACACCGCAGGCGCCGTCAGACTGTGCACTTCCGAACTGTCGAATCCACACACAGGTACCCTCAGAAGAGATCTTGGCCACGAAGGCATCATATTGTGTATCTCCGGTATCTTCAATCAGCTTCGGAGCGAGTGAGCCATTGGTTTGGCCCCCTACGAAACAGTTGCCTTCAGCATCGACCGTTAGACAGGAACCGTAATCAAAATCCTCTGTTCCCAATGGGTATATCCACATCAGCTCACCGTCCGGGTTGTATTTACTCAGGTAGGCATCTCTTTTTCCGAGATTTGGATATTCCAAGCCAAAATTTTCGGATGTATCGCCTGTAACGAAGGTACACCCGGAAACATCCCCAGCCACAGCAGCAATATTTGCATCCTGTAGGGACACCTTTTTCATCCAGGCCATTCCTAATTCCTCAGTGGCCTTGACGCACGTGCACAAGAACACCAAAAAACACAACAAAGCCAGTCGCCCTTCTTTTTTCATAGTCATGATCTGTCTCCTAATAAAATGGAATAAAATGAGTTGTTTTTTTGCCTCATACATAATCTCCCTTCACGAGGTGTAAACATCTGGGTTCTAATATGGTCATCCCGCAAAAAAAGATTTGTTTCAGAAAAAGTAGGTGTTTATCTTAGGGATGTTTATTGATTGGTTAAAGCTGTGATGGTTCAGGCTTCTGGATTCGTGCTTGCAACGAATAAAATCTGATGCCACCGTAGGGCCCCCAGTTGATGGCGCCTAACAGGCGCACCGCACGCGGTTCAAAGGGTAGATCCAGTCCATCCAGGTCGAAGTCGATGATGTGTTCTCTCCTACAGACACCCATGCGCAGACACTGGGGCCGGGGCAGCTCGTATAACCTACTGGCGCCGTCAGTCACAAAAACCCGAATGAGGCTGCGACAGCCCTGCACCCTCAGCAGCACATCAGGCCCGGAACCATCACGAATCGGCCCGTCAAAGCCGAGTTCGATCCAATGGTCTTTGGGCAACGCAGGGCCCAAACGCGGCTGGTTAGCCAGATCGATAGTGATTTGATCCGTTTGGAGTCGTTGCCGCGCTAACTCAGGAGAGCTCTGTTCTATAACCAAGAATCCGTCTTCATTGGGATCGTGGGCAGCGATCACGTGGGATGGGAACACAAACTCTTCGTTATCCAACAGTGGATACAGGTGGGCGTAAAGTTCCTTGACGGTTGTATTTGAACTGGGTTCTGGTTTGATCATACTGACAGCGAAACCGGCTAAGCACAAAACACAGGCTGCAGTTATCGCCGTTTTAACAGTCAGCAGACCCGCTAAGCTGATGCCCAATCCCGTTTCCAGGGAACTGGCCAAAACGACTTCTCCGGCTACTGCCTTTTTCCCGGTTCCCAGGGTCAGGCCGGCGAACATGGTCAGGACAGCCAGCAGGTGGTCACGCTTAAAACCGTGACGTTCCAGTTGGTTCTTTAGGGAATGTTTAGCCCGGAAGAACAACAATCGGGCCCTGAGTTCACTACCACCCTGGATCATGGCAATCTGACCATAGGACAGTTTCTCGAAGCAGCGCAGGACCAGAATATTGCGGTATTTGATCTTAATGGCCTGCAAGGCACCCAGCACCGTTTTCCGGATCTCTTCACTAACGAGAGCGTTCATGGGATTGTTGTCATCGCTTGCATGGGACTCCAGAACGAAGTCGTCTGAAGTCGTTTTCTGGGCCAGACGCCGGGCACCCTGGAGCCGGAAGTGGTGCTGTACCTTGCCGAGGGCGGTGCGGAAAATCCAGCCCCAGAAACCACTGACATGGTGCACCTCAAGCTGAGGAAGGGCTTTGATCATCTCCAGGACCGTCTCCTGGGTTAGATCCTGGGTCAGGTGATAGTCCAGGGTAAGACGGTAGATATAGATATCGACCTTCTGCCGGACCTGTTCGGCCACTGCCGAAAGACTCTGCATATTCCCGGCCTGTGCCTGCCGGATAGTCTGGATAGTCAACTCTTTTGCCATTGGCTGCCTACCTCTATAATCCCAGCCAAACTTATATGTTTCATATTTGTTCTATTCTAACTTTTGGACGGATGGTCCTTTTTATCCGGCATGCCATCAAAACTGACGATATCTGATAAATCAAACTCCGTCCTCCCGTCTCTAGCCGCCTTTTTGACAATTCTTAGCAATTCTCTCTCGTCCATCTCTATCTCTATCCCTCAGTCTTTTTTCCTCTACTTTCCGTTCTGGAGTTTACCCCCGATTTTAGCTCGCTTGCTTTTCTGTCGGGGGCTTCATATGATACGAAATAATTCCACAAAACCATTATATCCCTGAATACCCCCAAAACAATCCAAAACTCCCACAAACGTCAAGTCTCATAATAACGTAATTTCATCTCAATCTCAGCAACCGCCGTGAGTCAGTCATCCTATAACAGCGATATTTCGGGGGCACCATCTAAGGCTGCGAAAGTAACGCTGATTATATGATTGATACATTTCTTTTCATCCGTCTACTTAATCCGATTTCACATTTAAAATTGTCGAAAAATATCTGTATTTTCGCAAAAAATTGACATTTATTCGGACTCGATATAGGTAAAATTAACATCTGTGGAGACATTTCGGAGACACGATGTCACCTGGAAATCAGGGTGTTTTTCAGCTCCTGAAAAAGTTGACTTTGCGAAGAATTTTGACATTTCGCAGCTCTTTTTTTAAAGCCATCTATTATTATATATCCTTAATTGGAAAAGTTAAACACTCTTTTCTCTTCACCCAATCTAAAGACTAAACACGCTAATATTGGCGGTAAAGATCATTGTCTGCTTATGTCACTCATTCATAGCTTCTGTTTGCCAATCCAATTCCCTTAAACAAACATTAATCCGTACTATAGTTGATTTCGAGTTTTCGAGCCATGCGGCTTGCGAGCACGAGTACGAAGAGTGTCAAAAGCACAATGCCTGTAACAGCGGTTAGTGTGGTAGCCGGTTCGGTGGGTGAAATCAAGAGGTTGATGAGGGGCGGCATGTTTTTGTCTGGGGGGGCGGTCACAGGGCAAAGGGATTGCAGATAGTAAATCATACTGGTTTTCTTCATAAGAGGAGGCAGGAACGGATTGACACTTTCCCATACTAAGACCATGGCCGTGGGTATAATGGGATTGCGGAAGAGCAGGCCCACGGCCAGGAAGATGCTGCCGTACCCTACACATGCCAGGGCAGTGACACTTAAGTAGGCTCCGAACTGAGTCCACCCCGTGCTGGCCAGGAAGTCGACAATAATGCCCCTTTCGAACTGCCAGAGCATGGCCCACCATTGCAAGGCTGTGCTTGAGGTGAAGATGACTACTGTGGCCAAGAGTCCCGCGAAATACTTGCCAGCCAGCAAAACCTCACGCCGCATGGGTGTAAGCAGGTAGAAATGGAGGCTCTTATCGAGCATCTCTCCGCGGAACAG
>Ga0307378_10008818_pt1 | contig 13330 bp, 21 predicted proteins | sample UN1MG_FD_202238 | JGI IMG/M metagenome (GOLD analysis project Ga0307378, IMG submission 202238) | Soil microbial communities from Risofladan, Vaasa, Finland - UN-1 | ecosystem: Environmental > Terrestrial > Soil > Coastal area > Acid sulfate soil | place: Finland: Risofladan, Vaasa | collected... | reverse complement strand
TTTGTTTTTGTTTGTTTCAATCATGATATTTTCTCCAGAATAAAGTTTAAATAGTTGATTTCCCTAAAATTTTAATAACCTTTTTGAACTTACTTCTGATTCTTTTGACCTACAAATACACCAGTGATCTACATTAGTTCTTGTCCTATTTTCTAATGTAGTTTCAGAAAATTTGATATTGTGTTTTTCTATTACTTTTATGTTTTTTTCTAATTTTCTGTTCATGATATTTTCTCCTTTGTTTTTGTTTGTTTTAACCATGATATAAAATATAACATCTATTTTAGAAAAAGAAAAGGATTATTTTATTTATTTTTAAATAGTTGATTTCCCTAAAATTTTAATAACCTTTTTGAACTTACCCCCGATTCGTTTGACCTACAAATACACCAGTGGGATACTTTAATTCTTGTTCTATTTTCTAATGAATCATCTTCAGGCTCTGGAAGAGTTTTACCATTGGTTAAATATTCTTCAAATACAAGCTTTTTATATTCTTCTAATTCTTCAAGTGCCTCTAATATAGTTTCGCCATCGCCAACAATACCCAGCTCACCAAATTGCGGGAGTCTGGCTATAAAACCTCCACCTTCTGATTCTGGAATTTCCTTAATTTCAATTGAATAGTTTAAATTTAAATAATACTCGAGGTTATTATTCATCTTCTACCTCCTTTATTTTCGAAATACATGTATGCTTCGAACCTTATCATCTAGTCTTCATCCCCCAATGCTTCTTTTGTGTATCCGAGTTTTTCGTATGCATTGAGTCTTACACGTCTATGTTCATCATTCATTGCTTCTTTTGTATAACCGAGCTTTTCATATGCTTTGAGTCTTATTTTCCAATAATTATCTTTGAATGCTTCTTCTGTGAAGCCGAGGTTTTTGTATGCATTGAGCCTTATTAACCAATACTCGTCTTGCATTGCTTCTTTTGTATAACCTAATGCTTCATATGCCTTGTATCTTTCCCAATCATTTTTTATTTCTGCAATGTTCATTTTATTTTTACTCCTTTATTTTTGAAATACTCTTTTGCTCTGAGTCTTATATAATAATCTTTATCATTCATTGCTTCTTTTGTATAACCATGTTTTTCATATGCATTGAGTCTTACACGTCTATGTTCATCATTCATTGCTTCTTTTGTATATCCGAAGGTTTTGTATGCTTTGAGTCTTATTTTCCAATAATTATCCTTGAGTGCTTCTTTTGTATACCCAAGGTTTTCGTATGCTCTGAATCTTTCCCAATCATTTTTTATTTCTGCGATATTCATTTTTATTCTCCTTTTTGTTTGGTATCGAGGAAAATTACAAAACGCTAGTCGAACATTTTTGTGGCCAGCAGAGCGGTTCCATCAAATGTGCACTCATACATATTTTGGCTCCCTTCTACCTCATAATCAATCCCAATTTCGTAATCTTCAATAAACTCCCCTCGAATACCATCATAGTAATAATAGATTTCTCCCTCGTAATTTTCATAATCATCAATTATTTTGATCTCTTTCCCGGGAAGTCTTTGCGACAACACTGGGAAAATGCAAGAAGATTTGAACTCTTCTTCGCTCGTGACTCCGCCAAAATCAGGGTACATACCTTCCATATCCTCATACTCAATCCTAGAAAATTCTGCGATCACATTGAACGCATCGTCAATATCAGACACGTCAACAACGATGTTGACCGACCCTATTTCTATACCTTCCAGAAACAATTTTTTAGTTTTGTTCATGTTTTTGTTCATGTTGTTTTCTCCTTTGTTTTCTAATTATATTGTCTCTGTGAATAGGCTATGCACTGAAAAAGTGTATCCTTTTTGAGAAGGAAAACCCTGGCTGACCATCTTTTCGCAATCTTTCGAATGTGCTGCTGCTGCTTTTTCTGCGTTGTGTGTATCGCCACTCAGAGAGACTATTCCCATTTCCCCTTCTTTCGACTGAACAACAGCATGTGTATATTTTTTCCTTGTACTCCCTGTGTAATACTTTGCGCCATCGATCATAACGTAATTTATATACAGTCCTTTAATATATTTTTTATATTCTTTTTCTGAAAACAAAACTATATCTTTGTCCGGATTTCCTGCCAGATATTTTGATCCTTGTTTGACATTGATAATATAGGATTTTTCTTCCCCGACAATAATTACTTCTCCAGATTCTTTGATGATTATATTTTTGTTTTTGTATTTTCTTCTTATCATGATGTTATCCTTGCGTTTAAAATTTATTTCAGGGCTTTATTTTATTTAAAAAAGTTAAAAACGTCTTGATAGGTAATCGCTTTTACATTGTCATTCAACGAATGAAATATTTTACTTGTCACGCCGTTATACCGACCATAAGATTTATTTGTACCAATCTTTGTTTTTAAGATTTCATCGATAGAAAGATAATGTCTGTATACAGTTCGAAATTCTCCAGAACACACACTTGAAACATGGGTAAAGCCTACTTTTTTAAGTTTGCCACATTTAGTTTTAAAGTTTTCTGTAATTTTCATAATATTTCCCTTTGTTTTTAAGTTTGTGTTGATCATGATTAGAATATAGCATGCATTTTATGTAATGTAAAGGATTATTTTAATATTTATTAAATTATTATTTTAGAAGAATTTTTTAATGCGTATTAAAAACTACGCATTAAAAAAATAGTGGTAATTATATACGAAAAACACGTTTTTTAACTGGGATTTTACAAAAAAACGTGTTTTTCGTATATCTAATATTTTCAATGACTTGAAGTGGTTTTAGTGCATAGGGATTCTCTTGTTTTTTGGTGTTAAAATTCTCTCTTGAAAAAGTCTATTTTTTAGTGCTATAAAGTGGTTTTTCTGTAGAATATCTCTTGCTAATATCTTAAGGGTATTTTTTAATAAACCCTTTATTAACAGTGCTATAGAAGGGTTGAGGTCTAATATTTGCATTTAAACCCATTATTACAAAAATACAATCAAACCATAAAAATGAACATTATCTTCGATTACCAATTTTACAAAAAACGTGTTTTTCGTATATCTAATATTTTCAATGACTTGAAGTGGTTTTAGTGCATAGGGATTCTCTTGTTTTTTGGTGTTAAAATGTGTTTTTAAAAAATGAAAGTTCCAGTCTAATAAAGTGGATAATTTACACCTTATATATATAAGGTGTAAATATAAATGTATGTATGTAAGTACATACATTAAAACCCTTCAAAACTTTCCATGCCGCTAATACCCTCATAAATCGGATACTCTTTGGAAATAAAATATCCTATCGCATCTGATATATGAGTCAGAGATAGATCAACTTTCTTATCAAGCTCCCCTGAGCCGCCTTCTATCAGTGATACGCCTTCCATATCTAGAACCACATGTGGTGCATTTAGCGGGTCTACTTGGAATCTTACCTCGCCACTCACTGACTTACACAATGAATTGACGGTGTTTATTCTTGACCTTTCCTTTGGATTTATTTTTGGCACACAAAAATGTAACCTGCTGTCGAACGTTGGTGTAAGCGTACTTCGAACAAGATCCCAATCGGTTCCGCTTATCTTTGCGGAACCTCTACTTCCGCCCGTTGCATCACCATAGATCATTACTCTTCCTTGGTGTTTCCCCCAATCCTGAATTACTTTATTACACACCGTAACTGTATTGCTATTTTTCGGTATATATACTTCTCCAATTACTCCTACAACTGTCTTGCCAATAATTGGTACGCCTTGCTTATCAACATAATTTTGTTCTTGTATAACAGCACATACGCCCGGATCAACGTTGAAATCGAAACACAATATTAAAGGTTTATTTGGATCATATGAGAGCTTTGCGATATTATCATCAGAAAAGTTATAGTACGCCCGACCCTTAAAATTGATGAAGGAATTATAATTATCAAACCCATTAGCTAATATATATCCATTATCAGAACTATCGACAGTTATATTTCTACAACTCTGTGTACCAATATCTTTTTTTGAGATTATTTTTAATTTCAAGATATTATTTTTGTATTTCCCTTCTTTCCATTCTGAAAATTTTGGGTAATCATGGCTACAACCAACAGAATTTTTATTAATTTTCCCCAGTTGATATGCTGAGCCTTTTGTAATGTTAAGTTTATTCCCTATCTCTTCCCATGTATACTGCTCTTTTCTTAAATTTTCGATATTTAATTTTCTTAAATATTTCCCATTTATATAATGAACCCATAGCCACGCTTCTTTTGACTTCCTATCATCATATAGGTATCCAACTTCGCTTAAATACTCTTTATTTACGTACAAATGCCACATGTTTTTATTATATAAGATCGAAGCTTTTATACCCCTTGATTTTAATATTTCAAAACAATCTTTAATTAGTCCTTCATTTCTTAAACTTAATCCTAATTTAACACTCTTGCCATTTCTACTATCATCAACGGGTGTTATGCCATCAGCACCGAATAAACCAGCTATAAAAGCTCTTTGCACCTCCCAGTTAGATTTTTTTATCCAGCCTGGGACGTTGACTTTTTGTTTTATTCTTTTCCCAACTGAGCACCCATTATTAACTAAAAACTTAGTAGTTTTGTGACCTAAACTAAGAGAATATCCCATCCCCTTTTTCCCGCCTTTAGCGCCACAATCAACCCCTATATAATTAAGGTTTGAAACAAATTCATCAAGTGTTTCTGCACTATAAAAATACCAATTTGAGCATAATTTATTATTACTTTTCCTAATAGATATACTTCCATCTCCTAAAGTAAATCCGATAATACCAGCAAGTATTGCGTCATTAGAAACTGGTTTCCAATGATTAAAAACCACATCAATTTCATCGCATTCATTTAAAAGTGCGACTCTACCGTCTACCCTCATTTTATGATATTTGCTTGCTCTAAATGTTTGACAATCCTCAGTCATTATTTCTACAATCTCTTTGCTACCAGTGCATTCAGACTTTAAAACTTTTGCTTCTACAATTTCGCCATTTTGATTGGAGCAAACAAAATCACCTGGCACTATATCTACTATAGGTTTTTCTATACCACTGAACAACATCACTCTTGTTTCAGGTAAATGGCAGCCTTCATACTCTTGTTGGAATGTTAATTCGTCCATATCCTTTTTTGCTGATTCAATTTCTTTTGGGTCAAGTATGTCTGCGCTTTTCCAGTGAAATACACCCCACTCACTTTTACTACCTTTGTCAAGCTGCTCCGCCTTAGCTGATTTAAAAAGACGGTAGTAATGATTTCTACCCTCTGGCACACCAACAAAGTCACACCATCCAGGAGGCATACCAGGGGTTGATAATGCAGGCCTTACATGGGATAGCCATGTGTGCTTTTTCATGTTTGCATACTCATCAAGTACACCACCAACCCAGGGTGGCCCTTCTATACGTTCAGGCTTATCCATCCCTATTAAATGTATCTCTTGCCCCCTATTAAGATATATAATCAGATTAGATTCTGAAGGTCTTTTAGCAATATTAATCCAAGGCAAACACAATATTTTTAAGTCATCCCAATAGATCTTTTTTACTTGACTGTGTGTAGGTGCAGCAACAAAGTATTTAGGATTTTGCATTCCTTTTACTCCGTGTACCGCTCTTGCTACTAATCTTCTTTTACCAACTATTTCACTTTTGCCACTATTAGATGTTACTATCGCACCGTTATGTAAGATATACATATTGGTCGAATTACTGACCGTTATATCATATGTTTCTGCAAGATAAGGTTCGCCAGTGGTTACCCCCATTCTTTCTGAAATGATATTGTAATTTTTGAATACCGATGTGTCCATATTTGTTTTTATATGTAAGCAATTACGTATTTCTTTATATACTCTTTTCGCTAGCAGATTGTTTGAAATTTTCATTATATATGATTGGCCATTTTTGTACTTTTCTCTATTATCAGTGTATCTTAAGGTTTTTTCCTGGAAATACTTGTAAATAATATTACTGCACACATCTATAACGCTTTTAGCTTGCATACCTATAGTTATATTCAATCTATTCTCTAATGCATATACAGACCCATCCGAATCAATTACACCCGCAAGAAAAGCAAGGCATGAAGCTTTGTCCCACTTGTCTATAACATCCCATTCACAATACTTTTCATAAGATTTCTTCCCGGAACACCACTCTTTATAGTAAGGTATTGTATCGTAAATACTACTATCTGTTCTTATTGTCCAGGTGTAATTAGCATCACTATTACTCCAATATCTACCTTTTACTTGTTTAGTTATCGAAGCAACAATAGATTCATCATTAGTTGACACATAAAGGTGTTTAATATTTTTCTTATTTACATAAGTCTTATCTGCGCTGCAACAACCATCACCTAACATCACACCTATCATATAAGCATAAGGGAAATGTACGTCACCACCTTTAATAAGATTATAGGCATAGCATTTTTTTACTCTTTTGCGTGAGCTTAGAGTGCTTATTTCTTGCTTTTCATATTGATCTGTATTTGTTTCATGACATATATATAGTCTATGATTAAGTGTAGCTGATAAGTATTTTTTATTTCTGGAAGATAAAGGGGACACTAATTGTTCACCATTTATATGTACGCTAGTTATAGTAGTTAATTCAGGTTCATCATACTCATTATACCCTATCACTTTATCGCCAACCTTTAAATTATCAATAGAGACAGGCCCTATTGGAGTAGATACCATTGTTCCTTTTTCAAGGCATCGCCTTCCTGCTGGTACAACTGTAAATCTATGTTTTATTGCGTATGTATCATCAAATAATTCTTGTTGTACTGAGTGATACTTTAAAGCTGGCGTTCGGTCTAAATATCTTTGTGGAATCTTCATTTTGTTTTGCCTATCTTTTACAGTAGTTTTAATATTTACAACTTGTTCATATTTTGTTTGTCTTTATACGCTGTAAAATTCCTTTATATTTTCAAAAAATCATTAGCTTTATAACTAATTGAAAATATTATGTTTAATAACAACACTCCTAAAATAATTAAAAAAAAGCTAAAATAAACACTTTTTATGTTATTATTTTAACACTTTTTGCTAAAAAAATACATTTTTTGTATGTTTTATAACGTTTTAGTTTAAGAGCATTGTTATTAAAGGGTTATAGGCTGATTACTATTACTTAAATGTTTTTATAACTATATAAGAAACATTTAAGTAATATGTATAGTAATAACCTTAATCAATTTCAATAGCATTTACAATTGCATTAGAAAACAATTTAAGATGTTCTTTTCTAATGATATCTAATCTTTTTTCAGCTTGTCTTTTTGTTTTGAATTTTTCAGCGTATTTGATTGATAATGTTCTGCCAGGGTCGCCAATCCACTGAGCAATCCAAACGCCTTTTTCAAGTTCCACAATAAAGCTCATTTCTCACCTTTTTTTGAATACATTTATAATATTTTCATCCGTTATGGTATAAGCGGCTTGATTGTTTTAATTTTATTCTCCTTTATTTTCGAAATATTCTTTTGCTCTAATTCTTATTTCCGAATTCTCATCTTTGAATGCTTCTTTTGTATAACCCAGTGTTTCATATGCATTGAATCTTATCGTCCAATATTCATCATTCATTGCTTCTTTTGTGTATCCGAGTTTTTCGTATGCTCTGAGTCTTATGATTGCACTTTCGTCTTGCATTGCTTCTTTTGTGAATCCGTATTTTTCGTATGCTTTGAGTCTTATTTTCCAATATTTATCTTGTATTGCTTCTTTTGTGAATCCGTATTTTTCGTATGCTCTGAGTCTTATATAATAATCTTCGTCTTGCATTGCTTCTTTGGTGAATCCGTATTTTTCGTATGCTTTGAGTCTTTCACAATCTTCTTTTATTTCTGAGATATTCATTTTATTTTTACTCCTTTATTTTTGAAATATTCTTTTGCTTTTTGTCTTATTATCCCATAATTATCTTGCATTGCTTCTTTTGTGAATCCGTATTTTTCGTATGCTTTGAGTCTTATTTTCCAATATTTATCTTGTATTGCTTCTTTTGTGAATCCGTATTTTTCGTATGCTCTGAGTCTTATATAATAATCTTCGTCTTGCATTGCTTCTTTGGTGAATCCGTATTTTTCGTATGCTTTGAGTCTTATGATTGCACTTTCGTCTTTCAGAGCTTCTTTTGTATACCCAAGGTTTTCGTATGCTTCGAGTCTTATTATACAATACTCATCTTTGAGTGCTTCTTTGGTGTAGCCCAGTGTTTCATATGCTCTAAGTCTTATTTTCCAATAATTATCTTTGAATGCTTCTTTTGTGTAACCGAACGTTTCATATGTGCCGAGTCTTATTCGCCAATATTTATCATTCATCGCTTCTTTGGTGAATCCGAATTGCTTATATGCTTCGAGTCTTATATAATAATCTTCATCATTCATCGCTTCTTTTGTGTATCCCAGTGCTTCGTATGTTTTGAGTCTTTCCCAAACATTTTTTATTTCTGCAATATTCATATTCATGTTCATTTTTACTCCTTTATTTTTGAAATATTCTTTTGCTCTAATTCTTATAATCGGATTACCATCATTAAGTGCTTCTTTTGTGTAGCCCAGTGCTTCATATGCTTCGAGTCTTATTCCCCAATTTTCATCTTTGAATGCTTCTTCTGTGAAGCCGAGGTTTTTGTATGCGTTGAATCTTATTCTCCAATTTTCATCTTTCATTGCTTCTTTTGTATATCCGAAGGTTTCGTATGCGTTGAATCTTTCATTGTTGTCTTTTATCTCTGAGATGTCCATTTTATTTTCCTTTATTTTGTAATGCATTTGCTAATTAATAACTATTTGTAGGACAAAAAACATAGTCATTTTTAGGTGGTGTAGATTCTTTTTTGTTATTTTCATACACACATCTATCACATAGCCCATCTTCGTGATAATAAGATGGGAAACTATATATAAAAGATTCATCTGTATTGTTTTCAGCATCATCAATAAATAATGTCTTCTTACTTTTTGAATTCTTATCAACTACTATTCTTATCGGCTTTACCTTGCATTGTACGCATAGTTTGCTAAAATTACTCATTTTATTCACCTTTATTTTTGAAATATTCTTTTGCTCTAATTCTTATAATCGGATTACCATCATTAAGTGCTTCTTTTGTGTAGCCAAGATTTACGTATGCATTAATTCTTATTCTCCAATCTTCGTCTTTTAGTGCTTCTTTTGTGAAACCAAGGTTTTCATATGCTCTTAGTCTTATATACCAATTCTCATCATTCATTGCTTCTTTTGTGTATCCGAGGTTTTCGTATGCGTTGAGTCTTTCATTGTCATTTTTTATTTCTGCAATATTCATATTTTTTATCATATCAAATATAATTTTTTTACCTTCTTCTGATTTTAAGAATTCCGCTATTATAATATGCTTTAGAACAAGGTTACCGTTTTTTTTTATATCTTGCTTAAGGTCTGATAGTTCGTTTTTACTATCTGTTTTTATTTGTATTATCTGTATTTCTGTCCACAATGCAAGACATGTAGCAAAAGCAATTGCAAATACCATTAACGTTAAAAGAGGCCACTCTAAAATTACCATTTTATTCTCCTTTATTTTTGTATATCATTTTTAATATTTCTTGTGTTAGCACCACTAAATCCCCATTTTCTTTTTCGTATTCAATTGAGTTTATTGAGCCCTTTTTGAAGGAGCTTTTATAGTTAATGCTTACAAGACGATAAGAATCGTTTTCTATCTGTAAAAAAGTCGGGATATATTCCATTTCTTTTTCTATATTTTGCTGTTGTTTATGGTCTTTAAAATACTCATATGCTTTTTGCCTTATTTCACAACAATTATCTTCCATTGCTTCTTTTGTGTAGCCAAGGTTTTCATATGCTTTGAACCTTACACGTCTATGTTTATCTTTCATTGCTTCTTTGGTGTAGCCCAGTGTTTCATATGCGTTGAGTCTTATGTTCCAATCTTCGTCTTTTAGTGCTTCTTTTGTGAATCCAAGTTTTTTGTATGCGTTGAATCTTATTCTCCAATTTTCATCTTTCATTGCTTCTTTTGTGTAGCCCAGTGTTTCATATGCTTTGAGTCTTATTCTCCAATCTTCGTCTTTTAGGGCTTCTTTTGTGTAGCCGAGGTTTTTGTATGCTCTAAACCTTTCATTGTCATTTTTTATTTCTGCAATGTTCATTTTATTTTTACTCCTTTATTAGCATTTTTTAACCATTTACAACGCCTACATATAACTTCAATAAGCTCTTTGTAGTTATATCAAATATCTGATTTTTTATTTATTTTTTGCTTCATTCTTAATTTCCTTTTTAAAATCCTCAATAGTTCTCCCCCTGAGTGTTTCAGCAATTTCCCAAACATAATCATAAATGTGTAGGCCTTTTGAAGAAGCAATTATTTCACCATTTTCAACACCAATAGCATCGGAGCAATATTGCTTCATCATCTCAATTGCAGCGAGGTTTGCCGGAAAACCATTGAACAAGTCCCATGATCTAAAGTACGGGAAAAAGTGTAATTTACCATCTTGTATTTTTGTGTCTATCAGCTTTAAACAGGCTGGGTCTTTGAGCGCAAAGTCATCACCATCGCCAACCATTAGGCACATTTGATTATTTCTATAGCCGTTATTTTTGTATATGTAAATCATTGCGTCAATCTGATTGATATAAAAATTACAGTTTTCCTCCCAAACAATCCCATTTTTTTTAAATTCCGCAGATAGCTCATCTATGCATAACCCGCTATCTGCGTTTAACTTCATGACATCTGTTATTTTTACTTTTGTTAATCTGCTGCCATATGTATATGACTCACCTTTTTTTAGTTCGCTACCCATTAAATATGGTAAATAGTCATCTAAATAATCGTGTGCAACTGGATTAGGAAATCCGAAAGATGGATTAACTTGCGGCAACAACGGTAATGTTGCAGGATATTTTATATGGATTGTTATATAATCAAATTCAAGTCTTTTTTGTCCTTCATAAGAACCTTGATCTATTACAAAAGAACTTCCTTGCTCTATACATTTATACAATGTCTGGAACCACGCATCTGAAAGACTCGTGGCATTTATGTGAATTGGATTAAGCATTTTTTTTCCTTAATTTCATTATAGTTTTCTGCTGAGCTTTTCATGTCTCAAATCCCTTTTATACTGATAAGATTTTTATAATAAAGGATTTTTTCAAGGTATCTTTGCGGGTCATATTTTAAACCATGTTTACGAACACTTGAAGCGCCGACATTATAAGCTAAAATTGCCTTTAAATAATTTCCGTTAAATTTATTCATTAGATATTGCAGATACAGACAGCCTAAATTTATATTAAATTCATCGTCATTTAGTAGCATTTTTCTTAATTTTTTATCTTTTATTATTATATCTAATTTTTCCGCTAAAAACCATTTTGCAGTTTTAAACTTTATTTGCATAACGCCAAGCGATTCGCCATTATCACCTATACGGCTAACACCCCAGGAACTTTCTACACCCGCAATAGCAAAAACAGTATTTCCAAATAAGTATAAATTTCCAATTTCAAAGCACTGAGCTATAATAACTCTTTGATTATGTGTAATATCTGCTTTTGCATTAATCGGGACAATCATAAATATTGCTAATAAAAATATTTTTTTCATGCTATTTTCCTCCAAAGTGTTTTATAAAAAGTATTTCGATTTCTTTCCGTTTTTCTTCTTTTGCAGACTCATCAGCATGTACAGCAGCATAAGCGACATAAACGGCATTAGAAATAGTCACATCAATAGCATAAACAGCGAGACAAGCAGCATAAGCGGCATAAGCTCCCGGCGCATTAATATTAGTGGCAGCATAAGCAGCAGTAAAAGCGGCAAAAGCAAGTTTTGTCATTTCTTTTTCATTTATCAACTTATCATGAAAAAGATGGATACCACAAATGCATCTGCGGATAGAGTTGTCTTTGTAACCTGTACTTTTTTCTAAAATATCTAATACTGATTCAGCAACATCGGCAAGAAACAGGCACTGATCAATATAGTCAAAACATCTAAGCGCCCAGACAGCGTCGTTTAGGCCATTGCTCTCAAGAATTTGCATTAATGAAACTTCTATATCTGCGTCGTGTGTGCCAAGATTTTCACAACACGGATAGTGTTCCCAGATTTTTCTTAGTGTTATTTTCATGATGCTTTCTCCTTTGTCTCTTCTTCTAAAACTTTAAAACATCTATCAGCCCAAATAGTTATTGTCTTTTCTCTCCTTTCTTTAGTACGTATTTCAATGTCAATCCTCTTAGCTTTTCTTTGATCTTTCACTGTCTTTTCTTTTTAGCAAGCTGGATGCCAAACGTAATTATATTGTAAAGGTTCATTGCCTCACCCATTTTAAGGCCGTCGCTATCAATTATCATCTTCAACGCCGTTTTAATTGCGACTTCTTCTACAACTCCCAATTCATAATCTTTCCCGAAAACCATCAAAACATTTTCTGCATTAAACCATTTTGCATACGGCAACCCGTGTTTTTCTTTGCTTTTTTTCATTTCTTTTAAAATTTTTTGGAGAAGGGCCATTATTTTTTTCCTTTTTTACGTTTCTCTTCTGTTGGATTTTCAGCTAATATAGTCAAACCTGTTATGCAGAACAGAATCAAAAAAAAACCTGATAAATTTGAATATAATTGTGTATCCAAATCTTTACAATCATAACACGCCAAAGAAATACCAATACACGTTAAAATAGCTAAGAACAACTTAATAATTTTCATGGTTGCACCTCATTTTTATATTAAAAATAATCCCCTTTGTATTAATCATGATTATAAATAACATGAATTTTAAAAAAAGAAAAGGACTATTTTATTTATTTTTAAGTGAAGATATTCAATAAATTATAAATTACTGATTTTATTAAATATTTAATATGTCCCTTTTTATTTAAAAGGGACATATTTTGTTATTTTAACCGCATTTTCCAAACCCATTACACTCAGGGTCTATACAACTTGCGCATCCCCCTTCTCTTACAAAAGTCATTTTCCCACAATGTTTACATTTAGATACTCCACTAAGCTCTTCCCTGGGTTCCCCACTATCATCTTCAACCAATTTTTCTATGGCTTGCGCAACAGCATCGGCACCGCTTTTAATGACCCATCCCTGGCTAAATTTTGTGCTTTCGCCATTTATATCCTTTAGTGTTTTGACAATTTTATTTATGTCGCCGCCCCCTTGCAGATATAGAGAAATTAATCTTCCTACTGCTTCTGTCCAGGCTTTTTCATCAGTTCCGGATTTACTTGCGTTTATAAATACCTCAACAGGAACATTATCACTAAAATTCATGTTGAGATACCACTTTTTTTGGTAT
>Ga0307378_10008815_pt1 | contig 13333 bp, 28 predicted proteins | sample UN1MG_FD_202238 | JGI IMG/M metagenome (GOLD analysis project Ga0307378, IMG submission 202238) | Soil microbial communities from Risofladan, Vaasa, Finland - UN-1 | ecosystem: Environmental > Terrestrial > Soil > Coastal area > Acid sulfate soil | place: Finland: Risofladan, Vaasa | collected... | reverse complement strand
GGATCGACTGGCTCTTCTCGCTTGGCGAGTGCTTGTGTGCTCATGTTCTCTCCTGCTTGTGTCTACTGATTACGTTCCCAGCCACGCTGGACGATGCCGCTGTCAGACATTCTCTGGCGCAACTGCTTCACGCTGCGCCCAAGTGCCTTGTCGCCTCGAATGAGCCGCCAGAGGGTGTAGTAGCTAACCCCCAATGCTTCGGCGGCACTCTTGGCGTTTCCTCCGTGCTTTTCTAGGACCACGAGCACGTGCACACGGGTCTCCTCTGGATGGACCATGTACCTGGCTCGTAGCTCTGAAATAGGCATCACCTGGACAGTAGTAGACCTATTGCAGTATTGTCAAGCTGTGGATGACCTAAACAGCAGACTCTGCCAACTGAACGAACTCATCTCTGGAGGGGAGAAGGAGGTGAGAAACGACAAACTAGGCAACGACCGGGCGGTCTGGTTGTTTGCCAAACTGGATGAGTGGAAGAAAGAACGAGACGAGTTGCACTGCATCAAACTGGAGATGTGGACCACAATCAACCAGGCCTACAAAGCAATGATTGACATGTGATTAGGCGCTCGTTATCGTTCACCCGTGATTGAGTTTCGCCAATACCAGCGCACCAGCGTCAACACCATCATGGGTTGGTGGCGCCAGGGCGTGCAATCCAACCTTCTCGTGAGCCCGACGGGTAGCGGGAAGACTGTGATGCTGTGCGAAGTGGTGAGGCGAGCTCGGGTCGGCGGCGTCAGGGTGTCATGGACATGCCACCGAGATTCCCTCGTCGGGCAAGCCAAGGATGAGCTCGAGCGGCACCACCCCGGAGAGGTTGCTTGCATTCACCCTGACTACCCGCCAGACCGAAGGAAGCCGATCCAGGTAGCGACTGTGCAGAGTCTCATCGCCCGCGGTGGTGTTCCCAAAGCTGAACTGGCCATATTCGACGAGGCCCATCATTACGTTGCCGATCAATGGAGCCTCGTGGGCGACGCATACCGCAAACGCGGCGCGCGTATACTCGGAGCCACCGCGACGCCAGAAAGAAGCGATGGGAAACCACTCGGAGGGATGTTTGACCGCATGCATGTAGCAGCCGATTACAGTGAGCTCATCGACGACGGATATCTCACCGACGCCGATCTCTGGGCACCACCGGCCGACCGCAAAGGGTTAGCCCTAAGCCCGGTGGCCGCGTACCAACGACACGGCGAGGGTAAGCAGGGCTTCGTGTTCGTAGGCTCCGTGAAGTACGCCAAGGAGGTCACGAAGGAATTCAACGAAGCTGGCATTCCAGCGGCTGTGATCGTGGCTAATACGCCTACGCTCAAGAGGCAGCAGATCGTCCAGCGAATGAAGTCGGGTGACCTCCGACTCATCGTCAACGTCTACACCATGACCGAAGGGGTCAACATCCCCTGCGCCAAGGTCTGCATCCTAGCTCGAGGCTGCGGCAGCGTGGCCACCTACGTGCAGATGGTTGGGCGTGTGCTCCGGCCGTACAAGGGAATGCGCGCCATCGTAATTGACCTGTCTGCAGTTAGCCTCAAACACGGCTTCCCCACCGAGGACCGCGTCTACACGTTGCATGGAGAACATGGCGTAGCTCGCTCAGAGAAGGCTGAGAGCCTGCGTCAGTGCCTTAGCTGTGGGTTCGTGTGGAACCCTGCGGGTAAGCGTGCCTGCCCTAACTGCGGGTGGACGATGCCCGACAAGAACCCAGCTCCCAGGATCTACAACGCCGACCTGGCACGCGTGTACCGCGGCGACGACACACCGGACGAGTACAAGGAGATCGAACTCGTGCGGCTCAAGGAGCGGGCCAGGGTTCGCGGATACTCCATAGGCTGGGTGGTGCGTGAGTACCGTCAGCTCTTCAAAACTACGACTTTGCTTACAGAGCACTTTACCGAGATTGAACGAGTCACGTATTACGCGGAGCTCAAGGCTGCCGCACAGAAGAAGGGATATAAAATGGGATGGGCGACTGGGCTATATCGTAGGACGTTTGGGTGCATGCCACCGAGGGGGCAGTGATGAACGAACCTGTAAAGAAGCCAAACACGTACACGTGCTCGCGCTGCGGCAAGACCTACGAGAAAGGCTGGTCAGATGAGGAGGCCATGGCTGATTCAAAAGATCAGTTCGGCGAGCACGAGGACTACGATGTCGTTTGCGACCCTTGCTACCAAAAATTCATGGCCTGGTACCAGGGCGGCGGGCGAGAGAAGGTGACGTCGTGAGCAACGAACCAGAGTCCATCGGGTGGGATGAACCTCAGCCACCAGAGAAGGTTAGACTTCTGGTAACAGTCCCATCGCTGCTGCCTTGGCTAGGTGGCCCCCCAACTAGGCTTGCCACTAGGAGCGACCTTCTCCGCGCATGCGCAGCACTCGGCTGGACCGTCACCGATGAAGAAGGTGATGAGCTTACACCATGAGCAACCCTTGCAAAACGTGCGGCGCAACCCCAACGCTGATGATTAGTGGCCTTAGCTACCATCAAGAATGGTGCTTCCGTCAGAGGGAGACCGATAAAAAGTTCGTCACGATCATGAAGGTCATCGATCAACAGACAGACCTCATTGAAGCGCTGACGAAGGCCGTGAAGGCTATGGCGCGCAAGATGGAGGACATGTGAGACTTCTGCTAGCAATGCTCCTCACGACCGCTGTAGTTACCGCTTGGCTCTTGGCGATTTGGTGGTGGCTACCAGAGGCTATCTGGGCGGTGGCTCCCGCCTGGGGCGTCCAGGCCTTTGCTCCGATTAGCAAGGACCTCTTTAAGGTGAACCAATGAGAGAATCCAAAGCCCAAGCCGAGGCGCGAGTCGAGTTAGCCAAGCGGCGCGACAACGTCACCTGGCGCAACAACACCGGTAAGGCCACTCACTACAAGGGCGGCAAGACCTGCCCCATGTGCAAGAAGCAGACGCTCGGGGCCAAGTCATTCACCGTGCCCTATGGGCTGAGCGTTGGGTCAACTGACCTGATTAGTTGCGTGCCGGTAGAGGTTCGCACTGTTAGCCAGGGAGAGGTCTGCGAGATAACCATCGGCGCATTCGTCGGCATCGAGATGAAGAGCGCCAAGGGGCGCGTCAAAGAAGACCAGGACACGTTCCGCAACCTCGTCAAAAGGTTTGGCGGTCACGTGGACACGGCGCGCTCTGCAGAAGAGGCTGTCGCTATCATCGAATCGGTCAAGAGGTTGGAACCATGGATCTAGTCCTACACAAGGCAATCATGCGAGCTCGAGTTCGAGCTGGCATCAGTCAGCAAACCCTCGCCGACAGGCTCAATATGAGCCAATCCCATGTGTGCCAGATAGAGAGCGGCATGTATGGCACCGAAGGCCTCAACGAGCGCACCATGATGCGCTTTGCTAAAGCACTGAACATAACACCCGTCGAGCTCCTGTCGCTCGGCTACCCGGAGGAACAAACATGAGTCGGCTATATGACGCGATGGTAAGCGGGGCTTCCATTCAGATGAGGTACGATTCCGATGAGGGGATCGTCGCCTCTTCTGTGTGGGAAGGAGACGGGTACAAGGTTGACGGTCTGATTATCGAGGGGCACGGCAAAGCCGACTGCGACGCCGCCTTGAGCTCTCTAGAGAACCAGTTGGCGCGGCCTGAGAACCGGGGGACGCTTGCGCAGAGATTGGCGGCGAAGCGATGAGCCCATTCCCTGGCTGGGTTGGTGATATGCCACGAGAGGTCAAGGCGAATCGGCCATGAGCCTCAGCCCTGAAGGCGAAGAAGAACGCTGCCCAGTGTGCCTCTGGATGGTCTACCCTAACAGCGAGTGCGACTGCTTCATCACGTGTGTGCTTTGCTCCACGCGAGTGTTACGGGAAGAGACAGAGTTCCTCATCGACCTTGGGGGGAGCATTTGCCATGGGTGCCTTGATGGCCCGTAGAAGAACGCCTCCTGCAGAGCCGCACCATGACGCCGGCTTGGTCGTGGTGGATCTCGAGCAGCATCTGAGCGCTAGCCAGCCATCAGCATTCGAGATCTCCATGAGCATCGCTTGCAATTGGGATGTCGGGCAAAGCCTGTTGCCTAAGGCTGGTGAGCCTGACTACCTGATCTGGATTGCTGCTTGGTCAACCCCTGGCGTTTTGCACAGCCCAGACACAGACAGAGCTAGGCTCGAGCGCCTCATGGTACACCTGGACAACATGCTGCAGGAACTGCCGTGAGCGACAAACCTGAACGAATACCCACCCCGCAGCGCTCTTGAGCGCTCGTGGGCCGGTTGCCTCAGGAAGCCTTATAAGATTCCGATCCTGGTTCGACTCCAGGCGGGCGTACAAAAAAAACCCCCAACGCCAAGCACTGAACGTTGGGGGCCGATGAACGTGTCAACAATGCGGAGATGACCACCGATGATGGTCGATGTGGGGACCCTATCGCATGAAGGTTGACTGTGGCAACCTGAACATGGCATCACCACTGGACGTGTCGAAAGCAACTGTGGAGCACCGATGGCGACTACTGCGATGGCAGACAATGGCGATTCTTTAACAAAAGCACTGAAGTACACCCAGTACGGGTGGCCCGTTTTCCCGATCCACTCCGTGGAGTCGACCGAGAAAGGACCGCGCTGCAGTTGCGGAAAAGGTTTCGACTGCATCCGCAAAGGGAAGCACCCGCGCACCAAGAACGGCCTGTCGGACGCCTCCACAGACGAGAAGCAGGTCAAGCAGTGGTGGGGGAAGTGGCCAGGTGCCAACGTTGGTATCCGCACCGGGAAGATCGCTACCGGTAAGCACCTCTTCGTCATCGACATCGATCCAGACCGCGGAGGTGACCTGAGCTATGCCGACATCGACAAGGAGTCTGGCCCAGCACCCGAAACGCTGACGGTGCACACAGGGGGAGGGGGGACTCATCTCTATTTTGTCTCCAGCACCCCAGCTCAGAACACCGTCAACGCCCTCGCCGATGGCATCGACACTCGTGGCGAAGGCGGGTACGTCGTCGCTCCTCCGAGCAAACACGCCAGCGGCGGGAGCTACGAGTGGGAGATGGGTGCCGGCACGAAGATCGCCGAGCTCCCCAAGTGGCTCAAGCCCAAGAAGAAGCGCGCTGCTAAGGATGACGATGCTGGCGCCGACACCTTCATCGTGCTCGGCGGGAGAAACGACCACCTGGCCAGTCTGGCTGGCGTCCTGGTTGGCAAGGGATGCCCCAAGAAGGTTGTTCTGGCCTCCCTACTGGCAGAGAACAGCGAACGCTGCCGCCCTCCACTCGACGAGGCAGAGGTCAAAGCTGTCGCCAAAAGCATCACTCGCTACCCGCCCAACCCCGTCTACGATGGTCTGAGGTGGGGGGAGGAGAAGCCGCCCTACTGGGATCTCCTCAAGGTCGACGCCAAAGGTCGCATCAAGAAGAGCCCAGGTAACGCATCCATCTTCCTCTGCAACAAGCAGGAGTGGAAAGGCGTGCTCCAATACGATGACTTTGGAGACCGCATCAACTGGCTCAAGGACGCACCCGAGGGCGGTGGACCCGGTCGCCCTCGCAAAGGCGACACCTTCGAAGAGCACCACATGGGGTACGTCGGTCACTGGCTGGCGCGCTACGCCGGCCCAGACTTCAGCAAGGATGGGATCGCCAACGCCATCGTCGTCACTGCTCGAGAGAACACCATCCACCCCGTCCGCTCCTACCTCAAAGGGCTTGTCTGGGATGGGAAAAAGCGGGTCGACACCTGGCTCAAGACCTACTTCGGGTGCGATGACAAGGAGGACTACACCTCCTCAGTAGGGCGCTGGTGGCTCATCAGCGCCGTCGCTCGCATCCTCAAGCCAGGCTGCCAAGCTGACCACGTTCTCGTGCTAGAGGGGCTACAGGGGCTGGGGAAAAGCACCTGCGCACGCATCCTGGCGGGGGAGTGGTACCTGGGAAGCTTACCCGACCTGCGTGGTAAGGATTCTGGGTGGGCACTGCAGGGTAACTGGATTGTGGAGGTCGGCGAGCTCGACGCTTTCCGTGGCGTGGGTGGCTCGCGGGTCAAGGACTACATCTCCCAAGTGGTGGACACCTACCGCCCCGCCTACGCTCGTTTGTTCGTACGGCGTCCACGGCAATGCGTCTTTTTGGCCACAACCAACGAGTACAACTACCTCGAGGACTCAACCGGAGCTCGGCGCTTCTGGCCTGTGCGTTGTGGCAAGCTCCGGCGTGAACCATTCCTCAAGGTGAGAGATCAGATTTGGGCTGAAGCTCGAGCTCTCTTCGAAGCAGGGGAGCAGTGGTGGCCCACCGATGAGATGCAACCCATCCTTGCTGAGGAGCAGGAGGAGCGGCATCGTCAGGATCCATGGGAGGAGAAGTTGGCTCCAGCCCTAAATACCAAAACCTTCATTTCGGCGCTAGACCTGCTCGTTGATAACCTCGGGTTCGAGCCATCCCGCATTGAGATGCGCTCATATCGGAGGGTAGGGGAGATCATGCGGCGCCTTGGCTATGTCAGCGTACGCAGCAGGGAAAAGGTCAGGGGTTATATCAAACCCAACAGCCCAACACGCCCAGATGGGAAGGCATGGAGCCGAGACACCATCGTGGATGCTGATGAGGAGTGGACCTAAGCTCGAGGTCCTCTCTCACTCCCAACACCTTGGGTCCCTTCGAACCCAACCCAACCAAGCTCATGACAGAATTGGAACGGGGTGGACCCTTTTGATCCCAACCCCACAGCCTCTCCTGGCATTTTGGGGTGGACCCTTTTGATCCCAACCCCACAGCCCTTTTTGGCTTTTTGGGATTGCTTCTCTACCTCACACGTGAGGGTGGGTGGAGGGATAGTTGGCTCGGGTATGGTAGGGGCTGGGGGCACCACCAAGGGCCACGCACCAACCTCTCGCTTCCACTCCCACACAACCTCTTCCAATCCTAAAAAAACGCTCTCCTCTCTACTCTCAAACCAATCTCTCATCTACATAAAAGAAGAGAGAGAGAAAACTTCATCAAAATTCAACCAATCTTTTCTCATTACATACTTCTTTCATTCTTTTCTTACATACTTATTTGAGAGAATTTCCTTTCCATACATGCTCCAAAAATTTCGCCATACATGCCCTAGAATAAGCGCTTTACATGCTCTTTTCGAGATTACCCTACACTACACTACTTGTATCGTATCGTATTGCAGTGCATCGTATTGCAGTGTATGGCAACGTATGGTAGTGCAACGTATGGCAACGTATGGTAGTGCAGTGTATGGTCACTCTCTCGAGCTCCACTACATGTATTGCAGTGCAACGTAGGGTCATTGCCATACACTACATGGCATGTACCTAGCTCACTGAACGGATGCACTAGCAGGATCTGTCCTACTGAACACCCCGTCACATAGCCGATTGCTCGCGATCAGAGGCGCCCTAACGCGGCCGCGACACTGAACGCTACCGGGCCGTACCTGCCACAGCCATTAGGCGCGCCTAATCGCCCTCGAGGCGATGAGCTACGCGACTAAGCTGTACCACTGAACATGCGTTAGGCGACCCTGCATTGTCAAGCGCCTAATTAGCGGCACGTTATGTGCTACGCGTGCACGCGTTATAGGTAAGGCCTCGAGGTTAAGTTCACACCATAAGTGTGAGCTCCCGTTCACACTTATGGCGCGCCCCTAATGATAACGCGCACCTAATGCTTGGCACGATCGCTGCAATAGGGTCTAGCATGCCGAACGCACCCTATAAGCTCTATGCTAGTTCTGATGATGGTGCCGATCCTGTTATCGCATACCCTGCTACCATCGATGAGGCTAAGGTGCTGGCCCAAGAGTACTATAAGCAGACCGGGCACGAATGTTTCGCGATCGGTAAAGGCATCTATCTGGCTCGTATGTGGGTCGACCACGACGGCGCTAGCATCCACACCTACTAACTAAGGAAACCCAACCATGATTATCCGCATCGCCTTCATCACCACGATCGCGCTTAATACGGGCTGCAGCGTGCATACCTCGCAAGCTCCCGAGGCGCCTCGTGTGACCGCGCAAGCTCCCGAGCTTGTAACCGTGACATACCAGGACGACCGCCAGCGACCAGCCACGGTTGACCCCTCTGCGCAGGGATACGCTAGCGCGTACGTTGGCACGGTAGGGGGCGTGCGATGAAACACGCGGAACGGTTGGCATATGAACATAAGGTAGACAGATATGCGAACCTGCGCATTGCGGCCGACGCGGCCAAGTTGCTAGCCACGGCGCTAGATCGCGCGATAGGTAACACCGACACGGGAACACCGGAGCGCGGTCGAATTACCGAAACACGTGACAACGTCGCCGATATCGAAGATCAACTGTTCGAGGCGCTAGAACGTGCCTTCGATGCGCTCGGTTAACACATCAAGTGTATCCGTGCGTTCACAAGTATTAGGCGCGTCTAATGATACCGCGCGTCTAATGCTTGGCATGGGTCCTGCTATAGGTAAGAACATGAACACCACCAAGAATCCTGCCCCTCTCGCCCTTCTGAATTCTCGCAACTTGCTAGGCGTTATCCGCGAGGCGCTGTTAGACGTACGCACCACGTGCGACGAGGATACCGCTAGGATCGCGCTTATCGTTGCAGCGTGCGACCGAGTAGAGAAGCGAGGGATCGCCCAGTCTAACGACGTCATTAGCTTGGAGTCAGCGTTGGAAGCGATTAGCTAGCATCTCGCGCCATGGTCGCACCCTAACGGTGTAGGCCATGGCGCGGTATACCAGCCGATACAATCCAACCCACGAGGACTAGAACCCATGGCACAATCAAACATCGCTCCGATCTCCGAACCCATTGCGCTCACTCTCACGGACAAGGCTAACGCAGCCCTAGACGGTGACCACACAAGCGCCCTAGTGCGGCTCGTGGTCGACCACGATAGCGCCAAGGCAGGCAAGGCGGCCTATGATAGCGCCAAGGCGGACTACTTCCGCACGTTCGGCGATGACCCGGCCGATCACACTGTCGAGGTCAATGGCGAGCCTCGCGCCGTCAAGATCGTCGGCGCTAGCACTAGCGCCACGACCGACAACGCCACGCTAAAGGCGAACCTGCAGTTTTGCCGTGGCCAGTTGGCAGAGCTTGCGGCGTTGGCTGCAGCTGCAGCCGATAAGGGGAGCAAGGGCGCGCCGTCCGATCGCCAGCGTAACGCGCTCGTTAAGGCGCTACGATCCATCGTGGGCGCTATCCCTGCTATCCAGGTAGCGTGTGAGGTCCCTACTAAGACAAGTCGACGCGGCGCAAGCGTGCGGATTACAGGCTAGGTGTGTCCGTGCGTTCACAAGTATTAGGCGCGCCTAATAATTGCGCGCGTCTAATGCTTGGCATGGCCGTTGCTATATAGGAAAGCATGAAACTCGGAATCACTCTCGGTACGGAACAGGCCCTGGCACTCGGACTCATTGATCTCGACGTAGCCGAGGTCAATTACCATAACGCGCTCGTCGTGGCCGTGGAAGCTGACCTTCGTCGCGATGCTATCATCTTGGCCAGTAATGGCGCAGAAGCTAGCCACGCGCAGATCTCCGCCATGACCGAGACCGAGATCCTACGGTACGCCGACGCACAACGCATCGAGCGCATGGTGCTCGCTACGGCTGGCGAACCCATAACCAACGTGAGCAACAATGTTTAATCCAGACACTGCAGACACAACCGAGCTACGCGCCTATTACCAGCGCGCTAACCGCGCGACATCTGCGCTATGTGAGCGTCTAGATGCGATGGGCCACGATGACGACGATGACGACGACGTTGAACGCGTTTTATATGCGCTCAAAAACGTTAGCCTATGGCTACGCTACTTATCCGAGTCGATTAGAGCTAGGCGAGCTAAGCGAGCTAGGTGCATAGACCTGGTTTTGTACCACGAAAACAACTGTGAGCAGATTTACAATCAACTGCCCGCGCGTATGCGCTGGTAAGGAACCACGATCATGACCCACGAGTATCAGAGTATCAGCGATCAAGCTTGCGCCGTCATTGGCGCTTGCCTCACCTTTAAACCGAGCCATAGGGCTGCCGAGCTTGCCCGCAATGGCTGGGGCACGCCGCACCAAGTAGCCAAGTCGAGAGGATATACGCGAGCCAAAGGCCTTAAGCGGGCGCCCGCGTGGGAGACACACAGCAAGCTGTATACGTGCCCGGTGATGCGTGACTACTTGCTAGGCCTCGGGTTGATCAAGGTGAACAAAGCGGGCTCACTCAGCCTCGTTGACCGCGCCAAGGCGAAACACTGGCTTGCGCGCACCTTGCACGATACGGACGCGCTAGCTCGTCACGGTTGGAACCTGAAACACTTGATCGGCAATGACGTGCTTGGCATGGTCGCCACTATCGCAACGCCTACACGGTACCGTGCCGAGGTCATAGCCGACAATTCGGGTAAGTGGTGCGGTAACGCGCTCACCTTCGAGACGGAGAGTGAAGCGGAGCGCTACGCGCAAGATCTCGCCATGCGTTGGACCATGGTGCGCGATTGGCGCGTGGTCCCCGTGGAAGGCGTCCAGACACGCCCCAGGCATGAACTATCGTTCACACCTACACGCGGTCACAAGCAATAACGCGCACCTAATGCTTGGCATGTGGTGTGCAATGCTATAAGGAAACACAAGGGCGCCGTTAGAGCGCCCTACAACGCGAGGAACAACAACATGCGAACGATACGAAACGGCGCCTACACTCTCGAAGCCTCGATCCTCAACCCGATCGCAGACGGGCGATCGCGCAACGATTGGCGCAAGGCGCCGACGTTCGAGCCCGGTCGCTACTTCGTGACCGTGTACGTGCATGTCGACGAGCCCAGGTCGGCGTACTCTTTCAGCACCCGGATTGTGTTTCGCACGATCAACGTGCGCCGGTCCCTACGTGACAGCGGAATCGAGTTTAATGCGAGACAACTCGACAACCTATCGTCCGAGTCAGGGCAAGGGTTCAAGGCGCTTCTCGATGCGCTCGTCGTTGACGACTCGCTAGACTCAGCGATCCGCTTTGCGGAGATCGAAGGCCACGTCGACCCCGTCGACGTACTCTTGCGCCTCGTTGAGGCGGGCGTCGTGAGCGACGACGCCGTGCGGCTCGCCTTGCAGGGGGGCAAGCGATGCGGCTCCTAATCGCCATCCTTAGCGCCTGCGCGGTAGGGTGCACGGCCAACCCGTTGCCTAGCGTGCAAGCGCCTAGCGTGGCTCCTACCGTGAGCATTGCAGCCACTGCGCCAGCGCCTAGCGATAGGCCAACAAGCGACGCCGCGGCGCTGTGCGACGGCCTAGACCCCGGCCAACCTGGATACCCTACGGTTTGCGACTACATCGCAACGGGACACTGCAGCGCCCTAGCCTTTAATGATGGTCTGCAGGCGGACGAGAATCCGCTAGACGATCATGGCGCTGAATGTATCGCACATGCCAAGGATGGCGACGCCTGCCCATTCATGTGGGATGCGCTCGATACGCAACACGGGCGCTACTGTGTCCAATCGTTCACGTGGTGCCAAGTAGATAACCCAGATTGCATGTAAGGAATTGAACCAATGAGCAGAACCACGATCACCACACTGCGAGAATTGACGGACCTATTAGGGGTCGCGCTGGAGCGGCCTGCAGAAGGAGAACGGAGCCTCTATATCCGCGCCGCATGCGACGGCAACTATATCCTCTGCGAGGCGGCGGGTAACGCTGGCGAGAACTATGCGTTCGGCTTCCGCACGCTACGGGCTGGCGCGATGGCCACGGCTATCAATCTCATGATTGACGCCGCTACAGAAGGCAACGCGCTAGGCCGCACGCTAACCGATGAGCCACCATACGGCGATGCGAGGGCAAAGCGCCTCGTGGCGCTAGGGTGGTGTCCCTACTGCCACGCTAAGCACGGCGGTCAGTTGGGTCACCTTAGCGTAGGACCTCGGCTAACATCGGCCTATCAAGTGTGCGCCTCATGCGCGCTCGCAAGCTCTGACAAGGTGCAAGCTCATGGCGGATGACACAGCGGAACGGCTAGCCGTGCTTATAGCGGCCGCTAAGTGGCTCCAATGGCGCCAAGGACAATGTGACTGGCCAAAAGGGGTCAATGCTCCGGAGCACGCGTTAGCGGCCGCGGTTGAGGCGCTAACTGATAGCGTGGCGAATGAGGCGCTAGGCCTAGATGGCAGTAAGCCGGGCCTATATCGCGACATAGGCGGAACGCTACGTTGTGAAGCCTGTGACCGCCCATCTGGGAGGTATCACGCTTGCCCATACTGTTGAGCTCTGAAACCAGACCCCCCTATATTGTGCCCTAGAACGGTCTTAACGGCTGTCTAGGGCTTAGGGCGTTATGAGACAAGCAATGCAGCAACAGATCACTGTTACCGACACCTACACCGGGGCAAGTGTCACCTACGACTACAGCCGGGCCAACTGGGCCAAGCAATGGGCATGCATGCGAGGGGGGGCCGTTGTTATGTGGGCGCCTCCCGAGGTCAGCCCGTACCGCGATGTGGTTACCAGTGGCAAGCGGTGGAGCTTGGTTAGGGGTGGCCGATGAGCGATCAAAGGGAAGTCTTCGAGGTAGTAATCACTGCGATCCTAGTGCGCGAACCAGGCGACAAACACCCGTACGATCTAGACGCTGGTGGCATCATTATGCTTGCGTCTAGCGTGTCCCATGAGTGCTACCTCATGCGGTCGCCCCGTAAGTGTGAGCACTGTGGTAAACAGGCTGACTCGGTCACCCCTCGTGGCGCTTGCGTCGACCATAATAGGGGGGCCCGATGAGCCCGAACCCTAAGCGGCGCCGCTTGCGGACCGTGGCCCGGCCACTGGATAGCTATGTGGTCTATGAAGGACCTAGCGCGCTAGACGGCGCGCCTATCGTGGCCGTGCTCACTGGCCTGCTTAAGGCAAGCGCGAACAGCAAGACGGGCGCCATGGCCCAACTATGGATCCTACCTGCAGGCGATGAGCGGCCGCATGAGGCGCAAGCCACGGGCACCGATGCGAGCGTATGCGGCGCTTGCCCCTTGCGACCCCTTGAGGTAGCGCGCGCGCGCTATGCGCATGCGCTAGGCCTTGGCCCTAGGCCGCCAGCTAAGGCCTGTTACGTGCGCACGTGGCAGGGCCCCCGCGCCGTCTATGACGCTTACCAGCGTGGCCGTTATGGCGCCTGCAACCTGCGCGGGGCGCTAGGCGCCGTGGCCCTGCTAGGTGCGCCAGTCCGCCTAGGCGCCTATGGCGACCCTAGCGCGTTGCCTAATCGCTCCAACGTGGTGCAAGGCCTCTGCAGCGCTGCTAGCAGTTGGACGGGTTACACGCACAGCTGGCGAGCCAAACCCCACCAATGGCTACGCCGCTACTGTATGGCCAGTTGTGAGAC
>Ga0307378_10008814_pt1 | contig 13334 bp, 12 predicted proteins | sample UN1MG_FD_202238 | JGI IMG/M metagenome (GOLD analysis project Ga0307378, IMG submission 202238) | Soil microbial communities from Risofladan, Vaasa, Finland - UN-1 | ecosystem: Environmental > Terrestrial > Soil > Coastal area > Acid sulfate soil | place: Finland: Risofladan, Vaasa | collected... | reverse complement strand
CTCCATGTTCATGCATGGCGGCTGGATGCATCTCGGCTTCAACATGCTGTTCCTCTGGATCTTCGGCGACAATGTCGAGGACTCCATGGGCCACGGCCGCTATCTCGTCTTCTATCTGCTGTGCGGCGTCGCGGCGGCACTGGCGCAAGCCTTCGTCAATCCGGGTTCGACCATCCCCATGGTGGGCGCCAGCGGCGCGATCTCCGGCGTGCTCGGCGCCTATCTGTTGCTGCACCCCCACGCCACGGTGCGCACCGTCATCTTTCTCGGCATCTTCGTCACCATGATGCACCTGCCGGCGCTGGTCGTGCTCGGGCTGTGGATCCTCCTGCAACTGGTGAGCGCCGCCTTTTCCAGTTCAGGCGAGCCCGGCGTGGCCTTCTGGGCCCATATCGGCGGCTTCGTGGCCGGCATGGCTCTGGTGCCGTTGTTCAAGAAGCGCGATGTGAGTCTGTTTCAGCCTGCCCGGTCGCGCGCCTTCCAGATGGAGCGGCGGCGCGGGCCTTGGGGCTGAGCCTCTTGGGGCTGAGCCTCTTGGGCTAGCGGGCTCGGCTAGCGCATGAGGCTCGTGAGCGGCCGGGGCAGCTTCGACATCATGGGGCAGCCGAGCGTCTTCTCGAACGCCTGGACCAGTTCTTCCTGGTTCTCCGCCGTGATGTAGAGGCCGCCCGTTTCCTCGGCGAGGCATTTGACGTCGAGCGCGCTTTGCGCCCCCGTCCAGAAGGCCGTCATGCGAAACCCGATGACGTGGACGGTGAGCTGCACGCCCTCCGCCTTCAGCCGCTTGCCCAGATCGCACGGCGCACCGTCGCAAGTCTCCTCGCCGTCCGTCAGCAGCACGACGACACCGGGTTCGGTCTTGTAGTCGAGGACCTCCGCCGCCTGCTCCACGCCCGCGGTCAATGGCGTCTTACCCGACGGATTCAACATGTTCACATCGTGCAAGATGCGTTGCGCCGCGTTGGGTATGGGCCGCAGATTGAGCTCGACATTGCATTGCTTGTAGGAGCCGGGCCCGTAGGTGATGAGACCGATCCGGCGATAATGCATCACGCGCGGCAAAGCCTGCGCCAGCGCCTTGCGCACCTCGTCGATGCGCCGGATCTTGGCGCCGATGCCTTCGGCCAGACTGCCGGCCATGGAGCCGGACGCATCGAAGACGATCATGGCGTCCTCGGTGCAGGGCGTCGTATCGTCGGCCGCGACCGCCGGTCCGGCGAGAAGCGCGATCAGCGCAAAAGCACCAAGCCGTGCGGTTTGTGGGAGCCCGTTCATGGCCGGGACCATAGCCGATAACGCTCGCTTTCGCGCAAGTTTTATTGCCACGGCTGGTGCGTTCAGCGCCCGCCCCAATAAGACATCATGGGGCAGCCCAGCGTTTTTTCGAACGCCGCGACGAGTTCTTCCTGATCTGCCGCGGTGATGTAGAGACCTCCGGTCTCCTCCGCCAAACACCTGACATCGAGGAGGCTCTGCTCGCCCGTCCACAGGAAGTTCTTCATCTGAAAACCGATGACATGCACGGTGAGATCGGCACTCTCGGCATGAAGTCTCTTGCCGAGCGCACACGGCGTCCCGCCGCAGGTCTCCTCCCCATCCGTGAGCACGATGACGACGCCGGGCTCGGTGCGAAACTCGAGAACCTCCGCCGCCTGCTCCACGGCCTCCGCCAGCGGCGTCTTGCCGGCGGGATTGAGCAGGTTCACCGCATGCATGATGCGCCCGGCCGCGTCCGGCATGGGCCGCAGATTGAGCTCGACATTACATTGCTGATAAGGCCCGGGCCCGTAGGTGATGAGCCCTACGCGCCGAAAGCGCGTGACGCCGGGAAGCACACGGCCCAGGGCCTTGCGCACCTCGTTGATGCGCGGGATCGTCGTGGCGATTCCCTGGTTCATGTTGCCCGCCATGGAGCCTGACGCATCGAACACGATCATGGCGTCCTCGGAGCACGGCGCGGGGTCGTTGCCGCGTGCGGCCCCTGCCACCGAAACGTCAAGGAGGATCGCGGCCATGGCGACGGCACAGGCCGCGACGTGCTTTAGCGTCATGCCCTTGGTCAGACCCATCGGCGGACTCCCATCGAACATCTCAACCTACCGCAAATCGCGGCTTTCCGCAGCGGATGGGGCCGGAGAAAGCTCTGGCGCAGACCGCCACCATCGGCGAAGCTGGACGCTGCGGGTAGCCGCTGAAAACACGGAATAACGGTGGGGACGCTAATGCCTGGGGCGGACCGCACAACTCTGAGCATGCTCGCTGTCTGCACGGCGATTCTCGTCGTCATAGCGCTCTATCTCGCGAGCTCGATCTTCGCGCCGCTGACCTTCGGTCTCTTTATCCTGGCGCTGGTCTGGCCCATGCATAGGGCCCTTCAGGACCACCTCCCGAGAGTCCTGGCGCTGTTTGTTACGCTTGCCGTAACGATTGTCGTCTTCTTGGCGTTCGCCTCGATGATCGCCTGGGCCTTGAGCGCCATCGCCAACTGGCTCGTCGGCAACATTCAGAGATTCCAAACTTTGTATGTGCAGGGCACGGATTGGCTCGAGCAGCATGGAATTTTCGTCGCCGGCACTTTGGCCGACACCTTCGACGTGGCGTGGCTTCTCCGAATGTTTCAGGAGGTTGCGCGCCGTCTCAACCTGCTCGCCGGCTTTGGAATTCTCGTCTTTGTCTTTCTCATGCTGGCGCTTCTCGAGACCGAGGAGTTCAAACAGCGCCTGGCCGAACTCGGCAAGAAGGACAGCGCCGGCAAGCTCATTAAGGCCGCGACGGATATCGCCGCGAAGTTCCGCAAATACATGATCGTGCGCACGCAGCTCAGCGTTCTCACCGGCCTCGCCGTTTGGGGCTTCGCGAGTCTTGCCGGCGTTGAGCCCGCACCCGCCTGGGGCCTGCTCGCCTTCGCGCTCAACTACATCCCCTTTATCGGCTCCTTTATCGCCACCATCCTTCCCGGCCTCTTCGCCATGGCCCAGCTGGACACCTGGCAGGCGATCATCATCGTCTTTGCGGGCTTGGCCGTGATCCAGTTCCTGATCGGCAACTATTTGGAGCCGCTCGTTGCCGGGGCGGCGCTGTCCATCTCGCCCTTCGCCGTGGTGTTCGCGGTGTTCTTCTGGGGATTCTTATGGGGCATTCCGGGCGCCTTCATTGGCGTGCCCATTCTCATCGTCATCATCGAGATTTGCGCGCAATATCCATCGAGCCGATGGATCGCGGATCTGCTGTCGGGCAGCACACCAAATGCCACTGATAAGGACTAGTCCGGTCTGATGGCGCGCAAACCTCAGGTGAAGCAAGCGAGCCTGCCGCAGATACTCGATCCGCGGCGAGGGGACGTCGAGGACGACGCCTCAAGCACCAAGCGCCGCTCCATGCTGTCGCTCGCGGGCAGCCTTCTGGTCGAGATCAGCCTGCCGAAGCTGATCCTCGCCTGGATTCTGCTTCTTGTCGTCCCGGGTTTGTTACTCGGACTTGCGCCGGTGGTGATCACATCCTGGCTCGGCATCGTCGCCAGCAAGTTCGCATCCGCTCTTATCGGCGTGTGGTCAGCGATCGTCTTTCTCGCCGTCGTCGCGCTCGGTTGGTTCGGCTGGCGCAGCCTGTTCCGCATGATCGAGAAGAACTTCTGGGCCTTGAACTCCATCGTGGTCGAGCCCGGCTACGCCGCGGTCCGAGAAGTGCTGCGCCACTTCACCGAGAAGCTCTTTGCCAAGACGGTCGGCGAAGCCACGCGCGCCCGGTTGCGCGCAGCCTGTGCCGCCATCGCAGGGCTCATCGTGGCGGGTCTGGCTCTCCTCGTGATGTGGCTGGTGTGGCCCGCGGCGCATCTGGTCGGCCACATCTCCGAAATCAGCAGTTGGCGCGATCTTGTTCCCGTGGCGCTGGCCAACAGCGTCGTTCTCGTCACCGGCTATTTTGCAGTGGCCGCGCTCGTCTGGGGCGTGGCCGACGCCACCATGGCGCAGCCGCGAAGCCTCAAGGCCTTCTACGCAGGCAAGACCAAGGGGCGCCAATGGCGCATCGTCCATCTGTCCGACATCCACATCGTGGGCGAGCGCTACGGATTCCGCATCGAGAGCGGGCGGTCGGGTGCGCGGGGCAATGAGCGTCTAAGGCGGCTCTTCGCCATCCTGGAGAAGATCGATGCCAAGGCGCCGCTCGACACCATTCTGATTACCGGCGACATGACCGATGCTGGTATTTCCGCGGAATGGGTTGAGTTCTTCGAAATTCTCGACGCGCATCCCAAACTCGCGGACCGCGTTCTAATGCTGCCGGGCAATCACGACCTCAACATCATCGACCGCGCCAATCCGGCGCGCATGGATTTGCCGACAAGCCCCGACCGGCGGCTGCGCCAAATCCGGTCGCTATCTGCAATGAATGCCGTACAGGGCCCGCGGGTCCAAGTCGTCGACCTCGACGCCGGGCGCCTCGGCGGCACGCTCCAAGACCTGCTGAAACCGCATGTGGCCGAGATCAAGCGCTTCGCCGACGTGGCGCGGCCGCAATTCTCGAGCGCGCTGTCGCAACTTTGGACCAAGACCTACCCCATGGTGGTCCCGCCCGATCGCAAGGACGGTCTCGGCATCATTCTCCTGAACTCCAATGCGGACACGCATTTCTCCTTCACCAACGCGCTCGGCATGGTTTCGGCGTCGCAGCTGCGCGGCATCAAAATCGCCTGTGAAGCCTATCCACAGGCCAGCTGGATCATCGCCCTGCATCACCATGTGATCGAGTATCCCTGGGCGGCTAAGGCGCTCTCGGAACGCATCGGCACCGCGTTGATCAATGGCAATTGGTTTATCCGCAGCCTGAAACCGATTCAGGGGCGCGCGATCCTGATGCACGGACACCGCCATATCGATTGGATCGGTGAATGCGCGGGGCTGCCGATCATCTCCGCGCCCTCTCCCGTCATGGAAGTGACCAACGAGAAGCCGACGGCATTCTACATCCACACTTTGGGGATCGGCGCCGGGGGGCAGCTCGAACTGCTGCCCCCCGAGCGCATTGTCGTGGATGGCGACCCTGACGATAGCTTGTATTAGGGCGCGCCCCGGTCGGACGCCTTAGCGCCGGACGCGGAACGCCCAGATGATCAGGATCACACCCTGGACGAGCAGGAGAATGCCGAACACCAACGGCACCGCGAGCGCGGCCATCATCGGCGAGCCGAGCAAGATCAGGCCGATGATGAAGTTGATGAGGCCGAAGATGAAGGAGCCAACGCCGCCGCCGGTGAAACCGCCGATCATGGCGAACACACCGATTACGAGGCCAAGGACGCCGAGCCACACCACGATCGCGGTCGGCAGCACGATGGCCGCGAACAGCGGATGTTTCAGCACGATGATGCCGGCGACGATGCCCAGCACGCCGATCAGCAACGACCAGTACCAAGGCACGGAGCTGTCGACGAAGACGCGCACCAGCTCGAGCACACCAACGAACAGCCAGTAGAACCCGAGGAAAACAACGAGCACGACCAAGGTCGATGCAGGGTTCGTAATAAGCAATAGGCCGAAGATGATCGCCGCGATCCCTTCGAGCAGGAACACCCACCAGACACTCGACTGGTCTTTATGCGCCATGGTTGCAGCCATTTCGATAGCCCTCCCTTTTTCGCCGCCGCTGTTTTGAAACGCCGGCGCGTGGGCAGCAACCCGGCCGGCGACTCGCGTACCGTCAAGGCCCCAATTATACCTTCTCTGTTGCAGGAATACCGTCGGGCCGCACTTCCCCTTGTTTTGCGCCGGTTTCCTTGCGGGGAATCCGGGTGGCAGAGGCCGCCCGCTTGACCTATTTAGAAGGGTGATTCTCGGTCCCGGCGCGGAAGCGCCATAGACGGAGCAAGCCAATGCCGCCACCCGTCCACCGTGTGCCCTGTGCCGTCTGGCGCGCCACAGGCGTGACCGAAGGGACACGCGCGATTCCCGAAGAGACCGCGATCGCCTTCACCTTCAACACCGCGTCCTATGCGGTGATGATGGCGACACCGCAAGACCTCGAGGACTTCGCCATAGGCTTTGCCCTGACCGAAGGTGTCATCTCCTCCCTCGACGCCATTGAGAGCATCGAGATTGTCGAGGAAAACATGGGCGAGAAAAACATGGGCATCGAGCTTCGCGTCTGGCTCAAGGCGAAAGACGCCGCCGAGTTTCTGGGGCGCCGGCGCAAGATGGCCGGCCCCACGGGCTGCGGTCTTTGCGGCATCGAGAGCCTGATCGAGGCCATGCGCCCGCCGCCACAGGTCGGCAAGGGAGGCGTGCTGACGCCGAACCAGATCATGACGGCGGTCAATTCTCTCTTTCCCCGGCAGGACCTCAATCGCGAGACCCGCGCCGTGCATGCCGCGGGCTTCTGGGACCCGGAGCGAAACCTAGTTGCCGTGCGCGAAGACGTCGGCCGTCACAACGCGCTCGACAAGCTGGCCGGCGCGCTGGCCAAAGATGGCGCAACCGCCGAACAGGGGCTCGTCGTACTGACAAGCCGTGTCTCGGTGGAGATGGTCCAGAAATCCGCCGCCATCGGCGCGCCCATTATCGCCGCCGTGTCCGCGCCGACAGCCCTTGCCGTGCGCATGGCGGACGCTTGCGGCATGACGCTGGTGGCCATTGCGCGCAAAGACGGCTTCGAGGTCTTCACCCATCCCCATCGCATCAAAGGGAAGCTCGAAAGCGACGTGGCCTAGGACGCCGAAGGCGCCGCTCACCCTTCCCGTGTTGGCGCTGCCTAGAAGATGGCCGTGAGAGAGCCCACGACGCGCTCGTCGCATTGGAAGATCGTCGCTTGCGCGCAGCCTGCGATGTTGGTGTCCCAATAGCGGACATCGAGCGAGAATGCGGGCCGTTCGTTGAACTCCAGCGTCAGCCCTGCATTCCAATAGGTGTAATCGAAACCGCCGGCGCTCTTCTCGCCCCATTGCCGGCCGACCAAGGCGCTGAGGCTTGGGCTGAAGATCCAGACTTGATCGAAGGCATAAGACGCCGAGCCCTCGACCACGTCGTTATAGCCTGTGCCGCCCGAATTCTCGGGCGTCCACCAATTGGTGAGTCCGAATGTCAGCTTCTCGAAGAAGGTATAGGAGGCCGCGGTGCCGAACTCCACATAGTCCAGCTTCCACGACTCCAAGCCGCCCGGAAAGGTGTAGTAAAACACACCGAGGTCGAAGCTGATGCCCTTCCACTCCGGCCGCACGCCGCCATACCAATCGATCTCGATATTGGCGACCGTCTCGACGTTGCCGGCGCGATTGACGTCGGTGCCGAAATCCACGTTCGAACCCCACACGCCGAGATAGAAGATCTTGTACTCGGCCTCGAAACCGCCCTGAATGGCAGGCCCTTGGTCGGTTTGTGAGAAGCCGCGAAAGACATAGTCGGTCGCGAAGGTCGTGTTTGCCGAGAGAACGAGAGCGGACGTCGGCGCCGCAGGCTCGGCGAAGGTCTCCGTCGGATCTTCGGCGTATGCGGACCCGGCAACGCCCACCATCGAGAGAACGCCGATCACCACGAGGACGGCGGCCGGCAAGCGGTAACGGGTCCGCCCTGCTATCCAGCATCGGCCACTCACCGATCCGCCCTCCCCGCGCCAATCGTTTGCCTACGGACGATTAGAGTAGGCGCATGGTCGGGCAACGCAACGCCAAATGACTGATTGTCCAAGGGTTTGAAACCGGCGCCTGAGGCCCGGCTCAAGAATAGGTCACCCAAACATTGGGCTCTTCGTAGGTCCCGGTCTGCCGATCGACATCGATCTTCACCGGGGCAATCGCCCCGTCGAGCGCATAAGGCCCCGTTTGGCTGAAGCGCTTCTTGGACCAATTCTCCCAGAAGCCGAGGGGTTCGTGCACCACCATCGACCGCTCGCAAGGCCCGACGAGCTTGCCGCCCGAGGAGAGATGGCTGCGCAGCCAGGGGTCATAGACACGGCCCTTCTCGTCGGTCCAGGACAAATACTCTGAAATCGGCACCCAAGGATGCTTCACCTTCGCCGAGGGCCTTACCGGCGCCACGAGACCGCGAAAGCCCTTGGCATCCGCCAGCTCGATGAGCGCCCGGATCATGTGCCGTGCGTAGCCCTTGGAACGGTGCACGTCCGGCACCGAGATCGCCAGGGCGCCCAGCATGTTCAGTCGTGCGCCCTTGGACCAGGCGGCGGTCTCGACAATCCAATCCCACCCCTCCGGCGGCAGGCCGTCCGCGCCCGAACAGGCGAAGGGCACGCTGTTGGCGACGGCCACCGGATAGCCTGTCTCCTCGTCGACCAGACAAAGCTGGAATTCCGGATAATCGCTCAGGAGGTCCTGATAATGCTCGTAATGAGCCCTGGTGTAATTGAGATAGCCGAGCTCGTTCCACGCAGCCTGCTCGATCGAGCTTGCCGCCTTTCTCAACTCTGGGCTCTCTGCCCGGGAACGTATGGCGAGGCTCGCCGCCATTTTTGGCTCGAAATCCTGACAAATACGAGTCGGCAACCCGTCCCCCGACGTCGGCGGAACGGCAGCTTGCCGGGAGCCCGTAGTTAATAAAGGGTAAATGGTCGTTCCGCAATTCGTTAATCAGTCTACGGTAATCATTCTTCCGTAGCCTGACGATTATGGCGGCTCGGCGGCTGATTCCGGGCACTCTCCGAAGCTAGAAAACCATGGAGGCGCAAGGCGTTCGCGGATCGTTGCAACGAAATTTTGAGGCTTTGCAGCTAGAGTCCTGAATCGCCGATACTCACGCCGATTACGGAATTCCATTGCCCCTAACTGAACGAGATCACCTCCTGCATGGCGACCTCCGCCGTTTGACCACGCTGATAGCGATTGCCATCGCCTTTTTCGGCTTGGTTCTGCTTGCGATCATTGCCTATGCGGGTTGGAAGGCGAACGAGACCGCGGTCGACAGGGAGCGTACGCTCCTCGACAACGCCCTTAATCAAAGCATCGCGCGCGTGCTCAACGAACAGAAGAGCGTGGCGTGGTGGGACGATGCGGTTCTGAACATCACCGACGATGCCATAGACCTCGATTTCGTCGATGCGAATTTCGGCATCTTCCTCACCGAAACCTACGGTCAGGACGAGGTCTACGTCCTCAATGCCACGAACAAGCCGCTCTATGCCTGGTTCGACGGAGAACGGGAAGAACCTCCCACGTTCGAGCGCCGCCGCCCGGCACTCGAGGCGGTCGTTCAAGAAGCGCGCGAGGGGAAACAAAGCCCCTTCTTGAAGAACCGCCCCGACTCGTTCAGCGATTCCCAAAGCAGCTACCGGCTTCTTGCCGGTGTGCTTGGAGTCGCCCGCTGGGCCGGACACGTCGTATCCGTCGATGGCCGACCGGCCGTCGTCGCAGCGCTGACCATCGTGCCCAATGTGCAGATGGATATTCTCAAAGGAACGCCAAACCTCCTGGTTAGCATCACCTATATCGATGAGGAGTTCATCACCCAGATCGGACGCACGCTTTTGCTTCCCGATCTCTCTCTGAAACCTCAACCCGTCGAGGCCGCGGCCGTCGTTTCCGAGCCGTTCTTCAGTGACGACGGTGTCCTGGCCGGATATTTGAACTGGACGACGCGCCAGCCCGGCCAGGTGCTCTTGACCATCATTCTTCCGCTGGTCGCGTTCGGCGTGCTGCTGACCGGGCTGCTGTCCAAGGTCATGTTCGGGCGGCTGAAGCGCGCCTCCGCGGCATTGGCGCAGCGCGAATTCGAGGCCCGGCACGAGGCCAAGCACGACGCGCTTTCCGGCTTGCCGAACCGCGTAAACATGGTCGAGAAGATCGAGAAGTTCCTCAACAGCTACATCGCCCGGCACAACGGCCAGAGAGCGCTAGCCGCCTATGTCGACATCGATCGCTTCAAGGACGTCAACGACACGCTGGGCCACGAAGCCGGCGATGAATTGATCAAGCTGGTCGCCCAACGCCTGTCCACGCGTCTCAGGCCCAACGACTTCCTGGCGCGCTTCGGCGGGGACGAGTTCGTGATCCTCTGCGCACCCGCAGGCGCGGATACCGGGGACATACTTGTCGAGCGCATTGCTAAAACCTTTGAATCACCTTTCGCAATCAAAGGTCAGTCAATCAGCGTGACGGCCTCCGTGGGTCTTGCGTTCGCGCCCGACAACGGGGTGACCGCCGATGAACTGATGCGCCACGCTGACATCGCGCTCTACGAGGCCAAGAGCCAGGGCCGCGATCGAGCGGTGTTCTTCAGCACGAAGATGGCGGATGATGTCGAACATCGCCGTGCCGTCGAACTCGATCTGCGCAACGCACTCGAGAACGACGAACTCGATCTCCATTATCAGCCGGTCATCTCCTGCGACACGGGAGAGGTTGTGGGCGTCGAAGCTCTGCTGCGCTGGCAGCACGCCCTTTACGGCAGCATGTCACCCGCGGAATTCATCCCTATCGCGGAGAATGCCGGACTGCTGCCTGCGATCGGCGAATGGGTGCTCGACCGGGCCATGAACGACTCCAAACTCTGGCCCGAATTAGAGGTCGCCGTGAACCTGTCACCGGTCCAGTTCCGTCACGTGGATCTGGAGTCGACGCTCCGGCGGCTGATCGTAAAGCACCACGTATCCGCGAGCCGCTTTGTGCTGGAAATCACCGAAGGCGTCCTTCTGGAATCGACCGACCGCGTCAACGGCATCCTCGCTGCCATTCACGACATGGGGTTCAAGACCGCGCTGGACGACTTCGGAACCGGATATTCGAGCCTGTCCTATCTCTGCAATTTCCAATTCGACAAGATCAAGATCGACCGCTCGTTCATCAGCAGCGTGGCCCAGGTCGATTCCACCAAGACCATCGTCAAGTCCGTGGTCACTCTCGGCCGCGGGTTGGGCATGGACATCGTGGCCGAAGGCATCGAGACGCAATTCGAAGCGGCCATGATGACGCGGTTCGGCTGCACCGAACTCCAAGGGTTCTATTTCTCGCGGCCCCTGCCGGTGGAGAAAGCGGTGGCGTTTCTCGAGACCTACGTGCCCGAGAACCCCGATCGCGAACCTGGCGCCCAGACCGTTGCCGGCGGCGGTCTCACCGGCTAAAGCCCGAGCTCGAAGACGCGCCTGAGGCCCGCCTGTCGCGACCGCCTCGGGACGAACTCTCCGCGATCGAAACGCCATAGGGTCGAGACCGTGTCCGAAGATAAGCACGACCAAACCGACGCAAGCCCCGCGCCTGCCAGCAATGCGGACTATCCGTGGGCGTCTTTCGACTCGGAAGCCTACTTCCAGCACTATTACGGCGAGCCGCATCCCGACGACGACCGCGTCATCCGGTGCGCGGTGGAGGCGATCAAGCTGGCGCCGCCATCGGGTTCGGAGCTGGACATCGTCGACGTCGGCACCGGTCCCAACCTCATTCCATTCTTCTGCGCCCTGCCCCGCGCGGCACGGCTGACCGCTTGGGAGTACGCCGAAAGCAATGTCGACTGGCTCAAGGCCGAGCTCGACCGCAACGAGATGCGCCCCCAGTGGCGGCACTTCTGGGACGTGACCCGCGATGCTTACGGCCAAGATGCCGAGCTGCCGGAAAATCCCATCCCCCTGCTCCGCAACAAAGCCAAAATCGAGCAGGGCTCAGTATTCGAGCTTCCCGAACGGCGGTGGGACGCGGCGACGATGTTTTTCTGCGCCGAGTCGATTACCGAGCGCCAAGACGAGTTCGAAGCCGCCTGCACCGCCTTCGCCCGGTGCGTGAAACCAGGCGGCGCCCTCGTGGCGGCATTTCTTGTGCATTCCGCGGGCTACGTGGTGGCCGACCGGCCCTTCCCGGTGCTCCATTTGTCGCCGGGCTCGATCGAGACCGTCTTCGCCGCGCATGCCTCGGAGGTCCGGGCGCAGCGGATCGGCATCGTCGAGCGCGAGATTCGCAGCGGCTATTCCGGCTTCATCTTCCTGACCGGCATCGCGCGCTGAGCATCGCCCTGGGGTGGGCCCCGCCGCCGCCATAATGTCGGTCTAGTGGAGCAGAAGGGTTCGGGGGAGCTCTTCGAGAGGATCTGCGCACATGAAAGCCCTGATCGCCCACCTGCTTGCCATCGCCCTTTTCGCCGGCACGCTGCTCGCGCCGTCCTCTGCGGCAGTCGCGGCCTCCGGGGCGGATATTGAGCACGACGCGAACGAGACGCTTCACAGCTTTGTCCGTCAAGTCAGCGGCGCCAGGGAGCTGGCCAACAAGGCTGTCGGGATCTTGGTCTTTCCGTCGGTGATCAAGGCCGGATTTGGCGTGGGTGGGGAATATGGCGAAGGGCTCTTGATCGTCGATCAGCGGCCCGCCGGGTACTACAATATGATCTCGGCTTCGTTCGGCTTTCAGCTCGGCGCCCAACAGCGGGCCGTCATCATCATGTTCATGACCAAGGAAGCCCTGGATCAGTTTCACCAGCTTGCAGGCTGGAAAGTCGGCGTGGACGCATCCGTAGCCATCATCACCGTCGGCATCGGCGGCTCGATCGACACCGACAAGGTCACCCAACCGGTGATCGGCTTCATCATCGATCAGAAGGGCCTGATGTACAATTTGTCCCTCGAAGGCTCGAAGATCAGCCGCATCGAGCGTTAGACGCGGCTCTTCTCTCGTCAGAGCCCGGGCGCGAACCGCCAGACGCGACCTAGTCGACGGAGAGGTGCTTCACGTCCTGCCGCGCCCGCGCATCGTCCTTGAGGGTCGCATCCGGCGGGGCCATGCGGAAGGCCTTCATGGGCACCTCCACGGCACAGCCGGCGACCGACAGGGCGATCAGGCAGACGAGAGCAGTCGATGCTGAAAATCGAATCATGAGATCAATGGATTCCTTCATTGTGACAGTGAAGCAGACAATCCTGTCAAAAGTTTGAATTTGCGGCGAAGGGCCCCCCGCTTCTCCTCGGAGCAAAACGCCCAATACTCAGCACCGATTGCCCAGGGTCACGACGCAGCCAACGCCTTTGCCGGTTTCCTTGAGGACCGTGCCGCCGCCTTTTACCACGCCCTTGCCCACCGTGCCGGCGCCCTTGGCGACGCCCTTGCCGGTTTCGACCGTGCCGCCGACAACGCCCTTACCGACCGCGACGGTCCCCTTGCCGACACCTTTGACGGCGCCGACCGGGCCTTCGCTCACGCCCTCGCCGATGTCCTTGGCGCCTTCGACGACACCGCTGCCAACTTCGCCAGCGCCTTTGGCCACGCCCTTGCCGGCCTCCACGGTGCCGCCCACCGCCCCGCTGCCGACCTCACCAGCGCCCTTGACCACGCCCTTGCCCGTGGTGGCGGTGCCCTTCACCGCGCCCTCGACGGGCTTCACCTCTTGCGCACTGGCTGACAACGAAAAGGCAACAAT
>Ga0307378_10008813_pt1 | contig 13335 bp, 35 predicted proteins | sample UN1MG_FD_202238 | JGI IMG/M metagenome (GOLD analysis project Ga0307378, IMG submission 202238) | Soil microbial communities from Risofladan, Vaasa, Finland - UN-1 | ecosystem: Environmental > Terrestrial > Soil > Coastal area > Acid sulfate soil | place: Finland: Risofladan, Vaasa | collected... | reverse complement strand
AGGTGGCGAGATATTTATACAAGAGTTAGAGAGAGCGAAAAAAGGATCATGTTATACTTTCAAGAAAGGTAAACGTATCATAAGACAAACAAAACGTAAAGTTATTCATCTTCAAGAGGTTATATTACCTTACATAGGGTTTGAACGACCTGAATTTCAAGCGATATTAGATTGGTTTAAGCTTCAGAGCATATCTGAAACAAAGGGTGTATTTTCTGATATACTAGAATCAGATCTCCATGATGTTGCAAAATATGCTAAGATGGTACAGAAGAAGTCTACAAAGATGACAGAATATCCAACAGATGATGAGATTTCTGAATTTAGAAAAAAGATACCACTTGCTGAAATACTAGTGAATGAATTAAAAAGCGGAAAGAAATCATATTACTTTACCTGGAATGTAGCTACAGCCTTAAACATAATAATTAATGACCATGAATATGTATTTGGTGTTGGTGGTATTCATTCAAGTATGAAACCTACGTTAATAGAGTCAGATGATAATTATGTAATTATTGATCTAGATGTGGAGTCATATTATCCGAACTTAGCAATTAAGAATGAATTATTTCCTAAACATTTAAGTAAACAGTTTTGTAAAACTTACGAAGATCTTTTTGAAGAACGTAAAAAACATCCTAAAGGTAGTGCTGAAAATAGTAGCATAAAACTTGCTTTGAACGCCACATATGGTAATTCAAACAATCAATACTCACCGTTCTATGATCCTCAGTATACTATGGCTATAACGGTTAATGGTCAACTATCATTATGTATGTTACTAGAGAATATCTTAAAATTAGAAGGAGCTATTTCAGTCCAATCTAATACTGATGGTATTACATTTAGAGTAAAACGATCAGACTCAGACACTGTAAATAAGTTGACAAGAGAGTGGGAAGAAGTTACTAAACTCAAAATGGAGAGAAATGATTACTCAAGAATGTATATACGTGATGTAAATAATTATGTGGCTGTATATGAAGTATCTGGTAAGTCTAAATCAAAAGGTGCTTACGAGATCACTGATCAGCACCATAAAAATCAATCCATGAGAGTTGTTCAAAAAGCTGTTGAAGCTTTTTTGGCGTATGATACTCCTGTAGAAGAGTTTATTCGTAGTCATTATGATAAATATGATTTTATGTCTAGAGTAAAGTTACCAAAAATATACAAATTAGTCAGTGTGGATGATGAAGGTAATGAGAAAGAAGAACAGAATGTTACTAGATATTATGTGTCAAATTCTAAACAAGCTAAAACTTTAATCAAAGTAATGCCCCCACTAAAAGATAAGACTGAAGACAGAAGAAATAATATTGAAGTAAATAGAAAGACAATAGTTTGTAATAATATAAATGATTATATAGGTGAAATTGATTACGATTATTATATTGAGCAAGCATCAAAACTAGTAGATATATTTTTAGATGACTCTAAATAAATCTCTTGATAAGATCTAAATAACATGATAGTATAAATGTAACGGGGGTATAGCTCAGTTGGTAGAGCATCTGCTTTGCAAGCAGAAGGTCGTCGGTTCGATACCGGCTGCCTCCACCAGTTTTGTAACAACGAAACTGATAATTCGTAGTTAGTTGTGCAAGAGTCACATGCTTGTAAAAATGTTGTGAGGTTAGCTGGCTTCTATTGTAGTGTGATCGACTTCTGCTAAAAATGATTAGGTATAACCCGCCTCAAGCGGTCGATTATCCTGACCAGTAAGCTTGTAAAGGTAGTCCTGAGCACGACTTTAAAAGGCTTTCTATAGGAGAATTAAATGAGAATAGAACGCAGATTAAATACTAGTCCAGGATGGTCCGATCCTCATATATTCATAATATGCCTATATGTATTTGGACACTTCATTAGGGTCTACTATAACAAGGGATACTTCGAGACTGACATAGGTAACGAAAAGGAACATGCATCATATACAATAGCTACTGAAAAGTCTTATGTGGATATGCACCGATGATTTACATGGTAGGTGTGTATATATTTTTGATATTATCAATATTATCATTTTGCATTCCAGGATTTATAGAGTATACTAAGTGTAAGGATAAACCTGATACTGATTTATCGTTACAGGAGACTAAAGATGAAGAAAAGTGAATTCAAACAAAAATTAGACGAATGTTACTCTCAATGGGTAGACGATTGGTTAGCAGCAAATATTAATGAACTAGAAGGTTTTGTAAGTTTACCTGATAGACTGGTTAAGGTCTGTGAAGATGTAGGTATGAAACCACCTGGAGTACATGTACTTTGTGGACCTTATGACGCAGTTAAATATCAATGGGAGGATGAAAATGAATAAACCAGGATATTATATAAATGAAAATGATGGATTGATTATATTTTATCCAGATAATAGCTTTGAAACTTTTGTTCAAAATAGCTGGATGAGAGTACCATGCTCTGTAAAGTATTTAGAGTTTATAAATATGTGTATAGATTTTGATTACATAGGAGAGTTATAATGAAAAGAGAGGATATGATTGAAGAAATGATTAACTTCTATAATTCAACGCCTGAAGAAGCTAGTGACTATCATACATTTGATATGTTATTAAGTCGTATGGAGCGTTTAGGCATGAAGCCGCCGTGCTGCGAATGTTTTCCAGGTAAAATGATAATGGCATGGGAGGATGAAGATGAGTATACAATTTAATCATGATGGAAAATATACAATACCTAAAGACGGTTCGTATGGACTACCTTTTTTACGTAAAGGTGACGTTATTGGACTTAACCAACCACCTTATACAGAACCTGAAGAGGCTTATACAGAACCTGAAGAGGTTCCCACATCAATTTTTAGAAACAAATTATTCATTCCTTTAGTAATTGTGATATCATTACCTATTTTTCCTTTTATTGTTAAAGGTCTTAGGTTTTATATAGAATGGTCAGAGTATATTATAACAAACTAAAAATAAATAGAGACATTGAAGCTATCGAAAAATGGGCATGGGAGGATGGAGATGAAGAAAACTGATATAACCGATAACACATTATCATACATACTATCTCACTTTGTTGATGACTACGATCAAGTAACCTTTGATGATATACAGGATTGCATAGATGAACTTAGGAGATCGTTAGATGAGGCTATTGCTATAAGGGAGAAGTTGAAATGAAGAAAAGTGAAGCACTAACCCTAATAGAAGAATCCATACGACCATGTAATTGTACTTATAAGGCACATAGGGAAAGAGCTGCTATTAGGATATTAGAGGTGTTATTAGAGGCTGGAATGTTACCTCCTGACAATTGGTATATAGACAATAGATTTAACAATGAATGGGAGGATGAATAATGAATGTTAAGGAATTTTTAATAGAAGCCATGTATTTCAAAATGGAAAAAGACCAAGATAATAACATATTCAACAATATGAACAGCTTTTCTAGGGATGAACATGTATTTGAAGAGACTATAAAGCATTGTGTTTATTTCTTCGAAGAACTGTTGGAGGATAGGGATAGATTACAAAAGGGAATGAATCATTTCTATACAGAGTTGAGTAAAGCTCAAGATGAATTGAAGGATGAAAATGAAAAAAACTGACCTAATTAAAGAGTTACTACCTATATATGCTAACCATATAGAACAGTATGGATGCGTCATAGTAGATGTATTAATGGGGCAGATTATAGATAAAGCAGTAGTTTCAGGAATGTCACCTCCGGAGTGTCAAAGAAAAATGACCAAAGAAGAGTTAGAAGGTTTTAATAAACTTTTTAAGTATTCTGATACTGGATTATTAGATGAAGATGATACCATTACTGATTTTTGCTGGGAGGATGAAACATGAAAGAATTAGACTACATTGAAGGAATGATTAAACACCTACTTAAAAGAGATGTACATTTAGCATTGAATAATGTTCAAGTTAAACAACTTGTTAAATATATTAGAGAGTATGAGGATAAGATTGGAATGTTACCTCCTAGAAGAGTACCCAAGTTTACTAAATATGGCGAGCTTAATAACATCGGAGAGCATACATTTGAGGATGATTTAGACTGAACAAGAAAAATATAACAGGGAGCTTGAAAATGAGTAAAATAATATCAGCGTTATTTACGGGAATAATAGTAGTATCTATTTGGGCGGTTTTTTCAATAAATAAACCAGTTAGAAAAGATGTAAAGGACATAATACAAGGATGTAATTTTGGAGTGGGGATGACTTTAAGGTCTATACTTGGGGAGCCTCAAAGCAAGAATGACAGAGAGAATTTTAATAATATTATAATAGTAATCTGTACAGAAGCAGAAATAAGATTAGGAGACATAAATGAATAGCAACAGAGCTGGCGTATACATGACCATATCAGCCATTGGGTTGTTATATCACTCAGCAATAGATGATCGTGTAGGTATGGCAATACATATGGTGATATTAGCTACATGTTTAATAATAATAGTTAAGGATAATTAATGAAAAAAATACTAAATGAAATATATTTATCAGATTGGTTTGATCCGATATATCGAGTAACTAAGTCTCCTTATAGAATTTATTTATACATCACTAAATTCTTCTATTATGGTCGTATAGGAGCCAATTGTGTTGATTATGATGCAAACTGTATACATGATTTAATATATGCCCATATGAAACGGGTGAACAACTTTATGAACTCAGGCGATACACATCTAGTATGGAATAATAATCCTAATACAAAAGGGATGCGCCTATTAGCAGAGTTTACTGAGCTTAGTAAAAGAATGTCGGAAAATGAGTTGCGTAGCTATGCTTTCTATGGTAAAGTAAAGGAGAAGTACCCTGAAGAGGCTAAAGATTTCATGTTTCTTACAAAGAATAAGGAACTCAAGAAAGCAATGAGGGTCGCATTCAAGAAAGATAGACAAGTTTGTGAACAATTAACAGAAAGGTACTATTATCTTTTAAAGAAAGAAGTACCAGGATTTTGGGATTAATATGATAGTAAAATTTTTAGAGTGGTTACTTGGATTTTTTAGTAAGAAGACTGAGAAACTACAGACAATTGAAAAAAGAATAGAAGATAATGAGAAAAAACTTGAGGAGATTAGAGATGAAAAAACTGACATTGATTCTGTGTTGGATCGTTTTAATAAATAGTTCATTTGCACAAAATGCAGTGAAGATTGAGAAAGGTGAAACAGCCCCTTTTGCTGGAGTATTAATAACTGAAGAAAAAGCTATAGAACTAGATAAAGCTCAAAGATCTAATATAGTATTAAAAGACCTAGGAATAGCTAAAGACGAGCTTATAGGGTATTATAAGGATGATGCTAGGACGCAACGTAATAAGCTCTCTAAAGCGGAATTTAAAGGCTTCTGGACTAATACTGGGTACTTTTTTGTGGGTGTTTTAGTAACAGGATTTGCCTTTAAAGTTAATCAGAAAATAGGAGATATATGATGGAAGTAACCTTAGCAATAACATTACTCAGTTTTATAGTATTAGGAAGTGTGTCTGTAATATATTATTCAGATTTAAAAGAAACTAAGGCTGAGAAGGAACAGGCTTTCACAGCTCCAGAAACTGCCACATATAAAGTTTCAGGTATAGTTACTACACAAAATGCAGAATATGTTAAAGAATGTGGGGTATATATAGTACCTAAAGGTGCTGAGCCAGTTTTTATTGACAAAGGACCAGAAGGTAAGGTATACTATAAACCAAAAACAAATCAGATAATATATGGTGATGATTTAGTATTACTGGGAGATTTATAGTGAATAAAAAGAATAGACTATTATCAATTATAAAAGAGATACAAAATATGTACCCTCATTTAGATCGTCTTATGGTTACTGATTTAGATAATCCAGTTTCTATAATAATTACTTCTGAAGAGAACCTAGAAAATATAGCAGAAGATTATGGAATTGAAATGGAAGAGGTAACTGAATTCTTCCAGGGTGACTCTTTGGAGGATCAATTAGATCAAGTAAATTTATTCACAAATAGTGATGATGATGACAAGGGTACTCTTCAGTAATGACCCCTTTACAAATCTGTAAAACTATAGTAAACTTATTAAGAGTCCTCAATAAATGGGACAATGATAGTATTAATAACATATATAATCTCGCTTTTAATTATGTTAGAGATTACACTATTAGGATAGTAAAATGATTCTGTATTCTGCAGTATTAACAGCATTAGATGGTGAATATATAACTCCTAGAACCGGTTCTGCTAAGAAGGAAGTATCTACTATTAAACTACCAAAAGATTATGATTACATACCTTTTATATATACTAATAGTGATGACTCTCCAGGAGTTGTGATTGCTACTGATAATGTTAGTTGGTTGTCAGATGACCGTTGTACATTCGAGGATAACGAAGGTAGATTATTTGAGTTATCAAAAATAACCAAGGACATCAATGAGTAGAATTTTTGTTACAGGAGATACTCACGGAGGAAGTGTTGGAGATTTGAATAAGCTCAACTCTAAGAAATTCCCTATTGGTAAAACATTAACAAAAAACGAATATGTGATAGTTGCAGGAGACTTTGGATGTGTATGGTCAGCAGAAGGTTCTAAGGGACATAAGCATGATTTATATACCCAGAATTGGCTACATGAGAAACCTTGGACAACATTATTTATTGACGGGAACCACGAAAACCATGATATGTTAGCAAAATTAGAAGAAGTTAAAATGTTCGGAGATGTCGTAGGTAAAGTAAATGATTCAATATATCACCTTAAAAGAGGTCGAGTATATAACATAAACGGTAAGAGTATATTTACTATGGGAGGAGCTGAGTCTTTGGATAAAGAAAACAGAACTCTTGGAATATCTTACTGGAAAGAAGAAGTTCCCAGTTATAAAGAAATGGATTTAGCTCTTGAGAACTTAGGATTAGCTAATTGGAAAGTAGATTATGTGATAACTCATAATTGTCCAAATAGGGTAGGGATGAGGTTTATAACAGAACATAATGCACAGGGATTATACAACACAAAGATTAGTGATCCTACCGCCACATTTCTTGACCATCTTTATATAGATCGTGATTTACAATATAAAAAGTGGTTTTATGGACATTGGCATAAAGATTGGCAATATGATGATTTTAGATTAGTATATCAAAACGTGGTGGAGTTAGAATGAAAAGATACAAAATAGAAAAGTTAAGTATTAAAGAAGGTTGTTATTCTGGAGTTAGAACAGGAAGTTCCTCTACAGGAAGGTGTCTTTATGCAGAGTTCGGTGAGGATGATGAGAAGGTATTGGATATTGAGAGTCCAAATATGTCGGATATTAAAGTTGGAGGTTATTTATTAGTAGCTGAAGATCACTTTTTCTTTAATAAAACTAGTGAAATAATTAATATAATAGACACTACAGAAGATTCAATTACTTTTGAAACTACAACAAGTATTTATAAGTTAGGAATTGAAAATGAACAATAAATTAGTAGAATACGACGATGCTGTATATCAACTTCAGGAAAAGGAAGTTATACAACGTATATACAAAAGTTTAAAAAAGTGTTTACTTCCAGAACTGAGATCTTTAGTGCAGAAAGCTCAAGAGATTAATAGAGAGGAGATTAATTATCTTCTATCTCTAATTCACGCTCATAAAAAAGCTAGAAAGATGTATGGGTTATTAAAAGACATACAAAAGGATTTAGGAATGAGTTCTGAAGCATATAAAAGAATATCAAAAGTATTAAATGATTAGTCTAATAAAAGGTGGAGATTATGTTAAGAAAGGGTACTACTATAGTATCTATATAACATTCCCTGAATTTATTAATTATACCACTATTAATATTAATAAGACTGAACATAAGTCTACAAAACTAACATTTCCTAGTGGGTTTTATTTGACAAGAAATAATACTTACTGTAACATACTATTATGCCTCTTTGGTTTTGGTCTAGGATTTGAGATCCAAAGCAAAGTATAACATTGGAGTTAGAATGAGCAAAAAATGGAGTAAAGCAGAAGTTAGGAAGTTATTAGAGTTGCATGACACAAATACCTACGAACAAATTGCTGCTAAATTAAATAAGTTTTTTGGTACTGATCACAGTGCTAACGCAGTTAGAAAAGCTCACGAAAGATATAAATTTCCTGTTATCTCAATAGCTGAAAGAGAAGATGCTCCTAAGATGCTATTCTTTGATATAGAAACAGTTCCTCTTACTGCGTATGTTTGGGGATTATGGGATAATAACGTAAGTTTAAATATGATAGAAAGTGACTGGCATGTGCTTAGTTGGTCAGCAAAATGGTACGGATCTGAAGAAGTTATGTATCAAGATCAAAGGAATGCTAAGAACTTTGAAGATGATAAAACTATACTTAAAGGTATATGGAAACTTTTAGATGAAGCTGATATAGTTATTGGTCAAAATAGTAAGAAGTTTGATGTTAAGAAACTCAATGCTAGATTTATTCAACATGGTATGAAACCACCAAGTTCGTTTAGACAAATAGATACTCTAGTTATCGCTAAAAGACACTTTGGTTTTACTAGTAATAAATTAGAGTATATGACTGATAAATTATGTACAAAATATAAGAAATCAGGTCATGCTAAATTTCCAGGTTTTAAACTATGGTCTGAGTGTATGAAAGGTAATATCGAAGCTTACAATGAGATGGAAGACTATAATAAGTTAGACGTTTTGTCTCTTGAAGAACTTTATGAAATTCTTATTCCTTGGGATGATACCATTAATTTTTCTATGTACTTTAATGAGGATGTATGTAGTTGTGGTAGTACTGATTTTAAAAAGAGTGGGTTCTATTATACTAATTCATCTAAATTCCAAAAATATAAATGTACTAGTTGTGGATCTGAATATCGTGATAAAATCAATCTTCAGAAAGGTAAAAAATTTACAAAAAATCCGAGGTAATTTATGTCAGAAAAACTTAGTGAGTTTATAGAACTTTTTCATGATCATGATGTTTTTATACCTACTAAAACTATGAAACTGGTAGGTGACGTGGATGAGGATCTTTTTAACTCAGCATTATGTAATCTTCATAGTCTAGATTCTATACATGGAGATATCACCATTAAACTTATGTCTGATGGTGGTTCAGTAAGTATTGCTAGAGGGATATATGACCTTATTATCGGTTGTAAGAATAGAGTTAGGATTATTTGTTACGGTGAAGTATCTAGTGCTGGAACAATAATATTACAAGCTGGTGATCATAGAGTCATGTCTGAAAATAGTAAACTCATGATACATGTAGGTGAAGAAGGGATGTCTAGTAATCATCCTAGAAATATAGATAAACTACATGAACAGTATAGAATTGATGAAAAATGGATAGAAGATATATATCTTTTAAAAATAAAAGAAAAGAAAAAAAGATTTACTAGAGAAAATTTAAAAGATATGTTAATATGGGATAAGAGCTTATCTCCAAAAGAAGCGTTAGCATTAGGTTTAATAGATTCTATTGGTGAATTACAGTAATTTTAAAGGAGAAATTCAATGAAAAAATGTGTAGTAACTGGAAAAGAAACTAATGACTATTTAAGTAGTGTACCAGTTTCAAAAGAAGGACGGAATCTTCTGAATCTAATAGTTGAAAGTCATAATAATAAGATCTTCGAAGTTTTTAAAGAAAAGAATAGAGAAGCAAATAATGGAATAGATCTAGATGACGACACATTAAGGAGGTTTTCTCCTTCTTTAAATAAAAGAAAGGTTCTTGATTTGCTTATTATCGAAGAACGTGATATTATGAAGACTAAGGAAGAAGTTTTAGGAGCTTAATATGTTTTATAATGAAAATGAAAGTCTGATAGTAACTGAAGATATAGGTTCAGAAGAGACTGGTAATTTAATCCCAGAAGGGTCTGAAGTTAATTTTATCAAACTTGTAGACAACGAAAATGATCTTGCTCAATCTATGATTGCGTTTAAGTACAAAGATAGAGTTCTTGTAGCTTTAGAAGCTAAATTACGCCCTAAGAATATGAAGAAGGTAGAGGCTGCTAAAGTAGAATTTAATAAGAATATGATGAGACTCAATCCTAGACTCAGAAGATACCACTATAATTTATTATTTAGATACTATTTTAGAGTATATTACTTCGTTATTGATTTATTGGGAGGGAAGAAGTGAGTGACTTCCCTAAAAAATACAACAAAGGTAAGTCTAGAACAGACCTTATTTCTGGAGAGTTTACCTTAGCTTTAGGAGATGCTCTTAGATATGGAGCAGAGAAGTACGAAGAAGTTAAAGGTGAGACTCCTAACTATCTTAAAGGTGATGGTTTCTTATATAGCGATATATTAGGTGCATTAGAGAGACATCTGGCAAAGTTTAAGTCAGGTATTAATATTGACGACGAAAGTGGCTTAGAACATGTAATACAGATTGCAGTTAATGCAATGTTCCTCTATAATTATAGGATTAGTGGAAAAGGTGTGGATGATAGAGTTTCACTTCGTAAGGAGTAGTTATAAGATTTTTAATTAAGACCATATCACTATTGCTTCTCATTATGATGTCTTTATATCATAAAACAAAAGTAATAGACAAAAATTCAATAGAAGTGTCTAACAGTGTAGTCATTATTGATAATTTATTTATGGGAGTACACATATCTTTCAATGATAAAGTTTTTATTCTGACTAACAAACATACCTGTGAATACAACAAAACTAAATATAACAGTGATTATATATCTTTTGACGGTCAATTGGATAAAATTATAGCGTTAGATTCAATTCATGATTTATGTCTTGTCACTAGTAATAGACCTGTAGGATTAGTTATATCAAACACTCACATCAATATCACCGATAAAATATTTATATTGAAAGATAAAAACCCTATTATAGGGAAATTCTTAGGAAAAGAATCTATATTTTTTAAAGAAGAGACTCTTGAAACTATTAAAGTATCAAGTATCTATTATAAAATAAGTTCAGGTACTCCTATTATTAATGAAAAAGAAGAGTTAGTTGGAGTGGTAATAGCTACATCGAAGAATAACCCATCAATATCTTATACAGTACCGTTGTCCTATATAAGAACTTTCTTGGAGTTATACACTAGATAAAGCATTGACTAATTAATATATTTGAATTATAATTATCCTAGGAGTTCTATGAAAGATAAGAAAGGGGCAATAATTAAAGAGGCTAAATCTGGCGAAGTTCAAAAATTAAAGAATCAGGTTAGGAATCTTGAAAAGAAAAACAAACTGTTAATTAGTAAATTGAATACAGCAGAAAAAGCATTAGGGCAGAATATAAAGTTTTTAAAAGATACTACAGAAGATATATCATTAGAGGTTTTATTGGATGCAGCAAAAGATAATAAGTCTTTAAAAGAGATCGAAGATAATAAGTGTCCACAGTGTGGTAAAAATGAGCTTAAAATAATTAAAACATTGTTTGGAGCAGTACATAGTTGTAAATGTGGTTTTATGGAGAAAAGGGTAAATGAATGATTTAGAAGTAAATAAAATTATAGCTGAGTTTATGAGAGACACTTTTTTGATTAAATATTTTGAACTATTAGAAGAGGTAAATAAAGGTACTAAAAAAGGTCTAACAATGGAGTTGATACGCCTTGCTAGTCATACAAATGGCAGGAACCCAATGTTATATACTGAATCATTAGACTCTTTAGTTCCAGTTTGGGATAAACTTAATATGTATAGAGTTACTTTAGAGCGTTTTGGAAAAGACTATAGTGGATATAGTGCAGATCTTGAATTATCCCATAATTATGAGACTGAAGGCAAAACTATACAGCAGGCTGTGGCACATGCTACAGCTAAAGCAGTATTAGGACTTGATAATGATTAAGAAGAAGTCTTATGTCCCGATTGCAAAAATAAAGAATGCGTTGAGACGAATTCACATGCATGATAAACAACGAGCTAAAGCTAAAGCAAGATGTAAGATAGACACTGCTTTATTCTTGTGTGAATCTGAAGGATGTAAAGTTGCTCATTATGAGGGAACTAGTGAAAAGAACTTCCATAAGACAGTTGATAAGTATGCTAATAAATATGAGGTTGTTTGGGCTAAATTAGAGCTTGATCATTTGCACGAAGTTGTTGAGGTAAAAAAAGGATTCTGTGATTGGAATACTTATATAGAGAGGTTATATTGCGGTCCTGAAGGGTATCAAGGACTTTGTAGAACGTGTCATGCTAAGAAATCAGCTAAAGAGATGGCTGAAAGAGCTGAACATGGGACATTAAAAAGGAGCAAGAAATGATATTATTTACTACACTTATTTTTATCGTAATATTTGTATACTATGCTGAATCACTTTACTTGTTCGTTGTAACAACTAAAATACCAAAAATTGAATATATAATTATAGATGGTGATTTAATTGAGGTATTTGATAAAAGACAGCTAGAATATTATTATGGTTATCATATAAACAACAAATATAATATATCAGTACACGAATTTAATAATATGCAAATAAGCTCAAAGGAGTTAAAATGAGTTACCAAGACATTTACACAAGATACCACGATAAACCAACAACTAACGGAAGCATTAGATCGAATAATGGTTGGATTTATTCTGCATACTCTAAATATCTAGCACCTGATACTATGGATCATGAAAAACTAGTATATTGTTATAATGAATGCTTCAGAAATGGATCTCCTTTGAAAATAGATAGATCCCCTAATGACCTTTACCCTGTTTTAAGTAAAGATGAAGTAATCGGTGTTGTGTCACTAGCTCTTCTAAACGACAAAGAATTAGAAGCTAATCATTGGAACTTCTGTAATCTAGAATACACACCAGAAAAACTAACATTTAAGAGTGTTTTCAAAGCAATTAAAGCTTTATATAAGATTCGTAATGAGCATCGTAATTATGTATGGGAAAATGAAATAGTAGATGCTTATCCTCTAGCTTTCTACTTAGCTCCCTTTGATCAATATTATGTTAAGAGATTCTACGGAAAGAGTACTACATTAACTCAAACAGTAGCTTTTTATCTTAACTTCATCAGCACGTTCTATAAAGGTAACAAATCAGTTAGGATGATGCTTTGGTTACAATGCGAGGATATGAACCATTTCTTGCTGAGATTTATCCCAAAAAACAAGTGGGTTAGAGATTATTTCTCCCCTAACCATCCATTTGTTAAAAACTTGAAATAAATAGTTGACATGAGTTATTAAATGTGTTAACGTTTTAAACTAAACAAGGATATGAAATGAACGAAGTAAAAAATTTAATATTTAAAAAATGTGACTTAAAAAGAATATCTGATGGGAAAGTTTTTATGCTCACAGGTCACTATTTTTTATTAGAAGCAATGCATGGTGTTGTACTAGA
>Ga0307378_10008808_pt1 | contig 13338 bp, 8 predicted proteins | sample UN1MG_FD_202238 | JGI IMG/M metagenome (GOLD analysis project Ga0307378, IMG submission 202238) | Soil microbial communities from Risofladan, Vaasa, Finland - UN-1 | ecosystem: Environmental > Terrestrial > Soil > Coastal area > Acid sulfate soil | place: Finland: Risofladan, Vaasa | collected... | reverse complement strand
TAATAGCCACTTTTTATAGGCATCTTCCCATTAGACTATGAGTAGAGGTCAGAGGAACATCCGGCAGTTCAGGCTGAGTCACAAAGAACTAGTCTTTTGACAGCCCCCATAAGCCACAAATGTTCCCCTGGCCATATGTTTTATTCTGGCATAAAGAAAGTTATTTGACTATCCTCATCTTTCAGATTATTCTATAGTTATGAAATACTTTTTTTAATTATAGACCCCATTTACTCTCGTCATCGCTGACTGCCTTTATCTGATATTCGTTATAAGAGCGGCAGTTACGGTAATACTTTCACTTGTTGGGTAACTGGTGAACACGAAAGTGTAGGTTCCTGGCAGCAGCTGCATGGATGGGTGGGTAAAAGTTATCCAGCTTCCACCTAAGCTAGCCTTAATAGCATCTCCTGCAGAGACAACCTGACCTGTCTGGAATATAACATCCGTAGAGATATCCTGCCACTTCTGTTGTGAAGTATGGTTGTAGCTCATGCGAAATTCGTAACTGCCCGGAAACATATCTAACTTAAATTCACCGTTGTCATCCGTGTAGCCATGGTGTTCCCAATATCCGCCGCCCTGGTCGACCTTGCCTCCCGCCAGTCCATTCCCATCGTTGTCAATCAGCTTGATTACTGCCTCCACAGTCTGCCATAGGTAACAGGAGTTCGTCGGCTGATATTGGCTGATCACCACACTCCCCTGACGGTAGGTCATGACAATTCGGAGATTGCCCTTCAAACCAGGGATAGGATAGATCAACAAGCCATTAGTATCGGTCGTTCCCGGTATGGAATGCCACGAGCCGTCTGCCCACTTGGCTTTGCCGCCGGCAATGCCGTCACCGTTGCTGTCCAGCAGCCTTAGCACGACAATGCTCTTCTCGACCTTATCACCTGAGACTTCGATTTCCACGTATGCCCAAGGATAGCCCCCATTTTCATCTCTAAAGCGGAATTCGTAGGTGGCCGGCACCATCTCCATAGAGGGTTTTTTGAAGGTGACCCACGTGCCAGTGCTATCATAATACTCGATATCGCCGCTAAACCCCAGGGTAACAGGGACAGGGACAGGTGGTTCTTCAACCATCACCGTAAAGTATGTTGCCCAGTTGCCTTTATCAACAAAACGGATTCCATCACCCCAGGCGGTTTCTTTTTTACAGAAATATTGACCTTCAATCGCATCGATATCAAATGCATTGGCGCCTGATCCAAATAGCGACGGATCGGTAGTATCACAAATTTTTACATATTTTATGCATTCTCCAAGAATAAACACATTCGGAACGGGAGTATTGCTCCAACTTTGCCCATCGTTATTTGCCTCACCAAGATAAGTCCAATCAGAACCATTAGCACTCACATAAATATTTGCTGATTCTTTGGGATATGTATCCCCCTCAAAATGGTGCCATGTAGTTTCATATACAGTGAGAGTTCCTCCAACGAAATCAGCGAATTCAAGCTCGATACATCCTCCAAATCCAAGACTGTAGAAACTTTCTACTTCGTATGCACTATCAGGTGCCCCAAGTGTTTCTGATGGTTCACGAACAGAACCGGTTCCTGGAGTAACACTGAAAACATTTGTAGCATATTTGTCTACATTCGCTCCTCCACTGGGAACCACAGCATGCGCGGCAATTAGTAGCTCATCGCCAAAATCAAAGCTCTCATCTGCCAAGTTGTAGATGAAGGTTTGATCTAGAAAGCATCCGACATCATAGGACTTTTCGAACTTTCCAGGAATGGGATTACCCTTTTTGGTCAGGATATCCGCCGAAAAACTTTCTTCATCCACTTGGAGATGTACTTCCAAAAAACCACATTCTGTTCCCGCATATACGAACTTTACATACAATGATTCGGCATCATTCCAAACTAAAACATCTCCAATATCATCAGTTTGTCCCGCCAGGAGATCAATTTGATAAGGATTATCTACATCACTCCTTGTTAAATAAGTCATACCGCTTTGCTCAGTAGACGGAACCTGACTGATATTGGATAACAATGAACAGCCGGTAAGAACCAGACCTAAAATTAAAGTTAATACTATTAAATAAATTAACTTTTTCGTTCTCATTAAAATTTACTCCTTTCATTTTTTTATTTTTTTATAAAATTGAAATGCAAGTTTAATTCATTTCAATACAGTCAATAAACATCGCCTCCTTTTAAGATTAAATAAAGTTCAAGTGATTTGTTTATATTATGATGAATAAAGGTTAATTTTCTTTATCAGGTTGAAGATATACTTTTAGGTAGAGATTTATAAGTATCGCCTCAACCATTACTTAAGATAATTTCAAAGGCAGTTTTTTGGCAGGTAGATGATAAGATTTCTTGAGTAATTTTTTACTTGATAAATGTAAGCATAAGAAAAGTTAGGGTCAATAGTTAAAATAAAAAACTGCCTATCTTTTTTATCTTTTTGAAATAAAAAAGCCGGCAGTTTGGCAGTCCTGTCACTTAATGTGATTTAGACCCAAAACTTTGCGTCCTATCCTTTGGGATAGTTTACCTTTCTCAACTTTTATTAAAGTATTTCTATTTGCTTCTCCTCCCCTAAAATGTTTTTTTTATTCCGTTAAAAAATTCATTATGAAATTATAATCTTTCTCGTTCTCTTGTGTAGTTGCTTTTACAAAAAGATATTTGCGTAAATTACCAAAATTAAAAGAGTAAAAATAGAATTTATAATAACAAAATATTTGTTTATCAAAGCCAGGCTTGGAATGTGATTGCGCTGGGAAAATTCCCCGGCAACTCAAACCAGGCCCGGCTTTTTAATTAAGTTAAAATTCAAGCTTTGCTTCAAAGGTGCAAAATAATCAATTTTTCATCTAGAAATCTCTTTTAGTAAAGGAACGGAGAACCGTCCCCTGCTCCTTTTTCGAACCTCCACATCCTTGCTGCTTTACACCACCGCGCTTAATGTGCCAGATCTGTCGAACAGATTCAGTTGCGCCGTTAGGGTACGGTGACCGTCCCGCCGACCGTGACCGTGAAGCTGCCGCCCGAATAGTTATATGTCCCTGGCAGGAATTGGTACGTGCCCACGGGGAAAGGAACCCAGCTGCCACCAAGGGAAAGGCTTTTAGCGGTTTCGAGTATGACCTTCCCTGTTTGGAACGTTAAGGTCGTCGCACCAAGAACGGTCGGATACTTTGTTTGCGAAGCGTGGTTGTATGACATCTCGAACTTATAGGCGGCGCTTCTGGGGAACAGCTGTACTGTCAGCTGACCATAGGGGAGACTATCGCCGGTGTAACCGTGGGTGTACCAATAGCCACCACCCTGTCTTACCATACCGCCACTTGAGCTATCCGTGATGAGGGCGTTCTGGTGGTCGCGAAGCTCAATGACCAGAGGCACTGTATACCAGGTGTAGTTGGAATCTGCCAGCTGGGCAAGGGTCTGTTCATGGCTGCCCTGATTTACGGCCATCGCGATTTTGGTGAAGCATGCTGGAGGTGACCCCCAGAGCTTGCCGTCAGCGCCAGTTTGTCCAGGAAGCGTATCCTTCCAACTGCCGCCGCAGGCGGGCGTTGCTGTGCCGCCAGGGACTCCGTTGCCGTCCTGATCCAGCAGGGTGAGGCAGCCGTAGGTCTGGGCGCAGTTGGCCGCATCCACGGTGATGTATTGGGTAGCACCATCCAGACTGAACTTGTAGATTCCCGGCAGTAGGTTCATTGTGGGCAGAGTAAAGGTGCGCCACGACCCACCCGCATACCGGGCGCTGTTGACGCCGAATAGGGTAAGCGGAACTGCCTTGAAATCGAAATCCGTGTTGATATCATGGGTGATCGTATTGGTGCAGTAGTTGTAGGTCAGGCGGATTTCGCGGTTGCCCGGGAACAACTCCTTGGTCACCTTGCCAGTGCCAGAGCCAGCGTCGCCCGTCGTGCCGAAGTTCTGCCATGACCCTGCCGCGTAGCTCACTTTGGCACCATCAATCATGTTGCTGGTGCAGTTTTCTTTGAGCGTGACCACGGCCTCCTGTGTTTTGAATATTTCGTTCCCACCGCCGGCACTGACCACCGGATACTGTGTTTTGCTTGTGTAGTTATAAGTCATACGGAATTTGTAGGGTGCTGTACTCGCAAACAACTCGACATCCAGATATCCGAAATCATTGGTATATCCATGATTGTACCAATAACCACCACCCTGGTCAACTTTGCCGCCTTGATCTATGATCGGGTTGTCGTTGTGGTCGTGAAGCCAGATTTGGAGTTGCTCAGTCTTCCACGTATAATCTGAAGCCTCCAGCTGGGCCCTGTCCTGGTCGACGCTACCCTGATTGTAGGTCATACGGATCTTGCCAAAGTTAGGGTTCGAAACAGTGAACAGCAGGTGTCCGTTGGTGTCAGTCTGCCCAGAGATGTCATGCCACGAGCCGTCAGCCCATTTCGCCTTGCCTCCCTCCAGCCCGCTACCGGCGTGATCTAGCAGGGTTAGAACCCCTCCATTGTAGCTACAGCCGGAGAAGGTGAGGTCCAGAGTAGGACCACCACGGAAGTGGAACTTATAAGTCCCTGCCAGAAGTTCCATGGTGGGCTTGTCGAACCAGCCCGCGTCACCGAATGGCCCACCATGGGAGATAGAACCACCCCAGTAGAGCGTAACGCTGGTCGTTTGCCAAACCAGGGTTGAATCACTGTCTGGGATAGTCACTGTCAACTTCTCGTCCGCAGTACCTTTGTACTGCATCTGGAACGAGTAAGTGCCACCGGGGAAAACCTCTGCGCTCGTCTCGCCTGGTGCGCTGGAACCCGTGACGCCACCCGGGAACCACCAAGTCCAATAGGCGTTACCAATCCCGTAACGCGGATTGCCGTCGTCAAGGGGGGTGTGCCCGCACGTTTCCAGCCTCAAGGTCAGCTTTCTGGTTTGGAAACTGAAGTTGGGATTTTTACTGATGTCCTGTTCTGGCCCCCATCCCGACGAAGTGTTGGCGTAACTCGCGCGGAACGCGTAAGTTCCTAGGGGCAAGTCTTTGGTGACCATGCCGTTAAGGTCGGTCGTTCCAAGCTCCAAAGGCGTTGTGCTCGGAAGCTTCTTGTACTTGATAAAGACCTCCGGGAGGGGCTGGTTGTTGGAGTCGGTCACCTTAACGGTCACAGTATAGGACTGTTTTACCGTGACGGTTCCACCATCTTCAGTCTGGCTGCCTAACTCACTTTGTTCTGCAGGCGGTACTACAGGATTAGTGCAACCTGCGACAATAAGTCCTAAAACTAAAATCAGCGCAATTAAATAAATTAACTTTTTCATTAAATTACACTCCTTTAATTTCTTAAAATAAAACTGAAATGCAATTATAAATCATTTCAAGACATTCAAGGAACACCGCCTCCTTTTTATTAATATTCAGCAAAATCTCATACGATTTATTTCACCATCTTCCCCTTCTTTGGTGGTCTGGTTTTAACTCCCAGATGGCATTACAGTAAGAACGCAAATTGCGAAAACGAGAATTAGAGTAATTATCGGCTTGACGAGATAAAGATATTTTTTTATAAAAAATAACTTTTTTCATTCTTTTCACATCAGATTGAAGGGTTAATTTATATAACTTTAATGAAGTCAAGAAAGACTGCCTCCTTCTTAAGATTAAATAAATTAATTCATTCTGGATTAATTTAAAAGTAATAGGTTTTTTAATCCCCACTCTTTTCCTCAAACAAAAGCCTTCTCTTATTTGAATATCATAGATGTACCATCGACTTCATTTATTTGCCATCTAGCTCTTATTTCCTAATAAAAAAGGCTTGAACTCCAACAAGAGCCAAGCCTTTAATTTTTTTAATTTATTTTAAGAATATTTTGTTATATACTTGAAATTATATAATACTTTTGCTATATTAAATTAAGAGCTAGAGGGACATTAGGGACTTCGGCTCTGTTCAGGCCCGCTTCATTCTTTTGGATAGAGATAAGCGGGCTTGTCCTTTTATATATCTTTTATTCAAAATTAGAAATATATGGAACTTTTATTGTTCTAAAGCAACGCCTCCTAAAACTTCCCAGGGTATTCTATTCATTTAAAAACGTACAATAAGATAAATTCCTGTACACCTCGAATTTTTAAATGGTCTATCATCTCAATCAATTACAAATTTATCAATGTTGTGTTTCTATAGTCAAATTGAATTTTAATTTTTGATAAAATTAAAGATTTTATGAATGGTGCTTCGATTGTTTTTTGTAATAATTTTTCAAAGGCAGTTTTTCGGAAAGACAAAAATTCCCCGGAGGGAACTTTGCAGGTGGTAAATTGGTAACTAAAACAAATTATAGTCTATACTTTAAATAAAAAACTGCCAACTTTTATTAATTATAAAAACCGGCAGTCTGGCAATCATGGCACAAAGGGCAGCAAAATGCAGCACAAATACCTTAGACCCATAACTTTGTGTCCTATCCTTTCGGATAGTTTACCTTTCTCAGCTTTTATTTAAGTATTTCTGTATGTTTCTCCTTTTTTTAAAAAGTTTAATATAATACTTGCAATAGTGGGATAGAATATTATATTTCGTGAAAAAATTCACATAATTAGGGAAAATACCTCACTATATATAGTATACATAAAATTAGAATTTTGTCAAGTGTTTATCGTTCTAGAGTTATTGTCTCTGTGCCCAAACTCTCTTGGCAGGTTGTCAAGGGGACGGTTCTTTTGACACTTTTCTTACCGTTTCCCGATTTACTCCGATTAAAATAGCTATCTTCCTTTTTGATAAATTTGATCTTTTTTTTAATTGTTGGATTAAATCTTCTTTTTGTTCAGTATGTTCTCTTCTTTTCAAATCCTCTTTTTTTTAGTTTCTTGACTTCTGGTCCTTAGGTTTTAAAATCTCATTTAAGGGCGGTCTGGTTACATAGCGCTGCTTTCTTGGTATCTCCTTTAAATTTTCTTTACCTCTCATCAAGTGTTTTATCTCATCGATAAAATTCCTCTATTATTTGGCAGACTTGTAGACTATTCCAGCATCCCCCTATTCGGTTGATAACTTGGCACAACCTCCTGTAGCTTTCTCACTATACCTTCCATGTCCATCTTCTTAGCCAACACTTCCAATTCCTTAATATCCTTCTCTAACTTCCCTCCATCAACTTCCTCAACCTGAGCAATAAAGATCTTTTCATGCCCGCTATCTCCCAGCCCCCTGCTCCTCTCTTCTTTAGTTAACAACTCTTCAAACAATTTCTCTCCCGGCCGTAATCCTACAATCTTTATCTCTATATCCTCATCTGGCACAAAACCAGACAAAAAGATTAAATCTCTGGCCACATCTAACACCTTTACCGGACTATTCATATCTAGAACAAATACTTCTCCGCCCTTACCTAAGGCTCCTGCCTGTATGACTAATTGACTAGCTTCCGGTAAAGTCATAAAATATCTCTTCATTCTCTTATCAGTTACGGTAACCGGCCCACCTTCAGCAATTTGTCTTTTAAACATATGCACTACATTGCCATTGCTTTCTAACACATTTCCAAAACGAACCGCTACAAATTTAGTCTTACTCTCCTTGACTCCTACATTCCTGTTCCCCAAATCCTTTACCACCATCTCTGCCACCCGTTTACTCGCTCCCATTACACTGGTAGGATTAATCGCTTTATCCGTAGAAATCATCACCATTCTTTCCACCCCATATTTATTGGCCAGTTCACCCACATTCTTAGTTCCTATAATATTACTGCTAATCGCTTCATCAGGATGATATTCCATCATCGGCACATGCTTATAAGCTGCCGCATGAAAAACCACTTCCGGCTTCAACTTCCTGAATATCTTATCCATCTTTTCTCTGTCTCTAATGTCTGCCACCACCAACTCAATCTCTAAACCCGGCCATTTCTCTTTAAGCTCAAGGTCTACATGAAAAAGCCCATATTCACTGTGATCCAATAAAGTTAATTTCTCGGGCGCAAACCGACAAATATGCCGGCCGAGTTCTTTACCGATAGAGCCGCCTCCCCCGGTTACCAATACCCTTTTTCCCTTTATATAGTTTGAAATCTCCTCTAAATTTAACTCTACCGATTTTCTACCTAATAAATCTTCAATACTTACTTCCCTAATCCGAGAAACATTAACCCTGCCATCCACCAACTCATACAGTCCGGGTAAGGTCCTTATCTTCACTTTCTTATTTTTTATTTTATCAATAATTCTTCTGATCTCTTTACCACTGGCCGTGGGGATGGTAATAATCACCGTATTAATCTGTTCTTTTTCTAAAATACCATTTATTTCTTTAATATTCCCCAATACTTTTCTATTATGAATTCTCTTTCCAATCTTCTCCTTATCATCATCCACAAAACCCACTAACTTACCTAAATCTGGTTTCCTGATTATCTCCCGGGAAATAACTTCTCCAGCATCCCCTGCTCCGACAATTAAGATGCGCTCTTTTCCTTTTTTTAAAATACCATCCCTCTCACAATATATCCTCCAGATTAATCTGCTTCCTCCGATCAGGGCCAGACTAAAAAACCAGGTTAAGGCAACGACAGTAGGAAGAAAAACAAGCTCCTTCATCCAACTTAAATATAATACTGAAACCAGCATTCCTCCGGTAACCACTTCGGCTATTAGAAAAAGATCACCAATACTTAAATATCTCCAGACTCTTCTATATAATTTAAAAATCTGCGCAAATAAAAGAAAGGAAATGGAAAGGTAAAAAAATAATTCTCGGTAAACATAAAAATAGGTACTCCAACCCTTTCCAAATCCTAAAATCAAGGAAAAAATTAAAGCAAAATTTATAAATAGTAAATCCAGAACTAGCCAATAAAATTTTCTAAAGAATTTCTCCACTTTTATCTCCTTCTATTATGGACAATATCTTTTTTATTTATTTTAAGAATATAAGGACTTCGGCTCTGTTCAAGCCCGCTTGCATTCTTTTGGATAGAGATAAGCGGACTTGTCCTTTTATATATCTTTTATTCAAAATTAGAAATATATGAAACCTTTATCGTTCTAAAGCAACGCCTCCTAAAATTTCCCAGGGTATTCTATTCATATAAAAACGTACAATAAGGTAAATTCCTGTACACCTCGAATTTTTAAATGGTCTATCATCTCAATCAATTACAAATTTATCGATGTTGTGTTTTTATAGGCAGGTTAATCTTTAATTTTTGATAAAATTAAAGATTTTATGAATGGTGTTTCGACTGTTTTTTGTAATAATTTTTCAAAGGCAGTTTTTTGGTAGGTAGATGATAGGATTTCTTGGGTGATTTATGGCTTAATAAATGTAAGGACAAGAGAAATGAGGAACAATAGGTAAAATAAAAACTGTCAATCTTTATTCAATTAAAAAGTCGGCAGTTTGGCAGCCGTAGTATTGTATGAGATTGCTTCGCTTACTTTCAGCAGACTCGCAATGACAATATCTTAGACCCAAAACTTTGCGTCCTATCCTTTCGGATAGTTTACCTTTCTCAACTTTTTTTGAAGTATTACTATAATACTTCTCCTTTTTTTTAAAAATAGCTTGAGACAATCTGAATTATGGATTCCATTTTTTTAAAAAACCTATTGTTTTTTAAATTATACATAAAATTAGAATTTTGTCAAGTGTTTATCGTTTATCTGTTTATCGTTTATCGTTCTAGAGTTATTGTCTCTGTGCCCAAGCTCTCTTGGCACAACGTTTTGAACAAAATACATGGTCTAATCTTGCCGGAATAAAAATTTTAGGGCAGTCCTCGGCTATACATCTTCTTACGGAAATATGTTTAATCCAAGTCCAGTAGACCCAATAAAAGGCCAAAGTCCTACCCGGAGGTATGCATATATGCAAAGATGGATAAAAATGTGGTTTACTCTCTTCGGGGTAACTCTCTATTTTTATCTTCTTATTTTTTAACATAATCTCCTCTAGAATCTTTATATCCTCTTCTAAAAATATAGGGGTCTTCACATTTGACATTTCTTAAATTTTCAGTAATTCTAAAACAGAATTTACCATTATTCTTATTTTATTATCCTTTCTAATCTTATCTTCAAACCTTCTTGTCGCCTGAGAAACAGCGGTATAATCCATATCGAATATCTTGCCAATTTCCTTTAAGGATAAAGATGAATATCTTTTAAATAAATAAAGGGTTACCTGTCGATATAGATTCCCTCTTTGCTTTTTTAGAACTTCTCCTTTGGGCAAATTAAAGGTTTGGCAAATTTTTTGTATAATTTCTTCGGGAGAATGAGAATCCTGATATTTAGTAGTTTGAATCTCTCGCTTCTCTCCTACCGACTTGATTTTAAATTCTATCTTTTTGATAAAGTCTTCCTTCCCCAGAGCTATACCACGATAGATATCTTTTGCCGGGAAATCCATAGTAAGATTCTCCAGGAGATATCTTTTATAAATGGTGCGGGATCGGGTCAGGTTGTTATCCAGTTGAGTAAGAATAAATTGGGTATCCAATTTTTTTAACTCTTTCTTTCTTTTGCCTAAATAATCTAATAAACTACTCCAGGTATACTCATCCAGATTTTTAGTTAGCCCTGCTCGAAGGGGGTTAAGATGAATATAAGAAGATAGGATTAGAGCATAATTATCCTCATCTACCAGTAATGATTTATATCTGCCTTGAAACAGAGGACCATTAGTCTTATATTTAGCAGTAAAATAATTAGCGTAAGAGGCATTCAGATAATGCATCCCCTGGCTTATATTACCCAAAGAGGTTTTGATAAATAGATGATAATGGTTATCCATAAGACAATAAGCATAACAAAGGAAGGAATATTTGAGGAAGGTTTGGTCCATCTTTTGGAGAAATATCCTCTTGTTATCATCTGAATAAAATATCTTTTCTTTTCTATTTCCCCGGGCGGTTATGTGGTAAACTGCATTATCAAAACTTATTCTTAATGGCCTGCTCATGGTTATTAGTATAATGTATTATTTTTTATATGTCAAATGTGAAGACCTGACCCCTCTTCCCCTTCTTGTCGTATATGTTGTTACAGTGGGCGTAAGAGGATGGGATTTTAACTACATAAATCCCCTCGTAGTTATTATGGATATCATTGTTCTCCATAATGACCGTGGAGTCCGCTTGCGTTTGATATTCTAACCAACCATTTATTAATATTCCCGAAGAACCCCACTCCGGCGCCGGGCTAAAAGTGTCTTCTCCGCTCGTTCTTGATCCTCTTGTCCTTATTGATTCTCCTATCTTTTTGAAAAGTCAAGTAGGGAATACTGATAATCTCTCCGGCAATTATCCTTTCCTTAACTTTTTTAAGATCAGAGAAATATAATCTTAATCGACTTTTACAGTCCTCATAGGTAGCAGTAGAAGTTAAATTGCTAAAATTTGCAGCATTGTCTTTAAAGATCTCAACCACTATCATCAGTAAAACCCCCTTTAATTTATCGGGACCTCCGTTTATGTCCTTGTAACTGAGAGGCAAAGCCCGGGTTAGGGGAAAATCCTCAGCTCAACCTTGCGGAGGCCTGGCCTATTTCTTAGTAGCGCTATTTTTAAGGACAGGCTCCAATTTGCCTCCACATTGGGGGCAGACCTTGCCTAGTCCCCAGTCATAAAAGACTGCTTTACATTTTTTACAGCGGTATTTCGGCATTCTCTCGACCTTCCTCTATCCTCCTTTTTGACTCCTTCTTTCTGGTCTCGTAGAATTGACGGAGTTCTTTATTTAAAGTTTCTGTACTGATACCCAGAATTTCGGTAATCTTTTTAATCTGGACCTCGGAAAAGATAACCCCTCCTATCTTAAATTGAGAAATAGTGGGTTGAGATACTCCTACCAGGAGGGTCAGATCTGATTGAGTCAATCTCTTTTCCTCTCTCCTCTTCCTGATCGGGTGAACTGAGTTAGTTATTATTTTTTTCCTTTGCCTCCTAATAAAAAAGGCCTGACCTTAATAAGAGCCAAGCCTCTACTATTTTTATAGAATATATGATGTAATAAAACAAGAGCTGAAAGAACATTAAGGACTTCGGCTCTGTTCAGGCCCGCTTATCTCGTTCAAAGGATGATAGCCAGCTTATTCTCTTAGTAATACTATATATAAAATTTAGAAGTTTGTCAATAATTTATCGTTCTAGAGTTTTGTCTCTGTGCCCAAAGTCTCTTGGCACAACGTTTTGAACAAAATACATGGTCTACTCTTACCGGAATAAAAATTTTAGGGCAGTCCTCGGCTATACACCTTCTTACGGAAATATCTTTAATCCAAGTCCAGTAGACCCAATAAAAGGCTAAGGCCCTACCCGGAGGTATGCATACATGTAAAGATGGATAAAAATGTGGGTTGTTCTTGTCGGGATAACTCTCTATTTTTATCTTCTTCTTTTGTAATATAATCTCCTCTAGAATTTTTATATCCTCTTCGCTCGGTCTTTGACCGGAGATAGCCTTATCGGTCATCTCTCTAAACACAGCCAAATAGGACTCAGAGTCCCTTTTGATATGTTCTAACTCCTCTGCAGAAAATACCCCGGAAGGCAAAAGTTTAAAACTTTGGGATGGAATCCCTTCATTATACAATCTTACCCCGAATTCCCCAGGGAAGTTCTTGGGAAGCTTACAGCTCTCGGAAAGGGAGACTAAAAATTCGGAATAGTCTATTCCCAGAGCCTTGGTTAGCACTGCATCAAAAATTTCTCTCTTTTCATCTTTTTTCATACATATTTCCTCCTCTATTTTTTTCTCATCTGATTCAATTTAAGGTGCATTTGTTTTGAATTTTTATATACGATAATAAATTCTAAAAATCCTTCTTTTTTGGGAAAATATTTTAAAATATTTTTTAATGACGGGTAAGACGCCTGTTATATATTGTGAATAGAGATTGCCGCACCCTGATAAATCAGGGCTCGCAATGACAGAAGGATGGATTCCCATTCCCCGTTTTCACGAGGACAGGTTCCATGGGAATGACATATGGGGGAATGAAAATGACAGAGAGGAGAAGACGGGCTTTTTTATTTCCGTATAATTTCAACTATCTTGTCAATAACCTCGTTGAGTCTGTTGACTGTAAGACTGCCAGCTTTGTAGAGGATGATATGGCTGTCTGCTGTGAATATGCGGTTTGGTCTCACATTGCTCGATTGCTTTAATTCTCCAGCTTTAAAGTCCTTATCCTCAAGCGGGATAGCATAATTGTCTTTAATGGTTCGGCTTGTTATCTGACAGAGAATTACATCATCTCCTTCTAATGCCGAGATGACTAAAGCAGGACGTCTTTTGGTTTGGGTGAGGTCAGAGAATGGAAATGGAATAACTACGACATCACCTTTTATAAATTTTGCCATACTT
>Ga0307378_10008802_pt1 | contig 13342 bp, 9 predicted proteins | sample UN1MG_FD_202238 | JGI IMG/M metagenome (GOLD analysis project Ga0307378, IMG submission 202238) | Soil microbial communities from Risofladan, Vaasa, Finland - UN-1 | ecosystem: Environmental > Terrestrial > Soil > Coastal area > Acid sulfate soil | place: Finland: Risofladan, Vaasa | collected... | reverse complement strand
GGTACTTCCCTACGATGCCAGGTGTGACGCATGTGCCGTACGCTTACTGCTACAGGTGTCCGTACAAGATGAGCTTCCCCGACTGTGACTACTGGTGTGTGGACTTCATCGAGGACTTCGTGCTCAAGAAGTTCGTCCCGCCGGACGAGGTCGCGGCATCGCTTATAGAGCCTATACAGGGCGAGGGCGGCTATGTCGTGCCTCCCAAGGACTACCACAAGCGCCTGAAGAAGCTCTATGACAAGTACGGTATAATCTACGGGGTCGACGAGGTGCAGTCCGGGATGGGCCGCACTGGCAAGTGGTGGGCGATCGAGAACTTCGGTGTCGTGCCAGACGTCATCTGCTCGTCCAAGGCACTCGGTGGCGGCATATCGCTCGGAGCGACCATCGGCCGCGAGGATATATTCGACTGGGAGGCAGGATCGCACTGCACGACCCTCGGCGGAACTCCGGTCGCGTGCCAGTCAGCGCTTGCGACGATACGGGTCACGGAGAAGGAGCGGCTGCGACAGAACGCCGTGAAGATGGGCGACCGCGCCATGAAGCGCATGCGCGAGATACAGACGCGCTCTAAGATCATCGGCGATGTCCGTGGCATAGGCCTCATGATCGGAGTCGAGATCGTCAAGGACAAGAAGACGAAGGCGCCCGGCGGTGATCTATCGTCCGAGATAATCGAGCGTGCCTGGAAGAAGGGCGTGGTCGCGATAGGCGCGGGCTCCTGCTCCTTCAGGATAGCGCCGCCGCTGTGCATATCCGAGGACGAGATGGACACCGGACTGGACTTCCTCGAGGAGTCCATCAAGGAGGTCGAGAAGAACATGAAGTGACCCGCCGCTCTCGCGGCGTGGTCACGATGAAACCCTTTTACAGGCTTTCATTCCATTTCGAGCATCGATCAGGAGAGTGACGAATGTGACGAAAACGATATCATACAATCTGAAGGGCCCGAAGATCGTGGTCGAGCCCCCAGGACCGAAGTCGAGAGCTGCGATGAAGAGGAAGGAGAAGTACGTCACCGACGGCATCAAGATAGGCCTGCCGGCCGAGCTGGATGTCGCCGAGGGACCGTTCATGAGGGACGTCGACGGCAACGTCTATCTCGACTTCACGGCTGGGATAGGCGTCCACAACTGCGGGCACAGGGCCCCGGAGATGGTGAAGGCGTGCAAGGACCAGCTGGACGAGTTCATCCACATCTGCTTCATGGTGTCGATGTACGAGTCCTACATACAGCTGGCGGAGGAGATGTCCAAGATCTGCCCCGGGAAGCTGAAGAAGAGCATATTCCTGAACAGCGGCTCTGAGGCGATCGAGAACGCGGTGAAGATCGCGCGGTCGTACACGAAGAAGCCCTGGCTGCTGTCGTACAAGACGGCCTTCCATGGCAGGACGATGCTGGACATATCGCTCACCGCGAAGGAGAAGCCCTACAGGGAGGGTTTCGGACCGCTGCTGTCGCACATCCAGCATCTGGATTTCGCCTACTGTTACAGATGCCCGCTCAAGCTGGAGTACCCGTCGTGCAACCTCGCCTGCGCGGACACCATACGGACGATCGTCCAGACGCCGCCGCTGGAGGGCAACGTCGCATGTCTCGTCGCGGAGCCCATCCAGGGAGAAGGAGGGTTCATCAACCCGCCGCCTGGCTACTGGGAGAAGGTCACGAAGATATGCAAAGACAACGGTATCGTCTTCATTGACGACGAGGTGCAGACTGGCTTCGGCCGCACCGGCAAGATGTTCGGCATCCAGCACTGGAAGGCCGACCCTGACCTGCTCGTCTCCGGCAAGGGACTATCGCTCGGCATGCCACTCGGTGGCGTCACCGGCAAGGACGAGATCATGTCATCTCCTGGACCTGCGAGCCTCGGTGGCACGTTCGGAGGCAACCCGGTCTGCTGCGCGGGCGCTCTGGCATCGATAAAGCTGACCAAGAAGGCCCTGCCGAACACGAAGATGATCCACCGCGTGGAGAAGAAGAGGCTCGACGAGTGGAAGAGCTGCTTCGAGGTCGTTGGCGATGTGCGCGGACTCGGCGCGATGATGGGGATGGAGTTCGTCAAGAAGAAGAGCTCCAAGGAGCCTGCCCCCGAGCTCGCGAGGAACATACAGCTGGCCTGTTTCAAGAAGGGGCTGTACATCCTGACCGCAGGACAGTTCAACAACGTCATCCGCCTTCACCCGCCCTTGATCATCAAGCAGGGACTGCTGGAGACGGGATTGGACGTCCTCGAGGGAGCGATTGCCGAGGAGACCAAGAAGGCCGGTCTCGAGTGAGTCGCGCTCAGGATCAAACCATTTGACAAACCCATTACGATTTCTCCTCTCGGAAGAGGCGTCGAGACCGTGAAACCGCCTGAAAGGCGCATCCGCTCCGATTGTCGTACGCGGCCGTTCGAACACCGCACTCTGAGGCGTTCGCCCAGATTATTATAAGTGTGCCGTTAACAAAATATTATTCGCCGGGACCAGAATCAAAACCTATATACAGATGAAGAACATACACGGGAAATAAGGCCACAATCACTGGTACATTGGCGAATTTCGAGCCGAAAAGCTGGAAAACATCCGAACACAAGATATCGGCCCGGCTGATGTGCCGCCATCGATGGTATCGTGGGGGAGGGGAAAAGCCTCGTCTGCATCGCAGCTGCCCCCTCTAAATGCGCCGCGATGCTCCGAGATGCATGGACCTGTGCGCTGGGACGCACTCGGTGGCCGACGGATAGCGCAGTCGGAAGGAGATTAGAGAGTATGGCTCTACTACCCGAGGTAAAGAAGGATTACGGAAGGATCAAGAACTACGTGAATGGCGAGTGGGTCGAATCGACCTCATCGAAAGACATGGACATCGAGAATCCCACGACTGGTGGCATAATCGGCAAGGTGCCGATGTCAACGGCGGACGAGACGAAAGCCGCCATAGACGCTGCTCAGGATGCTTGGGAGGCATGGAGGGAGACCCCACCGATCACGAGAGCGAGGATATTCTTCAAGCTCAAGGAACTGATGGAACAGAACTACGAGGAAACCGCCAGGATCATGGTCCAGGAGCAGGGCAAGACGATTGACGAGGCCAGGGGAGAGACGAGAAGGTCCATCGAGAACGTCGAGGTTGCCGCAGGCATCCCCTCCATGATGATGGGCTACAACCTGGAGGACGGAGCCGCGCAGGGCATCGACGAGGATGCGATCACATCGCCTCTCGGTGTCTTCGGCTGCATCGCCCCGTTCAACTTCCCCGCAATGATACCGTACTGGTTCTGGCCCTACGCGGTCGCGACCGGCAACTGCTACATCATAAAATCGTCCAGCCAGGTACCTCTCACGCAGTGGAGCCTGTTCTCGATGATAGACAAGGCGGGATTCCCGCCAGGCGTGATCAACCTGGTCAACGGCAGCCGCGAGGTCTCGGACACGATGATGGACCACCCGGACATGAAGGGCATATCGTTCGTCGGATCGACGCCCGTCGCGAAGTACATCTACAAGAAGTGTGGCGAGAATGGCAAGCGCGTGCAGGCCCAGGGCGGCGCTAAGAACTCGCTGGTCGTCATGCCTGACGCGAATCTCCCGAGGACCATCTCGAACATGCTCGCGTCGTTCTACGGCTGCGCTGGCCAGAGATGTCTCGCAGGCTCGAACCTCGTGGCCATCGGCGACATAGCCGACCCTCTCATAGAGAAGTTCGTGGAGACTTCGAAGAAGATCAAGATGGGCTACGGTCTCGACGAGAGCGTCAACATGGGCCCGGTGGTGTCTGCGAAGGCCAAGAAGAAGGTGCTCGACTACATCGACGGTGCTGAGGCCGAAGGCGCGAAGTTGCTCATCGACGGCAGGGGCGCGAAGGTGCCAGGCTACGAGAAGGGACACTTCGTCGGACCCACAGTCGTCGACGGCGTCACTCCGGACATGAAGATCGCCAAGGAAGAGATATTCGGCCCGGTCGTCTCCTACCTGAGGATGGATACGCTGGATGATGCGATCGAGTTCATCCACAAGAGCCCATTCGGGAACGCGGCATCGATATACACGCAGAGCGGCAAGGACGCCAGGGACTTCCGGTACAAGGTGCAGTGCGGCAACATCGGCATAAACATCGGCATCGTGGCCGCGATGGCGTACTTCCCGTTCGCCGGGTACAAGGACTCGTTCTTCGGCGACTTGCACGGACAGGGCCGTGACGCTATCTCATTCTTCACGGACAGGAAGGTAGTGATTACTAGGTGGTTCTGATGGTGGAGGCCGATTTCCCGGAGTGCACTTCCTTCGGATCGGTCATACGGTTCGCCCTGGAGCTGGAGAAGGTGTCCGCAGCGGTGTACGACGAGCTCGCTGAGAAGCAGTGTCTCGCCTCGGCCCATGACGCCTTCAAGGCGCTGTCCGCAGCGCACAGGAAGCGCAGCGACATACTCGAACACACCCGCAGGGAGAAGCTGAACGAGATGATTCTCGAACCCATCCAAGACCTGGACAGTAGTGTGTACGTCCTCGATGCGAAGGTCCCCGAGCCGATCGACATTGTCGGAGCGAAGGCGTTCGCCTCCAAGATGGAGGATCTCTCCTCGAAGTTCTACTCCGAATCGTCCAAGATCGCGAAGATGCTCATGGCGGAAGCCGCGAGGATCCTGGACAAAATGGGCAAGGAGAACGAGGCGAACAAAGCCAAGCTCGAGGCTCTGTAGTCTGGGATCACGCCGTCTCTGAAGCGCGACAAACCCCTTCGGTCATCGATTTCTATTTGTCTTCCAGCAGGGCGCCCTGTCGCGGCCTATTCCCGTGAGAATAGGTCCGGATAGAGCTTCTTTGAGGCCATCACGCCGAGTGCGATGAGCGCGATCGGGATGATGAAGACTCCCCATTCAGGGCTCTGTGAGGTTCCCATGATGACGCTCGAGATGTACACTCCACCCTGGTGGAACGGGGACAGCAGCGCGAGCCCGCCTCCGTAGTCGTCGTACATGTTCCCGTAGGTCTCTACCTTCAGCCACATATCCATGACGAATGACATCCATTCGAACACGGTTAGGGTTCCCAGGAGTGAGAAGTACAGGAACATCCTGGATATCACCGAGGGCTTGAGGACCATTCTCTTCGCCAACAGATAGATGAGGCACGAGCCGTACGCCGCGGCCACCATCGTGGTAACAGCCAGCAGGTACGCCACCATCGTGATCATGAATATCTCCCCGGGGTCCTGCCCGAAGGTGGACAGAGAGAACATGACGAGTGGGAATATCAGGAACGGCCCAATCACTATCGGATACAGTATCTTCGAGAAGATGACCGTCGTGACGGATATCGGCCCGAAGAACAGGACCTTGATCGTGCCCTTCTGTATCTCGTGCGAGTATCCCTTGGCGAACAGGCCACCGATGAACATGACCGATGACAGCAATGCGACTCCATACGCGTAGGTAAGCAGGTTGAAAGAGACGTCGATGCCGAACGGCGTGCTGCTCCACGAGATGGCGTCTGCATCCGTACCAGCAGGCGCGACGAGGAATTGGGTTCGTCGGTCGTCTTGATTACTCGATGCGTAGTAACCGTAGACATCTCTCACTATCAGGGTAACGTCGTAGATCCCCCATTCTTGAGGGGTGAAAACCACTGTCTCGCCAGAAAGGACCGAGATGGTGTTGTTGTGCTTCACGTACCATGTCCAGCTTTCTATCATGCTCGATTCGCTTTCGGATTTGGATCCATCCAGGGTAACCTCGTCTCCAAGGACCACTAGGCCGACATCCTCAATCTCCGCCCACAGCCATCCTTCTTGCTCCTGCTCGGGCTCGACGTAGACACCGAATCCGTTCGATTGGTAGTTGCCGGCAGCATCCGTCACTGTCAGCGTAATCCATATCTCTCCATAACCCGCGTTCTGGAAGGTGTAATCGACTTCCTCTCCGAACAGTACGCGATCGATGCCATCGTAGAATGTCCATGTCCAGTTGACAATGCCCACGTTGTCCGTGGAATCGCCGCCGTATAGAGTCATCGTGTCCCCGACCAGTACGGTCGTGCTCATCGGGGCGACAGCCTGCGGCCATTCTGTGTCTGAGCCCGCCTGGTTCACGGTTATCCAGATGGTGTCCTCCGCCTGGTTTATTGAGTAATCGACGACGGTCAGCCGTATCTCGTATTCGCCAATCATATAGAACGTGTAGGGCACCTGCTCGCCATAGAGTTCTATCTGCCTGATTCCATCGTAGAACGACCAGAAATAGTAGACTATTCGGTCGTCGTCGTATGAGCCAGACGCATCGAGCATGATCGTGGTGCCAGCAGGTATCGACCTGTCGTTCCCGGCATCCGCGACCGGTGGATTGTTCTCGGTTGCCCACGGCACATCGATCTCGTCGCCTCCCATCATGCCCCCTATGTCGAAGCTCATCGCCTGCTTCATCGAGAAGCTCATGATAGAGAAGACCACGATGAGGAAGACGAACAGTATGATCGAGCTGATCAGCCCGTGCTTCGCCATCGTCCTTATGTCCTTCTCGAAGATCACGAGCGCCCTTCGAATCGTCGCCAGCGGGCCGGACTTCTTCGTCTTGATCGGCGGGAAGTGCTTCGTCTCCTCGGCGATGTCGCTCGGAGGTGGCGGCAGCTCGTCGTCCTCTTCCGGCGGAAGCGGTATGTCCTCTTCCATCAGAGATCACCCCTCGAGGTACGCTCGAACACCTCTTCCATGGTGCCGGTCATCTTCATCTCGTAGATGTCGATGTTCTCCTGGACCAGCAGTTTCGCGATCTTAGATGCGTCGCTCCTCTTCGTGAGGACGACGGACAGCATGCCCTCGACGATATTCACCGACTGTAGCCGGATGTTGTCGTCCAGGACCTTCCTCGCTGTCTGCGGGTCCGATACATGGATCATGTACGACGGGGCGAGGTACTTCTCCTTGAGTTCCTCCGCCGTGCCCACGGCTATCAGCTTGCCGCGGTGTATGAACGCGAACCTGTCGACTATGTGCTCCGCCTCTATCAGATTGTGAGATGTGAAGAACACGGTGTTGCCCTTCGAAACGTAGTCTCGGAAGTACTCCCTCAGCCTCTTCCTGTGGATGATGTCGACGCCTTCGAACGGCTCGTCGAGGAATATCAGCGGCACATCGGACATGAGCACCCTCGCGAGGGATACCCTCTGGCGCTGTCCCATCGAGAGGTGCGCTATCCTGCGGTCTATGAACGACCTTATGTCCGCGAGGTCCGCAGCCTTGTTGAGCGCTGAGAGCCTGTCCGACCGCTTCATGAGCATGAACTTGCCGAACATGTTGAGATAACGCCGTGGCGTCATCTCCTCGTAGAACCTGCTCTCCTCGGACAAGATCGCTATGTTGTCCCTGACATGGATCGGCGCCTTGCCGACGTCGATGCCCAGCACCGACGCGTCCCCGCCGGTTGCGTTTGTCAGGCCGCAGAGGACCTTTATGCACGTGGTCTTGCCAGCTCCGTTCGGGCCGAAGAAGCCGAATATCTCGCCCCTCCCTACCCTTAGGCTGACATCGTCTAGCGCTCTTATCTGCCTATAATCCTTGCAGAGCCCGTTGGCTTCTATCAAAGAACACACCTGTCCTGTTTTACGGCCGTGATGGCATATATACCGAGACGTGGCAGATATCACTTTTGATAACCCATACTGGCCGTGAAACGCCAGAACGTACTGGCCGTCCGCCGCTCACTTCCTCTTGACGGGCGCCATTATCTTCGCGTGGATGATCGTCTTGCCGTCGACGACATCGGGCTTCTTGGTGTATATCTCGATCGGCGGACCGTCCGATTCGAGGCCGTTCTCAGTGACCCACTTGGCCAGCAGATCGTAGGACTTCTTGTACTCCTCGGCCTCTCCGTTGTGTGAGATCGTGGCGACGGTCATCGCGGGCATCTTCCTGACATTGACCTTGTCATCTCCCTTCGGCTCCCCAGCCACGGGAATTGCGATGTCCGTTCTACACATCTCAGGAGGCGTGATGTCGGGGTTGTCGTAGAACACAGCCATTGGGTAGAATCCAGGTCTCAGCTTCTTCTCCTTCGCCCAGCCATACAATCGTCCGATGTAATCATCGAATGGTATGTTGCCGTAAGATCCCTTGTGCTCCACGTACGCGACCGTGATAGGCTTCCTCTTCTCCAACTTGACCCTGCCCATTCATCTACCCTTGTCTGGTAGGGGGGCGGTTTCTATTAATTGGTTGCTGAGGGGGATGCGCGTAAGTGCTGCTCGGCGGCTACAGCGCCAGCCCGAGGCGCTGTAGCGCCTCTTTGCCTGGCACGCCATCCTTCGACCAGCCCCAGAGGGCGTAGTACGCCTCGAGCTCGTTGACGAAGTCCTCGCGGTTGACCACGGCCCCCTTCGAGGGGCCGTCGTGTATGGGCAGTGTGAACAGCCGGTCGGGCAGGGTGTCGTCGCGCTTCGAGAACCCTTCTCTGAGGTTGAACAGCCGTTCGATGGTCCAGACCCTCTCGCCCACTTGCCTGAGCTGCTCGACGGTATAGCCCCGTCCCGTGGCGGCGTTGACGAGCATGACCATGTTGTCCCAGGAGTTGGCGAAGGCGTTCCTGGCGCCGAACTTGCACAGCACCATGCAGTCGAGGACAGTGAACAGTTCCTGCAGGTCCTTCAGCGTGGACGCCTTGCCCTTGACAGTGAACCTATCGAGGACGCCCTGGAACAGCTCCGGGACGTACATAGTGGCCCTGAGATGGCACGCGCCTCTGGTGGAGGTGGCGAACGCGAGCGCCATGCCCTGTATGCCACGCGGGTCGTACCCTGGGAACTCCATGCCCTTGACGTTCATCGCGGATTTTACCGCCTCCTCACCATAGCGAGCCGCAAGGCGTTTGGACCCCTCTCCAATCAGCGCACCGAACCCCTCCGACCGGCCAGTCATGCCGACGAGCTCCACGATGGACCCGTGGTCGCCCCATGAGAGCTTCAATCCACCAGTGTCCTTCTCGGATATGATCCCCTTATCGAACAGCTCCACGGCGCACGCGATGGTGTCGGCGCAGGATATCGTGTCTATGCCGTATTGGTTGCAGATGTTGTTCGCCGCGATGATCGATTCGAGGTTGGTGTTCTCCAGATTGGCACCGAACATGGCCAGCGTCTCGTACTCCGGCCCCTCCGTCTCCACCTGGTAGTCCTTCTCTGCCTTCGTGGCGTTGCCGCAGTGGAGCGGACATCTGGAACACGCCATGTTCTTGACAAAGTGGTTGTCTATGAGCGCGTCACCGCCTATCTTCTCGAAATCGGGGAAGTAGCCCGTCTGGAGGTTCTTGGTAGGTATCGTGCCAGCCTTGCCGGTTATGCCGACGACCATCGATGTCCCGTACTTCGCGAAGGCGGCCGATTTCTCCTTGACGGTCTTCGTCGCCTCCTTGAACGATTCCTTCAGCTTCTCCGGGTCGGCCTGGGGGACCGCCTTGGTCCCATGGACGACGACCGCTTTGAGGTTCTTTGACCCCATCACAGCTCCGGCTCCGCCGCGTCCAGCGGCGCGGTGGTGGTCGTTCATTATCGCCGCGATGCGCGAGCGCTTCTCCCCCGCGGGCCCTATCACCGCCGCTTTCGCGCGTTCGTGCCGTTCCTCGAGCATGTCGATGGTCTCGAAGACATCCTTTCCCCAGAGGTCCTCGGCGCCTCTCAGCTCAGGACCCTCGTCCGTCAGAAGGAGATACACTGGCTTTGGCGCTCGCCCGACGAACACGATACCATCGTATCCGGTCTTACGCAGCATCGGCCCCCAGTGCCCTCCTGAATGGGCCGATAGTATCGCCCCAGTGAGAGGGGATTTCGTTGTGACGTTGTAGAATGCCGTGAACGAACCGTATGTCCCTGTGTACGGTCCTGATATGAATATCAGCCTGTTCTCGGGGTCGAACGCGTCTATGCCCTGCTTGTTCTCGTCGTACAGGATCTTCGCTCCGAGGCCCCTGCCGCCCAGGTACGCCCTCTGATGCTCCTCGGATATCTCCTGGTCGGCGAACTTGCTTGTCGTCAGATCGACTCTCAATACCTTCATGTCAGCGGTCCTCCCCAAAAACCAAATCGAAAGAATTGCCACAGGATATAAAAGCATTTGGGGCGCGTGGGACGAACGAGGCGATTGTTCGTAATATGTGCGTAACGAGGCCTCATTGTTCGAACAACTGTAGAATCATACCTGTTTAATATTCCCGTCATGTTTCTCACGCTTCGTGGCATTCGAAGCGATAGGGATGGATTCGCTCATCATCGTCGCCGTCCTTGTGGGCGTGGTCGGGTTCTTCTACTCGAACCTCGGCCTCGGTGGGGGGCAGTTGTACGTCCCGATAATGGACCTGTTCTTCGTCAGCCTCATGATGAAGGATATCGTGCCGCTCTCCCTGTGCTTCGCGTTCGTGACGATGGTCACCGCCACCTACAGCCACAGCCGGAAAGGTCTGGTCGATTTCAGGCTCGGGTCCCTGCTCGCTGTTGGAGGGCTCGTGGGCGTCGTCATCGGCGTGCTGTTCACGAGCACAGTCGATGAGATCTACGTGAAGGTGGGCTTCGCTTCGCTTCTGCTGATAGCAGCCACGAAGATGATGCACGACACATACCGTGCGAAGGGCAAAGAGGCGTCGACTCCAGGTGCTGTAGATGCCAGAAGAAGGCTGGCCGGTGTCGGCGTGAGCGTCCTCACAGGGTTTCTGGTGGGCAGCTTCGGCATAGGCGGAGGAGTCATCAGCGTACCCCTCATAATCTACGTATTCCGGTTCGAGACGAGGAAGGCGATAGGCACTTCGGCGATGGTTGGGGCCATCCTGACGCCGGCTGCATTCGTCGCTTATGCCCTCCAGGAGGGCATCACCATACACTACGACCTCGCCCTCACGCTCACACCTATCATCTTCGTGATGGCATTGGTCGGGTCGACCTGGGGCCTCCAGAAGCTCAAGACGCGTGCGGTCAGGACGATATTCACCGGGGGCGTCTACCTCGCCGCAATGGAGATGGTCTACAGCCTTCTGACGCAATAGGTCGATGCGGTCAAAGGTCGATCGCCTCGTATCTCTGAGGGATGATCACCTTGCGCTCTCCACCGAAAGTGTCGTCGAACCATTTGTGATACTCAGTGTGGACGGGGACTAGCACTTCCGGATCTATCTCACGCACGATGTCCTTCAGGTCCTCGGGACTCGCATGTCCAGAGGCGTGCAGCGGGCCGTCTTGTGACTCGAAGACGGGTTCCTTCTTGTCACCGTCGTCTTCGATCCTGAAGCCATGCGGTGTGATGTTGAATCTCATCAACCATTCCCCGAGGCGCAAGAAGTCGATGGCCTGCTCCTCGTTGTGCGCCTCGCTCGAGGAGTACACGTAATGCCCGTCGCTCGGCTTGATGTCTATCAGGTGCTTCATGTCCCAGAAGCTGAACGAGAGGAGGTAATCGCCAGGGGATTCGTGTATCTCAGTCGGCCTCACAAGCGAGTCGGGGTACTCGTGGTCGAGTATCCACTCCTCGTACTTGTCGGTGGATCCCTTGGGCGAGTTGTACACCAACATGTCGTCTCCTGGGACAGGGACGGTCGCGTCAACCATGTGCATTGCATACAACAGGTAGGCGTCCTTCGTGGTGACGACGAGCTTCCTATGCGCTTTCAGCGATACCTCAAGGAATATCTCGAGCCGCTCGACGTTCCTCGGGCCGAAATCGGCGATGGCGAACTTGCCGTTCACAGTGGACATGATCTTGTCCGCCGTCTCCCGGACATCCTCCTCAGTCGCTTTGCTACGGTTCGACTCGTCGTCAGCTCCATCCTTTCTGACCCTGGTCCCCTCTGTCACAAGCAGATACGGCTTCGCGGCCCTGGCAGCGGCGACGAAGTCACGGGTCATCTGGTTCCTCAACCCATGCATCCTCAGGTCGCCGGTGTACACGATGTTGCCCCGTGAAGTCTTGAGTATGAATGCGCTCGCGCCCTTTATGGAATGGTCGACGGGCATCATCCTGCATTCGACATCATCAAGCCCGTGGCAGAGTCCTCCAGGGACAAGCTTCGGGGTGTTCGCCCTCTTGCTAAGCTCGGAGGATGGAAGGAATCCCCAGAACCACTGAAGCTCCTTGGTCGGCGCCTGGTCGAGCAGCGCGTAGTCCCTCCCGAGCAGGTTTCCTCTGCTGCTCCGCAGCAGCTTCGCGCCTCGCGTCTCGTCTTCGCACCTCTCGGAGATGTAGACGGGTTCTCTGCCCGGCTCGCTCCTCGAGCTGTCCTGGGCCGCCTTCGCTATCGCAGCGGTCATCGCGCTCGTAGCGACAGGTATGTCGCGTCTGAGGAATCCGATGTCCCCGGAATGGTCCAGGTGACCGTGGGACAGGAGCACGGCATCGACCCGTTTCACCTCCCGCCCCTTCAATTCGAGGTCCGGGTGCATCAGATCCTTTCTGTACAGCCCCTTCACGTCTGGAACCGTGCCCATAATGATATGGTCGAGGAGGCCGGTCGTGGTTCTTGGCCTGAGATACTCCTCGAAGTAGCGGTTGGTCCTTGCGAAATTCATGCCGAAATCCAGCAGGATTCCGAGGCCGTCGTACTCGAGCAGGAGCTTAGACCCGCCGATCGAGTCGGCGCCATCGAGGGGGGTTAGTGTGAGGCCGCTCATGATGTGGAATCTCCGTTCGATGGTAAAATCGTGTTGGCTTTCAGGGCATCATCCGGCGGGCATTACATTCTTAACATAAGATATAATATGACAAATATAATTATGCTGGATGGGCTGCTTCTCTGCGTGGTCTCGCACAGGGCTGGAAACGTCTATTAACTCTGTAAAGCCATCAGGATCCCGATGGTTCGACATAATGAAGGTTGTGCAACTAGGATGCGGAATAACTGGGCTTGTATGCGCTGAACACCTCGCAAAGAACCGACACGTAGACAACATTGTTTTGGCCGATGCATGGACCGATGCCGCCGACGCCATGGCGAAGCGGCTGGACAGTAGCAAGATATCTGTCGAGAAGGTCGACGCCACCGACCCGATCGCGCTTCGTGAGCTGCTGGCCGACAGCAAGCTGCTGATAAGCTCCATCCCTGCCGAGCTGAACAAGAAAGTCATCGAGACGTCGATGGGGCTAGGAATCGATTACATCGACTACTCGATGGCGGTCAATTCTATGGAGGAGTTCGAGGAGATGGACCGAAGAGCGAAGGATCGCGGCGTCGCCATACTGACGTCCATGGGTGCCGATCCAGGCATATCCGACGTGTTCGCGCGGTACGCTGCGAACAAGCTGGATCGGGCCGAGAGCGCTCGCGTTATGGATGGAGACAATGCGATGGCGGAGGGTTACGACTTCTTCACACTGTGGTCTCCAGCC
>Ga0307378_10008798_pt1 | contig 13348 bp, 6 predicted proteins | sample UN1MG_FD_202238 | JGI IMG/M metagenome (GOLD analysis project Ga0307378, IMG submission 202238) | Soil microbial communities from Risofladan, Vaasa, Finland - UN-1 | ecosystem: Environmental > Terrestrial > Soil > Coastal area > Acid sulfate soil | place: Finland: Risofladan, Vaasa | collected... | reverse complement strand
CCGTATCCTCCCCGAGCCTGCATCCCACACCCATCCGCACGGCCCCAGCCACACGCCCCGCTGCATGCGGGCAATCACATCAGGCTTGCTCCACTTGTCGGCTTCATTGATATCAACAAACACACCCACCGACATCTCGGTGATGCACAGGTAGACAGGCTTACCGCCAACGGTGCGCGGCTCGATGCGGACGAACTCGATAACGTGCTTCGGGTCGCCCGTGGCGGGCCACGAAAACTGGCACGACGTGCCGTCATCCGCGAGCATTGCCCGCCACTGCAATGCTTCGGGCAGGGATGGTGAACCCGGCCCAGCGTGCGCCGCCTGCCCCCTGTCGGCCGGTTTCCACTTGCTCAACGCCTCGATAACGACCAGCAGATCCTTCACCGCCGGCTGGACGGCAAATCCCGCTGGCAGGCCGTCCAGAAGCGCCCTGAGACCGTCGAGCTCTCCCTTGAACTCCGCCAGCGCCGCCGAGTGCTGCTCCTTAGGAAGGCCGTCCACCCTGGCGCGCAGATTGCTGAACTTGCGGCCGAACGCCTGCAGGCGCACATCGTATTGCGCCCACTGCTCCAGCCGGGAGTCGTCCACGCGGAATCTGCCGCGCAGCTCGATCGCCTTGTCCATCGCGGCAGCATCCTTGCCGGCAGCGATTGTACGGAAACCTTTCATCCACAGGTTGGCCGGCTCGGCCGCCAGCTCGCCCGCGAGCGTCTTCCTGCGGCTGGCATCTCTGATTCTCGATTCGATCAGCTTGCCGATCTGCTCCTCGAGCACAAGCTCGTCGTCCATCTCCGACACGCGCTCGGGCCAGTTCGGCAGCCGCACGAGCCGTCGCCACGCGTTGATGGCGAGCACCGGTTCTTCCACCTGCTTCGCGAGCTTGGCCAGCGCTTCCTTGCCGGCGGCATTCTTCAGGTCGCGCAGCCTCCCGAGGCGGTCGATCAGCGGCGCGGTGGCCTTCTGGAACGCGGCGTAAGACCGGTTCTTCGCCACCTGCTCGCTCAGTGCGGCCAGCGACACGCCACTGGCGTCCTCGTCGAGGTCCCAGCCGTCGTCGAGCAGCTTCTCGATCTTCGCCAGGTTCCCCATCAAATCTGCGAGGCCGGTCTCGACGTCGTTCTTGAAGGCACCGGTAATCTCGGCAAGCTTGCCGCGATCGACGCTCCACGCGCCGTCCGGGCCCGCCGCAATCAGTGCGACAGCCTTCCGCACGGCCTCCTCGCGCTTCTCGCCAAACACCTTCGCCAGCAGCTTGTCGTCCCAGTCGCGCGGCCTATCGCCTTCCGGCGGCCGAGCGCGGAACGCGGCATCGATCTCCGCGACCGCCTCTTCTAGGCTTTTTGCACTTTTCCGGGCGGCATCGGCATCCGTAGCGTCATCCACAATCTTGTCGCGCAGCCTGGCCCATTGCTCGTCGAGGGCGACCGACCCCGACGGCGCGGCCGTTGACTTCTTCAGCAGCGCCGGGATCGCATCGGTCAGGCCGTCGATTCGGGCCTTCATGGCCGCCAGCGCCTTCTTCTCGGCGGCCACTTCTTCCACCGTTCGGGCGGTCTTCGGCGGGCACAGCTCCGCAATTCGCGCTGCCAGCGGCTTCATCTCAGCCTGCAGCGTTTTGCCCGACCACTTACCGCCCGAATCCCTCTGCAGCGCCGCGATCGTACGCCCGATGTAGTCCAAGTCAGCCATCAGCGCCGGGCACTCGTCCGGCGGAACCAGCGGCTCAATCTCTCTCAGCAGCGACTCGAAATACTCGCGCCTGTCCTTGGCAGCCACCGTCTCGCGGTACGCCTTCACCCATGCGAATTCGCGAACCGTCTCGATCTCCTTCTTCAGCTCGTCGAAACGCTTCTTGATCTCCGGCAGCTTCGCCTCATCGGGCGCAATCCGGTCGAGCTTGCCGGCAATGCTCGCGATCTGCTCCCGCATCTTCACGCGGGGGTCAGCGTCGACCGGCTCGGGGGTCGACAGATCGGCGATCCTACCCTCCAGCCGCTCGCGGGTCTCGTCCAGCGCCGCCGACGTCTCCTGTTTCAACTTCGCCAGCTCCGAGCTGGTCCGGTCGTTGATGTTCGCTTGGCGGCACCGCGAGCAAGGCATCTCCCGGCCCTTCTTGATCGCCTGCTGCAGTTGCGCCAGCTTGTCGTTGATCGCGGCAGCTTCCTGTTCCTTCTGCAATCGCTCCAGCTCCTTCAGGTCGTCCAGCTTCTTCTGCAGCTCGCCGACGGCATCGGCCCACGGCTGGAAAAACGGATTGGTTTTCGGATCCAACCGGAAATCGGGGTTGGAAACCTCCGCGTGCCAGCTTACGAACAGCGACCTGTCGACCTCCCCCGACTCCTTGAACTTCCCGTGGGAATTGCTGTGCTGCTTGAAGCATTCCCGGTCGGTCCTGGGCCAAACGTTCGTCACATCCGCGGCGAGATCCTCGGCCAGGCCGGCCAGCGATTTCACCTTGTCGGCAAGATCCCGCAGCACCACCAGTCCGCCGCCCGAACCCTTTTCCGACCGCGTCAAATCGGACACGAACTGCGCGAATCTACCGATGATCTCATCGTCGCAATTCTTCAGCACCTCCTCCGCCGCGACTAGGCTCGTCCATTTCTGCTCGATACCCGTGAGAATGGCGCCCGCACGCACAATGTCGTCAATCGCATCCGCCACCCCAGCCGTCGGCTTCACGCGATCAACGAGCGACTTCACGTAGTCCGCCTCTTGCAGCCACCCTCGGCCTTCATATGTTGTTTCCGCCCCGGCGCAGGTGGCCAGCAGCGGCCACTTCTCAGCCGTGATCGCCGCCTTGATCGCTTCGATCACCTCCAGCGCGTTGGTTGTATCCGCAACGGCACCGCCGGGGGGATTGTCTTCGCATTGAGCCAGGGACGATACCCGCTCCCCGTGCCGCCGCGAAATCAGCCGGGGGTCGAATTCCACCTTCGCGGCCTTTGCCGCCTGCAGCCTGTCCAAAACCTCCGCTTTCAGATACTCGTCCGCCGACCACCGCTTCACTCGGTCCGCGTTCTTTGGACCGGTCTGCACGAGGAAATTCGCAAACCACCCCTTGAACTCGACGACTAGGCTGTTCCACTTCTCCAGCGGCGGAGCCACGCCCCCCTTCGTGGTCACCTCGGCCGTTTCCCTTGGACGCACCGCGAGATACACACCCGCACCAACCGTCCCCAGTACGACTATCGCGCACGCCGCCAGCACCGCGGCCGGCGGTCCGCCCTTCGCCTTGCCAAGCGACTTCAGCTCCTCCGCAACGTCCTCCAGGGTGACCTTGCCGGTCCCGGAGACATCGACCAGACGGGCACACAGCTTCCGCCAGCCTTCCCCCCGCCTGCCCAGCTTGGCCCATTCTCCGGCAGCGATGCCGGCCTTGGACGACCGATGGCATACAAGCAGATGGATCAGCTCGCCGAGTGCGCGCAGGTCGTCCGCCTCGTCGCCCGGGCTTCCGGCGGGGTCCGTCAGCAGTACGCGAGCCTTGGCGATGCTGCCTTCGCCCGCCATCAGCACGTTCGACGCGCTCAGGTTGCCGTGAGAGCGCCGCTCCGTCCGCTTCAACTGCAGCAGCGCATTCACCACCGATTCCACAACCCTGTAAAGGGCCGGATGCTTCAGCGGGACCCGCAGGTCCACCAGCTGCTGTGCCGAACGGCGGTAGTGATCAGTGACGTAGTATGCGCCGCCCTCCGCCGGGCCGAATTCGTGGATCGGCGCCCACAGGCTGCCGGGCGCTTCGGCCAGCCGCTTCTGCAAGGCGGCCGCTTCCTGGAACAGCTCCGTCCCCCGCTTCGCCGCCTCCTCGCCCATGATCTCGACGAACGGCACGAACGCCTTGATGACGAAGACAGGCTCGTCGGCGGAACCCGCCGGCCGGGCCATCGAAACCGTGAACGAGCCCTGCCGAGCAAGCTCGCGAACCGCTTCATAATGGCCGAACACTGCCACCCAACGCCGCCTTTCGCTCAGCCCCGATCAATCGCCTTCACTCAGCTTGAATCGCCGCAGGCACACCACTCCCTCGGGCGGAGCAGAAATGGAAATCGGAATCGTCCACTTGCCTCTTGGCCCCGACTCCCAGCAGCCAACTCGCAGCGGCATCACCACCTTCCGCGGGTCGGCTCCGCCCGCCTTCTCGTCGCGTACGCCCGGCAGGTTCGCCAGCACCACCAGATAGGTCGCCCCCTGCGACTCCCACTTCTCCCACACCAGATCCTTCCTGTCCAGCTTCTGCTCACCCTTCGGAAGATCCTCGCCAAACTTCATCACAACCGTCTTGTCGCTCGGACGGGCGCTGGCAAAATAGTCCGACACCGACGTCGTGTCCCATCGGGACAGCTCCGAGTTGTTCAAGCCGCGGATGTGAACCTCCAGCGACGGCATCGCCCTGTGCTCGTCCACGTAGTTCTCATCAACTGATACAAGCACGTTATACCTGCCGATCGAATCGCCACCAAGGCAGCCCGCCAAGGCGACGACGGCCGGCAGCAGCAACGCCAACGTCGCATAACGCCACTTCATGGCAATACTCCTTTCGGTGTAGAAAATCAGGTCTTCTTCATATACTCGCGGATAACAGAATCGATCTCGCGGTTGTAATTCCAGTCGATCAGAATCAGGCTCCGCGTTCGAAGCAGGAGGTTCTCAAAACCCGCAAGATTACGGTCGAATACCTGCTGGACGGCGCCGGCAGGGGCGGCGCCCAAATCCCGGCATTCACTATCGGGGCCGATCCCGGCGAACGGCCGCACCAGCACCGCCAGCGTGTCGAACCACAGCTCGGGCGGCACGTACGCAAACGCCTCGTCCGGCGTCAGATCGTCAAACGTCAGCCGTTGCGGCCCCAGGGATTTCTTCCATCGCTCATCGCGCTCGAAGATTGCACGAATCCGCGCGCCCGGCTCCACCGACGGATCATGCTCCCTTGCAAGCTGCCCCGCAAGGCTCATCAGCTCGTCCATCGCCACGGGCAGACTCATCTTGTCGTCCACCAGCAGCGTCCTGGCGGCCACCACACCAAGCGAATACAGGTCGCACGGTGTGCTCAGCAACGGGATAACCTCGAACTGCACGTTGTCCAGCGGGAGACCTTCCGCGGCCCGCAGCGCCGCCTGAACGTCCTTGCCGAACCTGTGGCCAATGGTTCGAAACCGCCACTCGCCTGCGGCCAGCGCCGCACCCTGCTGCAGCCGGGCATACAAGTCCACGCGCCCGCTCGGCAGGCTCAATCGCAGCCAGATGAGGTCGTGCGCGGCCACGTCGAGGCGCTCCTGCGTCACAAATGTGCCCTCCAGGATCGTCGTATCGCTGGTGTCCGGCAACACTTGGCGGATGCGGACCGTGCCGCGCCCGCCGATGGCCACGCTCACGCGCGACGGGAAGTAGATCGACGCCCCGCCTGTGCTCGCGCGCAGATAATACTGCGCATCGCTCGCCTTGATCGGCAGCGCCACGGCGTCGCCCGGATCCGCCAGCACCGCCCGGGCCGTCCACAGAAATGGCAGACCCTGAGCAACGCAGTCCACCTTCAATTGGAAGCTCGCGGGAGTGATGTTCAGCAACGGTCGTTGTTGCCGCCCGATCTGTTCCCGCACCGCCTTTGTCACTTCCGCCAGCAGCCGCAACTTCAGGTAAAACGTCTCGACAAACCGCCCGCAGCGCCCCTGCTTACCGAGGAAAAACCGTCCGTCGCCGGCCCGGTCATCGTCGTCCGATGGCTTGCCAGCCACCAGCCCCAGCAGCGACCGACCGTGCCGGATGCCGTCACACTGTCCCCCGTTCAGCAGGTTGATGAAATCCTCGAGCCCGATCGGATAGTACCCCCGCACCAGCATAAGACCGCCGGCCGGATTCAGCGGCACCAGCTTCTCTGCATCCGGGATCGCCTCGCCCAGCGACATGGTTGCGGGGCCTGTTGGCGCGTCGGGCGTGACCGGCACGAACGCCGTCTTCGCTTCGTTGCCCTTCACGTACAGGTACCGATGCAGCGAGGCGGCGTACTCCGGCAGCCCCGCCCTGGCAAGCAGGCCGCCGTCCTCGCACAACTTCCACTGCCCGCCCGGCGCCGCCGGATGCACCGGCTTGCGAGTTGACAGGTCGAGGAAGACCGGAACCGGATGAACCGTTTCCCAGCCAGTCCGGATAATCTCGCTCTGCTCAATTTGTTCCAGCGCCTTGAAGTGCCGCGTCCAGCGGTCGTCGAGCGCGGCGTTGGACAATGCCTCGCGGCATGCACTAACCGAACCGGCCAAGCCGTCGAGGTTCTGTATCCACAACTCCACCCACTGGTGAATGCGTCCGCCCGCCTCCGCTATGCACCCCAGCACCACCCGGGCGTCCAACGTTTCTCGCAGCACCACCAGGTGGCCGCCCACCGGATCCGCCTTCAGCCGCACAACCGCACAGATCTGCAGTGTGGCCGCGCACTGCTCGGCCGACACCGCTACTGCGGCGTACCCCTCGGGCAGTTGCGGCATTCCACTCTTTGAATCGGTTAGAAGCATAATGTTTCCCCGGCGACCTCGCCTTCCGGCGCCAGCCACAACATCAGTCGCTCACCGTCCGCACTACGTCTTCAGCAGCTTCAACTGGCTCACCGCCTCCTTGAACACCGGCAGGCTCTTCTCGAAATTCTCAACCTTATCACTCGACGTGATCGTGATCGCCTCCTTCGGCGTGCACAGATACACCTGCCATTGTTTCACCTTCACACCCGTTTCCGGCAGCGTAAACGTGTGAAACCGCTCGAAACAGGGATTCTCGCCCAGCTTGGCCGGGCCTTCGTTCGACACCTCATATCCCATTATACCAAATTCATTCTTCAATGCAGGTAGTTGATCCGCCGCGTACTCCTCCGGCTTCTTCGGGCCGTCCAGCTTGTCGCGAGTGACCGTGATGCTGGGACTGTAGTCGCCCTGCGGCTGCCCCAGGAGAATCACGATCGACCCATCCCGCCACTCATCCGGATATCCGATGATGATGTCATTGTGAAAAAACTGTCGCATTCTCGTGATCCCCTGTGCCGGAGGAATCCAGAATTCAGAATGAACCGGAAGGAATATGGTTTAAGAATTCATTCTACCAATTTTTCATCATTGCCCTTCCGTTTGCTTTTGAATTCTGAATTCTCAGGAATGCACACTTGCACCCTGCACCGCACCCGATGCCCCGCCCGGCAAACCCGCCTGCGCGCCGCTGGCGGCGCCGCTGCTTCCGGCTCCGCCGCGAGGAGGTGGCGCCGAAGCTGCCGAACCGTGCCCAGCGGAGCCGGCCGATGCGCCGCTGCCCGCTCCGCCGGTTGCGCCGCCCGTGGAGCTTGTCGCCGAGCCGGCAGACCCGCCGGCCGCCGCTCCTTTCGTTGCACCGCTCGAGCGGCCACTCACCCGCGTAGAATCCGCGCTGAGCGTTCCACCCTGAACGGAGCTCGAGGTACTGCTGCTGGAGCCGCTATGCGCCCCCGCTGCTGCTCCCTTGGCCGCGTTGTTGGATCCGTTCGAGCAGCCCGCCGCGGCCCCGGCCCCCGCACCGCCAGCTCCACCGCCTCCTCCCCCTCCGCCGCCACTGCCCGAATCGCCGATCAGTACCATCGGACAGCCCGCCACAATCACGCCGCCGTGCGCCGTATTATCTCCCATTCGCGCCGCCGGCTTGTTGCAGATCAGCACCGTGGCCGAACCCTTGACGATCGTGTCGGGCGGCCCCACGCAAACCGCCATGTCGCCCATCACCGCGGCCGGCAGGCCGCCGATCAAGACCGTCGGCGCACCGGGTCCGGTAATCGGGCCGCCCACGTGCGGGATCGGGACCACCGCAGGCGTCTGCATCGGGCAGGTGTGCATGTCCGTCAGGCGTGCAGCAGGAGGCATAGCAGCATCTCTCAAGAAGAATCCAGAATTCGGAATTCAGAATGAATCTCTGACTTCTTAACTCCAGCTCTTGACTTCTAACTTTCGACTTCTGAATTCTCAAGCAACGGGTCATCCTTCGGCGGCCTCAGTGGGCGCCGAAGGCTCGGCTTTTTTCGCGTCGGTCGGCGAAGCGGGGCTCGAACCGGAGCCGCTGCCCGCCGCCCCCCCGCTGTTGATCTTCACCATCATCCCCTGGATAGTCACCCCGGCCGGGCCGATATCCACGAATCCCCCCGCACCCTTGATCGTCAACTGCATCCCCGCCTCGATAATCACCTTCATCCCCGCTTTCAGGTGAATCTCCTGGCCGGCATCCATACCATATTTCATTGCCACCTTTTCTTGCAGATCCCCTCCCGCCGTCAGCGATGCCTTGCCGTCGATTTTCTCACTATACTTACCCTTCACATGCAGATTGCTGTCACCTTCCACCGTTTCCGCCTTTGTCTTCATCACCAGCAGGTCCATGTTGCCGCCATCCCCCCCCCCTACGGTGAGCTGCAGGTTTCCCTCCACCAGCTCCTGTTTGTGCTTCTTGACGTGCACGTGCTGCTCGTCGTCCACCTCCTCAAACTGCTTGCCGACGACCTTGAGGTGCCGGTCGTGCATGACCGTCTCCTTACAGTCGTTCTTCACGCGGATCTCCTGGTCACGCTCCGCGTGTATGAACATCTGCTCCTCTCCCTTCTTGTCGTCGAATCGAATCTCGTTGAAGCCCTGGCCGTTCGGCGTGGAATTGGACTTCACCGTGCTCACCGTCTGCTTGTCGGGCAGCTTGTACGGCGGCATCAGGTCGGCATTGTACACGCTGCCGGTCACGATAGGCTGATCGGGATCGCCGTCGAGGAACTCGACCACCACTTCGTGCCCGACTCGCGGAATGAACATCGCTCCCCAGTTCTTGCCGGCCCACAACTGTGCCACGCGCGCGGGGCACGAGATGCTCGTCTTGTCCTTCTCGTGGTAGCGATCCCAGTGGAACCGCACCTGTATTCTGCCGTATTTGTCGGCCGCGATCTCCTTGCCCTGCTCCCCGACTACGGTTGCCGTCTGCGGGCCGTGGACGATTGGCCTGGGCGTGGTGCGAGGAGGGCGGTACTGCTGGTCCGCCTTGATCGCGGTGAAGTTGCAGCTATACGCCGGCCTACCCTCAACTTCTTTTCCGCTCGAATCATACGCGTTCGATTCTACCCCATACTCGGCCGAGACCACCAGGTATTCTGCGGGCTGCGGCACACCCGTGAGCGTGAACGTATGCCCCGGAGCAATCCCCAGAACATCGCCCGTGCCCCGCGCCACCATCCCCTGCGCCTGCAATTCCTCGAGCCTCACACGTGCATAACGCTCGCCCTCCGAGAAGGCAGTGTAGCCGCCCGGATAGCTGAACATCTCGAGCTTGGATTCATCGCTTCCGCCCATCTTCGACGATGCCAGCAGGCCATCCTTCGGCTTCTCGAAGTCGTAGTCCTTGAGCGCGTAGACTCCGGGCTGTATCTCCTGCTCGAGCACCCACCCGGAGATCCCCTGCACCCTGCCCACCGCCGAAGGCGGCACGAACGGAATCTCGGCATAACCCGATACCGGCCCGTGGGAGCTCGCTGTATCCGCCAGCACCAGCTTGTGCGTCCCGTTGCTATGGTCGAAATAGTAATAGATGCCTTCGCACTCCATCAGCCGGCTGACGAAGTCCAGATCGGTTTCACAGTACTGGACGCGATATTCGAGGGGTTTATGCGAGCCGGAAAGGCTGTCGCTGAATTCGGACCGGCCGGAATCGCGGAAAACCTTCTTCACGATGTCCGGCACGCTCGCATTATGGAATATCTTGCAGTCGGACGTTCGCGTCAGGAACCACAGCCACGGCACTATCGTCGCTCGGTACTCCGCCAGCCGGTCCCGCCAGCCAATGTGGCTGAACCGGCTCACGAAGCCGTTGAAATACCGCTTCTTGCCATCCCGACTGTCCGCGCGCACCGTCACGTTCCTGCCCACTATCTTGTCGAACGAAATGTTACCGTCCTCGCTGAGCATGTCAGCCTCGTAGCGGAACAGCCGCCCCAGCCGTTCCACGCCGTGGAGGCTCAGCAGCAGCAGCACGTCATCGCCGAGCGGCGTGTTGATCGCCACAGGGCTGTTGGCCTGGGACCGTATGGGCATCGGATTCTCCTGTAACTCGCAGCCGACCACTCGCTCACCCGAACGAGTAAACAAACTCCCCGTTGGCCGTGCCCACCTTCACCTGGCGTACCGCCTTGCCCTCCATCAGCCGCGTGAGGAACTCGCGGCTCACCTCCGGCAGCAGGCTGTGCGTCAGGATCGCGTCCACCATCCGCGCCCCGCTTTCCACCTCCGTGCAGCGTTTAGCGATGGTGTCCACGACCGACTCGTCGTAGGCAAATGCTATCTTGTGCGTATCGGCCATGCGCCGCTTGATCCTGCCCAACTGCAGCACGATGATAGTCCTCATCACCGCATCCGAGATCGGGTAATACGGCACCACCACGAGCCGGCCGAGGAACGCCGCCGGAAACACCTTCAGCAGCGGATCGCGCAGGGCCGTGCCGATCCCCTCCGGTTCGGGGATCAGCTCCGGATCCTTGCACATACTCATAACGAGGTCGCTGCCTGCGTTGGTCGTCAGGAGGATAATCGTGTTCTTGAAGTCGATCTGCCGTCCTTCGCCGTCCTCCATCATTCCCTTGTCGAACACCTGGAAAAACAGCTCGTGGACGTCGCGGTGTGCCTTCTCGATCTCGTCCAGCAGCACCACGCTGTACGGTCGGCGGCGGACCGCCTCGGTCAGCACGCCGCCCTCGCCGTAGCCCACGTAGCCCGGAGGAGCACCCTTCAGTGTTGAAACCGTATGGGCCTCCTGGAACTCGCTCATGTTGATGGTGATCACGTTCTGCTCACCGCCATACAACGCCTCGGCCAGTGCGAGGGCTGTTTCCGTCTTGCCCACGCCGCTCGGCCCGGCCAGCATGAACACCCCGATCGGCCGGCGCGGATCGACGAGCCCCGCGCGCGACGTGCGTATGCGCTTCGCGATCGTTTCGAGCGCGTGCCGCTGCCCCAGCACCCGCTTCTCGAGCGCGTCGGCAAGGTTCAGCACGGCATCGATCTCGTTCTTCACCATGCGGCCCACCGGCACGCCCGTCCAGTCGGCCACCACCGACGCCACCGCCTGGGCGTCCACGCTCGGCAGGATCAGGGGCTTCTCACCCTGCGTTTCGGCCAGCCGCTGCTGCAAGGATTTCAGCTCCTCGAGCGCGGCAGCACGGTCAAACGCCGGCTCGCCTTCGGCAACCTGCTGCGCCGCGGCATCCGCCTGTGCGGCGGGGGCGCCTTTCCCAGCCGCGCCTTCCGGCTGCTCGGCCGCCGCCGATTCGATCGTGCCCGGCGCCTCCTCGCGCAGCTTCGCACGGATCTCAAGTATCTTATCCACCAGTTCCTTCTCGACTTTCCAGTGGGCTCCTAACTCGGCTAGGTGCTTCTGCTCGGTCTCGATCTTCCCGGCCACCTCGCCGCGGCGCACGGCATGATCAACCCCGACCGCCGCTTCGCGCTCCACGATCTCCAACTCGATCTTGAGTGCGTTCAGCCTCTGCCGAGTGTCTTCGATCTCCGGCGGAACCGCGTGCTGGCTGATCGCCACGCGGGCGCACGCCGTGTCCAGCAGGCTCACCGCCTTGTCGGGCAACTGCCGCGCGGGTATGTACCGATGCGACAGTTTCACGGCCGCGTCGATGGCCTCGTCCAGCACCTGCACGCGGTGATGCTTCTCGAGCGGAGCAGCAAGGCCGCGCAGCATCAGCAGCGCCTTCGCCTCCGTCGGCTCCTCCACTTTCACCACCTGGAACCGCCTGGTGAGCGCGGGGTCCTTCTCGAAGTATTTCTTGTATTCCGACCACGTGGTGGCGGCCACGGTCCGCAGCGTCCCGCGCGCGAGGGCCGGCTTCAGCAGGTTGGCCGCATCCCCCTGCCCCGCCGCTCCGCCCGCGCCTATCAGCGTGTGGGCTTCGTCGATGAACAGGATGATCGGCTTGGAGGAAGACTGTACTTCCTCGATCACCTGCTTGAGGCGGTTCTCGAACTCGCCCTTCATGCTCGCCCCCGCCTGCAGCAGGCCAAGGTCCAGCGTCCGCACGGTCACGTCCTTCAATGCCGGCGGCACGTCACCCGCCGCTATGCGCAGGGCGAAGCCTTCCACCACTGCCGTCTTGCCCACGCCGGCCTCGCCCGTCAGGATCGGGTTGTTCTGCCGGCGCCGCATCAGGATGTCGATGATCTGCCTGATCTCCCCGTCGCGCGCCACGATAGGGTCAAGCTCGCCGTTCCTGGCTCGGTCGGTCAAATCAACCGAATACCGCTTGAGCGCCTCCTGCTTGCCCATCTGTGCGGGGGGCACGGCCCCGCTGGCTTCGCCGGGTTCCGCCCCGCCGCCGATCGTCGTGCCATCCGTCGCCGGCAGGTTCTCCTCCGGCGAACCCTTCACGATCTTCCCCAGTTCATCCGATAGCCGGTCGGGCTTGACCTTGTCAAACTCCTTCGAAATCCCGGCCAGCACGTTGCGCAGCGATGGCGTTTTCATCATGGCCAGCATCAAATGCCCGGTGCGAATCTGCGACTCGCCAAACATCAGCGTGCAATACAGCCACGCCTGCTCCGTCGCCGCGTCCAGATGCGACGATAGGTCCGAGATCGATGTCGACCCGCGCGGCAGCCTGTCCAATGCCGCCGTCATATCCGCGGCCAGCTTCGACGGATTCAGCTCGAACGCCCGCACTATCCGGTGCAGGTCCGAATCCTGCAGTTGCAGGATCTGGTTCAGCCAATGCACCAGCTCCACATACGGATTGCCCCGCAGCTTGCAGAAAACGGTTGCACTCTCGATCGCCTTGTAGGCCAAACTGTTCAGCTTGCCAAACGCTGCCGCACGACTGATCTCAGCCATCGCTTCTTTCCTTCGCGAAACCGCTCATTACGGCCCTGTCATCTGTGGCCCAATCCGGATCAATGATCCGCGTTTTCAACACCACATTCAATCTGGGAACGGCCCCAGCACCACGTCGTCCAGCTCCTGGTCCGCTCGCGTGCCGCCCATCCACGTAGTCCAACCCAGGCGTCCCGACATGCCAAGCTTGCTGGGCTGAACTTCCGCCGCTTTCAACACCAGTTGAACGTCCCAGCGGAACTCGTCGCCCACGTAGTTGCGCACCCACGCAACGAGGCGCGCCAGGCTCACGCCTTGCGGCAGAAGACCCTCGTATTGCTTGTAGCTCATCGGCCCGATCCGAATCCTGAACCGATGCTGGCACTCCCAGACGCGCGAACCCACAATAGCCGTTGTGCCCAGCGAGCAGGTCTCGGGCGACTCGCCCAGACGGCACCGACTTTCCTCGGGCAGCTCCACCCACTCCCCGACGAACTCC
>Ga0307378_10008797_pt1 | contig 13349 bp, 12 predicted proteins | sample UN1MG_FD_202238 | JGI IMG/M metagenome (GOLD analysis project Ga0307378, IMG submission 202238) | Soil microbial communities from Risofladan, Vaasa, Finland - UN-1 | ecosystem: Environmental > Terrestrial > Soil > Coastal area > Acid sulfate soil | place: Finland: Risofladan, Vaasa | collected... | reverse complement strand
CATCCGCGAGATGCTGGCGCTGGACGCGCAGGCGGCCTACGACGGCGACCCGGCCGCCAAGAGCATCGACGAGGTGGTCTACTGCTACCCGGGGTTCTACGCGATCACGGTGTACCGGGTGGCGCACGAGCTGTGGGAGCTGGGCGTGCCGCTCATGCCGCGGATCATGACCGAATGCGCCCACAGCCTGACCGGCACCGACATCCACCCGGGGGCGAAGATCGGCAAGAGCTTCTTCATCGATCATGCCACCGGCGTGGTGGTCGGCGAGACCACCGTCATCGGCGACAACGTGAAGATATACCAGGGCGTCACGCTGGGCGCCCTGAGCATCCCGAAGGACGAGCGGGGCCGGGCCATCAAGGGCCACAAGCGGCACCCCACCATCGAGGACAACGTCACCATCTACGCCAACGCCACCATACTCGGCGGCGAGACGGTAATCGGGGCCGGCGTGACCGTCGGCGGCAACACCTTCGTTACCGAGTCGATCCGCGCGGGCACCACGGTGGCCCACCGGGCCAGGAACCTCAAGGTCCCCGCCGACAAGGACTGAGGCCGTTACCTTCGCGGGTGCTCGCTGCATTGCCCCGCCGAGTGCCGCCGGGCAACCTGCGAACGCATAGGACATGAGCATGGAACTGACCAGCGCTGCGGATGACCTCTTCGTTAACGTGGACCTCCACACCGTCGTGGATCTGCCGGCGGCGCGGGAGACCGTGCTGGGCTTCTTCGAGGTCGTACAGAAGGAGTTCCCCGCCATGGCTAGCTTCTACTATCGCGACAGCGGGGAGTTCGTCCTGGAAGGAGACCGCGACAGCGGGTCGTACCCGTGGCTGGAGATTCACAAGAACCGGCTCAGCTTGGGCTGCTTCAACCCGACCGACGTGGAGGAGGCCTGCCGCCAGCACCGCTGGATCATGGAGCGGGCCAGGTACTACCTCGGCCTTAGCGGGCTGGACCTGGAGTGCCTGGACGTGGTGTTCGGCTTCAACCTGGACTTCCGCGGCAATCGTGACGCGATCATCGCCCAGGCGCTGCTGGACGGCTCGCCGCTGTCGGCGCTGACGAGCGAGCCGGGCGTCCGGCCGCTGGAGTGCGAGCCGAGCCTCGTGGTGGCGCTGGACGAGTCGTGCTCCCTACAGGCCCGCGTCTCGGTGGAAACCCGTTCCAGCAGCTATCAGGTCCGCACAGGCCAGTACGAAAACGAGCCCATCACCATCTACCTCACCGTCCGGCGATACCCCGGCAGCCAAGGGACGGTCTGCGCCGAGGACTCGCTTGTGCAGCAGTGCCAAGAGTGCGAGGACCTGGCCCGTCGCGTCGTCATCCCGCAGGTGATTCAGCCGATTGCCGCGGCGATCGCCGCGGCTCGGTGAGCGTTTCTTGCCTCAGCGTCCGTTACCCGGCCGCACTCACTCCGCAGCCGCCCTGCGTTGCGGCCCGCGCCGCGCGCAAAAAAAAACGGCGGGCCTGCCGCGGGGGGGGACGACAGGCACCGCCTCGGCATTCGAACCGGCCGGGGGGGAGCCGGTCCGAAAGGGGGTCAAAGCTAATTACTTCTTTTCAAACTCCGCTGGGGGTCAACTACCAGCCCACCACTTTACAGTATAAGCCCAACGCCATGGAATGCAACCGGGAATATCGGGTGAATACCTTATTTTTCGGCGGCCGGTGTTCCCTCCAGTTTTTCGGATCTGTGCACGTAAGTCCATACTCGGTAGCGGGTTGGGGCGACTGCCCCGGCGGCGTCGCGCGGACCCCGAGCAGGGCCGAATATTTTTTGCATTATTTCCTGGACTCCGCCGCAGGCGCGCGATGTCCGCGCGCCGCGCAGGAAAGCCGCTGAGCGAGTGCATGGCAACCAATGCGTGTTGCTCGTTGCCTTGCGTCACCGCGCCCGTCCCGTGATAATCACCCGGTCGCAGCGCCAGAGAGGCAATGATGGAGCCGCAGCAGAAACCGCCCAATCCGTCGCCCGGCCCGACCGGCCTGGTCCAGTGCCTGATGGTGCTTGCCGTGATAGCGGCCGCCACGGGGCTTGTCGGCGCCGCGGCGGTCTTGATCTCCGCGGCGGGCGCCGGGTCCGTCGGCGCCACGGCGGTGTTCGGGGCGATCGGGTGCTGCGTGGGTGGGCTGGCAGCCGGCGCAGCCATGTGGGCGCTGTCGTGGCTCGTGCAGCATCACTACGAGACGACGCTGCTTCAGCGCCGCATACTGTCGTTGCTGATGGCGACGGAGCTCCCTGTGATCGATCCTTCCAAGCCGCAGCGGCCGCCCGCGCGCCCGCAAGGCGCCGGCGAACCGGCGGCCGGGCTGCTGGCGGCCATCAGTGAACTCAACGCCAACCTCATGCTGACGCCTGATGAGCGCCAAGCCAAGCGCCTGCGGCAGCAGCAGGAGGACGGGCGTCGCCTGGTCGAGCAGGTCGCCGCGGCGATTGACGGCGGCGAGTTCGCCGAAGCGGACCGTTTGCTGCGGCAGTTGACCGATGAGTTCCCGGCCGAGCCGCAGGCGGAGGAGCTTGCCGGCCGCTTGGCGCAAAGGCGGTCGGCCGCCGAGGCGGACGACTTCAGACAGGCGGCTGGCGTCGAAGACCTGATGGCCCTGGCGAAGTTCGATGAGGCGCGCAGGGTCGCGCAGGCCCTGGCGGCCAAGTACCCCGGCTCGGCGGATGCCGCCGCGCTGCTGGCCAGGGTCAGCCGCGAGGGGCAGACGTTTCTCACAGAGCAGTGCCGGCGGCTTTATGCCGACGTGGAGCGCCACGCCGAGCAGCGGCGGTGGCGATCGGCCCTTACCTCAGCCAGGCTGTTGCTGTCGGAGTACGGCGACAGCTCGGAGGCGCAGATCGTGAGCATGCAGTTGGCCACCCTTGAGGAGAACGCGCGGATCGAGGAGGTGCGTGACCTCCGCGACCGCATCCGCGAGTACATAGAGAGGCGGCGGTTCGCCGAGGCCGTCCGGATCGCCGAGTCGCTGGTCGAGCGGTTCCCGGACACGGCGGCCGCCACGGAGCTGACCCGGCAGCTTCCTCGCCTGCGTGAGCTGGCCAGGTGAAGGTGAGAGGTGAGAGGTTAGAGAGCGAACTGCCGATCATGTCGGGGAGGCATGGATGCCCCATAGAGAGGCAAGGAGAGCGAAACGATGAAGGTACTGCTTGTCGGCGGCGGCGGGCGCGAGCACGCCCTGGCGTGGAAGATGTCGCAGTCGAAGCTGTGCGATCGGATGTGGGCCGCACCGGGCAACCCCGGGATCGCCCAGCACGCCGAGTGCGTGGAGATCAAGGCCGAGGACGTCGAAGCGATCGTCAAGTTCGCCGCCGGCAACGCGGTGGACCTGGTTGTGATCGGCCCCGAGGACCCGCTGGCAGCTGGCCTGGGCGACGCCGTCCGCCGAGAGAAGATCCTGTGCTTCGGCCCGACGGCGGCCGGCGCGCGGATCGAGTCGGACAAGGCATACGCCAAGGAGCTCATGCGCAGCGCCTCGGTGCCGACGGCTGAGGCGCGGATATACAAGGAGCTGTCGGCCGCCAAGGCATATGTGCTGTCGCGCGAGAGCGGCGTGGTCGTCAAGGCGGCCGGGCTGGCCAAGGGAAAGGGCGTGTTCGTCTGCCGGGAGCCCTACCAGGCGGTCAAGCCGCTCGAACAGATCATGTCCGAGCGTCTCTTCGGCGACGCCGGCGACACGGTCGTCATCGAGGAGCTGCTCACCGGGCCGGAGGCGACCGTGCTGGCCTTCGTGGACGGCAAGAGCATCTACCCGATGGAGCCGCTCCAGGACCACAAGCCGATCGGCGACGGCGACACCGGCCCCAACACCGGCGGCATGGGCGCCTACAGCCCGGTGCCGATGCTCACCGACGAGCTGCTGGGGCGCATGGAGCGCGAGGTGTTCGTGCCGATCGTGGACGCGATGCGGCGCGACTTCGGGCGATACGAGGGCGTGCTCTACACCGGGCTGATGCTCACCCCCGCCGGGCCGAAGGTGCTCGAGTTCAACTGCCGCTTCGGCGACCCCGAGTGCCAGCCGCTCATGATGCGCATGACCGGCGACCTGCTCGAAGCGATGGTGGCGACGGCCGAGCACAGGCTCGACGAGGTGACTCTCCAGTGGGACCCCCGGCCGGCCGTCTGCGTGGTGATGGCCTCTGGCGGATACCCGGGCAAGTACACCAAGGGCTTCGAGATTACCGGCATCGACGAGGCCGAGAAGCTCGGCGACGTGAAGGTCTTCCAGGCCGGCACGGCCATTGCCGACGGCAGGCTGGTGAATGCAGGCGGGCGGGTGCTGGGCGTGACGGCGCTCGGCCAGACCATCGCCGACGCCCAGAGGCGGGCCTACGAGGCGGTCGGCAAGATCCACTGGCGGGACTGCTACTATCGCAAGGACATCGCCGCCAAGGCGCTCTGAACGCGAAGCGCGAAACGCATAGCGCGGAGCGGGGAGCGTGGAATCACGGACTCCGGCAACGGCGCGGCCTGTGGTCAGGCTCGAATGACATCCGGCCCATAGCCATGGGCCGGCTTTGAGCGGGAGCGCAGCAATCTCCCGCACGAAAAAGTGATTCGGAATCGGCGAGCAGATAGCGCTTGGAAGCGGGCTTGCCGTTTCGCCCCTATGCCTCCAGTCCCAGCGACATCGCAGGCAGGAACTGGATGGCCACCCCCACCTGGTCGTTGTCCGTGAGAGGCTGATGGCGGACGATCCTGGCGCGGCCGGTGAACTCCTCAAGCATGTAGGTGTTCGCCGTGGATCGCGGCACGGAGAAGACCAGGGCCACCTTCTGGTCGAGCCTGGGCACCGACTTGCTGGGCACAGCCACCAGCGCGCCGCCGTCGGAGATGTTTACGGTCTTGCTCTGGGCGAGGAGCTTCTCGTCCTCCCTGCTCAGCGAGACGGGGCAGGCCAGTGCGTGTCGTGTGTGTTTCCGGCGTTCCGACGCGCGGCGGACCATGCGAGGACTCCTCAACGCCCGGGGCCCAGTCAAACGCGTCTAACGGCCTTGGTGCGCGCCCCGGCGCTGCACCTGTATTTTACCACGCCGCCGACAATTGTCAAAACCGGTCTGGCGCCGAGTTGCCAGCCGTGATAGGGGCAGTTGCGGCTCTTGGAGGCGAAGGCGCTCACATCGACCGTCCAGTCGGCCTTCGGGTCGATGACGGTGACGTCGGCCGGTCCGCCGACGGCCAGCCTGCCGAGTGCCTCGCCGCCCCGGCGGATCACCGCCGCCGGGCCGGTCGTCATGCGGGCGATCAGGTCCGGCCAGTCCATCAGGCCGGTTTCCACCATGGCCTTGGCGTAGAGCCCCACCGCGCAGTCCAGCGAGATTATGCCGAAGGGGGCAAGGGCGAACTCCAGCTCCTTTTCCTCGGCGGCGTGGGGGGCGTGATCGGTCGCCAGGCAGCCGATCGTGCCGTCCGCGACGGCCCGGCGCAGGGCCTCCACGTCGTCGGTCGACCGCAGCGGCGGGTTGACCTTGTAGTTGGGGTCGTACGTGACGCAGGCGGCGTCGGTCAGCAGCAGGTGGTGGGGCGTGGCCTCCGCCGTCACCGGCAGGCCATTGGCCTTGGCCTGGCGGATCAGCCCCACGCTGCCGGCGCTGGAGACGTGCATCACGTGGTAGGGCGCGCCGATGTGCTCGACCAGCTCCAGGTCGCGCCGCAGCATGATCTGCTCTCCGCTGGCCGCGATGCCCCCCAGCCCCAGCCTCACCGCCACGGCGCCGGAGTTCATCACGCCGGTCATCAGGTCCGGGTCCTGGCAGTGCTGCATGATCGGCACGCCGAGCATGCCGGCGTATTGAAGGGCGCGCTGCATCATGGAGGTGCTGGCCACCCCGTCGCCGTCGTCGCTGAAGGCCACCGCGCCGGCCTGGAGCATCACGCCCATCTCGGCCAGCTCGCGGCCTTCGCGGCCTTTGGTGATGCAGCCGACCGGCAGCACCCTCGCCAGGGACGCCTCGCGCCCGCGCTGGATGGCCTGCTGAATGGCCGTCTCGTTGTCCTGCGGCGGGTGGGTGTTGGGCATCGCCAGGATCGTCGTGAACCCGCCCGCCACCGCGGCGGCCGCCGCCGTGGCGACGGTCTCCTCCTCCTCGTGGCCGGGCTCGCGGCAGTGGACGTGCAGATCGATCAGCCCCGGGCAGACGAGCTTGCCGCGGGCGTTGATCTTGGCCTTGGCCCCGCTTGGGAGCTTCTTGCCGATACGGGTGATACGTCCCTTGGCGATGGCCACATCGGCCTGCTCGTCCCGCCCCGTTGCCGGGTCGATCACGCGCCCGTTCTGGATCAGGATATCGTGCATAGTGGCTACGATTCTCTGCCCTGGCTGACGAGGTACAAGACGGCCATGCGGATGGCCAGGCCGTTGGTTACCTGCTGGAGGATGCAGGAGTTCGGCCCGTCGGCGACCTCGGATGTCAGCTCGACGCCGCGGTTGATCGGCCCGGGGTGCATGATAAGCACATTAGGCCGGCAGCGGGCCAGCCGCTCGCCGTTCATGCCGTAGAGCCGGCTGTACTCGCGGACGGAGGGGAACAGGTTGGAGCCGATCCGCTCGAACTGGATCCGCAGCATGTTTATCACGTCGGCGTCGGCGAGCACGTCGTCGAGGCTGTGGCTGATTCGGCAGCCCATGGCCGTCACCGCCGACGGCACGAGCGTGGGCGGGCCGACGACGGTGACCTCGGCGCCGAGCTTGCGAAGGCCCAGGATGTTGCTGCGGGCCACCCGCGAGTGCGCGATATCGCCGACGATGGCCACCTTCAGGCCCTCGATGCGCCCAACGCGCTGGCGGATGGTGAATATGTCCAGCAGCGCCTGGGTGGGGTGGGCGTGCTGGCCGTCGCCGCCGTTGACGATGCTGCTGCGCACATGCCGCGCCAGCATGTGAGGCGCGCCGGACTGACCGTGCCGGACCACGAAGATGTCAACGCCCATCGCCTCGATGTTGCGGATGGTGTCCAGCGTAGTCTCCCCCTTGGCCACCGAAGAGCCGGAAGACGTGAACACCACCGTGTCGGCCGACAGCCGGCTGGCCGCCAGCTCGAAGCTCATCCGCGTCCGGGTGGAGCTCTCGAAGAACATCAGCGCCACCACCTTGCCCCGCAGCGCGGGCACCTTCTTGATCGAGCGGGTGGATACCTCCTTGAAGCTCTCGGCCGTGTCCAGGATGTGGACGATTTCCTCGGGGCTCAGCTCGTCCAGGCCGAGCAGGTCCTTGCGGGTCCAGACGAACCCCGCCGCCGGCGCCCGCGCCGGCCGCGACCTACTCGTTCTTGATGACCCACGCGCCTTCTTCGCCATCGTTCTCTTCCAGCCGAAGCTGCACCCTCTGTCCGTGCGGCACCTTGACGCGCGTGCCGACGAAGTCGGCGGAGATCGGCAGCTCCCGCCCGCCTCGATCGATAAGGACGGCCAGCCGAATCACGAGAGGTCGGCCGAAGTCGTGAATCGCATCCAGCGCCGCCCGGACGGACCGGCCGGTCTGGAGCACGTCGTCGACCAGCAGCACCCAGGTGTCGTTGAGATCGAAGTCGATCTCCGTCGCGCGGACCAGCGGCGCGCCGTGCCGCCGCGAGAGGTCGTCGCGGTAGAACGTGATGTCCAGTACGCCCCGGCAGACATCGGAGGGGCCCCGCTTGTCGCCCCGCAGGCGCTCGGCGATCCGCGCGGCAAGCGTTTCGCCACGGGTGCGCATCCCGATGACCGCCAGGCGGCGGTCGGAGGGCAAATCGGCAACGATCGAGGCGTAGAGGCGCTCCAGGGCCCCGGCGACCTGCTTGGCGGTGAGAAGCCTCGTCATAACCCGTGCCTCGCGCGAACCACGCGGGTGCACATCGTACTGTCGCCCGGCGCCGCGGGCAAGGGCAAAGCCCGCGCGCCGCGAAACGGCTGGAGCGTGCGCTAAAAAGCCGAGCCATGGCCATGGCTCGGCTTTGCCATGGCTCGGCTTTGTCCCGCACGTTGAAACCGCCGCGGCGCGGCGGTAGCATTCCGGGGCTGCGTCAGCCCCGGCGGTCCGCGGGGGGCGCGGCGCGAACGACAACCCTCAACGTGAAGGATCGCTCTTACATGTACGCCAAGGGCTCGAAGAACGGGACCGTGCGGTTTTCGCTCAAGCCGCCCGGCGGGGCGAAGAGGGTCATGCTGGCCGGCAGCTTCAACGGATGGAAGCCCGCGCCGATGCGGAAGCAGAAAGGGGGCGCCTTCGCACTCACCGTGCCCCTTGCGTCGGGCAGCCACGAGTACAAGTTCATCGTGGACGGCGAGTGGGTCGTGGACAGCGAGAACCCCACCTGGGCGATGAACCCCTACGGCACGTTCAACTCCGTCGCCCAGGTGGAGCGGTAGGCGGTTATTTCGGATTCCGGAATGCAGCCCGCGCTTCGCCCTTCGGCCTTCACAGGACAGGGCATGGTATCTGTGTCCCCGATGAAGTAGGATACCTTCATGTCGAAGACTGCCAGCGGGGTACAATCGCATCTGTTCTCCGGACCCCAGCCGCGACAGCACGATCCTGCGCGTGGTGACTCATTCACTCGACGTCAGGTGTCCATTCACTTTGACCGTGCGGAGGCGCTGTATGCGAATTGGCCCAGTCCGACCTGCATCATTTCGGATGGACCTTACGGCGTAAACGGTTTCCCGGGCGACAACCCTACTGCCGAATCTCTCGCAGAATGGTATGAACCGCACATCAAGGCTTGGAGCGAGCACTCGACACCGGAGACGACTCTTTGGTTCTGGGGCACCGAAGTCGGCTGGGCCACGGTCCATGCGGTGCTGGCGGCGCACGGCTGGGAGTACCGGTGCTGCAACATCTGGGACAAGGGACTTGGGCACGTTGCAGGCAACGCCAACACACAGACTCTGCGGAAGTTTCCCATCGTGACTGAGGTGTGTGTGCACTACATCAAGCCCGCAATCTTTCAGGTGGGCGATCGGAAGCTGACCATGCAGGCCTGGCTCCGCCACGAGTGGAAGCGCACGGGGCTGCCCTTCCGCCTGGCCAACGACGCGTGCGGAGTGCTAAACGCGGCGACGCGGAAGTACCTCACCGCCGATCATTTCTGGTATTATCCGCCCGTGGAAGCCTTCGTGAAGCTATCGCAGTACGCGAACGAACATGGGGACCCGGGGGGGCGCCCGTATTTCAGCATTGACGGAAGAACCCCCATTCCCGGTGAACAATGGGCGAGGCTGCGGGCCAAGTTCACCTGCGACGTGGGAGTAACGAATGTGTGGCGGGAACCGCAGGTCAGTGGGGCAGAACGGATTCAGGGAACGCGAAAGGGAATGCAGTACAAGTTCAGCAGCCTTCACGGGAGTCAGAAGCCGCTGAAGTTCATCGAGTTGATGATCCGCGCCTCGACGGAACCGGGCGACGTGGTGTGGGAGCCCTTTGGCGGGTTGTGCCCAGGCGCCATAGTCTGCTACCATCTTCGGCGCAGGTATTACGGGGCTGAAGTCATTCCTGAGTTCTACGCCGCAGCCGTGGAAAGGTTGGCCGGGACATGAAGCAGAAGGGTGGACCCGCCCGGAAATTGCCCTCGGAAGACGATGAGCACTATCGGCTGTACAAGCTCGTGCGCGAGGCCGTCTCGTCCTTGCCGATCTACTTCCGCACGGAGACTCATATCTCCGGCATCATGGCTACCGATCTGCACACGCTCAACACGGTTCTTGGCGCGACCATCGAAGAGCAGGTTGTTCGCACGTTGAACCTCATGCGAAGCACCTGGGATCCGGACGAGCAATACGCCTTGTACAGCTTCGTGAGGCAGGCGCAGACATTCCCCGATGTTCTGCTCCGCAGGACGGCAGGCGATGAAATCCTTTTGGGAATCGAGTTGAAGGGTTGGTACTTGCTCGCGAAAGAGGCCGAGCCCAGCTTGAGGTTTCAAGTGACCGTCGGGGCATGTGCCCAACGAGACTTGATCGTTGTGGTGCCCTGGGTCTTGGGGAACGTCATCAGTGGATCACCGGTTCTCTTTGAACCATTCATTGAGTCAGCCAAGTACGCGGCCGATTACCGCAACCACCACTGGGAACACATCCGCCGGACCGATCAGGACGCTAGCATCGATATTCCCAAAGGAGTCCGCCCCTATCCATCCAAAGCTGATCAGATTCTCGACAGGGCGCATTCGGATGCTGGCGGCAACTTCGGCCGGCTGGCGCGCACGGGAATGATGGATTCCTACATGCAGAAACTCAACGATTTGCCGCTATGCGGCATTAAGTCCATCTATTGGCGGCAGTTCCTGAAGGCATTCCAGGAAAGCACGACAGACGCCGAAGCCCGTCGGGCCATCGAACGCCTGAGGCAGCGCGTGCAGCAGACGACGGACATCCCTTCTCCCAAGGCGCAATCGGCGCTTACGATCATTGCGGAACTCGAACGCTTGCTTGACATGCCCGGGTGATGGCGAAGCCCGCATGACAACGTGCTTGGCCTCAACCCCAGAAACTATGTCCTCAACCGCTCGACGCGATACATGGCCGGCCAGAGCCCGGTGATCCTCTCGCGGGGGTGGGTTTCCGCGGGGTATTCGCTGTTCAGCGGCTGGAGGCGGATCGTGTTCTTCTCGTCCTGGTAGAACCGCTTGAATGTGGTCGCGGCGTCGGCCTCGAACCTGACGAAGCAGTCGTCGCCGGCGCGGGCGGGGGTGTTCGGCGAGAAGACGACGATGTCGCCCTCATGGTAGTCCGGCTCCATGGAGTCGCCGACGACTCGCGCGGCGAAGGCCTGCGCGTCGTGCATGTCCGGGCAGCGGACGTATTCCTGCGCGACGCTGGGAGGGTAATCCAGGTCGGTGAAGTGGCGGGGGTAGCCGGCGGGCACCTTGTTGATGATCGGCACAGCCGGCCCGGCAGCCAGGTTCTTGATGTTCGTCAGGCGGTTGACGCGCTTGTTCAGGGCGTCCAGGTCCACGCTGCCGGAGGCCTTCCGGGGTCCGTGGGTCAGCAGCCCCTTGAGCACGCCGCGAAGCTTCTGCACCTCGGCCTCCAGCAGGTCGCGCTCGTGCTGCACGTCCAGCGGCGTCCTGGCCAGATGGGCGATCCGCTTGAGCTCGCCGGTCTTGAAGCCGAGCGTGCGTTCCAGCCCCCGCAGGATGCCGTCAGTGGGGGGGTTCTTCGCTTTGCCCGTCTCGATGTTCGACAGATACGGCTTGGAGATCCCGACCTGCGAGGCGACCCGGTCCTGCGTCATGTCGAGCTCCTCGCGGCGGTGTCGTAGCAGTTCCCCTAAGCTCATGGCTTTCTCCCAAGTTCTGTTGCCCGGGCGCCGTGCGCTACCTCACACACGGGCCCATGCTGTCGGATTGTCCCGATTCGCCGGTAAAAATAAAGAAAATTCCGTCAAAATCTATTTGACTTGGTTCGTTTAGTAACTATTATAGCCATCGGCAATATTGGTTTAAGACTGAAGGACAATCGGGTACTTGGGGCGGCCCGGCGGGGGCGCAACTCATCGCTCGGCCAGGAAAGTGAAGCGGATGCGATACAGCCTGCGGCCGTTGCGCCTGCTGGGCGGATACAGCCGCCTGAGGGCGGCCCGCAGGGCCGGCAGGCTCGGGAAGCCGTCGGCTGAGGCGTCGGCCGCCGTCAGCCGGCGCGGGTCCACCGGCTGCACCTCGTCGATACGGACGGCGCCCAGCCCGGGGATGCGGTGAATGCTGTGGGGGCGAACGCGGGGACGCAGCCAGAAACGCAACGTGGTCGTCTTGGCCCCGGAGCGGACAGCGGCGAAGAACTCTTTCTTCATAAGGAGCATGACACCATTGGCAGGTAAACCGACCTGGACGATCCTCGTCAATGCCGAAATCCGCCGGACCGTGGCAGCCGGCACCGACGCCGCCCGGGTGGCCGCCATGTTCGGCCTGCACGACGGGCGGCGGCACGTCCTCTATGACGACTTCGAGCTGAAGATCAGCCCCGGCGAGATCGTCGCGGTGCTGGGCCCCTCCGGGGCGGGAAAGAGCGTGCTGCTTGGCGAGGCGCTGCGCCAGGTTCGCGGGGCCGAGCGCCTGCAGGTGCGGCGCCTGGCGTCAAGCCGCCGGCCGCCCGTCACACTGCTGAAGCGAGGCACCCTGGCAGAGCGCCTGGAGATACTCTCGCGGTGCGGGCTGGCGGAGGCGGCCGCCATGATCACCCCCGCCATGTACCTTTCGGGCGGGCAGCAGTACCGCTTGGCGCTGGCCGAGGCCCTGCTGAATGCGCGAAGCCGCCGCAGGCCTGCGCTGGTCATTGCCGACGAGTTCGCCGCCACGCTGGATGCGATCACAGCCGGCAACCTCTGTCGCAATGTCCGCAAGCTCATCAGCGGCTCGAGCGTGGCGCTGCTGGTGGCGACGCCGGGGGCCGAGCTGGTCGATGCGCTCCGGCCCGACCGGCTGATCGTCAAGCCGCTGACCGGCCCGCCGATCTGCTCGTCCGCCTCGCGCCGGCGGCGCGCGGGCCGCGGCGCGGCGGACCCGCGGTGCTGGCCCATCGAGCCCGGCACCGTTCGTGATTACGACGCGCTGTCGGAGTTCCACTACCTCGCCGGCAGGCCCGCGGCCCACAAGCGGGTGCTGGTGATCCGCACGCCGCCGCCGGCGATGAGCCTGGGGGGCCCGCCCGTGGCGGCCGTCCTGGTGGTCTCGCCGCCATTGCAGAACGTTCGCGGGCGCAACCTCGCCACCGGCGGGCGGTACGGCGGCCCGGACAGGCAGGCGGCGACGGCGCTGCTGAATGCCGAGGTCGAGTGGATATCGCGCGTTGTCGTTCATCCGGTCTATCGCAGCTCCGGGCTGGCGGTGCGGCTGGTCTGCCGTGCGCTCGCGACGGCCGAGACGCCGCTCGTCGAGTCGCTCGCGGCCATGGGCGCCGTCAACCCGTTCTTCGAGCGGGCGGGCATGCGGGCGTATCACCTCGGCCCGGACGTGCACTCGGCGCGGCTGCTGAGCGCGGCCGAGGCGGTCGGCCTGAAGTCCGAGCAGGTGGCGGCGGTCGAGCCGGTGCGGCGGTTCCTTTCTCGGGGCCGGCGGGCGGCTGCGCGCTTTCTGCGGCGCGAGATCGACCTGTGTATCTGGCGGACATTGCCGGCCAAGCGGCTGGCCCGGACACCCGACCCGCTGGCTGAGGTGTGCCGACGCACGGCGCGCCGGTACGTGTACTATCTGGCACATGCAAGCAGGGGAACCAACCATGAGCAAGAAGGGGCACAAGGGGATCAAGACAAGGATCATTGGACGCACGGACCTGGTCTTTCGCCGAGACCGGTGCAGCGTGATGCCCGGGCGCGCAAGGCGGGCGATAGCCGGGCGAATCGCCGCAGGCGGGCCCTATCCGGCCGTTATCGTC
>Ga0307378_10008796_pt1 | contig 13351 bp, 10 predicted proteins | sample UN1MG_FD_202238 | JGI IMG/M metagenome (GOLD analysis project Ga0307378, IMG submission 202238) | Soil microbial communities from Risofladan, Vaasa, Finland - UN-1 | ecosystem: Environmental > Terrestrial > Soil > Coastal area > Acid sulfate soil | place: Finland: Risofladan, Vaasa | collected... | reverse complement strand
TCGATGATGGCAAAGCCACTCTGCTGACGGCGGTAACTGATGATTTGATAAAGAAGGGCTTAAAAGCGGGCGATATAATCAAACAAATCGCCCCTGTAATTGGCGGCGGCGGTGGTGGAAGACCGCATATGGCGCAGGCCGGTGGAAAGAATCCCGAAAAAATCGACGATGCCCTCGCCAAAGCCTTTGAATTGATAAAGGAAAACCTGGTTAACATTTAATAAATTGTCCGAACTTAAAAAAATCAGGCAAATACACAATGATTAGCTTTCACTGTAAAAAATGTGGTAAAAAAATCAAAGTCTCCGAAGAACAAGTGGGCAAAAAGGGTAGATGCCCAAAATGCAGGACCATAGTTGTTGTTCCAAAGCCAAAAGATGTAGCACCGGCGATAAGCCAGAGTGATTTGGGCTCACAAAAACACCCCGAGACACACCCACCTGTCGCTGATACTACACAAAAGCAAGAACCTGAAAGTTCCCAGACAAGCTGGGACGATGCTTTTGCAAAAACCATTGAAGAGGCACAGGACCATGACGATAGAATACAGGAACAACAAGAAAAGGAGCAGGAAAAAACCGAACGTACCGGCCATCGCAAACTGCCCTGGTTCATTGACTTCTTTTTGTATCCTACAAGCTTACCCGGCCTGATAAACATGGGAATTTTCTCTCTGCTTCCTGTTTTGCTGATTGTGCGAAGGCTCTACCCCGTCCCGTTTATTTGGAGCTTCCTGACGCTTATTATTACTGTCTATATGTATTATTATTTTGTTGAGTGCATCTATGACAGCGCTGCCGGTGGCACAAGGTCGCCGCGCACCATTCCTAAAGTCTTTGAGATTAGTGATGTATTTTTACGACTGCTCAGTGCAGCCGGGTGTTTTTTCGTAGTCTTTGGGCCTGTTCTCCTCTATTTCGGCTTTACAAAAAGAATAGATGTCTTCTTTTGGCTCTTGATTATTTATGCGGTTTTCTTTTTCCCGATGGCTTTACTTGCGGCCGTTACGTTTGATTTTACTCGCGGCTTCAGCCCTCTTTTATGGTTTATGTCAATATTCAAAACGTTTTTACAATATATAGGACTTGTTTTAATCGTCTGCGCGATTGTCGGACTGGTTGTATGGCTCGCTTTGGTTTTCCACGATTCCCGAATTTTAGCTTTTATTGTCAGCGTCCTTTACATTTATCTGACTATGCTGGTGGCACATCTGTTCGGAAGGTTCTACTGGAGGTATAAAGAAAAACTTAACTGGGAAGTCTAAAGTTCGTTTCTGCCGGGTGGCCCGGCGGAAAGGCTTGGAATAAAAATAATGGAGAGGCAGCATACTTCGTGATTAAGTTTCGCTGTAAAAATTGCGGGAAAAAAATCAACGCCCCTGAAAAATACGTGGGCAAAAAAGGCAAATGCCCAAAATGCAAAACTGTACTTGTCGTACCTGAACTGGATAACCAAATCCCGGACGAGAGTAAAAGTGGCTCAAAGACTCTCACTTTAATCCCGCCAATTTTGGATGTCCCAACAACGCAGGAAACTCAAAAACCATCAATCGAATGGGACGAGACCTTTGAAAAAACTGTTGAAGAGGCAGAGGACTTCAAGGATGAATTAGAAGAAAACCACACCGAATCTCCCGGCAAGCGCAAATTGCCATGGCCTCTCGATATATTTCTATATCCGATTAGTACTCCCGGCCTGACAATTCTCGCAATTATTATAGGAATACCGCTCGTATTTCGTATTGTGGTGAAGTTACTAAGCATATTACTCCTTCGATTCCCGCCTTTGCTCGTATTTCTGGCGCTGTTCGCACCTATAGCTTTCATCGTAAGAATTGTCATGGGCTTATATCTGTACTGGTATTTTTGTGAATGTATCCGTGATAGTGCTGCCGGAGGCTTGAGAGCGCCGGAAACTATGGGCGGTGCCCCGGGACTCGGAGATATGTTTTGGCAAATGATTAGAGTTGCAGGTTGTTTCGCCTTCTTCTTTGCGCCGATATTTATTTATTTTATAAACACCAGAGAAACTGACATAATTCTCTGGTCCCTCCTGACTTATGGTGTTTTCTTTTTTCCAATGGGCTTGCTGGCAGTTATTATGTTCGATTCCTTTGCCGGCCTTAATCCTTTCCTGCTCATCGCCTCTATCTTCAGTACGTTTTTTCAATACTGTGGCCTGATTATTCTCTTTGGGCTTCTCAGCTTTTTGTTTATAAAAACAGCCTCAATCTTGCCGCAGACTCAGATTTTGGGCTTCATCTTGGGTGTATTTGTCATTTATCTGCTGATTGTTGCCGCACACCTGCTCGGCAGGTTCTACTTTCGATATCAGCAAAAGCTCTACTGGGAAGTGTAACTGTTGGGTACTTTTAATCCCGCTGGCGGATTTTTATACTTCTGGCATGAGCATCAAGGCCTTCTACTTCAGCTAAACGGATAATATCCTCAGCGCTTTCGGCTAACATCTTTTTATCATACGCGATAATACTCGTTGATTTGATAAAATCATTACTGCTCAAAGCGCTGAAGAATCTCGCAGTCGTTCCCGTTGGCAGCGTATGGCTTGACCCTGCCCAGTAATCCCCGACCGCAACCGGCGAATAGTCGCCTATGAAAATCGCCCCTGCATTATAAATCTTCTCTGCGATTTCCCTGCTCTTATCACCGCACTGAATCTCTAAATGCTCAGACGCAAAATCGTTTGCTTTTTCAACAACATCATCCATATTTATAAACACCGCTACTTTGCTGTATTCCTTCAGGCATTCTATTGTTTCTTTTGCTCGGTCTAATTGTTTAACTTGTTTCTTGAGTTCATCTAAAACTTTTTTGGCCAATTCCTGTGAATCTGTAAATACGACAGCGCTTCCCGGTGCATGCTCTGCCTGGCTTAGCATATCCGCCGCCACCCACGCTGGATTGGCCTTGTCATTTGCAATTATCAACACTTCACTTGGCCCGGCTATCGAATCGATATCAACCCCGCCAAAGACAAGCTGCTTGGCAGTTTGCACCCACTTATTGCCCGGGCCTACAATTTTATCAACCTTAGGAATAGTTCCTTTTTCACAAGCCAGGGCTGCCACAGCTTGTGCGCCGCCTATACGGTAAACTTCATCAATTCCTAATTCGCAACAGACGGCTAAGGTCACCGGATGAATACTTCCCTTGTATCTCGGCGGTGAAACTACAACAATTGTATCGACTCTTGCTACCTGAGCGGGCACCGCCGTCATTATTACCGTAGATGGCAAGGGGGCTGATGCGCCCGGCACGCAAATACCCACTCGTTTTATTGGCGTATATTTTATCCCCGGATGTTTGAAGTTGCCGATGAATATTTCTGTCTGATATCTTTTAACATTTTCAATCGCCCGGCGAACCGATTTCAAAAGGACTTTATCGATTTCACTGTGAGCTTTTTTCAAGTCTTCCTTGGAAACCTTGAATTGCTCGGGTTTTAATTCAACTCCGTCATATTTTTTCGTAAATTCCGCGACCGCTTTATCTGGGTTCTCGTCAACTTCACGAACAATTTCGAGTACTTTCTGGCGGTTAACCTCACTCTCCTTATCAAAACCACCAAATCTGGCTTCCCGAAGTAGTTTCCTATGGAGTCCTTTAATTTGTTCACTGAAGTCAGGTTGTGATGATGATATTAGAATTTGGTCGAGTTCTATATTCATTTTATTGTCTATCATCAGTTTCCAAAATTGCCGTGGGTATAAACACTAATAGCCCGCTGTAACAGCAGGTAATATTCACCTTTATATCTGGTAACAATTCCCGCTGTTTTAAATCTCACAGCCTCCAATTCACTCATTTGCTGTTGTTGGGCATGTTCTAAAGCAATGCACGGCAGTAGCCGAAATGAGATTCGCCGCGCATTTCTTCCGAGTGCATCGAGCACTAATTTCGAATTTATCTTTTCTCCTTCAATAAAGCCGATTCTGTCCGCTAACATGCTGTCCGACTCCAACACCAGCCCTTTTTCCAGTTCTTCTGTACGGATAATCCTCCTGCCCCCCAGTTTTTTTAGCACCTCATCAGGCATCCTTATAACATCATTAGGCTCATTAAGGCTTTGTGGTGCCGGCTGTTCTGGTTGTTGTATTTCCTGAGATTCGACTTTGCTCAACGGTAAAAAATAAGTGGGAAATATAAAATTTTTATCTTCGTATTTTGTTACTTTACCCCACAGCCGATAGTTCCCGGAACTGCGTTTTTTCACATCATATGTCATCTTTTCCAGCCCCGAAGATGGCAAAAGTTCGATAGCCGAACCTGTCTTCACAAAGAACCTGCCATCGTTTACGTCCGTACCCAATTCAAAAAGCCATCTGTCGTTGCTGTCCTGTGTAAGCAATTTGCCGTCAACTCCGGCTAATAAAAAACCGTCGCGCAAAGCTCCTTCACGAACTTTACTTGCACCAAATCCCGGCTCCATAGAAATTACGCTTATCAGGAATAAAACCATCACTACTACCAAATATTTGCTCATAATCTAATCAACACCTCGTAATCAATTCCCTGATTTGCTCCGGTTCATCTACCTGGCTGATAAAACTGCTGCTGCCGGCGTCATCTGTTACAATTAAATCAATCAACACCTTCCAGAACCGTCCTAAAAGTATAATCGGTTTATCGCCTTCGAGAAAGCCTTTGTTTTTTAATTCCCAAACTTTTGCCAGTTCCAGCAGTGTCCCCGTCCCGCCGGGAAGTACTATATACGCCCTGCCCAGTTTTATCAACGTATCAAGCCGCTCGTCCAGCGAGCCGGTAATGATTTCACGGCTGACATATTCATTGGCCCTGCCCTTAAAAGCCGAACAGGTAACCCCGATAGTTTCACCGCCGCCTTCGGCTGCTCCTTTAGCCGCCGCTGCCATTGTCCCGCCGTATCCGCCGTTAGCGATGACAAAACCGGCTTCGGCCAGCAGTTTACCCGCCCTGTAAGCCATCTCATAAGCTAAATCACCGGCATTTGCCCTGCTCGTACCGAAAATCGTTATTACCTTCTCACTCATTCGTTTTTTTACTTGTATAATTCAGAAGACCCGCTGAAAGCAAAATCTCTCTGTCTCTCTTGGTCAAAATCAATTTACCGAAAAATTCAAACGAGCCGCTCTTATCCAGAATCTTAACTTCCTCACCGCCTTTTATCGCTTCGAGTAGATTATCAATTTGCAGCTGGTCGTCCGGTTTGATTTTGTCGTAATCACTCGGCTGGGCAAATTCTATCGGTACTATGCAGAAGTTAATCAAATTCGCCTTGTGAATTCGCTCGATACTTTTGGCAATCACCGCTCGAACGCCTAAATACATCGGACAAAGAGCAGCATGCTCTCTTGACGAACCCTGCCCATAGCTTTCACCTGCAACTATTACACCGCCGATACCTTTTTGTTTCAATTCAAGGCACCGCTGGGCAAATGTCGGTTTGCCTTCTTCATTAAAACAATTAAAAACTACCTTTGCATATTCTGGCACATTCGAACGTAGCTTCAGAAATACTCCAGCTGGCATTATATGGTCTGTCGTTATCTTATCGCCGCATTTAATCAAAACCTGTCCTTCCAGTTTCTCTCCCAATGCCGGCGGCGTTTCCGGAACGACAATTGTAGGCCCGCGCAAAACCTCTGCTTTCCCCGCCTCTTCTTCGCCAAGGGCTTTCTCTATCATACTGTCGTCTATATTAAATTTGTCGGGCGGCTCTATACTTGGATATTCAATCCCAAGCAGTTTCGGCAAATCTCGCGGGTCGGTAATCAGGCCGGTCAGGGCCGAAGCAACCGCCGTCTCGGGACTGACCAGATACACCTGGTCCCCTTTTGTGCCGCTTCGCCCGGAAAAATTACGATTGAACGTCCGAAGACTGACAACACCGTCACCAGGAGAAAAACCCTGACCGATACAAGGGCCGCATCCTGATTCCAGAATCCTCGCACCGGCCGAAATCATATCACCCAAAGTGCCGTTTCCAGCTAACATATTTAATACTTCTCTGCTGCCCGGCGCCACCGCAAATTCGACCATCTTATTTATCCGCCGTCCTTTTAATACCTTCGCAACCATCATCAAATCTGCAAAACTGGAGTTCGTGCAACTGCCTATCACAACCTGACCGGCTTTAGTCCCTGCAATTTCAGCCACACTTTTGACATTGTCCGGTGAAGACGGACAGGCTGCCATTGGCTCAAGTTCCGAAAGGTTTATTTCAAGGATACGGTCATATTCGGCATCAACATCGGCCGATAATGGCTGATAGTCTTTCTCTCGTTTCTGAGCGGCAAGAAATTGTCTCGTCTGCTCATCACTGGCAAAGATACTTGTCGTCACCCCTAATTCGGCTCCCATATTCGTTATTGTCGCCCGCTGAGGCACCGATAACCTCGAAGCTCCTTCCCCGAAATATTCGACTACCCAGCCGACATTACCTTTTGTTGTAAGAATACTTAGCAGCTTAAGAATAACATCCTTGGAGGCTACCCATTCGACTAATTCTCCGGCAAGCTTAACGCCCAGTACTTTCGGACATCTCAGGTAGAAAGCCCCGCCCGCCATAGCAACAGCAACATCCAGCCCACCCGCACCGATAGCCAGCATACCAAGCCCTCCGCCGGTCGGAGTATGGGAATCGCTGCCAAGAAGAGTCATTCCGGGTTTGCCGAAACGCTCAAGATGGACCTGATGGCAAATACCGTTGCCGGCCCGAGAGTGTTCGACACCCGTTTTGGCCGATACTGTCTGAAGGTACAAATGGTCGTTATGGTTCTCAGGACCGAACTGGCTCATATTATGGTCGATGTAACTCACAGAAAGGTTTGTCTTAACCCTCTTTACTTCCATCGATTCAAACAGCAAAAACGCCGTCGTTCCTGTGGCGTCCTGAGTAAGAGTCTGGTCGATGCGGATGCCAATCTGCTCACCGGCAGAGATTTTGCCTTCGACAAGGTGACTGGCCAGTATCTTATAAATAAGTGTTTGTCCCAATTTTGCCCTGCCTTAGTCAAATTCACACAAATCAACAACATAAATCCCGGTTAAAAACAAATCCTCAGAGCCGGTATCCCAAACCGCCGCCTAAACCGGTACTTTCAATTTTCTTTTGAATTATCAATTATCTGAAGTCAATAATCAATAAAAAAGCGGCCTTGCGCTAAATCGCACAAGGCCGCTGAAAAATAACTCAGCAAAAAGCATTCTTCTTCGTCTTTGGTCTCCGTTTACAATACAGATTCCTTTTCATCCGGCCGTAGAATCTAATGCTACTATTATATGTTCTTAGTGTCCTCGTCTACCAAAACCGAATCCTTTTCATGCCAGGGAATAAATCTTGTGTCCGCGTTGATGATACCGGCAGCACCCGGAAATAGTTCACCAACCTGTTTTTGCGCTTGGGTAGGTTCTACACGACCCCAGGGTTTCCAGATATTATCGTTGTCGACTCCGACATTTGCATAATGCTCGAAATCCACGTGCATATCGGCAAAAAGGACGTTCTGTCCTTCACGCTGGTGTGGAAAAGCATTCCCCGTTTTATCATCGTCAACATAATGTGCCGGCTCGCCAGTTTGTGTGTCGGCAACAACCCAGTGTGGCGGGTCCTCACCAGTCTTGACACCATCGACATAGTTCGTAGCATTCTTATCAAAGTAAGGGCTTCTGTCCGCACAAACGGCGTTTCCAGGCCTGCTGACCGCTGTAACAGGACGGCTTATCATTGTAGTGGGCCTGATTGGGTCAGTAAACTCATAAGGCAAATTATAGCTGTAGCTGCAATATTCGGCTGGGTAGGAAGACGAAGCTGCAATCTTATAGCTGCCAAAATCCCAAACTTCCGTAGGCTCTAAAAGAGGGTCGTAGGCCTCAGCGGAAACTTTAAAAATCTTGGAACCTATATCCCCCTTGCAGTTAAACTGTTTCGGCTGAACATCGGCAAATCTCACCAGCAGATAAAGGCTGGATGATACGGTTGCCCCGCCTCGCCCAAATGCAACGGCTTTATCCGGGTCTTCGAAGTCATTTATTTTACCATTCCTGGTCCAAACTTCATTTCTACGCCCTGCAATTGGGTACGACTCATCGTTATCGTTGGCATAAATCAGCATTGCCTTGCCGATACCCGCAAGGTTCGTACCACAAACCATTCGATAGGCTATCTGCCTTACCCGAGCAAGGGCAGGCATCAATATGCCCATCAAAAGCGCTATGATCGCTATTACGACCAATAGCTCAACTAATGTAAAGCCTTTCCTTTTCATAATTTTTCTCCTTAAATTTTTTGAGATTCGCAAGCCAGATTGCTCTTAAGCTCACTTTAGTTATGTTTTAACGGATAAATACGAAAAACACCTCTTTTAAGCGAATCTCTTTGACCTGTATTCTTTTGCCTGAGAGCAACTGGGTTAATTTCTATAATCTTTTGCAATTTTGCGTTCAAAAACCGGTGAATACTCAATGTTAAAAACCGTCTAAAAAATGCCATCTTTTCTGGTAGGTAGGTTTAAGGTATGATAAAACGACTGAAAGTATGATAATGGCAATTCAAATTATAATAAAAGGTTTCTAAACCTATCTACCACAATTCCGATAATAACACAAAAATGCTTTTGTGTCAAATAAATTTCGTCAAATTTATCTGATTTTCTTGAATTTTTTTATAGCCCTTGAAAATTTGCAAAATTTGCTTAATATCTTCTGTTTTATCCCGTTGCAATTGGAAATTCGCAGATTATGATTGATAATGCCGTTAAAAAAGTCGAAAAACTGTTAAAAAAGCACAATCAGAGCCATCTTTTGGCCTTTTGGAAGCAGCTAAACACAGACCAAAAAAACAGCCTATTGGCACAAATTCACGCCTTAGATTTCTCAAAAATTGATGATTGGGTCGCCGATTTCGTCAAAAATCCCGATTCTACTGTAATAAAAGGCGATTTCTCCCCCGCCCCGTACTACCATTGCGACCCAATTGACTCAGCCAACCAGCAAAAATACGCCAAAGCAGGCGATTTAGGAAAAGAACTGATATCAGCCGGAAAAGTCGCTGCCTTCGTCGTCGCTGGAGGCCAGGGCACCAGGCTCGGTTTTGACGGGCCAAAGGGCAATTTCCCCATTAGCCCTGTTAAAAACAAAACTCTCTTTCATATTTTTGCCGAATCTATCGCAGCGGCCTCGCAAAAATACAATACAACCTGCCCATGGTATATTATGACAAGCTCTTTGAACCACGCCGAGACCAAAGAGATTTTCCGCTCGAACGATTATTACGGCCTGGAAGAAAAAAATGTTTTTATATTTCAGCAGGGCACATTGCCTAATTTCACTTTTTACGGCAAAATACTTCTCGCCGAAAAAGATACAATTGCATGCTCACCCGATGGTCACGGCGGAAGCCTCAATGCCCTCTACAAAAGCGGCGCTGTCGAAGATATGAAAAAACGCGGAATAGAGTTTATCAGCTATTTCCAGGTGGATAACCCTCTCATAAATATTTTTGACCCCCTTTTTATAGGCCTCCACGCCATCGATGAAGCTCAAATGTCATCAAAGGCGCTGGTCAAAACCGGCCCAAAGGAAAAGGTCGGAAATTTCTGTCTGCTCGATGGTAAGATAACTGTTATCGAATACAGCGACCTGCCCGATGAATTGGCCGAAAAACAAAATCCCGACGGCTCATTGTTATTCAATCTCGGCAGTATTGCTATCCACATTATAAATCGCTCCTTCGTTGAAAAAATTAACGACAAAGGTTTCTCTCTGCCCCTCCACAGGGCAGTAAAAAAAATCCAGCAAATCGACCGGCAGGGAAAAACCATCGAGCAGGACGGAGTAAAGTTGGAAAGCTTTGTTTTTGACGCCCTGCCGTTGGCTGCTAAATCAATAATTTTACAAACACGGCGATGTGAAGAATTTGCGCCGGTAAAAAATGCCGCCGGCACCGACAGCATCGAAACAGCAAAAGAGATGATGGTTGCCCGCTCCGCTGGTTGGCTCGAATCAGCCGGTATAACTGTACCAAAAAAAGATGATGGCTCAATCGATTGTCTAATCGAAATTGCACCGGCTTTCGCTTTGGAAAAACAAGACCTCGAAGAAAAAATCAGCCGGATACCCAAAATCAAACCCGGCGACAAACTATACCTCGATTAGAATCATATTCCAGCAAGAGATGATTTTTTTATGATGAATAGACGCCAATTTATTAAAGTTGCCGGCTTGGCTACTGCTGCCTTGGCCGTTCCCGGATGCAGTACCGATACAAACTTTTTTTCACACAGACCATCCACGACCAAACCGAATATTTTACTCATCATGGCCGACGATATGGGCTTCTCCGATATCGGCTGCTACGGTGGCGAAATTAACACCCCCAATCTCGACAAACTTGCCGCCGGCGGTATCCGCTTCACGCAGTTTTATAACGCTGCAAGATGTTGTCCGACACGGGCCTCGCTTTTGACCGGCCTCTATCCTCATCAGGCAGGAATGGGAGGGATGGTAAATAACGGAGCCGATATAAGCCCCCCCGGCCCGTATCAGGGTTACCTTAATGATAAATGCCTCACTATCGCCGAAGTCCTCAAAAACGCTGGATACCAGACTTTTATGTCCGGCAAGTGGCACGTTGGTGAAAGCAGGCCTCACTGGCCCACAGACAGAGGTTTTGATAAATATTTTGGCTTGATTAGTGGAGCTGCAAATTATTTTGACATCACAAAACCAGGCTCAAAAAATAGAATCCGGCAGATGGCAATCGATGACAAGCCCTATATGCCCCCGAAAGATAATTTCTATATGACCGATGCCATTACCGAAAACGCCCTCAAACATCTCGATTCTTCTTACCAAAAAGAAAAACCCTTTTTCCTGTACGTCGCTTATACCGCTCCGCATTGGCCCCTGCATGCCCTGCCGGAAGATATCGCCAAATATAAAGGCACGTATCTTGAAGGCTGGGATAAACTCAGAAAAAAAAGATACGAGCGGCAACTCAAAATGGGCATCATCGACAAAAAATGGCCGCTCACGCCGCGCGACCAAAACGCCTTTGCATGGGAAAAAGTGGAAAACAAGGAAGAAATGGATTTGAAAATGGCTGTATATGCTGCTCAAATCGACCGGATGGATCAGGGAGTCGGCAAAATACTCAATAAAATAAAAGCACTCGGTCAACAGCAACATACTCTCGTCCTCTTCCTTTCAGACAATGGCGGCTGCCACGAAGGAGGACCCTGGGGTTTTGATTGGAGAAAAAATGGCCTCCCGCCAGGCGGAGCCGATTCATATATGAGCTATGGTCTTTCCTGGGCGAATCTCAGCAACACCCCATTCAGACGTTATAAACACTGGGTACATGAAGGCGGTATCGCTGCGCCTTTGATTGCTTACTGGCCGGCGGTAATAAAAAACAAAAATTCAATAACCCATCAAACCGGCCACATCATCGACATCATGGCAACCTGTGTCGATATTACCCAAACAAAATACCCCGAAAATTATAATGGTCGCCGGATTACTCCGCTGGAAGGAAAAAGTTTGTTGCCAATATTCAGGGGGGAAAAACGCAGGGGACATAACACACTTTACTGGGAACATATGGGCAATAGGGCCATTCGCTCGGGAAAATGGAAACTCGTCTCCGTCAGGGAAGGAAAATGGGAATTGTATGACATAGAAGCCGACCGCACCGAACTGAACGACCTCGCACACAAATACCCCAAAAAAACCGAACAGTTGAAAACTATGTACGAAAGTTGGGCCAAGCGCTGTGGCGTTCGTCTTTAGCCTGTAAAAAAATCAGAAGAGACCGGAGAAATGGAAAAAAGACAAGTAGTGAAGCTGGCTTTCGACGGACAAAAAGTCCCCTATGTCCCATGGTCCTGTGATTTCACCGTCGAAGCCTCAGATAAGCTGCGAAACCATTTCGGCCGCGATGATTTGCCCCGTCTCCTCGATAACCACTTTGTAACCCTCGGCAACGACATAGGGTTTTTTACAGAACTCCCCGATAACCGATTCAGGGATGTCTTCGGTGTCGTCTGGGACAGAAGTATCAATAAGGATATAGGAAATGTCGAAGGCTCCGTTTTGCACAAACCCTCCCTGCAGGGATACGAATTTCCCGACCCCCTCGACAAACGTTTCTTTGAAGATATCCCCCAAAAGCTCTCCGAATATGGTGATAGCTTCCGCGTCTTTTCACTCGGCTTCTCACTTTATGAGCGGGCATGGACTATGCGGGGAATAGAAAATCTCATGATGGATTTTCTCGACTACCCTCACTTCGTCCATAACCTGCTGCATACTATCGCCGACTATAACATCGCTCAGGTCACCGAAGCCTTGAAATACGATATAGATGCCGTATTTTTCGGCGATGACTGGGGACAGCAGACAGGCCTGCAGATGGGAGCGCCTCTTTGGTTCGAATTTATCTTCCCTCAACTTAAACGTATGTATTCTGCCGTCAAAAAGGCCGGCAAATATGTTATGATTCATTCCTGTGGAAAAGTCGATGAGCTTTTCGATGACCTCATTAACATCGGCGTTAACTGCTTCAATCCTTTTCAGCCGGAGGTTATGGACGTCTTTGAAATTATGAAAAAATACAAGGGGCAACTTGCATTTTATGGCGGACTCTCCACTCAAAAAACACTGCCCTATGGTTCCGTTGAGGATGTAAAAAAGGAAACCGACAAACTGCTAAAAGCCGGCAAAGACGGCGGATATGTTTTTGCACCGGCTCATGCCGTCGAGGGAGATGTACCCATCGAAAATATGCTCGCATTCATTGAAATACTGCATAACCAAAGCGGTTATAAACAACGATAATTGCCCGGCAGCAGCAGACAAAGCTATTTTACGTGCAGCCTGCCCCAGACTTTGATTAAAACCAGACTCGATACCACTCCGGCGGCTGTAAGGATAACTGCCGGAGTATAATTTCCATAAATCCAGTAGCCGCTGGCAAAAAGCGCCGAATAAACCGCCACACACCCAAAGAACATACATAAAATACCCATTGGCAAATCCGATTTGCCGTCGCTGTCGCCGATGGGGTCGTTTGCTGCCTTGGCACGTTCTAATACACTCTTCCATCCGGGCCCACCCGGATTAATCAGTCGATAGAAACTGCGAAGTGTTTTTTCATCTGTGGGCCGCGTAACAAAAGTCACGAATAACCAGGCAAAAGTTGTTATCCCAACGCCGATAACAAGCATCTGCCACTGTGCCAGTTCGCCCAAACCGGTATGGGGATGTATGAATTGAAAATACAACGCGATAAAAAACGACACAACCATCGCTACAATTTCACTGATAGCGTTGATTCGCCACCAGAACCAGCG
>Ga0307378_10008795_pt1 | contig 13351 bp, 8 predicted proteins | sample UN1MG_FD_202238 | JGI IMG/M metagenome (GOLD analysis project Ga0307378, IMG submission 202238) | Soil microbial communities from Risofladan, Vaasa, Finland - UN-1 | ecosystem: Environmental > Terrestrial > Soil > Coastal area > Acid sulfate soil | place: Finland: Risofladan, Vaasa | collected... | reverse complement strand
CAGGTATAAACCCACGCCCTTCTGTATCCTCGATGAAGTGGATGCCGCGTTGGATGAAAGAAATCTCACCAGGTTTCTCAATCTGATGAAAAAGATCAAAGATCAGACGCAGTTTATCATTATCACGCACAATTTTAAGACCATGGAAGTCGCTGACTATATCTACGGGACATCCATGGGAGAACCGAACATCACCACGGTCTACGCCATGAAGATGGAAAAAAAGAAAGAGGACAGTTTGGGGTGAAGATACAGCTCTTTGTTCCACCTGGAGGCTACTTTGCCGAACGATGGACCAAAGGATCTTCCATGCCGCCTCTCGGTCTTCTCTACATTGCAGCAGTCCTGGAAAAGGAAGGACATGAGATCCGGATCGTCCCTGCCGATATTTTAAAGCTCAACTGGAATCAAATCGCCGGGGAGATCAGGACGTTCAAAGCAGATATCATCGGCGTCACATCCACCACAGAAAATCGATTCCAGAGTTTCGATCTCATCAAGCTGGCGAAGAAAGAACGTCCCCTGGGCTTGACTATCATGGGAGGGCCTCATGCTTCGATGGCCGCTGAGGATTGTCTAGAACACATCCCCGAGTTGGATATCGTCGTCAAGGGCGAAGGGGAAGAGACTATGCGCGAACTCTGTCGCGTACTAGAAGGGAATGATGGCAATGATGCTCTCAGTTCCGTTGCCGGAATTTCATACAGGCAAGATGAAAAGATCCATACAAATCCTCCACGTGTGCCGATCAAAGACCTGGACACGATTCCCCGCCCTGCCTATCATCTCATTCCTTTTGAGACATACAACTTCCGTTTTGAAGTCCCGGGTCAGGGACTACTTCCTGCGGTCAATATGATGTCCAGCCGAGGATGTCCCTTCAACTGCAACTTTTGCGCAACTCCCATAAATTGGGGCCGTCTCGTAAGGATGAGGAGTGCGGAGAACATTATCGACGAGATCGAATTTCTCATCAATGAATATGGAGTGAAAGTCATTTTCTTTTTTGATGATACATTCAACACAAACCCAAAACGCGTGCACGCGATCTGTGACCTTATTATTGAACGCAAGCTGGATATCTATTTCAAATGTGATGTCAGGATCGACCTCATCGACAAACCTCTGCTCGTCAAGATGAAAGAAGCGGGTCTCTTCCACCTCTCCTTCGGGATAGAGGCAGGCTCCGAACGTGTCAGGAACCAAGTCGTCAACAAGAAGATCGAGGTCGATGATTTTCACCATTTGGTCGAGTGGTGCAATGAGCTGGACATCATCCCTAACGCCTTTTTCATATTCAGCCATCCGACAGAGACTTGGGAGGAGGCCCAAGAATCCATCAAGATCATCGAACAGTACAAAGACAAGATCGAGGCGAGCATTGCCATCCTGCACATCTATCCTGGAACTCCTCTGGAAAAAACAGCCAAAGAAATGGGAGTGTTACCCGAAAACTTCACCTGGACAAAAATATACCGATCCGGGATCATCACGTTACCGGCAGCTCAGGGGGATGTACCGCTCTTTATCGATAAACTCACCTGGGCACAGGTCAGTGAACTTGTCTTCAGGTGGTCATTGAGCGGCGGCCAGGTATCGATCTTCCGGAAGATCCCCCGGATTTTGTCCAACATTCGGTCTTTTGGGGATATCAAACGCTACACCATCATGGCTTTTGTGTATTTCAAGCTAAAACTCCAAAAAATATTCAAAAATTAGGTTGAAACTTTGGGTTCAAATTGAAAAAATATATCCCACGATTTGTATGGGATTATAAGATTGAGATTCGGATTTCGGAATTCCGGTTTCGAACCTTGAATTGAGGAGGGATCATGTCAACATACCTTTACATCATTCTGGCCTACTTGCTCATTCTGACCGCATTCAACTTTTACAGGGCACGACGAATCAAAACCCAAGATGACTTTATGGTGGCTGGCCGCAGCCTGAAGACAAATGTCATGGTCTTTACGCTGATCTGTACCTGGATCGGTTCGGGGACCTTTATTGCAGGGGCTGAGTTTGCAGTCCAAGCTGGATTTTCCGCCATATGGCTCGCTGCGGGCGCCTGGGTGGGTATCATTATTATCTTTTTCCTTGCAGCAAAGATCCGAACATTCGGCCAGTACACGATCGGCGATATTCTCGAAGAACGCTACGGCCCAGCGGCACGAGTATTCGGCGCCATCGCCATCATCATATCCTTTACAGCAATTGTCTCTTATCAGTTTGTCGCTGGCGGGTTTATCCTGAACGTCGCTACCGATGGGGCCATCCCCGAGTCAATGGGTATTATCATCGCTGCGCTCTTTGTTATCCTTTTTACAACCCTCGGTGGGATGATGGCCATCGCCTACACGGACCTGCCCAACGGGATCATCATCGTCCTTGCATGTATACTCTCAGTGCCCTTTGTCTATTTGGCTGCAGGAGGATTTGAGCAGGCAAAGCAGAACCTCGCTCCAGGCTATTTTTCGGCTGTGAACGAACAATTCGGAGCACATCCCACACTCAAAGTCGCCGGTTACTTTTTGGCCACTATGTTCCTCCTCATGGGTGTTCAGAGTATGTATCAGAAGTTTTACAGCGCCAAGACACCAAAAGATGCCAGAAAGGCTGCAATCTGGTGGACCGTAGGCACCGTATTCGTCGAAACGGTCGTAGTGATCATCGCAGTTTTTGCTTACAGCAAACTGAAAGACCAGATCGACCTGACAATACCGCGGGAAGGCGGGAAAATTGTCTTGCTGGCAGCCAGAAACCTTGTCCCAGCTCCGGTCGGAATCCTCCTCCTGGGTGCCGCCTGTGCGGTCGTGATATCCACTGGCATGAATTACCTCCTCTCGCCATCGACAAACATCATGCGCGACATCTATCAACGGTTTCTCAACAAAGATGCTAAACAGAGCACCATGGTCGCCCTTCAGAAAGTTTGCGTGGTTATTCTGGGAGTGATCGCCTTTTTCCTAGCCATCCGGATGAAATCCGTCCTCAGCATGGCCATCTTTGCGTACACAATATATGGCGTATCCATAACACCTGCACTCATCGCCGCTTTGACGTGGAAAAGAGCGACCAAGGTAGGGGGATTGGTTTCCATCATCTCGGGCACTTTTGTGACCATCTTTCTTAGGATCATGGTGGAAGTCCTGCCACCCGAGATGGTTCTGGAGGGAGATCCTTGGGGAATTCCCATCATCTTTCCGGGATTGGTCGTATCGATCGGTTCGCTGGTCATCGTCAGTCTTCTGACTAAAAAACCATCACCCAAAGAGATCGAGAAATTTTTTCCAAAAAAAGAATCCGTAGTAAGCGATAATCAGTAGATAGAATCTTTTGCCTCCTGCTGCTGTGCAACTGATTGATGACATAAATCCAGAATAAGGAGTTATATTTTGCCTTATCTGATCACGATCATTGTGTACCTCCTCATTTTGTTTGTCTTCGGACTCCGGATCGTCAAGAGACTGAAGAAAAAAGAGGATTTCCTTGTTGCAGGAAGGTCCCTCACCGCTCCGGTCCTTGTGGGAACTTTGCTTGCCACATGGATGGGATCAGGGGATATTTTCAGTGTCTCTGACCTCAGCTACAACCATGGATTCTCCTCTCTCATCGGAAGCAGCGGCGGATGGCTGGGGATCATCATCGTCTTTTTTATTGCCGGGAGGGTCAGACGCTTCGGCCAATTTACTGTCCCCGATATATTGGAAGTACGGTACAACAAATGGGCACGGGTCCTTGGTACGATCACCACGATCATCGCTTACGTAACCATCGTCAGCTATCAATTTCGAGGGGGTGGTTGGGTCCTCAACATCATCACAGAGGGGAGGGTCCAGGAAAAACACGCTATGGCATTGGTGGCCGTCTTTGTCATCACATATACCCTGCTCGCCGGGATGTTATCCGTGGCTTACCTGGATGTACTAAACGGAATCCTGATGATCACAGCGATATTCATCTCAGTGCCTTTCCTGATCCACCATGTGGGAGGAATGGACTATATCGTGGCCAATGTCACCCCAAGAAGTCACTCCATGCTGGGAAATATGACGATGGTCCAAGCCATGGGATATTTTGTCCCCACTCTGCTCCTCGCACTGGGAAATGGCAACATGTATCAGCGGTTTTTTTCTGCAAAAAACGAAAATGAAGCAAAAAAATCTGTGATCGGCTGGGTAATTGGAGTGATTTTGCTCGGAATAGCGCTCCAAAGCCTGGCAGTGATAGGGAGCAGTTATTTCAAAGGCCTCGAGGCCGAAGAGGCGGGAAAGATCATCCTTCTTGTCGCGCACAAAGGAGTACCTGTGGCTGTAGGGTGTGCTCTGATCGCAGCCGTTGTAGCCATAATCATCTCGACAGCGAATAGTTTTCTTCTCGTCCCTGCGACGAACGTTGTGCGGGACATCTACCAGAGGTTCATCAATCCGGATCTGCCCGACAAGAAAATGATCCTTCTCTCGAGGACGGTGGTGATTATGCTCGGAATTATATCGTTCTCTCTGATCTCGTTTTTCCCGCGTATTTTGGATGCAGCATACGCTGCGTACACTGTATATGGAGCGGGGATAACTCCAGCTCTTATGGCCGTCTTTTTCTGGAAGAGAGCAACGGTTTCGGGTGGAGTTCTATCCATTTTGGGAGGACTGAGTGTGACCATTATCTGGGAGGTATTAACTAAGATCCAGGGACATCCTCCCTTGAGCGTCCCGGCTGTCTACCCTGCTCTACTCTGTTCATTGGTTCTTCTTTTTGGTGTCAGCCTTCTCACTCCAAAACCGGCGGAGGACAAGTGGAAACCCTTTTTCACCTGATAATACATAGGATGATGCCTCGTATCTGTGGCAAGCTCGATTCGTGAATAAACAGGAAATATTCAGCGAAATTTAGCTGAAAGGAGAGAAGATGGAAACGGGAATAGTTAAGGATCTGCGTTATATGGAACACAATATGGGCGATTTCCACCCTGAGAGCCCAAAGAGGATTGAAGCGATATACAAAATGATCGATGAGGAAATCTCATTTCCTTATCTTACGATAGAACCGCGCTTTGCCACTGAGGACGAGATTCGATGGATTCATACATCCTCCTATGTCTCAGCGATCAAAGCCACATCCGGAAAAGAAAGAGTTGTGCTCGACCCTGACACCTCCACATCCGCACGATCGTATGAAGTGGCTCTTCTTGCCGCAGGCGGTGTGTTAAAGGGGATAGAATTGATCCTGGAAGGAAAGATCAAAAATGGTTTTGCCTTTGTCAGACCTCCGGGACATCATGCAGAGGCGACGAGAGCCATGGGATTTTGCATCTTCAATAACGTAGCGATCGGAGCGGAATATCTGCTGAAGAAGCACGGACATGCGCGGATCCTCATCATGGATTGGGATCTGCACCATGGGAACGGCACTCAGAATTCCTTTTACGCGAGGAATGACGTGCTTTACTTTTCGACTCACCAGTTTCCCCATTATCCCGGGACCGGTCGCTGGAGTGAAACAGGCCAAGGTGACGGAGAAGGCTTCACCATAAATGTCCCTCTATCTCCAGGTAAGACAGATAGCGATTATTTATACATTTTTGAAAGGCTCCTCTCCCCCATTGCAGAGAAATTTCAGCCGGATTTTATCCTTGTTTCTGCAGGATTCGACATCTACAAGAGAGATCCGTTGGGGGGAATGCAGATCACGGCCGAGGGATTCGGAGCGCTAGCAAATGCGCTCATGCGCCTTGCAGATAAACACTGTAAAGACAGGATCCTTTTTGTGCTCGAGGGGGGATACAACCTTCAGGGTCTCAGTGCGGGCAGCAAAGAAGTCCTTCTTCAATTGAGCGGGCAAAAAAAATCCCCTGGTATCCAACCGAACGCCTCTCAAGTTGCTGAGCGTGAGCTCCAGCCCATTTTCGCAAACCTCAAAAAGTTTTATCCCGTCAATCCTTAATTCTGTTTATTCATAACAGTCCGCTCGGGGAGCGGACCCTACATCAAAATGGGGACTGGCTCCGACATTCCGTGAGGAAAGAGGTGCCTGTACCCATTTTTGTCTCGGTCCATTCGGGGAATGGACCCTACACAATTTTGCATTGAGAAAACAGCTCCTCATTCATGTATGAAATGGAGACAGCCCGTCATCTATTATGGACAAATAAGGGGACAACACGGGAGAAACCAGGTAAGAAAAGTTGGCATAACACTTGCATAAATAAAGAATGTGAAAAGAGCAAGAAGGAGATATAAAGTGAAAAAGATAGCAGTTTTGGCCGCTCTCCTCCTCCTTTTTGTAACCATCTCATACTCGGAAGACCCTGAATACACCAACAACTCCATCGCTCGATTGAGCTATGTGAATGGGAATGCATTCATACAAAGATCCTCAGAGCTCGCTTACGAGGAAGGCGTGGTCAACATGCCCATCGCTCAAGGCGACAGAGTTGGGACAACGGACGGCCGTGTCGAAGTTTACTTCGGAAAAGGAAAATACATCCGACTCGACAACGATACCAAAGTCGATTTCATAAACCTCCCCAAACGGGGAAACGATCTTATCCAGATCCGGATCTGGTCAGGTCACGTCTATTTCAGTGTAAATTCCATTGATCGAGAAAAAAGCCTTGAAATTCACTCTCCAGATGTTTCGATCTACGTTCTCGATGAAGGGCTGTACAGGATTGATGTGAGAGAAAACCAGGAGACAGAGATTTTTGTCTTCAACGGATTGATCGAGGCCGCCGGAGAATCGGGTTCTGTACTCATCAAAGAAGCTCAAAAATTAGTGGCCATCGAGGGACATTTTACTTCACGCCCTATCCGATTCCACGCTGTATCCGAAGACAGTTTCGACAGATGGAATGAAGACAGAGATGTCACGTTAAGAGAGCGTATGGCACAGAAGTATCTTCCCAGTGAGCTGGATGACTATGGGGGAGAATTGCAGACTTATGGAGATTGGACGTACGTCGATCCCTATGGTTATGTCTGGGTCCCACACGACGTCAGGTCTCAATGGCGTCCCTATCACAACGGCCGGTGGGTTTGGATCTCCACATGCGGCTGGACGTGGCTCCCCTATGAACCTTGGGGATGGGTCACATACCACTTTGGCCGCTGGCATTGGCATGTGGGCATTGGCTGGTATTGGATCCCCACAACAGTCTGGGGCCCCGGTTGGGTCAGCTGGTATTGGGGACATGATTACTGCGGCTGGGCTCCGATGAGCTACTACGGTTACCCTGGAGTTGTCATTAACAATGTGTATTACCCCCGGTATTCAGAGCCCTACTACCCTGATTATTCAGACGGACTGACGGTGATTCGAAAAAGCCAGCTTCAGGCGCCAAATATCTCGCGGGTCTCACTCGATCATGAATCAGTCCGGAGGATCGGAAAGATCAGCCTTTCAAAGAATCCTCCTCTAGCGAAACCCAAATACCAAAACGTCTCGGTTGAAAAGCTGAGCGAGAATAAGGTTTTCCTCTACAAGAATGAGAAATCCACAAAATTCAACGGAATCACCCGAGGAACACAAGATAAGACGATAAAATACCCCGACCTCTTAAGGGAAAGAGATAAAATTCAACAAGGATCGAGCTATCCTTCTTCCCCCAAGGTCACTTTTAAAAAGTTGGATGAAAAGCTGAAAAGCACAAACTCCAAGTCACCGGTCAGTCGTTTTATTGATTACATATCAAAGGAAAGCAGCCCGTCAAACAAATTTATTGGAACAAAAGAGTCGTATAGCAGTTCTTCATCCAACAAAAATGCCATAAAATCGGACACTCCTTCGCGATCGAACAGTTCCAAAATCGAATCTTCCAACAAATCTTCCTCATCATCATCAAAAAAATCTTCATCATCCTCTCGAAAATCGACCTCCGCCAAAACAAAAAAGAAGAAATAATTTTATTTAAAGGACCACCCTTTTCTCAACCTGAATTATTCACGAGTTGAGGCCAACCCACCCCACCCTAACATTAAGGCTGAGGCAGTGGCCCACGAAGCTGTAGTGAACTACCGCGAGCTGTCCCAACCTAACCCGGGCTACAACGAAGGCTTTGTAGTGAGATCAGCGGGTAGGTTGGGTCGGCGCCCGTAGGGTAAGAAATGTCGATTATAGTAAAAAAATCTTAATGGAAGGGAGATAGCCAAAATAGTCCTCCGGATAATCAAGCCAAATTATGATGGGTGTTAGTTATACATGTATCGACATTTATTATGAATAATTCAGTTAGTTTTCGTCTTTTTTCTTGAGGATTTCATAGTAATCGAGGCTCAACATATGATCCTCATGGGAACAGAACCGATTGGGTTCTGTGCCGGGGATGAAAACTTCTCTAAAGGGGAAAAGGCAAAAGGGTGTTGAAAGCAAACCCGTCTTTCGGTCTATCTCCACAAAGGAGAGATTGGGAGGAACTTCAAATCCTTCCTCAGGCTCATACTTATCACCGTTTTCTTCGGCGATTTTCTCTTCCTTCTCGATGATCCTCTGGAAAAAATCCATCCAGATGGGTAATGCAGCCACAGAACCTGCCTGCCTGTCTCCGATGGGGATTCTCCCCTCTTTGTGCCCCACCCATACACCAGCACAGAGAGAGGGAGAAAAGCCCATAAACCAGGCGTCTGAAAAATCATCCGTTGTTCCTGTTTTTCCAGCTAACGGCTTTTTCATCCATTTTGCTGCCTGGGCTGTTCCACGCTGAACAACTCCCTGGAGTAGATTGGTCATCATGTAGGCGATCTGGGGAGACAGGACTTCATCTGACTCTACGGGGGCTTCCTCTAACACATTTCCGTCCTTATCTTCGATACGGGTGATAAAGTAGGGGGGGATTCGGATCCCTTTGTTCGGAAAAGTCGAAAACGCTGAGACGAGCTCGATGAGTCTCACTTCAAAGACCCCCAATGCCAGGGAGGGATAGGGATAAATGGTCGATGTGATGCCGAACTTTTTACAGTAGTCAACACCTAGTTGTGGGGAGATATAATTCAATATCTTTGCAGTAATGATGTTTCTGGATTCTTCCAAGCCCCAGCGCAAAGTTACAGCCCCCTTGTATTTAAGATCATAGTTAGGCGGTGACCACACATCTCCCGACCACTGGTCCTTAAAATCTGTGGGCTCATCCACGATCACGGTTGCAGGGGTGTAGCCGTTTTCAAGAGCAGCCGTATAGAGGAAGGGTTTGATGACCGAACCAGACTGCCTCAGGGCTTGAGTGGCTTGATTAAACTTGAGCCGATCGAATGAATATCCCCCTACCATCGCTTTGATCTGTCCGGTGTGGGGATCTATAGCCAGGAAGGCTCCCTCCAAAACAGGCTCCTGCTCAAGGGAAGCAGAGATCTCTTTCTTTTCTTCATCTATGCTGTCCAATTTGACGTGGATGACATCTCCGCTCTTTATGAGAGTCTTGAGGTTGTTGGATTTAGTCCAGCCGATATCTTTGTTAGCTATTTTCCCCGTGTAATCTTTGACTTTGACCGTGGCGCTTCCTCTTTCCACAGAAAGAACAACGGCTTCTATGATCTGGCCGATTTCCAGGGAAAACTTACGCCAGTTTTTGAGCAAGGTTTCATTGGATCCGGGATCTCTGAGAGGTTCTGATAGCTCCTCAAGATTTTCAATTCCAATTTCAAGGAGATTGATCTTATCCTTCCTCCACCCTTGCCTTTTATCCAGAACATGGAGGTGTTTGACCAGAGCATCCTCTGCATATCTCTGGTATTCTTGATTTAGTGTAGTATATACCTGCAATCCCTGTGTGTAGAGGGCATCAGCACCATAGTTCTGCTCCAGATATTTTCGAACTTCCTCCTTGAAATATGCAGCAAACCCAGAAACATCGCGGTACAGAGGAAGGACAATCATAGATGCCTGTTTGGCTACGTCTCCCTCTTCTTGTGTGATGTAGTCTTCTTCCACTAACCTGTTGATCACATGGTTGCGCCGGCGGAGCGTGCCTTCAGGATTTCGATACGGAGAGTAAAGACTTGGCCCCCGGAAGATCCCCGTGATTAGAGCGGCTTCCTCCAACGCCAGTTCAGAGACCGGTTTTCCAAAATACAGGCGTGAAGCTGCTTCGACTCCATAGGCGCCATGACCCAGGTTAAACTGATTGCAGTACAGGGTGAGAATCTCTTGTTTTGAATAATTCTGTTCGATCTGGAGCGCAAGTAAAACTTCTTTAAGTTTCCGGCGGATGGTTTGTCGGCGATTGAGAAACAGCTCTCTGGCAAGCTGTTGACTGATCGTGCTCCCCCCATGCATTTTCCTGGGAGTCAGGATGAGCTTGATGTCTTCCTTCAGCGCCCGCAGCATGCCCAAAAAATCGATCCCCTTGTGGCTGTAAAACCTGGTGTCTTCTGTAGCGACAATGGCATTGATCAATATCTCGGGGATATCTTCATAGGCGACCTCTATCCGCTTTTCGATCGCATATTCCCCGATGACCTCTCCATCATCCGCATAGATATACGTAATGATATTCGGCTCAAATTCTTCTAAATCGGAGATAGAGGGAAGATTCTGAAGGATCGCCTTGTAGCTGCCAACTATTACGCCCATGGCTAAGAGAAAAAACACACATAAAATCCATACAACTTTCTTGAAATATCGTTTTTGGGAGATATTTCTCAGACTGAGTTTTTTGAGCTTGAACTTTTTTAGGTTTGGCTTTTTAAGACGGATGACAAATTTATTCAACACATCTCAAATATAACAAATTTCGCTACGTTGGTCTAGATTTGACTTTTTGCAGTCCACTCGGGGAGCGGACCCTACACAATTAGGGGACAGTCCCCTTTTTCCAGGGGTGAAGAGAAAAGAGGACAGTCCCCTTTTTTATGAGGTAACGGATTCAAGGAATTCAAACGTGATATTTTCTATCTGTTTCTCAATGTGCTCGATGGATAGAGTGGCATCAATATGATGGATATTATCTCCTTGGAAGCTCTTGAAGAGTTGCCTAACCTTCACCAAGTATTCTTCGCGTTCGAAAAGCATGTCCTTCTGTCCCCTATCTTCAATACGTTCCAGACCTTGGCCTGCCGCCACATCCAATATGAAAACCAGATCCGGCCTCACGGCAAACGCTTCATTTCTCTTGCGTATCGATTCGGGATCGATCCCTTTTGCCCCTTGATAGGCAATGGTCGAGAAATAGTACCTGTCCAGGATGATCACTTCTTTTCGCTCGAGGGATGGCTTTAAATTATTTTTAACGTTTTCCTCGCGGTCTTTCTGGAACAACTCCAACTCCTCATGCGGTGTGAGTGAATCAGCAAACTGGGCCTTCCTTTTGATCTCTCGCCCCCATTTGCTGTCGGAAGGTTCGCGATAGTACACAACAGCATAGCCCAGTCCATCGAGCTTTTTCAATAAAATCTCTGCCTGAGTGGATTTTCCGGCACCATCGATACCCTCAAAAACGATTAAAACGCCCTTCTTCAACTCTGTCATTTGATTTTCCAATCTCTTTAAACAAAAGAATGGATATTATGATAATTCGTGAAAAGTGAAAAGTAAAATACGAAAAGTATTTTATTCCAAAACCATATTCAGTTTTATCTTCAAATTCAGTTGAAATTACGAAGAGCCTGAATATCATAAAGTTATTTGATTACATTGTGCAACGATTTACTAATTTTGTAGTTTTAATAAAGTTGCCCTAATTGTTCACATCTGATTCACAAAGACTGTCTTATATTGAAAAAGTCTTCAGATGCAGAACATAAAAGATTTTTTCGCAAACAACTGAGTCGAATATGGGTTATTCACGAGATGAGGCCAACCCATCCCACCCTTACATTAAGGTTGAGGCAGTGGCCCACGAAGTTTGGTTGGTTAGGTTGGATCGGCGCCTGAAAGGTAAAAAATGCCGATAATAAGAATTGGAGGGGCTTTTGAGAATGGAATCGGCAGCTTTTATGAATAATTCATAGTAAGGAGATTGAAAATTTATATACTCTATGCTAATTTAATCTAGCATCACGGAGGTCATAAAATGAAAAAAACATTAATTATTGCCACTATCAGTTTTTTTCTCGGAATGGTTATTGCAGGTCTGATATTTATTTATACTCCTGAAAAAAACTACCCTGATAATTTTTCAGAGACTCAACCGACATCTTCATTGTCGTCTAATCTCTATGCCTCTCCTTCCGTGCAAGCAAGAGAGGAATTAGATTTTGTAACGATCGCCGAAAGAGCCGCTCCTGCTGTGGTCAGAGTCACAGCGGAGAGAGTGGAAACACGAAGCGCTCGCGGTTTTTTTGATGATTCCCCTTTTGATTTTTGGGACAGGTTTTTCTACGGCCAACCCCGTAGTCGCGACAGAGAACAGGAATTCCGTTCGTCCTCCCAAGGAACAGGCTTTTTCATCAGTCAGGATGGTTACATCGTCACGAACAACCATATCGTGGAAAATGCGATCAAGGTGGATATTGTTTCTTTAAAAGGTGATGAGTACGAAGCAGAGATCGTGGGCACAGATCCCAGAACCGACCTGGCACTTCTAAAGGTGAAAAGCGAAAATCTTCCCTACCTGGCGTTAGGCGACTCCTCGACACTCAAAGTGGGCGAATGGGTTCTCGCCGTGGGGAATCCTCTGGGTCTGTCGCACACTGTGACTGCAGGTATCGTCAGTGCCAAGGGACGCCAACTTTATGGAGGCGGCGGAGTTCCGGATTATCAAGATTTCATCCAGACAGATGCCTCCATCAACAGGGGAAACAGCGGTGGCCCTCTTATCAACATGAAGGGAGATGTCATCGGGATCAACAGCATGATCATTTCTCCTTCAGGAGGAAATGTCGGGATCGGCCTGGCTATCCCCACAAGCTTAGCTCAGGGTGTTATCGAACAACTTAAGGAAAAAGGCAGAGTTGTCAGAGGTTATCTCGGAGTGTCGATCATGGTGATCACTGATGATCACAAAAAACTTCTCAACCTCAAGTCCAAAGAGGGAGCGCTCATAAGCACTGTGGAACCGGACACACCCGCAGAAAAGGCAGGGCTGAAACGTTACGACGTCATTACAAAGCTCAATGGAGAACCCATCAAAGACAGAAACGATGTGCGGTTCAAAGTCGCTGAAGTTGAGCCAGAAACAGAAGTTGAGCTGACGATCATCAGGGATGGAAAAGAAAAGAATGTGAAATTAGAAGTCACTGAACGGGATCCGGAACCAGAAACAGCCCAAAAGGTCTCTCCTGACAAGGATATCGGTATTACAGTCCAAGAGATGACTCCCAGAATCGCCAGCCGTTATGGTTTTCGGACAGAGGAAGGGCTCATCATAACCGAGGTCAAGCAATACAGCGAAGCCCACAGGCAAGGCATGGAGAAATATGACATA
>Ga0307378_10008794_pt1 | contig 13351 bp, 7 predicted proteins | sample UN1MG_FD_202238 | JGI IMG/M metagenome (GOLD analysis project Ga0307378, IMG submission 202238) | Soil microbial communities from Risofladan, Vaasa, Finland - UN-1 | ecosystem: Environmental > Terrestrial > Soil > Coastal area > Acid sulfate soil | place: Finland: Risofladan, Vaasa | collected... | reverse complement strand
TCGTGCAGTCCCTTTTTCAGGGCTACCGACCAGGTGTTCTGCGCATGGATGCCGGGGGACGGAAACCACTCGTCACCATCCACCCACACGCGCAGGTCGAAACCGGCATCCATGGTGACATCGAACAGGTGCTCGGGCGCATGAAGAACGTAGACGCCGTCTTCCGGAATATCGAGGTATCCCGTGTAGCGGATCGCATAAGCCAAGTCACCCTGACGGATACGAGCGATCTCTTCCGGGACCAGCAGCCCGGCGGCGTGACCCCACTGTGTAACCGGGATTACGCCGCTGCTGCCGCCGTTCATGAACAGATCCGGCCAATCACTTTCAAGGTATTCGTACTGCAGCCCCGGCTCGAGCCCTGTCACGTTCCGGGCAGGCTTGTAGCCGACCTTTGTCAGGATGGTGGCCATGGTCTTGCCCGCGTCCGTTCCCGGGAAGTTCCACGGCGTGGCGGCCAAGCCTTTCCGAAATGGGCGCACCTTGACCATCGACGTGCGATCGATTGTAAATGGCTTCGTGTACCGGGGTGAATCCAGGGTCGGGTCACTTCCGTCGAGCGTATATCGAAACTCGATATCATGGGTATCCTGGCTTGGAATGTCGAAGGAGACCTCGACGTCGTCTACAAATACGTTTCGGTCCGGCGCTATGTGCACGGTATCGATCGGCCGGCGTACAGGGGTACTGGTGAAGCTACCATTCATTGCGAAGGCAAACTCCGCATCGGGCGCAGACAAGAGATAACTCTTACCCTGAATGATTATTGCCTCGGCTCCCAACACCATGCCGCAGATGATTTCGTCCTTTCTCATCGCCATCAGCGCTTCCGCTTTGGCCTGGACCGGCCCCGCATGTAGGAGATTCAGCGTGCGCGGCCCGGCTTGGAACCAGACCGGCGTGCCGTTTTGGGTGATGACCGCGGAACCGAGCACCCCTTCCGGGCCATGCGTGGTTTGATAGGCGCGCAGACCACCGGAAAGCGGCGCCTGCATCTCGTTATCCGCGGCGTTGCGCATGGCGAGAACCATCTGGAATACCTGACTGCCCTCGCCCGTCCAGCGAACGGAAACCGGGCGCAGAAGTTCGGACAGCCATCCCTTGGCGAAGTCGGGATCGCTCACCTTCCGGCTGACGAACTTGGCCAAGGCCTCCTCCATGAGGTCAAGCTGCGGGTTGGTGGAAACGTGATCCCCCTTACCGTCTAGCATATTTCCGAACTGTAAAGACCCATTTGCGGCCAGGTGGATCGAGACATTATCACGGCCGATATTGGACGTGGCCAGGAAACCGCGTTCCGGATCCTCGATGATCAGCCGGTGGCCCGCTTCGCGCAATTCCTTGATCTTGCTTTTGGCCTCTTCAATCCGGGTGGCCGGCACCCAGGCGGGAAGCGCGAAGAACTGCGCGTATTCGCGCTTGGCTCCGCTGGGGTTTTCGATGCGTGTATTGACGAGGTACAGGCCTTCGCCGCGCAGGGCAAAGACCTGCCGAATCGCCTTCACGTCGTCAACCGGTTGGTTGTCCAAGCCCGGGATCACGTTGTAGAGGTTGAAGATGTGGCTGTCTTTGCGTACGCCTTGGGGTGGTCGGTAGTACGGATGGTCCTGTACGGATTCCGCAAGATCGAATCGATCCGAACTATGAAACCGATGTCCCACGACGGTGCGGTCCGGCTGGGCGCAATAGATCGTTTTCCCTCCCGTCTTCGCCCAGCCGTGGTAGAAGTTGCCGGGCTTGCGGTCCACGGTGATACCGTTGCCCACCACCAGGTTGCATCCATTCTTGGACAGGTCGAAGCGTCCCGTTTCCCGGCCGAAGATCACCGACTTATGGGGCACGTAACGCATGGGAAGATTGGCGGAGGAACCCTGGTAGTCGGACAGTTGGAAATGCTCCGCGTCCTTGTCCCAACTGTCGCGGAGGAAGTACATGGCCGCATAGGGCGCGAGATCAGATCGAACCGCGGGCGGGTCCGCGGCCTCGATGCGCCCCATGTTCTTCATGACCGTCTGCAACCGGTTGCGGACTTCGCATTCCCGGTCCCATAGCAGCTCCTTCATGGGAGATACGGTGTCGAAGGTGGTCCACTTGGGTTCGAGCCATTCGTAGGTCGGATGCGATAGGTAATCCGGATCGAAACGCGGGTGTTGACGAGCCCGTGGCGTCATCTGGACCACCACGTAGCGCATGCGATCACGCAGCAAGTCATCAAAGGCCTCGCGCTCCAGAGGACCTGCAACTTCCGGCAGCAAACAGTAAGGCATACATTCACGCGCCCGAGGTACGGCGATGCGACTGTGGCCGGTATCGCAGGCCTCCCACGCTGCGCCGTCCAACGCGAAAAATTGCGTGAAGTTGATATTCCAAAGCCGCCAGAGTTCCCGGCGGGCATAGGTCATGCTCTTGAACTCCTGGAACAGGGTGGCGAAGTGAAAGGCGTTGCCGATCCCCATGATGCCCCAGTTGGCCAATTCCGTGCGCTTGGCCCGGATCGTGTAGGGAATGAAATCGCTCAGCAGGTGCAACGTCAGCCGGGCCAGGGTAGCCGAGTCGAACTGCTCGGCAAGCTCCGGACGTTCATCAACCATCACCCGCATCATGCCCGGAAAGTCACGCAGCCGTTCCGACTCGAGTTCCGTTGCGCTGCGGATGTCAATCGCAAAGGCATCGATATCCCTCCGCGCGTTGAGGGTACAGTCGTCCAGGATTTCGCAGCACCGCCTGAGATGTCCGCGGTTTCCGGTCAGGACATACGACTCCAGTAAACGGGTGGGCAGCGGCATGAAATCGAGTGGAAATTTGTTCAAAGCCCGAAAGAACTCGATCTCTTTCCGAACCGCCAAGCCCTTCTCGGATTGCCAGAACGGATGGTCATTGCCCGTCCGGCCGTAGGTGGCCCCTGCGGGGAGTCGCAGCGCGTAAGGCACCCATGCCATTTGTCCGGGCGGCCCGACCTTGCCTTGGAGGGAATCAACCGTGTAAACCCCTTGCATGGCCCATTCGACGAATTTCGGGTCGACCCGTTTGAGCACCCATTTCTTGCCCGCCTTCAATTGGTAGCCGGTCAGGTTCTGCCAGTGCGCCCCGTATTTCTCCGGGTTCCTCAGCTTGGCGAAAAAGTAGGCGCGATAGGCGTCGAGGGCTTCGGCATAATCGGCCTGCTGCACCAGATGTCGGAAGGCGCCCAGGCCGGGAGCATCGGGTTCGATTGCCTCGTTCAGTTTCAGGCACAAGGCCCGAATGCTTTCTGGATCATTGCGTTGTTCGAAACGTTGCTGTCGCAGCGCGGCGTCCGGTGGCGGGCGAATCTCCAACTCCACCATCTCCGCGGGGATTTCCTTCGGCCATGTTGGTAGCGAGTCGAAATCGCCCACCGGGTGAAGAGGGGGAGTGGCGGCAGCGGTGCCGGCCCCGGCGAGAACAGTCAACAGGCTGACGGTTCGGACAACTCGGTTCTTCATGTTCTCTCTCTACACGCTGGCCGCCCGCGACCCGTGTCCGCACGGAGTATTCACCTTGGCGGATTCGACCGTCGCGAGCGAAGAGCGTCGGCGGAATTACCGCGTCCTTGTTCTGTCACGGGACGAACGACACCCGCCGCAACAGGCTACGGGATGTTGACTCGCTCGTCTGGGAAAGTAGTCCGCCGGTCACGGCTAGCTCGAGTGTTTAACGACGCAATGCTCCACCGATTGTAGCCATCGGGGCAGCGGCTTGCTATTGCGGACAGAAAGCAGGATCGGCGTGGATGCAAAGTCAGAAATGGTTCCTTTGCCGGTGCGGAACCTCCCCCAGCCACTTCCAGGCATAACTCCAGCCCGGCCAGTCCCGAATTGCCGTCTTAGAATCAATGTTTCGAGAACTCGTGAAAATGGGACGCGAATGAGAGACGCTCGGAGTCGAAGTAGCCCCCTAGATGAAGGGTTTCGGCGACCAGCACGGCACAACCTACTGCGCGCATCGGTGGCGCACTCCTAAGTTGCCAGCTCCTCGGCGTCAAACTGCACAGGAGGGCGTGACCTGAGTCGCCAGATCGGAGTCACCCCGGTCGGTTAGTCCTTGGCCACTCAGCGAGAACCGCAACGGGCGTGAGAATCGACTGTCTCGCGCAGTCAGAATGATGACATGGATCGGCTGCGGTAAGCCGCGCAAAACGCAGTCGGGCAATGTGACCCGTGCAGATTAGCCAAACGCGTTTGTGACCTCGGTCGTGAACATCTACGCGCGCAAGCCATCTGCGTTTCGAGGCTTCGGCGGGGGCAACCGACGCTCGCTGGGAACTGCGTTTTGATGCTTCGGGCGATGTGCCCTGCTGTCGAGCGTCTGAATCCGGTTCTTGTCCGGCGTGCCGTCGGAATCTTGCAGCGCGTGCTCCAAACGCCTACACTGACGGAACAATCCTGGTGCCGGCTGTGCTTGCTGAAAGGGAAACGCTCGATGATAACCAAGTCCGCTTCGCTACGATTGCTGGGCGTATGCGTGCTGAGCAACATTGCTTCCAGCTTGAATGCTGCGCCGCACGCACCCTGGGGACAAGGGCCGGTGGCTTGCTACGAGGTGCCTGCGCTCAGTTCGGTTGTTCGGTTGCCCGATGCCCTGCCAACCGACGCGCGACTCAGTTCGCGGTTACGTGTGGTTGCGGCCCAGGGGGAGTTCGAACCGGTTTCGTTCCTGGTTGTTCCACAAACCGATATTGGCAGGCTCGTGTTGAAGGCATCGCCGCTTTCGGGAACCGGCGGCAGCATAACGGCGGACCATGTTGATATCAAAGTCGTCAAATGTTGGTATCAGGGCGGAACGGCTTGGTACAGCTACTTCGGCGATAGCAATCGCCGCGAGTTGGTGCCGGAACTGTTGCTCCACGACGAAACGCTCGTGCGCGTCGACCGGGCGAAGAAGGAGAACTACCTCCGCGTGGGCGGCGAGTACACCTGGGTCAGTTATCCGAGAGACCAGGCGACCGAGGCGTTCAACTATCTGACGGAGCCGGTGGTGGACAGCACAACGCTTCAGCCCCTCAGTCTGAAGAAGGGCGAGAACAAGCAGCTCTGGGTTACCGTCAAGGTCCCGAAGACGGCCGATGCCGGAGTCTACCGGGGAAACATCGAGTTGATCGCGGATGGCAAGAACGTCGGGACGCTGGAGTTGGCGGTAAGGGTTCTTCCCTTCGAACTGCCGATGCCCAAGACCTACTACAACCTGGACCTGGAATACCTGGTCACGCTGTACGGCACGGGAATCTACGAAATCTGTGATCGGTTGGGGATTGCGCCGGAGGTCGCCGATCGACAACAGCGTGCCATCTACAAGGACTTGCTGGAACACAATGTTTTCAATTGCCGGGCGGATCTGCAGCTCAGTCACCAGCCGGATCGTGCCCAGGCAATCGCCGCTCTGCGACACGAGTTGCGGATGATGAAGGAAGCGGGATTCGTCATGAAACCGCTCCTCTCGCGTGGCTGGGCGTATCCCGCCGGGGAGAAGGATCTCGACGAGTACAAGGCGCGCATCGATGACCTGGTCGAGACGCTGGCAAGTGAAGTCGGCCACCACGATATCTACATTACGAGCTGGGATGAGGCCGGAGTAGACCGTGTGAAGATCATGCGCGAGCGGGCGGAATACACGACGGCCAAGGGAATCAAACTCTGGGTGACGACCCATCCGGGCAGGCACTTCGACCTTGCCGGCTACTGCATCGACTACGCGAATCATGGCGGCTGGCCGAAGCGAGAGAACGTGGCTACCTGGCACGCCTTAGGGGCCAAGGTCGCCAGTTATGCCGGCCCACATACCGGCCCGGAGAATCCCGACATCTTTCGGCGCATGGAGGGGCTGGCCAGATACAAGGCCTATTACGACGGCTCGTTCAACTACATCTACTACTCGGGCCTTCATCCGACGCTGTACAAGCAGCAGAAGGCCAACGTGTGGAATGATTTCATGGGCGGCGCGTTTCGCCCCATGAATCTGGTCTATCCGACATCCAGCGGGGTCATCGATACGATTGCCTGGGAAGGGTTTCGGGAAGGGATCGACGACGTCCGCTACGCGACCAAGCTCAAGCAGGAAGCTGCCAAGGCGATCTCCACCGGCAAGGTGGAAGCCGTCTACACTGCCAAGAAGGCACTGATGTGGCTGGAGTTGCTGGACGAAACCACCGCGGACCTGAACGCGGCTCGCATGGAGATGATCGAGCACATCCTGAAGATCCAAACGGCGATGGAGGATTAGGTCATGAGAATATCTACGGCAATGCTCTTGGTGGCCGCGGCGGTCGGCAGCGTGAACGCGGACGAGGTCCAAGACCGAAAAGTCTATGAGTGCCGCTATATGGAGAATGCTCCGTACGGAGTGACCGCCTGGGCCGAGTCCGAGATGGTCAAGACCGGAACGGGCAAGGAGTCTCGTTTCGTGCCCTACAATAGCGAGGCGGCCAAGGGGCTGATTCTCGATGCGACGGCGCTGCGCGACGTCAGTTCCGCCCCCGAACTCAAGGGACGCGAAACATCCTTCTACATGGTGTACAACTCAAGAGGCTGGTACATCTATATCGACTGCCGCGAACCGCAGATCCAGACATACGTCGACGAGCGAAAGGACATTGCGTTGGAGATCTTCTTCAGTCCGGGGCTGGAGCGAGTGTCTTACTATCAGATGATCGTGAATCAGTTGGCGAGCCGTGTCAGTCACTACGACTGGGGCATGCCCCACCGGCATTATCGGTCGCTGAAGGAACATGTCCGAATCGAGTCGTTGCCGATCACAACCGGCTTCGCCACGTTCCTCTTCATCCCGTGGGAGTGTCTCTACGACCGTCTTCCGCTCGACGGGGATCACTGGCGGTTCAGCCTGATGCGCTGGGGACCCTCGATGACCTGGGGCGGCAAGGTTCACGACACGGGCAACTTCGGCCTGATCCATTTCCAGCCGCCGTCGCCGAGCCAGCGGGTTGAAATCGAGAAGCGGATCCTCCGAGCCGCCTGGTTCGAATTCCGGGCGACGGCAACAGCGGCTGCCAACTTCTGGAGCGACGAAGAATTGGGGGACCTCGATTTCTACGACGGCGCCCTCAAGCCGCTGATCGATCAATACACGGCCTTGGGTGAGTCCCTGGGAGAACCGGATGGCTGGGATGCCGAGACCGTGAAGAAAGGTCGACCGGTCCTGGGCGATTGGATGGAGTTTCGATACAAAGTCGCCGAGCTTCGTACAGAATTCCTGATGAACAAACGGTTTGCGGATAGCAAGTAGAAGCAGCCGGCGTTCAGCGTGCAACGACAACCGTTGCTTGAAAGGAGACCTTGATGCGCGAGATCCTGAAGTCTCTGGTGGTGTTGGCTGGCCTGCTACCTTCGATCGGCGATGCTGCAGAAACGCCCGACGGGACGAAGCCGGCAGCGGCTACGGATTCGGGCGACCGTCTCGGCGAGATGATCAGGATTCCTGCCGGGAGCTTTCTGATGGGCAATAACGGCAACGAACCCTTCTCGACGGATGCCGAGCTGCCCCGGCACCGCGTCGACCTGCCTGCCTACGAGATCGGCAAGTATGAGGTCACACGTGGCGAATATCGCAGGTTCATGGAGGCCGGCGGCTACAACGACTCTCGCTATTGGTCCAAAGAGGGATGGGGGTGGAAGGAACTTAGCGGGCGCAAGGAGCCTGCACAATGGGCCGCCGAGCAAGAGTGGGTCGGGCACCGATACGGCCCACACCGTTTCACACAGACGGACAGGCACCCAGTCGTTGGCGTGACCTACTACGAGGCCGAGGCCTACTGCAAGTGGGCCGGCGGAAGATTGCCCTCGGAAGCCGAATGGGAAAAAGCGGCGCGATGGACGGGAACACACAGCAATGTCTTTCCATGGGGCGACACTTGGGACCCGGAGAAGTGCAACAACATCGATGACACCAATCTTGCCGCCGGGGGCGCCAAGAGACTTCAAAGCGCGCCGGTCGGCAGCTACCCGGACGGTGCCAGTCCCTATGGTTGCATGGACATCGTGGGCAATGCTTACGAGTGGGTGGCCGATTGGTACAAGTCGTATCCCGGCGCGCGACAGCCGGTCGATTATACCGGCAAGCATCGCTTTGCTCGTGGCGGATGCTGGGATGATGGCCCCATGAACAACCGCTGCGCTTACCGCGGGTGGTCGCTCCCGCCGGACAAGTCGGGCCCCAACCCCAAGAGTGATTGCGATCATATCGGAATCCGGGTCGCTCGCTCGGCGGGCGATTGAGCAAGCGGCAGCAACTGGGACGGGTCAGCAGCCCACGGCAAAGCGTCCCGCGTGGAACGTAAACACCGGCGCGCGTCAGAACAAGGTGAAGAAACGAGTTGCCCATGAGAAGACACTTCTTCCTATTTGGTCTGTTCTGCCTTTGGACGACGCGAGTTGGGGCGGTGCCGTTGGTGGTGGATGGAAAGCCCACCGGCGAATTCGTTCTGCCCGATCCGGCAGCCGGGGCCGAAGTGTTCGCAACGAACGACGTCTGCGGCTGGATCGAGAAGATCACCGGCGTCAGAGTGCCGATTCTCACCGCGCCAAGCCAGCAAGCCAACGTGAAGGTTTTCGTCGGCACAGCTTCTGCCACGGACTTCGAAGAGGACCTGGCCAGGCTGAAGGGCAATGACGGATTCGCGGTGCGCCGCAAAGGGAACCAGGTTTACGTATTCGGCAGCCGGCCACGGGGCACGCTCTATGGTCTGTATGCACTGTTGGAAAGGAATACCGACCTGATCTTCGCCCGGCCCAACGAAGAGTTCGGCACGATTTACGGAAAGACGCCGACGCTGATACTTCAGGAGACCGACTTCATCGACATTCCGGTCTTCCTCAATCGACGTTTCGGCCCGAATTGGCCGGCCCATCGGGCAACGGGCGAGTGGCTGCTGCGAAACCGCGACAATACCCGGGATGTTCGCGCCAACTACGAGGGGTTCCTGGATCTCGATCTCATCGAGCCGTACGGCACGAACTTCGCCGTTCCGATTGCAGTGCACCAGGAGGAACATCCGGAGTACTTCGGCTACGACCCGATTACGAAGTCCCGCCGCTTCGTCAAGCACGGCGAAGGGACGATGTGCCTGAGCGTGCCCGGGCTGCCGGCCATTTGGGCCAGGGGACTGGCCGAGAATGTGGCGAAGCACGAGGCACGATTCCGGCGTAAGGTCGAACACGTCAGGCTGGGGCCGGGCGACAACTGGTTCTGTTGCCAGTGCGAGAAATGCGTTGCCCCGTTGACCCTGCCCGACGGTTCGCGGTTGGAGTGCAAAGATCCCGACTCGATCAAGGACCCGCTGTTTCGCTCTACCCAGATCATGATGTTCATCAACGAGGCGATGGAGACCTGGCAGAAACTGCGTCCGGAAACTCGCATCCACGTGTTGGCGTATATCCATTTTGCAGAACCGCCCCAAGTTGCCGTGCATCCGGACCTGGGGATCTGGTTCGCTCCCTATCCGACCAGCAACCTGCACTTCCCACTGCTCGATCCACGACAGCCGGAACCCTGGCGAAGGAGGTTCGCGAAATGGCTGACCATGAACGACCGGCTGGGGTTCTACGAATACTTCGAGGCCAAACCGTCGCCCCAGGCTTTCTACGCGGCGGCGAATCTCAGAGCGGTGATGGAGCGGCCCGATCATCGCAACGCACTGATTTACGCCGAGATCAGCAACGACCGTGGCACCGACGGGATCGGCAATGGCGAGTTCGGCTGGGACGTGGGACTGATGAACCACTGGGTACACGCCCGGCTGTTCTGGAATCCGACTCAGGATGTCGATTCCCTCTATCGCTACTACATCGAACGGACCTATCGCGAAGCCGCCCCGCAGATGCTTGCCTACTACGAAATGATCAAGAACAGTTGGCTGGATCCGGAGAACACCACCGTCAGTTCGTGCCATGCCAGTATCGCCCACGTTTACAAAGGGCTGATCGTCGACCGGGGACTGGAACCGGAGTGCATGCGACTGCTGAACGAGGCCGAGGCCGCTGCGGTACATCCGCATTCAAAGACCCTGATCCGCCGGATGCGCCTGCAGTATGCCGGCTTCTCCAAGGACATGGCCAGGTTGATCGTCGCCAACATCCCCGAGATGGGGCTGGATGCCGCGGCCTTCGATTCGCTTCAGTGGGAGAAGCCTTCCGCGTGTGATGACTTCAAGGTTACGACACGCACCGGCGCGGCCCTCGATCCGTCTGAAACAACCGCCGTCCAGGCGACCCATGATGGAAAGAACCTGTATCTGCGTTTCGCCGCATCCGATGACGAGGTCGCCAGACAGCAAGCCCTGCAACCCGTCGAGGGACAGGAGCGTTGGCCGCGGGGCGACCATATCGAATTCTGGCTCTTCGGGGGGCGTGACCGCTACGTCTTCGCATTCAACGCCAAGGGTGTCAAGTACGATGCGAAGAATCTGGACCGCGGCTGGAATTCAGGCTGGGAGTTGAAAGCCCGCACGAACGAGAACGGATGGGAAGCCGTCGCCGCAATTCCCCTGTCGGCATTCAGTTTCGTGCCGGGAGAGGAAACCCGCTTCCGCTGGTTCTGCACCAGAGAAATAAGCAAGAATGACGGGGCGGCCCAAGAGTTGTCCTACCAGGGACTTCCCCTCTACTACCGGGACTTCCCGATCATCATCCAGTGACACCGGAGCGTTATTGATGAAACCGACATGGTGCATGTTGATCGTGGTTTCGGCGAACGTGGCGATGGCGGCGGCGGGGGTGATGGATTTCTCAGCCGGGCAGCCAGCCGACTATTTCAGCGATGATACAGCGGGCCGTGTACAGATCTCCTCAGTTGGCGATACTCAGGTCATGGTTGTTTCCGATGCGCCCGCCCGCTTCCACGACGTGAAGGTGAAACCGTCCACCAAGTACACACTGAAGTTGGAAGCCGCGTTCCAAGGCGATGTTGAATCGATCGAAGAGAACCCGCGATTCGAGATCTTCACTCGACTCGGGCAGACCAGTACACGCTTGCCCTCGCGCGACATCCGGTTCTTCGACGCCGCCGGCAAGCCCGTCGGACGGTCCATGGTGTACGCCATGCCGTTCAAGAACCGACGAATCGACCAGGACATATTTTATACGCCGGCAGATGCGGCAAGTGCCCGGATCAGCCTCGCTTCGGGCAAAGGCGTCCGGTTGGTGTTGTCGCAATTGAGTTTCGCCGAGGCCGACGACGAAGCGGCACTCAACGTCAATCCGACGTTTCAACTTGGCCCCTACAACTATTCCGGCTGGCAGAGCATCTCGGCCGGCGGACAGCTAATCGAGCGAGAGGGCAAGACGATCCTCGACACAAAGTACGGCTCCACGGGCCAGATGATTCCGCTTTCCGAGCCGGGCACATACGCATTCTCCGCAAAAGCGACCGCCAACGGCTACAACTCCGTGGTGATCGTCCGCGTGTACGATGCACTGGGCAAGGAGCTGATGCGGAGCTCGACGCGGCGCTACGGCCCGCGCACATACTTCGTGCCGCCGAAGAACGCGGCCTACGCGTCGTTTCTGGTCTACAGTTGTCTGCTTGAGGAAGTGAAGCTGCTCCGCGTCGGAAATGAACGAGCGATCGAATCGTTGCAGGGCGATCCGTAACCCGCGGTCAGCGTCGTCACTAGAGGGCTATGCCGTCGTGTCCGACACCACCGAAGACAACTCCTCCGTCGGCCTGATGAGGGTTTCTTCTGCGTCGGAATGTCCCCTTGCGCGCGTCGGTCCGATACACTGCTGAGATTCTGGAAGGCATGCAACCTGCTCGGGTGGCGCACACCGAGGCAAATTCGATTTGATTTGCAAGACCGTTCACGACTCACCCAGGACGCGCAGTCGAAATGATTACATCCGGGGTTTCGTTATGTGCCTCGCTGACTGAGGAGGGCGTGACCTGAGTCAGTTGGGCGAGAACGCTTGACCGCACATGGCGATAAACCCGGCCCTGTTTGGCGCGGTATTGTTGCGCGCGGAGGTGAAATCGACCGACGTGCGCAAGCCATATGCAGTTCGAGACTGTGGTCGCCCCCAGCGGAGTGCCTTCAGCGTTGTGCCGTCGATCCTGTTCCCCGTTCACAAGTGCCCCGACTCGCCAACTCCACCATCCCCGCCACCAACTCCCGCAACCCGCTTTCCAGCAGCACGTCCAGCTTCTCATGCAGTTCCCGCTTGCGGTTCATCCACCGGGCGGCTTCCAGGGCACCTTCCACGGTCAGACCGCCACCCGTGCCGACCCGGCTGTACAGTTCGTCGAAGTCGGCCTCGGTCCAGCCCTCGAACGATTCCGGGTGCCCGGCCACCACCTCGTCAACGGCCGGGTTCGTCTGGCGGTCGAACTGCCGATGCAGCAGTCGTGACGGGGGTAAGAAGAACTCGTCAGCCGAAACCCCAAGGCCCTCGGCGAGCTTGTGTAGTGTCCGGGTGTGGGGCCGGTTCGTGCCGTTCAGGACGCCGCGGATGGTTCGCCGGTCGAGGTGACATTGCTCGGCCACCTGGGCAACGGTGAGGCCGTGCTGAGCCATCAGGCGGCGGAGGTTGGCGGTGGGAAGATCGCGGTTGTGGGACATGCCGGTCCAAGGTAGCCCCCAAGCGTTCGCGTGTTTCAAGCCGACCTGGTGGGCGTATTGCTCGCCGATGTCCACGGTATTCTCATCGTACCATGCATAGGAACCGAGATCCGACGAATCATCACCAAAGTAGTACCGGCTCTTACTCCCTGCTCGACAGGCATACTCCCACTCCGCTTCCATAGGCAAACGGTATTTGCGCCCCTCTTTCGCTGATAGCTTCCTGCACAACTCCATTGCGTCCTCCCAACTCACGTACGTCGCCGGATACTCGGAACCTTCTTTGACGTACCTGTTGCCGCTCCACGGCCGCACACCCATCAGCTTCTCGTACTGGCCCTGCGTCACCTCGTAGACGCCAAGGTAATACGACCTCGTGATCCGGACTCGATGTTGCTGTTCATTGCCAAAGCGGTCCTTCTCATCCACCTCGCTGCCCATCATGAACTCACCGGCCGAAATCAGGATAAGCTTCATGCCGATGGAGTTGGTGATGGTCTTGTCCAGTTCGGGGCTTGTCTCCTCGGCTACGGAAGGGGTCTTCGACGATTCAGGAGTCACCTCTCCCGGCACACCGGTCTTCTCGGGTTCTTCGCCGCAACCGCTGGTCAGCGCGACCAGCACAGGCACCATGTATAGGGCAGCACAGCTCCTCATGACCAAGCCCCTCGCAGAACGTCTTCGCCTCAGACAACGGCCTTGAGGATAACCTGTGCCCACAGTGAGCACAAGCCCACGAACGGACCGATGTACGCGGTGTTGTAAAGAACG
>Ga0307378_10008790_pt1 | contig 13353 bp, 6 predicted proteins | sample UN1MG_FD_202238 | JGI IMG/M metagenome (GOLD analysis project Ga0307378, IMG submission 202238) | Soil microbial communities from Risofladan, Vaasa, Finland - UN-1 | ecosystem: Environmental > Terrestrial > Soil > Coastal area > Acid sulfate soil | place: Finland: Risofladan, Vaasa | collected... | reverse complement strand
CGGGATGATGCTAGACCTGGACTCGCTCCAATGCGATGTCGCGTCGGCTTTGGGCTGGGATTGCGGGGGCGTTGTCTTTGCCAAATTGGTGCGCGGCTACGTCATGGCCCACGAAATCGAGCGGGCCGACGCCGAGCGGCTGCGGGAGGTTGTGGACCTGTGTGCCATTTGGTTTGAGGTAGATGATGAGGAACGCAAATCAATGGGGGGTGATGACAGGATGAGGGAAGCCCTGGCCGCGCGCGAGGGGCAGGAAGAGGCGAAAGACACGTGAAACCTCTCTGGAAGGTCAGCATCCCTCACTACGACCTCTATCGTTACATAAGAGCATCCTCTGCCCGCGCAGCAGTGTTTGCAGCCTTGAAGAGACTGGAGAAAGACCGTCCCTCCCTTAAGGGAGGAATCTATTATGCTAGATGGACTGGGGAGGCGGAAGAGTACGCTAAACTGCAACCATCGAGAGTTCGAGAGAGGGTCTTGAAATGAGTTACTTCCTCTTCGTAGTCATTCTTCTCGTTTGGTGGGTGATTGATAATGAAGAAAGAGAGGAAGTATGATTTCCGGATTCCCTATCCCCCCCGAAGGTCCTCTCAATGCAAAGATAGCTTTCGTCGGAGAGGCTCCTGGAGCACAAGAGGAAGCTCAAGGTAGACCCTTCGTTGGTCTATCGGGTATGCTCCTAGACAGCATGTTAATTGAAGCGGGCATTTCCCGAAGGGAATGTTATATCACCAACGTCTCAAAGATTCGACCTCCGAGAAATAACTTCAGGCTGTTCTACCTGAAGGGAGAACCAACTCCCGAACTCCACCAGAGTATCAAGGACCTCCATCTGGAACTCATCCGAGTTCGCCCGAACATCATTGTCGCTCTTGGGGGAGAAGCACTCAAAGCATTAACTGGCAAGACCTCTATCGAACACTGGAGAGGAAGCCTGCTTCGAGGTCCTGGAGGGATTAAGGTTCTCGCGACTTACCATCCAGCTTACGTGTCGAGGGTTTATGAAGCCAGACCAATTGTAGATCTGGACCTTCAACGGGCGAGAAAGGAAAGTCTTTTCCCCGAAATAAAAATCCCCCCACATGTGTTCGTTGTCGAGCCTTCGTTCAAACAGGTAATTGAATTCCTCAACCGTCGTCCGAAGAGACTTGCTTTTGATATTGAGACTCTCGGAACCCCGATGCATATTAGGTGTCTCGGGTTTGCGGACAGTTCGAACTTCGCAATCTGTATTCCCTTCATGAGACTCCGCTACCAGTATAAGCTCAAGCCTGGAGGGTTGAGTCCTGGAATGTCGGTTGACCATTATTGGTGTGAGGAGGAAGAAGGGGAGATTCTCAGGGCCTGCTCGGACCTTCTTGGAGACCCGAAAGTCGAGAAGATTGCCCAGAACTTTCCCTTTGATGCTAGATACCTTGAAGGGGAGTTTGGGATTAGAGTCGAGAACCTTTGGATGGACACGATGGTTGCCCATCATGTTTGCTATTCAGAGCTTCCAAAGTCCCTGGACTTCCTCGCAAGCATCTATACCAGAATCCCCTACTACTCGGATTATGAGAGAGCAGGGGACCTTTCGACCTGGACTTATAACTGCTATGATTGCATCGCGACATTCGAAGTTGCGGAGAAGTTAGAGAAGGAGATGTCCGAGCTTGGGGTCTCGAATTTCTATCGAGACCTTGCTCAACCTGCAATGATAGCCCTCGCACGAGCGGGGAATAGGGGAATCCTGGTCGACCAAGTCGAGAGGAAGAAACTTGAGCAAGAGACTGAAGTTGAACTTGAGGAGGTTAAGAAGTCCCTAGGACGGGTTGCGGGATTCGAGGTCAATCCAAATAGTCCGAAGCAGGTTAAGGAACTCCTTTATGGAGTGCTGAAACTTGCACCTCAATTCAGTCGCAAGACCAAGAAGGAGACGACAGATGAAGCAGCGATTGAGAAGCTCCGAGCTAAGTACCCCATCCACCAAGAACTCTTCGAACTTCTTATCAAGTATCGAGAGCTTACGAAACTCCTTGGAACCTTCCTTCGAAGCTCCCTCAATGCACATGGACGCATGGAGACTAGTTACAACGCAACTGGGACTGTCACTGGACGCATTTCCAGCTCAACTACGATTGAGGGTTTGGGAGGGAATATGCAACAGGTTCCACGAGGAAAGTTCCGGAGAATCTATATTGCTCCTCCCGGAAAAGTCCTAATCAAGGTCGACCTTTCCCAGGCTGAAATCCGTGCCGTCGCGTGGTTCGCGAGAATCAAAAGTCTGATCGAAAACTTCCAAGACCCGAACTTCGATGTCCATAAATGGAACGCGACCCTTGTCTATGGAGTTCCTCTTGATAAGGTAACTCCAGAACAACGTCAACAAGCTAAGCACTGTCTCCACTCAGCAAACTACCGTGGCTCTCCTCGAACCGCAGTCAAGCACGCGAAGGTCCCTTATCAGGTCGCGAAGGTCGCTCTTGAGCGATACAAGACAGCCCTTCCAGAACTTCCCCTTTGGTGGATAGAGATTGAGGAGGAAGTCCGTTCAATAGGTCAGCTTCGAACTCCTCTTGGAAGGTTGAGGATCTTCTTTGGTCGAAGGGATGAATCCCTGTTTAGGTCCGCAACCGCTCAACTCCCCCAATCTACGGTCGCTGATATAATTAACCGAGGGTTCTTTATGTTGGACGAGAAGCTCCCAGAAGATTGCTTCCCACTTTTGCAGGCTCATGATGAGATTGTAGTTGAAGCTCTTGAAGAGAAGGTTGAAGAGTGTGTAGAGTTGATTCGAGAGTGCTTAGAGATTCCGATTGAGTTCCCGAATCTTCCACCCTTACTTATCCCGGCAGACATCTCGAAGGGTCCTAATTGGTGGAACCAGGAGAAGATAAAATGAGAGCATTCATTAAGTGTCACGGTGGGAAGTGGTATCTGAGAGATTGGATATCGAGTTTCATTCCTTCGAATAGGCTCTACATCGAGCCATTCCTTGGTGGAGGTTCAGTGTTGCTGAATCAAGTTAGATTGATGGGGTCACTTGAGATAGGTTGTGACAAGAACCCAAACTTGATTGAACTTTGGAGAGCTCTGAAAGAACCTTGGTTCCTTCCCGCTGTTTGTGCACTTGAGTACTCGGAAAAGACTTTCCTTGAATGGAAATCTCATCTCCCAACCGATTCGAAAGGTGTCGCAATTAGGGAACTTGTCACTCGAAGAATGTCTCGTGGAGGATTAGGCACACACTTTGCTTGGAGTACTAGAACTCGTGGAGGGAAGCCTGGAGACCTAAATGCATGGGAGACCTGGGTCGAGGAACTTCCCAAAATACAGGGACGAATTAAAGATGTGCTATTCGAAGCAGGAGACTTTCGAATTTCTATTCCTCGATTCTCTCAACGGGGAGCTGTTATCTATTGCGACCCCCCTTACCTCAAATCAACTCGAACTGCAAAGAAGGCTTATGGTGAGTTTGAGATGTCTCGGCAAGACCATCTCGAATTCTTAGAACTGGTGAGAGCCTCGAAAGCCACTGTCCTTGTTAGCGGATACATGAGCAAGCTTTATTCTGTGGTCCTTGAGGACTGGGAACTCTACACGAAGGAAATGCCCTGTAATGCAGGACAGGGTGAGGAGAAGGAGCGTCGAGTGGAGTGTCTTTGGGTTAAGAGAGCCTAACTGATGGAACCAGGAACGAGTAAGAACTTCCTCAAGGACTACGTCCGACTCTCCCTGGACACCGAGATACCAGATATCTTCATGTTCTGGTGTGGACTCTCGACTCTCTCTGCAGCTCTCGGACGTCGACTTTGGATAGATCGAGGAGAGTTCGTAATCTATCCAAACCTTTATGTGGTACTCGTTGCAAGTTCAGGAAGGTGTAGAAAGTCAACCTCAATCGCAATTGCATCGAGACTCCTTCGAGTGGTCGAGCCTCCAATCAATATCATTGCTCAGAAGATTACCAACGAGGCTCTGATCGAAACCCTTCGAGTGGTTCACATGGAGGACGAGAAGACCATTCTAAGGGAGACTTGTGAGGGATTCATTATTGCATCTGAACTTTCGACCTTCTTAAATCGGAAATCTTACGAGGGTGGACTCGGGTCTTCATTGATATCATTCTATGATTGCGAAGACCCTTTCGAGTATCGCACTCGTGGGAGGGGGTCGGAGATGCTTCGAAACACCTGTCTTGGACTTCTCGCTGGAACCACGATCCATTCAATCCGAACAGCGATTCCTATGAACGCGGTTGGGGAGGGGTTGACCAGTCGGATTTGTTTCGTCTCGGTAGAGATACCTCCACCTCCAGTTGCAATAACTCGAACCTCTAAAGAGAAGAAACACCTTCATGGGATGCTTGAGAGAAGGCTACAAGAAGTGTCTAGGATTCGAGGAGAGGTAGTACTCAGTGAAGAAGCAGAGAGGTTCCACGAGGAACTATATAATGAGTTCTACAAGTCATCTCCGTTCTGGTCCGACCCTCTAATGAGCGGGTATGCATCCAGGAGGTTTATCCATCTGCAAAAACTTGCAATGCTCTTTATGGTTTCGGAGGGGGACGAACTCGTGGTTCAAAAACGCCATGTAACTTTCGCCAATAATATCCTTCGTCAGAGTGAAGTAGATATGCAGAAGGTAGTTAGAATGATTGCGTCATCCGAACAGGGAATCCTGATAGACTTGATCCTGGACCACGTGACGAAAGTGAGAAGAATTGCTCGAACGGACCTTCTGAAGAGTCTCAGTCATCGAGTTGGGACGAAGGAGTTGTCGGACCTTATCGAGACCTTAGTCCACACAGGCCAAATACAATCCTCTGTTATCAATGGGAAGTTAGGTTACGAGCTTGCGGAATGATTAGCCCAAGTTGGGTAAATGATTGGCGAATCACCGCCCCGACATCAGTCCGGAATTGTTTAAGCGGAACCTCAATCGATCGACAAGAAGTGAGTGCCCTTGAGTTAGCTTCTCCGAAGGTCTTCGCCCACCCAGTTGCGACCCCAATTAAGGTAGACTCCGTGAAGTAACCCTTCCTGTGCTTGCTGACAAAGGGCATCCAGAAATGTCGCTGGACTGCAGGAGAGAGTCCCCCAACACTAACCCTCTCGTCCTTTCCTTGATGTGGGAAGGGATGCCTGGATAGGGTTACCGAGATTGTCGAGCTCTCAAGAAGCTCCCGTGGTTTCTGGAACCACTCGACGATTCGACACGGGAACCCTTCAAGCACGCAGAACAGTCCTGGGAACGGTACCCCGGTTTGGAATCCAGTTACTTGAAGGTCTCTCGTTAGTCCGAGGGTGACGAAGTTCCTAACCTTCATTTCTCGAAGGAGGTTAGCAAGGTCCGGTTTCCAAACCTCTCCAACCCTCTTATAGAGTCCACCAAACCCGGCAGGAATCTCAGGTCCAAGACCCTCGTTCATCAACCCCGAGACCAGAACTCCCACGAACTCCTGTGGATGCCATGCTCCATCAAACCACCGAGAGATGAAGAAGTCAGGCTGGGCAGACATGGTTTGGTAGCCAAGAGTTGAGAGCCCCTGAAGGGGGATTGTCTCTGATCGAAAATCTAGAGTCAGATCAACTTCCCCCTCCTTCCAAACCGTGTCTCCCTCAAGTTCGATTTGCTTGATAACTGCTAGCCACTGAACATCGGTCTCTCGATGGATAATTTTAACTTTCATTCTTCTTCTCCTGTAAGAACCCTCTCGAGTGCATAGGATGACTCCGGTTCCCCTTCAACTACCTTCGACAGTCCTGCTCCCACAAGTCCCTCTGCTTCTTCCCAAACGTTCCAGCCCTTCCCCCTCTTTGGGTTGTCTCCAGCACGGTTAGCAAGAAGAGCATGCATGCAAGACTCGTAGAATGTTCTCTCGGCTTCGTGTCTCTCTTTTCGGGACTTGTACCTGCTATCTAGAATTGCATGAACCTCGTTGATTCCAAGAAGGGTTAGGTTCTTCTTGCTCGTCCCGGCTTCTACAATCGAGATTAGAATCCGATAGAAGGGAACCATCATGTTTGGAGTTCGAGCAAGTTTCTGCTTGAACTGAGCAATCTCCATCTTTTGATATTCTGCATCCCCAGTCCAGTTAGAGCAAGCAGCAATTAAGTGTCGGGCCATTTCGACAGTCTCTTGTCCAATCCCCAACTGCAATCCACCTGGGGTCCAGGAAATAACCTTAAGTGGATGGTAAGGGTTCTCCCTATCCCTAGTCATATACCTTGCAAGCTCTCCGACCAGCCACATCCCGACAACTAGATTCGTGAGCCTTCGAAGAGCGTAGAACCTGTTCGGCCCTCGAATTGCTTGGTTCATCATGAGCATATACCTTTGGGCAACACTTCGAGGGAAGGTCATCAAGTTCCCAACCAGTCGACCAACCGTTCGATGTTCGGCAGGAGAGCGAGAAGCCCTGTCATAAACGAAGTTCACGTTGTTCGTGACCTCTTTTGCTACGAACATCATCGCTTCCTCAACATCCCCAATCGCGAGAAGTTTGAGGGCATGGACCTGCTGGAGGGGTTCGAGGAGTGCGAAATGTCTGGATCTAGAGAGTGCTTCTCCTTGAGCGTCTTTCCCGACCGCACTCCCCACATCCCTTTGCGTCCCTAAATAAGCTGCCTTGAAACAGGTGATTCGATTGATATCGTCGGACCAAGCATAGCGGGAAAGTAGATTTGCAAGGTCGACAAGCTTCCCAAGTCCCGGAACTCTCTGCGGACCAATCGACATGAAGGCTCTCTTGATGTTCTCAATCTGAGAGACCTCCAGATTGAAGTAAGCCTCCATCCTTTCGGTCATCGGACCTGAAAGGACTGCTCTCGCAATATCCCGTCGAACCGGGAACATCGCTGGATTCTGGAACAAGTTCCTAACCACAAGTTTCGGCATTAAGAACACCGAAGCTGCGGTTAGATTATAGAGAGCGAAGAAAGCGTCGGTGAGTGGACCTCTCTCGGTTGGAGCATTAAGAAGGTCGAGAGTGAAATTCCCAAGGTCGGTTATTACATTCCGCTCATGCTTCCCGTAAAGCTCCCCTCTTACTGCTTCTCGGTGGAGGGCTTGGAGCTCTTGGACATGAGGTAGCACATACTCGTTAGTGTGATATTGGAGAAGGGCGGTTTGGACTCGAGCAAGAAGGGGACGGTCCACGTTCTCCTCATACCAGAGAAGGATATCACCCTCGGTCGGGCTAAGTTCTTCTGTGTCTCCCAGCTCTCCCTTCGCTTCGACAAACCCTCTCCTCAAAAGGTGACCAACCTCCTTTATCGGTTTCGTCACCCCAGTCGCGAGTCTCTTAGTTGCATGGTCAAGCGGGGTCCATTTATTGGTGATGACTCCAAGCATCCTTCCAGGAGTAGGGTCTTCGGCCTCCTTAATTCCAAGGTATTCAGCGACTTGTTCCTTCGTGGCTAGTCCCTCAAGTCCTGCAAGGAAAGCCTTCAACCCTTCACTCTGACCACGAAGCCAGGCAAGTTTCGCCTTCCCAAGAATTTCCATCTTGTTCGGAAACTCTCCCCTGATTGCAGCCCTTCGTTGCTGCTTCTCATTCCCCGAAAGCTCTGCCTGAATCCAATTCCGAACCCTCAGGAATTGGACAGTCGGTTTCATCTCTTCAAAGACCTTCTTAAGTTCCTCTGCAGCTCGAACCTCTTGTTCGGTCATTCCCTTTGCGGTTATCCCTTCTACAATGTACGCTTCGATTCGGTCGCTCACACTCTTGTTAATCCAGAGTCGTTGAGGGAGAACTTCGAAGAGTCTTTCATGGAGTTTTCGAACCTGACGGTAAGCCTGATTGTGTTGAGAGATAAGTGAGAGATAGACTGGATGGAAGGGAAGTCCAGTTAACTTTTCGAGCCATTGCATGTTGTATCTCATGTCCATCCAACGAGCAATCCAGCCTCCCTTGAACAAGAAGGACTCCCTTTTGGTCGCGAGGTCTTGAGCAGTAAGTTGGAGCTCGGCTAGGTGAGGGTTCGCAACCATCGACTTCCGAAGATTAGCCTCATCAACCAGTCGGTCGAGTCCGAGTCCAAACCTTTGATTGAGCTGCTTGAACTGAGCTCGAGTAGTCCGGTCCCACTTGGTCCGATAACCAATCGGGCCAAACTCTCCGGTAATCTCCATGACGAGCCTAGCAATTTGGTCGGGGAAGATCTCTCCTTTGGAGACCCTCTCCTGCATCCCTCCTACAAGAGCTCGGAGGTCGGAGATATAGCCCATCTTAGACCAACGATTCGGTCTTGGGAGTTTGCCTGAAGTGACCCCAATTATTTCCAGTTGCTGGAGCTCTTCGATTAAGGAATAGAGAGTGACATTGTCCAATCCCTCGGTGGTGTCCAAGTTGATTCTCGACTGGAGGAATGCCTTTCGAGCAAGCTTGGACCTGTTCTTAGGTCCGAATACCGAGTCAGCAAGAGCGTGGTATTCCTTCTGGAGTTCATTATGGACCTTCTTAGCCCCACCCTCTTTCTGGAGGTACTTGGAAAGTCCTTTAGGAAGTTCGGGAATCTCAACCCCAAGTACTGCAGAAAGAAGTCCTCTTGGGGGTTTCGAACCGGTAAGTTCACTCGCTCTTTGCCATGCCTGCCAAGTTAGACCGGCGATGGTTTGACCTTGAAGGTCCTGTCCTTCAAACGATGTTTGCCCTGCTCTCAATGCTGCACGGGCTTGGAGGAGATTAGAAAGTTGCTTGTCGTCCTTGAGGGTTCCGAGAAGGACACTTTCAGAAAGGGAGAGGTTGGTTTCGGAGATTGGAAGAGGACTCGGCAACCCAGGCTCAACTCCCTCTCCAACTACTCTCTCCGTCCTAGCCTCAAGTTCAGCAAGATGGTTTTCGAGAAGAGGAAGAAAGTCTCTAACAGGAATAAATCCCGCACTGGTCATTGTTTGGTACTTAACCTTCAGGGTATCAATATTCCGACGAAGGAGGTCCTTAAGGGCATCTACAATTCTCCTCCAAATACCTGGATTCGTATCTCGAAGTAGGCGAGAAAGTCTTTCATCTCGATAGACTGCCCCAATTAGATAAGCCCTCGCTTCTCTCTTTTTCCAAGCCTCTGCTCCAGGCTTAGTTAATTCCCTGTCGAGTTGCTTTTGCATTCCAGCCTGAGTCCATCGGTATGCATAAGAACCCCAAGCCAGTTTCTCGACTCCAGGGTCGAGCTCGATAAACAAGTCCGACCCAAGAAGATGGCTTATCTCATGACCCATAAGGTATCCGAGAGTAAACTCATCTTTGGCAGAGGATGACACGAATATAACTCTATCTTCTGGAAAAGCCATTCCACCAATATCATAATCTAAGAAGACAAGTTCCATTCCTCCTTCTTTTACGAGAAGCTGACTCCCAAGTTGGACCTGTGTTCGAGGAGCGACAACAAGAGGAAGAGCTACATCTATTGGGTCATGGAATATCTCGGAGAGACGTTTCTTCGCTTTGTCAGAAAGGGAAGATTGTGCTTCTAGACTAGCCTTTACCTCTTCATCAGAACTCCTCTCAATTATAGTTTCGGGAGGACTCGGAAGTCCCTTCTCTCTCCCCGTTGAAGGACGCTCTCTCTTGCTAGCTCGATACTCCTTCTTTTCTGTATCAATCACTCGTCCCTCAAGACTAACCGTCTTCTTGGTTTCCTTCGTCAGCATCCCATATTTCTTAACTACCTCAATCGCCGGACCAGCAAGTTCCTCTGCACGTTCCCTCGAAATCGCCCCTTGACCATCGTCGATAATCCATTGGGTTACAAGAGCTGGAAGGAGCTTTGTGCTTCCACGAGGACGTTGCTTTGTTGCGGCTTCAATTGCAAGTACCTGCTCGTAAGGCTGAACATCTGGGACAAGTATCTTGAGTGTTTCCTCAGCCTTCTTAACTTTCTCCTCTTGAGGGAGTGCACGGATTGTTTCAAGGAGACGCTCTTCCTCAGAAGGCTCGACCTTTGCCTTCTCGATAACCTTCTCCCCGACCGCAGGAGTGACCTTAGCTTTCGCCTCGGCCAACTTCACTTTCTCTTCTACGCTCTCTCCTGGCTTGACTAGGATACTTGTCCCACTTTCGAGAGTAACCTGAGTTGCGAAGAACTTGTCTTTCGCGTCAAGCTGAGGCTCATCAACACGAACCTTAAGTCCCTTATCTGCAACTTCCTTATCGACCCGTGCCTTCTCAGAAACAGCAACCGGTTCGACTTTCACTGGTTCTACCTTCTTCGGTTCTACCTTCACGTCAATCGGAGGCTTGATTTCAGGCCCAACAAACTCCCCCTCCCCCATTGCTCTTGCAGCAAGGTCTGCTGGAGACTTCCCCTTAATTTCTTCTCTAACTTCTGCAACTCTCTTCGCAAACCTAGTACTAGGCACTCCACCAAGTGTGCTGAGTGCTGCACCTGGAGCCACAATCAGTATCATGCCTGCTGTTTGGCGGAGAGTCTCTAGTTGTCGATTGATGATTTCTTGTGCTTCCGGTCCCTGATAAGCCTCGTCCTCCTTGAGTGACTTGAGAAGGTGACCAAGCACTTCACCCCCGGAAGAAGTGAGTTCCTGGATTTGCTCCTCACCCATCTCCGTAGCAGCATCCTTAGCTACCATTTTGGCAAAGTTTCCAAGAGCCTGTAGCAAGAGAGGACTTTTCGTGACTGCACTCTGAATGGCTTTTACAAAAAGCGACTTCCCACCAGGAAGGCGTTTGATAACTCGTCCCCACTGTGAAACCTCAACTATCCCATTTATGATACCGACAGCCTCTGAAATAGGTAGGGCATACTCTCGCGGAACACCCTCTCGGGTTAGTTTGAGGTAGAGGTGGCCTCCCTCGATTTGTCGAGTGAAGTCAATGAATCCAACTGTTGCTCCGACAGAATATCCGACACCAGCGGTAATAGGAACAGTGACGATTTCTTCAGGTAATGCAATTTGCGGTCCAGCTTGACCAAAGATTGCTGCTCCAGTCCCTCCAGCAATTGCACCAGCAAGTCCTGTCTCTTGTGCCTTAAATAACCCCCTTACCATGAATGGCGCAAACTCAGCTGCCTGCTCGACCATCGCTGGAATCCAAGTTGAAGGAGAACTCCACTCAAACGGGGACCAGATTGGAGCCTGAACGGTTAATTCCTTCTCCATAACTTCTGCCCGTCTTGTAGCTTCTTCAATCGAGATACGTCCGTCCTTAGCTTCCGCACCAAGAAGTCCCATATCGACAGTGATATTCCCCCGACGCCAACCCCTCTTCATAGCCTCGAAGAGCCCAGTTGGTCGGGCTTGCTCTGCAGCCAACCCCCTCATACGACTGAGAAGTTCCTCGTTCGAGAGGGGTTCACTGTCTTCAATCATCCTCTCAGCAGGAAGCTTCTCTCGACCTTCTGGATAAGGCTGGACTCCAACCGGTTTAGATGCCAACTGGTCTCTCATCCGAAGAAGCAAATCCTCTGAACCAGACATGTCCACACCCCGAAGTTTCATTCGAGGTTTCATCCCAGGTTCGAGGACAGTTGCGGGCTGGGATTCCATTACCATTATGGCTGCTCCTTCATCTTAGAAAGAGCTCGTTCGAAAAGGCTGAGGAGAGTTGGATCAACCTTGCCTGTTCGAGTTGCCTCTTCACATTGCTCTTTCAATTGAGAGAAGGTCATTTCCTGAAATCCCGATGGAATGTCCGGGCCGAGAAGTTCTCCGAGGGTTTGAGTTTGGACCTCTTGAACCCGTTCTTGTCTCTTGAATCTAGTCTGCTTAATAAGTGCCTGCTCGAATGCAGACTGAACTAGGTTAGATATCGCATCTGGCTGGAACTTCTTTCTATATTCTTGTTGAGCAGTATAAGCGATATCCGCCTCGCTTATATCCTGGATTGGCAACTCTGCAAGGGTTAGACCACGAGCTCGATGAACAGGGGTCGGTTTCGATGATGGATCAATTCCCTCTACATTCCATCCCCAAAGGGTTCCCTCGTACTTAGTCACCGACTCTGCCTTCACCTGTTCAGCTATCGTCTCAAAAGTCTTTGCGGTCATTGCAGGAACATTCTGCTCGGGTGGAATAAGCCCAGATTTCCTACCTAATGCATAAGCCCTAATTGCTTCAGGAAGAGATTGAATAACAAGTTCCTCGGTCTCGTCAAGAGAGACCCCACGTCGGAATGCTGTGTTAGGAACATTCTCGAGAAGAATCTTTCCTGTCTCGGTATCCGCAATCGGACCAAGACGGGCAAGAAGGTAATCTCTAGCCTCGTCATCCGAGAAATCTTCCTGTGCAGCAACCTGACGAAAGGACTTCAGAATCTTTTCAGTCTCATCCCAAGTAGACTTAGCTTTCGCTCTCTCCTCTGCTGCTACTGCACGTGCTTCTCCAGTCATTGCGAACTGGAGCCTGGCTTGCTTTGTTGCTCGGTCGAGAAACTCCTCGTCTAGGAAGTTAGCTACCGACTCATCCCTCGACTTTCGACGAGCTCTTGTAGGTCGAGCTCCGAGCACATCCGAAGGGGAGGTTCCAATGATTTCTCCGATGTCGATGGGCATGTTACCCTCGCCTTCCCAGTACGTTATCTAAGGGAGAGGTATAAAGGATTGGTCGACCTCGACGGTCTTTCTGCTTACCGTATTTTCGATACCTTTCCTTCTGCTCAGGACGAAACTCCCTGTTGAATGCTGCTCGTTCAGGGGTAGGAGCCATTCGAGCAAGAGTCCTTTCTCTTGCAGCAGCACTTATCTTGAGCTGCTCTGGTGGGATGTAGAGATTGAAGCCTTCCGGAGATATTGGAGCACCTGTTGGACCTGGCTCATATCCATACCCACGAGAGACCGCCCTGTCAGTCGCCCGACGCTTTCCTTCTGCCTGTTCCATTACTTCCAAATCTGGACCAGTCATTCTGCGTTCGAGAGCCCTCTCCCTTGCTCGCTCAGCCACCCTAGTCCTGGGGTCTTGAATAAACGTTGAGAGAGGTTGACGCTCGATTGGAAGTTCTCCGTATTTCCCTGTTGGGGTCCAATCCTCTGGTTCATAATCCATGGGTGCTCCACCGGGGAGTCCCCGCTTGAACTTCTCTGCACTGATGTCCCTTACTGCAAGTGTCGCTCCAAGCTCTAGAGCGGCATCACCAAGAGGTTCTCCGGTTTCTTCAGAGAGTTGAAGAGCCTGTTTGTAGACTCTCCTAGCTCTGGTTTCAGGAGGTTCAATCCTCTCTCTTGCTTCAAGGACATCTTCTAAGACTTTCTGCTTCCTTTGCTCTTGGGCCTGGGCTTGAGCGATAGCTCGAGATGCCTCAACACCTCCAATCCGACCTCCTTTAGGAGGAGGAGTTCCTCCAACAGGTTCCCGACCTCCGTGGTGTTCGATAGAAGCCACAGGACGAGTTCCCCTGTCAATTGGAGGGAGAGGAGG
>Ga0307378_10008789_pt1 | contig 13353 bp, 19 predicted proteins | sample UN1MG_FD_202238 | JGI IMG/M metagenome (GOLD analysis project Ga0307378, IMG submission 202238) | Soil microbial communities from Risofladan, Vaasa, Finland - UN-1 | ecosystem: Environmental > Terrestrial > Soil > Coastal area > Acid sulfate soil | place: Finland: Risofladan, Vaasa | collected... | reverse complement strand
TCCCTGGCGCACCGTTATTCACATCCAATATCGGCGTATCATACATCCATGTTCTTAACAGCCCCGTCCCCCATTGATCGCCGTTGATTATGTTGGAAGAGCTATCCGTCCTGAATGACCAGATACGCCGCTTGCCGAGGTTGTATCCAGCGGGCAAAGTAGGATTAAGGGCTGTCGTGGCATGGTTGTTAAACATCAAATCAACGCCAGATGCTCCGTATATCAGCCACAAATGAAGTGTGCCGGAAGCGGGAATAGACTCACCCGTAGCCATGCCTCCTTGATTTGTCCCCGCCGCCCAGGTCGCGTCAATCTGTTTGGTCAAGGCGGGTGCGAGAACGATATCATAGGTATCAGCATCCCCTCTCGCCTTACCTGCGGCTACTGTAATGTCATGGTCGGTGTCAGCGGCATGGGCTACGGTCAAGCCGGAGAGATGACCCATAGGGAGGCGTATATTTGCCGCCTTCAACTGATCCGGCGCAATAGCCTTCGCCGCTTCGGTTCCGGCGAGGATTTCGGCTGCGGAGGCGTAGGTAACTCCAGCTCCTATTAAAGCTTGTGTTTCTGCAAGTGTCTTTCTTACAAAGACATAAGGATCTGCACCAGCAACCAGAAAATCACTTACTGCTGTTCCGTTCTCTAACATAGCAGGAGTTACTACACCTGCTGCAAGAGTTGTCGTTCCACTTATATTACCAGATGAATCCAAAACACTACATCTCTGTCCGTCGAAATGCATAGAGTATCCAATACCAAGAGTCATAGCTTTTGGTATCATCCTTCTTGGAGTTCCAGCATTTGCAGGATCAAGATAGAGATCAACGGTAACTGCGGCTGAATGAGTATTTACAAAAGTAATTGAAACAATACTTATCGCTGCACCTGCGGTGTAAAGGACAGAAGGATTAGTATCACTAAGTTGTCCTTGAGCTATTTTTGTGAATACTCCACCGACTAAGCCATGAACAGTATAGTCCACAACATTAGCAACGCTGGCTCCACCTTCAAGAGTGTCGGTATTATCTAGACAAATCATATCTTCTCCTATAGAGTACCAAGGGTTGCTGCTGTAGCAAAAGAAATTCCACTACCAGTCGCTTCCTTAAATATAGCATTCCCCGTTGCAGTATCCTTAGTAAGAACATGTTCATTCGTAGCACCAGCAACTGCAGAAAGAGCGTTTATTGCTAATTGAGCCGTACTCTGCCCCGTGCCTCCATCTGTTATTGGAACATCAGTTCCACCCTCTTGATATAGTCTCTTCCAAGTAATAGCCATTACTTCCCCTTTACACTTATCTCAAATAGCCTTTCTACGTTCAATAAGGCTAACCTTAGAATAGTAATGACCTCTGGAGGAGATAACTTAGTTCTATCAATCAACTGTACAAGCTGATTATGGAACACTCCCATTTCATCGTTCTTCTCAATACTTTGATATTCCATTATGCAGATACCGTACAAACATGAAGACTCAGTTCACCAGTCGCCCAGCAGAGCTGTCCCACTTCCACAGTACCAGCACCAGCAGGAAGAGCTGCTTCATTTGCAACAGTCTGCACCACAAGGTCAGTTGCTTGCTGAAGGTTGAAGTCAACTGCCCCATCTGGTACACTATGACTGTTCAGTGTATGAGCACCAGGTGCACCTATTGCTTCCCACGCAGGCAGGTCTGTTGCTACACGTAGAATGTAATCATCAGTACCAATCGCCAGCGCTGCAGGAACCCCAGAGGCGGACGCATAGATAAGATCTCCCTTTGCTGTCAGCAACGCTTTTGTAATCACATCATCTTCATATGCAATTTTCTTCCAAGTAATAGCCATTTCTACACCTCCTTATTTCGATTCAAATACAACCATAGTATTCTTATTCGCATCAAACTTAATCTGTGGATTATCCATTTCTAATGTTATAACAGGTGATTCACCTTTCTCTGGATCTCCACCAATAAACACAGTCACTTTTTTCTTCTGCCAAATTGATACTTGCATATACTCTCCTTATTCAGTTGCTACCCAGACATGATCGTCGTCTGAATCGTAAAACATTGTTCCTTCTGCTCCAGTAGAAGATACTTTTGGTGTAAGATATAACTCATTTATTGCTCTTGTACCATCAGCAAGAACATACTGAGTATGATCATCATCTGCAAGACCAGCCAAACTCCCGTGGTCAACTACCGCACTTAATGTAAATGGCATAGTGAGCGCTGACTCAACAGAATAAAATGCTGCTGCTCCATCGTAGCAGATAACACGACCAATTAAACTGGCCCAGTTTACACAGTACGGAGGAAGCGAAGCAGGAATAGTAGCTGCCTGTGCCGCACCTATGTTAGCGTAAGTAGCATCTCCTAATACAACATACAGATCACCTTCCGGACAGAGGAATACCCAGTAAACACCATACTTTGAATTTAATGCGCCAAGCGAAGTACCGTCTTGATAACACTCAAAAACTGTTGAAGAGCCACCATCGAATATAGCAGAAAATAGACTCAACTCTGCGCTTTTCGTCCACGCTCCGCCACCAGTTTTATACCAGACATAGAAGGTATCTGCTGCATCAGTTGCATATGCGTAATTAGCTACATACCAAGACCCAGCATCACAGGCTAGTCTTAAAGCAGTTCCATGAGCTGAAAGTATCCCACCACTTATCCACTCCATACCACCGTATTTAAGAATCAAGCGGTTGTGTGCACGACGGTCTCTATTATAGATACTGTAGCCAGTTTCTTGAATCTCTATATTGTTCCCGTTAACCCAGACCCTTCCGATCACAAACATACTATAATCGTTTATATTACTTCTTGTGACGGTGGCCTTGTAGGTTAGAGCCCCTCCATCATAGTCCATATAAATCCAGTTCACGGCCAAATCAGTAAGTCCAGTAGGAGTTATTTCGTCTTGTGCAGCCTTCTTAAAATAGATAATGGTACTACCTAAAGTAGTATCTGTAAAAATCATCCCCTCAAGTTCACTTATATTTAACTTTGCGTCTACTCCAGCATCATGGGCAGTGATAACACCTCCTGTCAGTCTACCCGCAGAACTAGTCATGTTGAGGAAGTCCTGAAGGTCATCATAGGTAGGAGTACCTATACCATCAGGAATTATTACATACTTAGCATCATGCGGGAGATAGCCAATCTCAACATAAGTCACACCATCTTGACTAAGTTCCCACTTATCAGTTGTAATATTATAGCGAATAGTAGGCTTAGTGGCACCTGGAATAGTAGCTTCTATCCCCTTGTTGGTGTCAAGTCCATCTCCAATACCGAACAAGTTTTCTCTTGTTCCTCTTAGCCACTTATACAAACCCACTATATTATCCTCTTACTTAAAATAACTCATACCAGCTGAATTAAGATGAAGTGCAGCACCCGCTTCGAGTGGTAAGTCCACTGGAATTATTCGTCTTGCTGTTCCTCCAGGTCTAGTGATATAAAGGTTAACATAATTTATTGCTGCTCCAGTATTTACTAGAATTATCGTAGAGATAGTATCTGTACCACATTGAGATGATTCAAAGAGATCACCTATTGTATTAGGTAGTTGCCCATTCCCAAGATACATCAATGTATTACTATCAGTGCCATGAATAGTGAAATCCACTTCAGCTGCAACAGTTGCATCACCTTGGATCTTATCGCCAGTATTAAGAACAAGCATTTCTTTATACTCCAAGACCTTGCATGTCAGGGGCACCTATAAGTACCTGACCATTATAGTTACAGATCGCTGTCGCCGATGGCTGATTTGAATCAAGAGCATATACTTTACTCCCTGCATTTCGTATGACTGCGATCTTTCCATTACTCATGTAGACGTAGTCGTAGAAATCTACTGCATCCCACAAGCCTCCAGCTTCAGCAGCAGTATACTTCAAGGTGAGTGAACCTGCAGCATATTCATAAATCGTCTTAAGTCCACACACTATAATCATGTGAGCGAACACAAAGATCTGAGGAAATGGAAAGCTATCCGTGATTTCAGCTGTAACTAGTCTAGTTAAAGAATCAAGTGCTTGCAATGCTTTATCACGGCCCACTACCCCATTACAGGTTACTAGGTAGTCACTATTCCTAGGGTTCCTCTTCGACGGTCTAAGTCCTCGTGTCAAATGAGAAGACTTAATAGTGAATGTGAACTTACCACCCCTTACGACTGTTGCTTCCATTTAGATAGCTCCATGATCAGTTGTAGGCGTTACGTCAATCGCACTAAAGTCACGATTGACGCTCATAGGAGGCTTACCCATATTCATAGTACCAACAAGACTGATACGCTTCCTAATCTCAGGAATAGCCTTTGCTAGCTTATCTTTGTAGTCAGCCAGCGTATTCTCTCCATCCACTTTCTCAATCACAGAAGCAACAATAGCCTTATAATCTATGAACTCTGGATGGTCTTGATAAAACTGAGTGTTTATCTTAACTAGAGATGCATGCTGAGCCATCATGTTTCCTACCACCTCAGGCAACTTTAATAGAGCTTTCTCAACAGCTCTATCGATAATTTCCAGCTTTTCTTCTTCTGTAAGCACATCGCCCTCCTAATAGTCGATAATATCAAGATCCATGTTGATGTCTACACTCATAGGCTTATGATATCTAGGAGCATCAGGTCTTGAGGGTTGAACAGTATTATCACCCTCTCGGTTGATAGTGATGTATGTAAGACGGACTCCATAGTCCTTTTCAAACTCCGCTATCTCACCTACTATCGTAGTCTCAAGAGAGATTTTAGCCTTCTTGACATCTTCAATCGTTGCCTTATTCTTCATCTCATCCCCCCATCTGCATATTTCCGACAAGATCTTCTTCCACTGTATCTTTGTCTAGTCCAATAACATCATCCATCACTATGGACCTGAACTCTTTAGCAGCATCAAGATTACGATAAAGAGCATCTACCTTATATAGAGCAGCTGCTATAAGTGTATCAGGCTGAGCCTCAGTCCAGTATGACTTAGTTTGCGTCCAGACCTCCGCAGCTAATGTTGCAGATAGTACAGGAGAATAGAAGAGACCAAGAATCTCTATCGTATAGATTCCATCTGGAGGCGGCATTATCACTATACCATTATAGTTGAAATGCTGAGCAGGAGCTATAGCATTATAGAGAAGAAGATCACTTACATTATACATTCCAGTTACAGAGGCAAGAGTATCAGGATGAGGACGAAAAACTGCAGGAGCATAATAGCGAGGAACTCCTTGTGCTACAGTAGAGAATTCTTCACTATACTCTGTTTTAAGCCTCTGCAATGTATCAGGAATAAGCTGTATCTTTCCATCTGCGTTAGCTGCCCATACTTCCTTTATAGCTCTGATGCCGATAGACTTAACAATAAAGGTTCCTGCCTCTACAATAACAGGATAGCGTGCATTCATTTTTCCTGTATCAAGAAGGCGGTCTAGATACTTCTGCCCTGCGTTCAGATAGAAGTCTGCCCCATCATCTTCAAAAGTAGTAGAATTGATGAGATCATAACGGCCTGAGACTACTATGAACTTCCATCGTATATCTTTATAGTCCATTTCTTGTCCTCTCGCTATGGTAAATAATTTACCATAGTTAGCGATAATATGCTATGTAGCTTGCCCCAGTTCCAGAGACAGTAACATATATCCCAACTTTAGCCTTAATAGGCAGACCTGCGACGAAGTTGTCAAAGTTATTTGCACCTGCTACCACTCCCTTAAACAGTTCAGTTCCTGTCGCAGTGAGACCGTCCTGTACGGTAACAGTTACGGGATTGGTTCCATCTGTAATAATGAGGACACCTAAGAACTCACAGCGTCCTGACTTGATAAGAGCCGATGCAATCTTAAGTCCACTCGAAAGACATGCTTCCATTTTATACTCCTTTCTATTGTGAAGGGTAGGGAGGCTCTGGAGTAACCTCCCTACCCACGCCGCGCAAAGAGGAGGAGAACCACGGCGAACTACACAGCGCTATCGATACCTACGCCATTGAGGAATCCCATACATGAGGGATGATGCAGTTCGAGTGAAGACTCCGTTAGGAACTCCTCATCGGTAGCATCTTTCCTTGCCGCGTTCACTCCCGGCCCAGACTTCTTGGCCTCTCCTTCACCATAGAAATCTGTATCATCAATGTACTTGTAGATCAGATTCTGCGGCTCAATGATAAGCATAGAATAACGCAAGGTCGCTTCAACTGAGAAGAGAGGATGCGTTAGTATATTGATCACTCCAAAAGGCGTTTGCCACCTATTGATATTGATCCCGTAGGTCCGATCAGCCGGCTGCAGCTGCATATAAGAGCCAGTCGATGCCAGCTTGTTCAGACCAAGAAGGGCGCCAGAACCACAGAGCGCCAGCTTCTCACCCTTCCCATAACGGAAGAGGACTTCAAGATACGCGTTCAACCACTCTTCACCACCGCCGGCCTCAGTCCAGTCCTTGCCAGTGTAGGTTGCATTCAGGGAGTAGTCGTCCACGTTCGCATTTGCATCTCTACGGATGATAGTGATGATTCCATCCATAGTCCGTTCGGGGTAGCCATTGTCCCCGGTAACCTCAGACCGCACACCGAAGAGGTAAGCCTTCTCCATCTCGATACCGTGATTTTCGAGGGCCTCACGCTTCATCTCTTTATACGCGTCACCAGTACGCAGGCGGGTCTTACGGGCAGTACGAGTGATGCTCAGTGGGCTTCGGAAGATCTGTGTGAAGTTGTAGATTTTCACAGGATCGTTCGTGATACCAGTTGGCATAACTGCACCTTCCGCGTTGATGTTACCTACGATCAGCGCAACGTCTGCATCGGATAGATCATGAGAGTGAGATGAGTTGTCGTCAGCTTCCAACAGCTTTACCTGGATGTAGGAGCTGGCCCCGTTCACGTTCTTTGCTACAACCTTCGCGTTCACATCAACTGTGAAGTCGCTTGCGTCACGCAGAAGGACCTGATGTCCGACCCTGAAGTATGAAACTCCATCAGCCGACATCTTAAGATAGAGCACAGTACCTGCCACACCACCACTAGTATACACAGTTGAGAGAATGGCATCTGTGTAGACGCCAGTGATAGCTGCTCTCTGTGTTGCCAGACCCTTCGTCCACCAATTGAACTCAGGATCGTCCACTCTTTCGCTCTTCAACTTACTCATAATAGCAGTAAGTGGAGCGGTTCCGTTGGGATAGAGCCAGAGGATACCTTCCCGATAACTCTTAGGCCGCTGATCAGTGACCCAGCTACCGGTTCCTCTCATACCTAAAAATGCTCCCATTTTGCTACCTCCTTATACTTGCTAGTCCCTATTAGTTAGGGATCTTGATTTTGTAGACAAATGACACTTCCACAGCCTTCGCCCCGTCCATAGTACCCGCAGGCACATAGAGACCATAGGTCTTGCTGAACGTTCCAAGATCATCCGCTCCGTCGAACTCCGCTTTGATCAGACGATCATAAAGTGCACCAGGACAAGCCGGCAGGCCAAGAGATGCGCCAGCACCAATACTGATAGTGTCATCAGTAGTAGTGACTGTACCCGACACCAAAGCCCACGTAGCACTAACGATCTTCGCAAACGCCTTCACTGATGTCACAGCACCAGCTGCAACAAAGGACAGAACGTCTGTGATTCCCACTCCGTTCTGATCCACTCCGACCAGGGTGAGCGTTGCACCAAGAATAGACGCGTTAGCATCCACCAGCAGCGCTCGAACTGTCCGAGGATAGTCCGGCTGAGCTGCGATAGTGAGCACTCCACCAGTTAAGGTAGAGAGTGCCACTGTAGTGACATACGCGCCACTCCCAGCTGCCTCCGCTACGATAGGCAACGCAAAAGACCGAAAGCCTACCTTTTCAATATATCCCTTAATTACGTCCATTTTGTTCCTCCTTGTTCAGTTACTTTGTCTCTTCGAGTAGTTTCCATGCTTGACCAGAAACTAATGGCGCATACGCCTTTGCAACCACTTTCTTTATAAGGGCAAGCTCCTCCGCTGTTACTTGAACAGACTCAGAACTGTTCTTAATCCTCAAAGCCAGTTCCCAACGCTTGAGCTTTTCCTCTCCACCTAGATTACGCTCGTCTTCAAAAGCAAGACACAGCGCGTTCATAGAGACCAGACGTAAAGTGATTGGAACGCCTTCTTCACCTTTAATCTCTTTATCCAGCATATCGACCAAGACCTTGTTCATATTAACTTGCATTTCATCTCTCCTCTTATTCGTTATTATGCGTCCGTTTCTGTAACACTAATATGGGTTCTTACACTCCAAGCCTTACCAGAAGGGACTGTTTCATCAAGCTCTTTATCCTGTCCGATTTTTTAGTTTATACTTTTGTCCAGCCGTTAAGATAGAGTTATCAACAGCCTCTTTTTCGATAACAGTCGGATCGTTGACTTGGATTAATTCCATATTACCTCCAATTTACCTTAAGCTGGAACATCAGCATACACAGGAATATATCCCGTATCAGAACCGACCTTCACAACAATGATGTGCTGTAATGCGTGGCTGTCAATACTATGAGTATTAGCGACAACACATCCACCAACTGCATCAAATGAAGCAAAGTTCGTTATATACTGACTCTGAAGCGAACAGATTAAGTTATCAACAACCACCGTTGACAACGAGTTTGCGAGGAAATACGACAAAGTACCCGTTGTAGGATTAACTAAGCCTACAGACATCGCTGACTGTACACCTGCCATATGCAGTACCAGTGTATTTGCGCCATTACCACCTACGACACCTATAACACCAGCTACATTAACAGATGCACCATTAAGCGTTCCGTACAGCTGCGCTTCACCAACTAACGCGTAGATATTTCCAGCCGTTACTGTAAATGCTGGAGCGACTGCTAGAACATTTGAACTAGCTGAAACACCAGATGGAGCTCCTGAAGCTCCAGTTGGTTGATATGACCACGAAGCTTGCACACCCACTACCGACCCTGAGATGTTAACAAGTTCACCTTTTGTCTCCATACCACCAATCTCCGCTGTTGTAAAGTGGTTATGGATCTTCAGCGAAATCCCTTTTGTCTCAAGGTTCTTGTTACCTACATCAAACTTCGCCCAGATATCGGTTGATCCAAGAAACACCTTAAAGTCGATGTCCTTGGTCCCGTTACCAATGTTTATAGCTCCGACGTCATCTGTCAGAGGGATGAACTTAAGAACTGATCCATCCCAACTAACCGAGACATCCTTACTGCTACCAAAGTCCAGTGAAATATCATCTGAGAACTTTGCTAGAGAGATATTACCTCTTCTGATAGCATTATAGATAAGTCGGTTTAGCCCACTCATTTCTTTCTCCTTTACTTATAAACAGTTAAAAGGAATCCCTGTCCGCTACCAAAGTCCTTTGACTCTTCCTACTGATCTGTTTCCTACTTAGCGCATTATGCTTACATTATGTAGGAACACACGTTCCAGCAGATATATCAAACGCTTTGGTAAATTTATTACCATAGCCAGTGTTACATACCTGAAATAAGGTCAGCAACGTCAGCTTCCATTCTTGTCATATTAGGCCCACCTCCACCAGGCCTCGAAGGTGATCCTGGCACAAAAGCAGGAGGCTCTTCCACAGGTGCAACTGAAGGAGTCCCCGGAGGCGCTACCACAGGAGGTGTGCCAGCTGGTAACATCTTCAGTCTGGCTCGTACCTCAGCACCTAAATTCTTGATAACATTTTCCAGATTCCAAGTTGGGTTCTTCGCAGCAAGATCATTTGCTACCATCCCTACATATGCCTTATTTCCAGCAAGATCTTGATTATGAGCGTAGAACTCATTCACTGCCATCTTCTGCGTTACAACTGTGTCAGTTGCCTTTGTTACCAGATGTGGCATTGCTTCGAGAATCGTTCTACTATTATCAGTAAATGCCTTAGTCAGAAACGCATTGAAGTTGTCTATATTATTCAGGATCTTATCAAGATCCTCTTCCTTCTCCACAAACTTTATAACTACAGGCTCCGCGTTTGGGTCTGGAACCAGTGGTTCAGCTGCAGGTCTAGGTGCAGTTGCTTGACTAGCAACAGTCTCTATCATCCTCCTCAGCTCATCTACAGTCCCACGAAGAGCCGTGATCTCTACATCCCTTGGATCAGCAGCAGGTACCACTGGAGAAGGCTCAACAACTGGGGGTGGTACTGTTATATCACCTGGCTTCACAATAGGCGGTGGCTCAACTACAGGAGGCACTACCACAGGCTCTACCGGAGAGACCTCTGGAGGTATTACCGGAGGTACAACAGGTGGCACAACAGGAGCTGGCTCCACAATAGGAGGAACTGGCTCAACTGGAGGCACAACTGGAAGTACTATAGGAGCTGGCTCAATAGGAGCTGGCTCTGCAGACCCTAGTAAATCATTAACAGCTGCTTCCATCACTTTATCCGACCTACTTTCATTAACCTTAGGTTCCATCTTCTTTCTCCTCCTTCTCCTTAGCTTTATCAAATTCAGTTTGTTCTAACATCACAGCTGGAAGATCAATGATCTCTCCAATTCCAGCTATGATACCTTGATTCCTACATATCTGTGATGGCTCCTTAAAGGGGTCAAGACGATTATTATCCTCCATAAGTCCAGACGTCCTCGAAACCATAGTCGCAACTATAGCCCTCCACATTCTGCTTTTCACGAAATCCTCTATCTCATGTCTAGCAAACTCTCGCTTCTCCAGATCCTCTGTCATTATTCTCCTCCCACAGGAACAAGATTACCCTTCTGTGCCTCGCTTGCCACTGTTGCATCTGGCATTGTTGTTGCTTGTACAGAAGGCATAGGCTTCGCCTTAAAGTCACTAAGATCCTTAATACCACTCATCCTAGCGATCCTCTGAAAAATCCTCACAATATCGAACTGACCTGCTAGAAGTGGATTAGACACTATAGACTGAAATAATGTGACCATAGTGCCCACATCACCTTCTCCAGGTATACTTCCATCTAACTCAACCACATCATAGCCAACCACTAAATCGAAGGGATTGACCATCCTCCTCTGTATATCTCCAGACTCAGCTCTCAGCTCATCTTCCCACCGACCTGTCATGCTGACATACAGACCCTTAGACATGAGCTGCTGTGTATGACTAGCCAGCATATATCCTAGATCATGCATAGTCTGCATCGATGTAACCTTTGCAGCCTTAGCAAGGCGGCTTAGAGCACTCTGGCGTGTACCCTGAGCTTCCGTAGCACTGACCCTCTCCGAGCCAGACCGCGCAAGACCCATCACACTATCAACAGAGCCAGAACAGGTCTTGATTAGTTCTGTAATATACGCAGAATCTTTAATGTGATTCTGTGTAATGTCAGTAACCTTAAGCTGCATAACAGCATGCTCAACTCCACGTCCCCAGGCAGCCCTTCTCATACGGATAAGCTTCCCAGGCGCAGGATCAAGAAGGTCATTAATGTTCACTAGACTAGGATCAACAATCAGCATATCGTTAATGCTCTTACGAACATTCTCGATATGTGAGTTGATAAGCCAATCCAGAGCTCCTTGTAGCCCGCTTATGATCTCTAAACGAGATACAGGAGTGACGCTATATCCATCGAAGTCAGGACTACAAGTAACAACAGGATACATATTATGGTTAAGACCAAGAGGCTTAGCACACCTAATGTACTTATCAGCCGCAACACAGAAGAGCCACTTTTCAGGATACTCCTTAGGTCCAAGTCCCCACTCCTTCGGGATCAGATTAACATAAAGAAAGACCTGATCAATAGGAGATGTTGAACTAGGTGCCATACCAGTACCACCAAGATCATAGTGTGACTCTCGTCCAGATGCACTCCGTGCCTTGTTCCATTGACTAAATCCATTCGATCCCTGTGTTCCAGCCATGTACTTACCATTGAAGTATGTTTTATCCTTCTGCTCGTGTTCCAGCATCCTCATGTAGTTTGTAGTCTCTATCCACCCTACAAACTCACCCCTTTGTATATCCTGCACCGGCACATTAGGATCTGGAAGGTACATATAAGGGTCGATATTCTTCAGCATATTCCCTTCATAGAGAGTAGCATCCTGACTTTCCCTTCTCTTCCCTCCACCTATCCAACTTCCAAAGATCGCTGAAAGAAATCCTGCATCGACCATCACTGATCTTTTTCCGTATATCTTATCCCAGTATGGAGCTACTGACCCAAATCCATAGGACCAAGCATCTCGGAAAGTAGTATGAAGAGAAAGAGCCATCTTCGCTCTTCGACTCTGTACCTCGATCACTTTCTCCAGAAGAATTGCACCAAACCTATCCTCTGGTGAAGAGCCCTCGTACTTAAATATAGGATCATCAAGGAACGCTGCGACTAGGTACGTTAGCAAGGTCTCCATAGTTGCAAAGCTATAAGGGATAACGATAGAGACAGGCCGCCTTTCGTCGTTATCCTTTACCTTCCTCTCTGCCTCATCTATCGGAATGTATGCAGTGAGGGTTTGGTCTATCTTCTTCCAACTCTTGTGTCTCTTACTAATCTCCCTAGAACTCTCCTGCACTCTAATGTTCAGTCTCGATAGTATAGCGGTATGTAGAGGAGAATCCGGACGAAGGTCAAGCCCTCGAGGATATACATAGCCTAAGTCCTGCCCTACAACCAAGCTCGATGCAGTGCTATTTGGATCTAAAATAGTAGGCATTTATGCAGCTCTCCAATTCTTTAAGGCTGGTTCGTTCTCTGCCTCAAGTCCATCATATTCATCATCTAGAGGCGTCTCTCCATCTGTTGAAGCGTCTGCCGCAAAGTATCGCTCACCAAGCTCAAGCATCTCAACTAAGTAAGCAGTTGCATCCATTACATCGTCTCGTTTACTCTTTGGAAACGCAATAAGCTGGCTCTCAAGAATCTGCGATATGTTCTTGTTATGCCAGATGTAACCAAGACGGTATAAGGGATTCAACATCGCTATGCGATCTTCCTTCTTACCCCGTGCCTTGAGCTCTATAAGTCGATAGAACTTTCCACGCTTCATCATGAATGTAGTGATAGGATAGGTGATGAACTCATCGAGACCTGTCACTTCATATCCAATAGTTCTTGCTCCTATTCTATCTGCCATGTCAAATGTTCTTGCATATATCTCATCCGGATGCATCATACCTGCATCGATGTCTCGAATGTAGATCCTAGGAATCTCTGTGTTCACTCCAATTCCAACTATTGCAGAATAATCTGAAGAAACCTTTGTACTCTTCGCAGGATCCATTATGACTATGCTTTCAAGACCTCCAAGCTTTTCTGTAAACGCAGCGTCACTTTCAAGGTAGTACTTGAAGTAGGATTCCTTAAATACCGCATCCTCCTTTGCAATAGCCTGACCTCT
>Ga0307378_10008786_pt1 | contig 13355 bp, 12 predicted proteins | sample UN1MG_FD_202238 | JGI IMG/M metagenome (GOLD analysis project Ga0307378, IMG submission 202238) | Soil microbial communities from Risofladan, Vaasa, Finland - UN-1 | ecosystem: Environmental > Terrestrial > Soil > Coastal area > Acid sulfate soil | place: Finland: Risofladan, Vaasa | collected... | reverse complement strand
CCGCATTGACCGGAAGATGACCGAGGCCACCAGGAACTGCCAGATGGCGATCTCGGCAAACCCGGCCACCCACGAGAACACCATGTACGGGACCGGCGTCAGGGCCGCGATGGCGACCGCCCAGAACCCGTAGTGGCGGAAGATGTCGAGGGCTTGGCCGGCCTTCTCGCCCAGGCCGACGAACTCCATGGCGCCCGTCACGCGGTCGGGCCCGATGGCCAGGCCGAGCAGCATGGCGGTCGTCCCGCCCAGAACACTCGCCCCGGTGCAGAGGGTCGCCCAGAAGAAACTCCGTTTCGGTTTGCCCAGGCACAGGGCCACGAGCAGGACGTCGGCCGGCACGGGAAAGAAGATGGCCTCCGTGAAGGCCAGCGCCGCCATGGCCTTGGCCGCATGCCGCGTCTCGGCCCATCCCAGGACCCACTCGTACAGCCGTCGGACCGGCCGCAGCAGCCGGGCCAGGGCGTGGGCCTGGACTTCCTCCCGGATGATCTCGTCGGTGACGCCCGTCGGGGCGCCGCGATCAGTGTCTTCTGGCAAGGGGTACGTCCTTTGGTGCCGGCCGGCCTGCCGCAGCACGGTTCGCCTGGCGGCACGCGGGTCTGGCGGTGCGCGGACGAGTCTAAGCGGCCGCAGGCACACCGGCAAGGCAATTTGCCATCCGCATTGACTTAGCCGAGTGGGGGTGCCTATGATGAAAGGTGGACAGACGTTCGCTGAAGTCGGCGTATGGCGACAGCAGGTTGCGGCTCCGAATCCGACGAGGGCGGCCCGTGCTTGAGATTACACCATCGGCTGAGGGCTTGACGGTCGAAGCGCCCGCCAAGGTCAATCTGACGCTTCGCGTACTTGGCACACGCGACGACGGCTACCACGACCTCGAGAGCGTGGTGGCCGCCGTCTCGCTGTTCGACACGCTCCTGTTGCAGCCGGCCGGCGAGGTTAGCCTGGTGTGTCGCGGCGGCGACGTGCCCGATGGCGAGGACAACCTCGTCATGATGGCCGCGCGGGCCCTGGCCGCCGAGTGCGGCGTGCGGCGTGGCGCGCGGATCGAACTGGAGAAGCGCATTCCCGCGGGTCGCGGTTTCGGCGGCGGGTCGAGCGATGCGGCCGCCACGCTCATCGGCCTGAACGCGCTGTGGGGTTGCGGTCTGGGTCGGGAGGACCTGGCCCGCCTGGGCGCGACGGTGGGCAGCGACGTGCCGTTGTTCTTCGCCCTGCCGGTTGCCGTGATGCGCGGACGGGGCGAGCGGGTCGAGCCGGTCGCGGCCTCGCCGCCCTGGTGGGTGGTTCTGGCGTGGCCCGACTTCGGCCTCTCAACGGCCGAGGTCTACGCGGCCTACGACCGGCTGGGCGTGCCGGGGGGGAACCGCCCGGCGGCCACGGCGATTTTGCCCCGCTTGGCGGGGCCGTCCGGGGGGGCGCGTCCCTTTCTCATGAATGATTTGGAGGCTGCGGCCGATAGTATTAGAGGTGGCCGGATGGACGTACGGGCATGCCTGGAAGGGGCCGGCGGTGTGTCGGTCGGCATGACCGGCAGTGGATCAGCCTATTTTGCGCTCGCCGACACCGGGGCCGAGGCGCGCCGTCTGGCCCAGGCCGCCCGGGCCGCGGGCACCCATGTGCACGTGGCGAGGCTACTCGTGGATGGGCAGGAGCAACGGGAGACACCGTCATGAAAGTGACCAACATCAGCATCAAGTTATCACCCCAGAGTGCCGACCGGCTGAAGGCGTTCTGCACCATGACGCTGGACGGCGAGTTCGTCGTGCGCGACCTGAAGATCATCGACGGAACGAACGGCCTGTTCGTCGCGATGCCCTCCAGGAAACTGACGGACCATTGTCCGAAGTGCGGCGGCAAGAACCACCTCCGCGCCAAGTTCTGCAACGATTGTGGCGCGAGGCTACCGGAGAACCGCGTCTCGGACGAGGACATCCAGGGCAAACTCCACGCCGACATCGCGCACCCCATCAACTCCGAGTGCCGCAACCGTCTTCAGAACGTCATCCTTGAAGCCTTCCGCGAGGAAGCGGGCAGGGCCGGACGCGGCGAGGGCGACATGACCGCCGCCGCCGACCCGGCTCCCGCCGACCCGGATGCCGCCGACGCCGACGGGGCCGGCGAATCCGACGTGGCCGAACCACCGGCGCCCGAACCCCCGGCCGACGAGAAACCCGACGAGGGCGGCAAGGGCCACATCTTCGGTGAAGGTATTCTGTGACAGCCGGCCGGGATCGTGCTGGACTTGCGGCCGAGTGCAGGCTATAGTATGGATGTTGTTCCTGCCCGGAAGTCTTCTTCAACGGGCGGCTTGCTGGGCGGCGATGCGTCGGCGTAGGCCATCGCCGGGGCGCGAAGCCACGCCGGTTTCGCGACCAGGGAGACGGGGCTAGGCCCGGTCTCGCAGTGGAACCGGACGACGAGTCTCACCGGCTGTCGTCCACGTGGAAAGGAGCCGTCCCATGCCCGAGCGCAGCGGCGCGCACATTCTCCTGGAGGTCCTCAAGGCCGAAGGTGTTGAGGTTGTCTTCGGCATTCCCGGCGGGTCCGTCATCCCCATTCTCGACGCCTTCTACGACGAGAAGGACGTGAAGTTCCTTCTCATGCGGCACGAGCAGGGGGCCGGTCACGCGGCCGACGGGTACGCCCGGGCCACCGGCAAGGTGGGCGTGTGCGTGGTCACGTCCGGGCCGGGGGCCACCAACCTGGTGACCGCCCTGGCGACGGCCAACTTCGATTCGGTCCCGATGGTGGCCATCACGGGCCAGGTCAAGACGAAACTCATCGGCAACGACGCCTTCCAGGAGGCCGACATCACCGGCATCGCCCGGCCGTGCACCAAGCACACGTACCTGGTGAAGGACGTGACGAAACTGGGCGAGTGCCTTCGGGCGGCGTTTCACATCGCCCGCACCGGCAGGCCCGGGCCGGTCGTGGTGGACATTCCCGTCGACGTGGCCGTTGCCAAGACCGATGTGCCGCTGCCGGACCACGCCGAACTGCCCGGCTACAAGCCCGTCTACCAGGGCAACCGCCGGCAGGTCAAGCGTGCGGCCGAGGCGATCAATGCCGCGGCCAAGCCGGTCCTGTACGTCGGCGGCGGGGTCATCATCGCGGGGGCGTCGGACCTGCTGCGCCAACTGGCCGTCAAGGCCAACATCCCCGTCACGACGACGTTGATGGGCCTGGGGGCGTTTCCCGAGGACCATCCGCTCGCGCTCAAGATGCTGGGCATGCACGGCACGGCCTACGCCAACTACGCCATCCAGGAATCGGACCTGCTGATCGCCGTCGGGGCGCGGTTCGACGACCGGATTACGGGCGACGTCTCGAAGTTCGCGCCCAACGCCCAGATCCTCCACGTCGACGTCGACCCGTCGTCGATCTCGAAGAACATCCACGTCGACATCCCGGTCGTGGGCGATGCGGCCGACATCCTCGGGGCCCTGCTCGAACTGGTCGTGGAAAACGATCGCGCCGCCTGGCTCGCACAGATCGACGCCTGGAAGGCCGAGTACCCCCTCGTCTACAAGGGCGACACCCTGAAACCCCAGTACGTCGTCGAGCAGATCTGCGAGGCGTCCAAGGGCAAGGCCATCATCTGTACCGAGGTGGGCCAGAACCAGATGTGGGCGGCCCAGTGGTACACCCACCGGCACCCGCGCCACTTCATCTCCTCCGGCGGCCTGGGGACGATGGGGTACGGATTCCCGGCGGCCATCGGCGCCCAGGTCGGCAAGCCCGACGCCATCGTCGTCGACGTGGCCGGCGACGGGTCGATCCAGATGAATATCCAGGAACTCGCCCCGGCCGTCTACAATCGCATACCCGTCAAGATCTGCATCCTCAACAACGGGTACCTGGGCATGGTGCGGCAGTGGCAGGAACTGTTCTACCAGAAACGCTACTCCGGCACCCTCCTGGCGGGCAACCCCGACTTCGTCCGCCTGGCCGAGGCCTACGGGGCCAAGGGCCTGCGCGTGACCCGGACCGAGGAGGTCCGGCCGGCCCTCGATGCGGCCTTCGCCGACCGCGAGGTCTGGATCCTCGACTTCGCGATCGACCCGGAGGAGAACGTCTTCCCCATGGTCCCCGCCGGCGAGGCCATCGACCGGATGATCGGCGGGATGGCGTAGTCATTGCGGATTTTGGATTGCGGATTGCGGATTGGCGCGCTGCCGCCTTTCCGCTTGCCGCAACTGAGCGGCAGAGATAGAATCGCGGGTCGTTGAAGCACGCGGGGGTGCCAATCATGCGTCACGTCATCAGCGCCATTGTGGAGAACAAACCGGGCGTCCTCGCCCACATTGCGGGCCTCTTTGCGGGGCGGGGGTTCAATATCGACAGCCTGGCGGTCGGAGAGACCGAGGACCCCACCCGCAGCCGCATGACGGTCGTGGCGCGCGGCGACGATGCGGTCCTCGAGCAGGTCCGCAAACAACTCGGCAAGATCATCGACGTGATAAAGGTGACCGATTTCTCGGGGACGGATTGCGTTGAGCGCGACCTGATGCTCATCAAGGTGGCGGCCCGGCCGGAGAAGCGAGGCGAGATCTTCGAGATCGTCGAGGTCTTCCGCGCCAAGGTGGTCGACATCGGCCCGAAGCACCTGACGCTCGAGCTCTCGGGGCCCGAGAAAAAGATCGAGGCGTTCGTCGACCTCATGAAACCGTATGGCGTCCGCGAACTCGTCCGCACGGGCCGCATCGCGCTGGCGCGCGGCGTGTAGGGCCCCAGTCGTCTGGAAAGAACGTTGGCCGGGGCGCGCCCCGGCTCCATCGAGTCAAGGAGACAGTCATGGCGAAGGTGTATCACGACAAAGACATTGACATGAAGCCGATCCGGGCGAAGACGGTCGGCATCGTCGGCTACGGCAGCCAGGGCCACGCCCAGGCCCAGAACCTCAGAGACTCGGGCGTCAAGGTCCTCGTGGCCGAGGTCAAGGGCACGGCGAACTACAAACTGGCCCTCCGGCACAAGTTCAAGCCCCTATCGGCGGCCCAGGTGACGCGGAAGGCCGACGTCATCCAGATTCTGCTCCCCGACGAGGTCCAGGGCATCGTCTACGCGAAGGAGATCGCGCCCAACCTCAGGCCAGGCCAGGCCCTGGGGTTCAGCCACGGGTTCAACATCCACTTCAAGCAGATCGTGCCGCCCAAGAACGTCGACGTCATCATGGTGGCGCCCAAGGGCCCCGGGCACACGGTCCGCAGCGAGTTCGTGGCCGGCGCCGGCGTGCCGTGTCTCTTCGCCGTCGGGCAGAACGCCACCGGCAAGGCCCGCAAACTGGCCATGGCCTACGCCAAGGCCATCGGCGGCTCGCGGGCGGGTGTGCTGGCCACGACCTTTGCCGAGGAGACCGAGACCGACCTCTTCGGCGAGCAGGCGGTGCTGTGCGGCGGGGTGACCAGCCTCATCAAGGGTGGTTTCGAGACCCTCGTGGCGGCCGGGTACCAGCCGGAACTGGCGTACTTCGAGGTCCTCCACGAACTGAACCTCATCGTCAAACTCCTGGTCGAGGGCGGCCTGTCGTACATGTGGTACTCGGTCTCGAACACCGCCGAGTACGGCGGCCTGACGCGCGGCGACGTGCTCATCGACAAGGCCGTCCGCCAGCGCATGAAGAAACTGCTGACCGACATCCAGAGCGGCGCCTTTGCCCGCGAGTGGGTCAACGAGTGGAAGTCGGGCGGCAAGAAGTTCCGCAAACTCGAGGCCACCGAACGTGCGCACCAGGTCGAGAAGGTCGGCAAGAAACTGCGGCGGCTCATGCCCTTCATCGACGCCAAGGAAGTCTAGTTCTCCTGGACGCTCGCCGGCATGGCCGCCGATGAATGACGAGGAGGGGTGCCGACGCGGCCGGGTCGTCAGGCCGCCGTCCGGGGTTGTCGGAGGAGGTTAGGCCATGGAGAGCCAGGAGAAGCCGGATGTTCTGGCCGCACGAATCGGCGCGGCTGCCTGCGGGGCGTGGTGTGCGCTGGCCGTGGGCATCGCGCTGGTCATGTTTCTGGGCGTGGTGTACCTGTTCGTCGTGCACACGCCGCTGATTCAGGCCGTGGCCGTCGTCTGGGGCACCGGGCCGAACGTCGTGCGCATCATGTTTATCGTCTCCATCGGGGTGCTGAAGATGTTCCTGACGTTCTGGGCACTGGGCTGCGTGTTCCTTTCGGTGTGGTCACGCCGCCTGGGCGGCCGGTGCTGCGGGTAGAGCGTCTTGGGATTGAGTCTCTGCGTGGTGGGTCTCCGCACCCACCGCGTTTGTGCGTGGCGGGTCCCCGCACCCACCGCGTTTGTGCGTGGCGGGTCCCCGTACCCGCCACGCGAGCGACAAGACTACGGGACCTCGCGCCGCCCATCTGCTGCACCCCGCTTGTTGTTCGCCTTGGCGCGCTGAATCCCGGTCAGGGCGTCCGTCACGTTCTCCGTGAACACGAAGATGCTGTCGAGGCCGGTGGCCAGGAACACGCTCCAAACGTTGTCCCGTAGGGAACACAGGATCAGTTTCCGTCCGGCCTCGATCATGCGTTTCCTGAGGCGCAGCAGTTTCGAGATGCCGCTCGATGTCAGCAGCCCGAGGTCCGACATGTCGAGCACGACGTCCGAGGGGGCGTCGCCCAGGCGGGTGTTGACCTCGGCCATCTCCTCCGACAGGATCGGATCGTCGGTCAGCTGCACGACCAGCGTGTCGTCGTCCCACTGTTGAACCGCCATGCTTGCCCCTTCCTCTTCCCCTAACGGCTGCGGAGGATGACCGCGTCGGGCACCCCTGCCGCTTCGCGCGCCGCGGCCACGTCGTCGAGAAACCGCCACGCGTCCAGACCGTAGCCGGCCGTGGGCCGCAGGTCGGGCACGAGCGACCGGAAATACGCGTTGAACTGGGCCATGTGGAGTTCCCGCACGTACTTGGCCGCCATCGACGCCAGGGCCGTCGCGAGGCTCCACGTCTCGCACCGGTTGCGGATGGTCAGGTGCACCGGCCCCGCGCCGCCGCCGGCCTCGCGCCGGTGCAGGCCATAGCGGCTGACGGCGGGCGACTCGTCGAGCGTCTCGACCGTCGTCATCGGAAACGCGGCCGACAGCAACCCGGCGTAGTACCGCCGGCCGCCGTGCCGGTCCATCGTCACGTGCAGGCACCCCTCGGGCCAGCGGTTCTGGACCTCGGTCAGCAGGTCGGCCGTCAGGGCGAACAGGGCCGCCGCCTTGTTCCGCGTGGTCTCGACCAGCCGGTTGAACCGTGTCGCGGGGGCGACATTCGTCCAGAGCCCCGCGGCCGCGCCGCCGCATTCGGCAAGGCCCGTCGCCAGGTGTCCGGCCGCCGATTCGATATCCGCCACGGGCGACGCCACGGGCAGCGCCAACGTCTGGGCATCGTCCCAAGGTCCCGGCTCGGCGTCGGCCGGTTCGGACGCCAGAGAGCAGACGGCCGTGGCGCCCAGCAGGTGCGCCAGGGACGCGGGCCGGGTGCCTATGGCGGCCAGAAAACCCAGGACGGCTCGTTCGAGGGCGGCCACGTCGCCGGCCCGGTACGCCACCTTCGAGTCGCAGATAAGGACGCGCGGGTCGGCCCGCGAGGGTCGTTTCCGGACGTGGCCCCGAAGGCGGTCCCAGAGGTCGGGGTCGGGCAGGGCCTCTCCCGGCAACTCGATGGCGGCGGCCGCCACGACAAGCGGCCCGAGGTGCGGACCGTACCCCGCCTCGTCGATGCCGACCAGGATGGCCATGTGCCGTCAGCCCTCGCGCTGTGGGGACGAACACCCCTCACCCCGACGGTGCGACTGCGCGTGATTCTAGGAGATGAAACGCGTCTCGGCAAGTTTATCCTGCGGCCGAGACGGGCCTGCCCGGCCGCCCGGCCGGTGGCCCTTTTTTTGCGTCGACACCCCGTGCCCGGTTTGCGAGAATCTGCCCGAGGACGCGGAGGGCCCCCCATGAGCGACTGGCCGCTTCGGCTGATGAGTTTCGGCGGGCTGCTACGCGGGGATGCTGGCGTAAAACGGCACAACAACAATGATGAACAAGGAATGTCCAATAATGAATGATGAATGAGGTGGCGCCGGAGGCGCGTGGCCGCAATCGGCAAGGGGGGCGGGCGATTGCGGGCGGCCGGCGGTTGCGGTATACAAGACGCCGGTGACGTGCGGGAGTGGCGGAACTGGCAGACGCGCAAGGTTTAGGTCCTTGTGCCCTTCAGGGCCTGGGGGTTCGAGTCCCCCCTCCCGCACCAGTTCCGGGGTGTCCCGGCCGGTGCACGGCGGTGGCGAACGCGCGGCGAGAACGAGGTGGACGATGGACGGGCGATGCGGACGACGCGGGTTCCTCAAGTCCCTGGCGCTGGCGACCGCCGGCCTGGCCGCGCCGCGATGGCTGGCGGCCGCGGCGAAGACGCCCAGGTTGCCCAACATCGTCTACATCATGGCCGACGACATGGGCTACGGCGACGTCGGCTGCTACGGCGCGAAGAAAATCCGGACGCCCCACGTCGACCGCCTCGCGGCCGAGGGCATCCACCTGACCGACGCCCACACCCCCTCGGCCGTCTGCACGCCCACGCGGTACGGCGTGCTGACGGGCCGGTACTGTTGGCGCTCTTCGCTGAAGGAAGGCGTCCTCTGGAGCGGCTACGAGCCGCTGCTTATCGAGCCCGGCCGGATGACGGTGGCCTCGATGCTCAAGGAGAGGGGCTACGCCACGGCCTCGGTGGGCAAGTGGCATCTGGGGTTCGGCCGCGAGAAACCCGACAAGCAGTACAGCGGCCTGCTGGAACCGGGGCCGCTGGCGTGCGGGTTCGACTACTCGTTCCAGGTTCCCGCGTCGCACGACATGGCCCCGTACTGTTTCGTCGAGAACGGCCGGGTCGTGGGCGAGTTGACCGAAGAGAAGACGCCCCGCCATTTTCAGCAGCGGGCCGGCCTCATGACCAAGGGATGGGACGACAGCCGGATCGGCCCCACGCTGGCCGCCAAGGCCGTGGCGTTCATCGAGAGGCACGCGAAGGCCGGCAAGGACCGGCCGTTCTACCTGTACTTCACGCCGGTGGCGCCGCACCGGCCCAACGTCGTGGCCGACTTCATGAAGGGCAAGAGCCAGGCCGGCGAGCGCGGCGACCACGTCCAGGAGTTCGACTGGGCGGTGGGAGAGGTCGTTGGGGCGCTCGCGCGGCTGGGTCTGGCCGACGACACGCTCGTCATCGTCACCAGCGACAACGGGGCCCGGCCCGTCGGCCGCGACGGCTACGAGTGGGTCGACGGGAAGATGAAGGGCCTCAAGACCCTCTTCGACCACAAGTCGTGCGGCGACCTGCGCGGGTACAAGGCCGAGATTTACGACGGCGGTCACCGGGTGCCTTTCGTCGCGCGGTGGCCGGGCCGGATCAGGGCCGGCACGGTCAGCGACGAGGTCATCTGCCTGACCGACCACCTGGCCACCTGCGCCGCCGTCGCGGGCGCCGACCTGCCGGACGATGCCGGCGAGGACAGTTTCAACGTCCTGCCCGTCCTGCTGGGCGAGAAACGCAATCGGCCCGTCCGCGAGGCCACGGTGCACCACGACATCCAGGGACGGTTCTCGATTAGGCAAGGACCGTGGAAACTCGTGATGCCCCAGCCGCTGTGGCACCGTCCCGGGACGAAGCGCGCGGGGGCGAAGTCCGACCGCGTTTACGCGCCCGAACTCTACAACGTCGTCGAAGACCTCGGCGAGAAGAACGACGTGGCCGACCAGCACCCCGGAATCGTGGCCCGCCTGGCCAGGCTCCTGGAGAAGTACCAGACCGACGGGCGCAGCCGGCCCCTGCGGCAACGGGGGGCCTGACAGGGCCGACGCTTGGTCGGGCGAGACGACGGGCCGGGAAACCACATAGTGCTACTTTGTCAACTCGTCCCCACGGTGCGCGGCGGCCTTCCTAGGCCGCCGCGACGGGTTGCCCTGCGCCAACTCGTGGTGGCCTAGGAAGGCCACCGCGCGGGATCCCAAGGTGCCGACGCCGAGTTGCCAGAATAGCCATAGGGTTCGCGATGGCGAAACGAATCCTGCCGCCCGCCGCCGTCCTGGGGTTTCTCCTTCCGAACTTCCTGGGGTTCCTTCTCTTCACGCTGCTGCCGGTGGTGCTGTCGCTGGCGATGGCGTTCACGAACTGGAGCCTGAAGCCCGGGGTCGAGTTCGAGTTTCTGGGCCTGCGCAACTTCCAGGACCTGCTGGGCGTGCGGGCCTTGGGCCAGGAGGACACGGGCCTGTGGTTGGGGTACGTCGCATCGGCCGTGGCGCTGATGGCCGGCCTGGTGCTCTTGTTGTGGGCGAACGTGGCCGGGTGGCGGGGTGCCAAGACGGGCGGCGCGATAGTGGCTGCGCTCGGCCTCGGCACCGCCGCCGTGGCGTTGGCGACGGGTGCGGCGCACGGCATCGTCCTGGCGGGAGGCGTGGGCCTGGTGTGCGGCATCGGCGCGATGTGGCGCGAGGACGGCCGCTGGGGTCTGGGCGTGGGCACCGCGGCCGGGCTCCTCGTGCTGGCGGGTGTGGTGGGGCTTGGGTTGCTCCAGCGGCCCATGTGGGGCGCCTACGAGCCGCGCGACGCGCGGTTCTGGTACTACCTTTACAACACGGTGTACCTGATGCTGGGTATCCCGTTCTCGATCGGCGGGTCGCTGGTGCTGGCGATGCTGGTGAACGAGCGGCTACCGCTGGGCCGGGGCGGCAGCCGGTCTGTCGGGGTCGGGCTGTGCCTTCTGTGCGGCGTGGCGACGTTGGCGGTGGTCTGGGGCCTGGGCCGCCCGAACCTGGCGCTGCTGGGCGGCATCTTCTGGGTAATGGCCGCGCTGGGGATGGCGTTTGACGTCGTCTCGTTCCGGACGCTCTTCTACCTGCCGCAGTTCTGTGCCGGCGTGGCCCTGTACGTGCTGTGGAAGAACCTCTACAACCCGCAGACGGGCCCGATTAACGCGGGTCTGGGCGTGATGCTGGACGCCCTTGGCGATCCGCGGCTGGGGCCTGTGGGTGCCGCGCTGACGAGCGTTCTGGGTTCGCTGGGTTTTCTGGACACGTACCGAGGCCTGATTCTGCCGAATCCGTGGCCGCCATGCGCCTGTACCACGACCTGATGCACGTGCACCAGATCATTCCGACGCCGGCCGAGGCCGCGGCTATGAGCGGCCAGGGCGGATGGGGTAGCGGGGGCATCAACTGGTTCTCCAGCGGCAAGGCGGCCATGATCGTCATCGGCCGGTGGTACCTGTGCCAGGTCCGGAACTGGCCCGAGATCGCCCCGCACCTGGCGGCGGTGCGGCTGCCTCGCGTCCCGGGTCACCCGTCGCGGGGCATGGCCGAAAGCCGGGGCGCCGGCATCAACGCCAAGAGCCCCCACTGGCGGGAGTCGCTGGAGTTCCTCCGGTATCTGGCCGGCCGCACGTACGGCGAACTCATCGTCCAGGACGGCGACAGTCTGCCGCCCAACCCGGAACTGGCCCGGACCGGCCGCGACCTGGTGAACGAGGTGGTTCCCGATGCGGCGTTCCATCAGCCGTTTGTCGAGGCGCTCCAGAACGCCCGGCCGCTGGACCTGAGCCCCTTCATCGACGCGGGCCAGGTGGACCGGTGGTTGCGCGAGCGGATCGAGAACGTCGAGAACAAGGTCGAGGACCCCGAGGTGGCCCTGCGGTCTCTGGCCGACGAGATCAACAAGCGCATCCGGTTGAACCTGCAGCGCCGGCCCGACCTGCGGCGCAAGTACGAGCAGGTTACCGGCCGGCCCTACACGCCCGACTGGTGGCGGACCCATCCGGAGCCTTGAGGCGGCGCGAGACGGGGCCGGCGGACTGCCCGTAGTCCCACAACGCAACTTCGGTACTTCATCCCGCCCGCCCGCGTGTTTGCGCGGCGGGTCCCCGCACCCGCCGCGCTGGGGGAGGCGACTGCGGGTCGGCGCGGTGGGTACGGGGACCCACCGCGCCCGAGTAGTGGCGTGAGTACGCCATCTTAAGACGCCGCATTCAGATAGACCCCTACGTCCGCAACTGGCCGTTGCCGGTCACGATCCACTTGTAGGTCGTCAGGTCCCTACAGCCCATGGGTCCGCGGGCGTGGAGTTTGCCGGTCGAGATGCCCACCTCCGCGCCCAGACCGTACTCGCCGCCGTCGGAGAAGCGGGTCGACGTGTTGACCATGACGCTCGAGGAATCGACGCCCTGGACGAACCGCTGAATCCGCCGGATGTCCTCCGAGACGATCGCGTCGGTGTGGTTCGACCCGTACTGGGCGATGTGATCGATGGCGTCCTGGAGGTGCTCGACGACGCGGACCGCCAGGATCAGGTCCAGGTACTCGGCGTACCAGTCCTCTTCGGTGGCGGGCTTGGCTTGGGGCCAGACGCGGCGGGTCGCCTCGCAGCCGCGCAGTTCGACGCCCGCCTCCGACAGTCGTCGGCAGATGCGCGGCAGGAATCGCACGGCGATGTTCCGGTGGACGAGCATGGTCTCCATGGCGTTGCAGACGCCCGGCCGCTGGACCTTGGCGTTGAAGCAGATGGCCTCGGCCATGTCGAGGTCGGCCAGGTCGTCGACGTAGACGTGGCAGACGCCCTTGTAGTGCTTGATGACCGGGATGGTGGACTGCTCGGCCACGGCGCGGATGAGCGATTCGCCCCCCCGGGGCACAACGACGTCGATGCAGGCGTCCTGGCGGAGCAGGGCGGCCAGGAGGTCGCGGTCGCTGGTCTCGACCATCTGGACGGCGTCGGCCGGCAGGTCCTGGCCCACGACGGCCTCGGCCAGGGCGGCGTGAATCGCCAGGTTCGACCGGAGCGATTCCTTGCCGCCGCGCAGGATGACCGCGTTGCCGCTCTTCAGGCACAGGGCCGCCACGTCGCTCGTCACGTTGGGCCGCGACTCGTAGATGGCCAGGACGACGCCCAGCGGCACGCGGACCCGCTGAATCTGGAGACCGTTGGGCCGGACGTACCCTTCGAGGATTTCGCCGACGGGGTCTCGCAGGTCGGCGATCTCTTCGATGCTGCGGGCCATCTTCTCGATGCGGTCGGGGGTGAGCGTCAGGCGGTCGATCATCGCGGGCGAAAGACCGGCGGCCTGGGCGGCTGCCAGGTCGGCGGCGTTCTCTTTCTGGATGGCGTCGGCCTTGGCGCGGAGGTTCCGGGCCATGGCCCGCAGGGCCGCATTTCTGGCGCCGGTGCCGGCGCCGGCGAGTTGGCGCGCGGCAGCGCGGGCGCGGCTGCCAATCTGGGAGGCCTGGCGGGACCAGTCCGTGTCCGGCATGAAGGCGTTCTCCTTAGTATTACAACGCCACTTGAGCCTTTGCGCGGTGGGTCCCCGTACCCACCGCGCAAGAAACGGCGTTCCTGGCCGCAC
>Ga0307378_10008785_pt1 | contig 13357 bp, 10 predicted proteins | sample UN1MG_FD_202238 | JGI IMG/M metagenome (GOLD analysis project Ga0307378, IMG submission 202238) | Soil microbial communities from Risofladan, Vaasa, Finland - UN-1 | ecosystem: Environmental > Terrestrial > Soil > Coastal area > Acid sulfate soil | place: Finland: Risofladan, Vaasa | collected... | reverse complement strand
CATGAACCTGCAGGCGACCACCGGTTATGCTCCGTTCAAGGTGAAGAAAATGGCCCCCGGCCGTGTGCTGACCAGCGGAGACATCGTCATCTATCCCTCGGGCAATTGCGATATCTACCTGCAGTCAAACTACGCATGCTCGACAAGCCAGATCGCCAGGCTCTACGCCGACAGGCTGCCCTCCACGCTTCCGAAGGACATCGATCTCGACATCACGAAGTGGTATCGCGAGGAAGTCGAGCAGATCCTCGGTCGCCTGAAGGACCTCGCCCCGCTCGACAAACCCACGCCGCTGGACCTCTTCAACTGGAACCTCAACGAGCTGATCTACACGGTCCGCCTGCCCGGCTTCAACGTTGACGATGGAGCCAAAGCCCGCGCCGCAAAGAAGCTCGAACTCTACGGCAAGGCCGCCGCGTGGTGGCAGGAAAACAAGGACAAGGCCGTCTGGAACAAAGAGCTGCGCAAGCTGGCGGTGCCGGAGTAATGGTTCCGGCAGACCTGACAGGATGGCGTTCCCTCGGGGACTATCGAACTCCGCCGCCCGGGATGCTCAAGTGTCCCCCATCCGGCCAGACTCCACGACAACATCTTCCATTCCATCACTCACAGAACCCTTCGCATTCTTTGATCGCTTCCTCATGCCCAATGCGACAATTCTCCGACTTCTGCAGATATAGTGGGTAGGGGGACTTGTTTCCCGCACTACGTTCTGCACCAAGGAGGCGCTGTTGTCGCGCCCACGAATGCACCTCGAGCTGACGCCTCGCCAGAGGCGCCGGCAGGTGATCGAAATCCTCTCGAGCGGCCTGGTCCGGATGCCGGCGCCGCTTCGCATCCCGCCCGAAAAAAGCCGCGTAAAATCCCGCGAATCTTCGAAAGAAAGCCTTGATTTTCCGGCCGAAAAACGGCTCACTGTGAGTGTCGGTTAACGGCTTTCCAGAAAGGAGATCGCGATGAAGACAACCACCGACATCCACTGATGGCCTTGGCGATCAAGTTCGACGGCCTGCTCCGTTCGGGGGCGGTCCGCGACCAGGCCGAGCTGGCGGACCTCGGGCACGTCACCCGCCCCCGTGTCACGCAGATCATGAACCTCCTGCACCTGGCCCCCGACATCCAGGAAGAGCTCCTCCACCTTCCCCGCATCCTCCGCGGCTGCGATCCAGTCACCGAGCGCCACGTGCGGCCGATCGCTGCCGAAGTGGAATGGGCTAAGCAAAGGATGATGTGGGCGAAAGCGCACCACAGTGCACTCGACAGGCATGCGTCAGTGTTTGCGGAGCATCCCCCCGGCATACTCCCAGTGGGGCCCGACGCACGTTGAAGAGGATCCACTAATCGCTACTGGGACAGGTCTCCCCCAACTTATTGCGCAAGAGAATCAAATCCAACACATTGATTCTGCAGTCGCAGTTCATGTCTCCCTCCATGCACTGCTCGTACACGGCCACAGCCGTGGTATCTTTCGAGATCACGACATCGACATTTGCAATGAAACGGGGTCGGGGTGTCCCGTCGACGAACCAGTACAGGAAATAGTAGTTTCTGGTCCCGAATGGAACCACGTCTGGGGCGCTCAGCGTCACGGTACCACCTTTCGCGCACGGAGACACGTATGGAGTAATGCCATTGTTCGTACCGGCTATCGGTACGCCATCAAACGGAGCCGAGAGAACCTTGAGAACGGGAGTCGCAACATAAACGGCGATGGCCACATGCGCGCCTGTCATCACGGCCTGCAGATCCGATTTCCCTTGCGGCTGATCAACACCATCGAGGGACCACCGAACAAAGGAGTGGTAGACATCCCCTACGATCGCGAATTGGGGAGCGCTAAGCGTGACATTCTCCCCATGGTCGCAGATCGACGCGTAGTCCGTCGTCCCCGGCCTGCCTCCGGCTATCGGCACGCCCAGAATTGGCGTGGATTTGACGTCTAGTGTGCACACATCCTTCCATGCCTGCATTTCGCGGTGGGTTGAGCTGGCACTGCCAACATCCCAGCCCCAGATGGTGCTGTACATCCTGATGCCGGTTACATTGGTCCAACCCTGGCCTCCGTTGTTGTCAACCTTGCATCTGGTATCATGAGAATCCCACCCGCCCCCACTCCATGCGAAGATTTGTGACCACGCACCGTCCAAGCGAAGGTATACACTGATGCTGCATGTGGCGCTGCCGTCATACTGGTAGCACGCGCCCGTAAGGTGGTAAGTGACGTGACTGATGGAAGACGAAGGGAATAGGATGATGGATTCAATGCTCCCTCCTTGGCCGACGATCTGCTGGGCAACTGCAGCACAGTCGCCGTCTCTCAGTGCTTCCGGGCCGCTGATCAATGTCCCGCCGTTCTCTGCCAGACACATGTTCAGCGAAGTGGGGGCTTCATCCGCAAGTGCCTGAGCAGACCCGAGGCCCGCGATGAGGCCGCAGAACGAAATGAGAGCAATCAAGACAGTGCACACACATTTCGAGGTCTTCATGTTTCGCTCCTCTATGTCCGAATCCGATGACAGTGCTTTGCCGAAAATTTTTCGACCAATCGTCGTAAGTTGTTCGCCTGTAAGTACTTACGGCACAAGCACTTACGCTTGATTTTGCCACAAAATGTGGTATAATGGCTTGAGTCCCTCCCAAGGTCTCGTATCGGGCAAGGAGGCCCAAGCCATGATCAATGCCACCTTCGATCCGCCCAAGGCGCTATCTCGCTACGCTAGTGTTTTCCGGAGCTGCTTCACCAAGAAGAGCTTCGCTTCGTTCGTCATGTACCTGTCCGGCATCCTCTTGGAGCACCGCCGCCTCTCCATTCAAAGCATTGCCGCCAAACTTCCGCTGGCCGACTACGGCAGGCTTCAGTACTTCGTCTCCGAGTCCAAGTGGAGCACCGAGGAGCTGAACGAAACGCGCCTCGCCTATATCAAAGGCAAGCGCCTATTGGCCGCCACCAGCGAAGGCGACCTCATCATTGACGACTCGGCTTGTCCAAAACCCTACGCCCTGCATACGGAAGCCGCCGTGCCGCAGTATGCCGGCATTGCCAAGGGCGTCATCCGCTGTCATACCTTCGTCGCCGCAGTCTGGGCTGGCCCGGATCATTACTTCCCCGTCCAGATCGCCACCTATCGGCCCGAAAGCTGCTTCCCCCAAGGCAAGGATGATCCCAATTTCCGCAGCAAGATTCAGATCGCCCAGGAACTCGTCACCTACACTATCGATCACGACATTCCTTTTCGCGACGTGATCTTCGACTCCTGGTATCTTGGCAAAGGCTTTCTTCAGTTCCTTCGTGAAAAAGACCTGACCTGGATCACGGAGGCCAAAGGAAGCCACAAGGTCTGCTATCGTGGCAAATGGGCATGCACCGATGAACTCGTGAACCTCATCCCGTCCCACAAGTTCGACAGGACGGTAACGCTGCTCAACCACGATGGCAAAGAGCGGTCGTTTCTGGTGGCCTCCTTCGATACGCGGCTGAATTTCATCAAGGGCAAGGTGCGCTGCATCGTGGCGGTGGGATCGTGGGACGACCGCGATACGGCCGGCGCACACGTCTTTCTCACCAACCGCTTCAGTGTGCCGCCGGACGAGATCATCCGCCGCTTCACCCGCCGCTGGAGGATCGAAGATGTTTTCAAAGAACTGAAGGACTTCCTCAGCCTCGACCAGTACCAGGTTCGCAGCGTCAAGGCCGCCGAGCACATCTGGCATCTGGCGCTCGTTGCTCACACCTACCTGCAGGCGCTGCGGCACGAGGTCATCCGGCTACCAAGCTGTCGCAGACGGCTCTCGCTCGGGGATGCCCTCGCACTGCACCGCTCCCTCAATGATGACCAAGCGGTCAGCTGGATTCGCCGCAACCCCGATTTCTACCGGCTCATCCGCTTCACGGATGCACTGGTCGCGTGATTTTTAACAAAGCACTGCCGATGAGTTGAAATGCGCCTTGCATGGCATACGAAACATCAGTACAGGCGCCCGCTATTGCCGCAAGGATGATACCATAATAATCAGTGCATGTCAAGACATTCTTCTCCCATTTTTCTCCCAATCATCGCTCGCCGCGTCACGCAGATCATGAACCTCCTGCACCTGGCCCCCGACATCCAGGAAGAGATCCTCGACCTTCCCCGCATCCTCCGCGGCTGCGATCCAGTCACCGAGCGCCACGTGCGCCACATCGCCGCCGAGATCGACTGGCGCACGCAGCGTGCACTGTGGGCGCGGCTCCGCAAGAGACTGATGTAAAATCTTGTCACCGAGGGGAGAATTCCAGTTGACAGCCCTCCGCAGGTTCCCATAATCTCCGCCGTTGTACGTCCTCCGGACGGGGATGGAGAAGAAACGGAGGCTGGCTCCGGCAGAGGGATCCCGGCAGTCAGCTATGGATGTTCGGAAAGCCCGTCAGATGAAAGTCCTGTTCCACCCGCTGAAGTTCCTTTCGCTACGCAGCCCGTCTTCGGTCCGCCCTCGCCCGAAAACTCCCCAAGCAGCCAGCCCTCCCCGGGCACGGCACCCTTGATCCCCTCGACCGATAGTTCCCTTCTCCTAATCTGATTCCGCTGAGTTCATCTCCGCTCCATTGCGGGGTTGACCGTGGGTTTTGATCCATAGGAGCCTTTCGCCATGTCCAAAGTCCGCAGTGAACTGAAACGCCTCACGGATGTGGCCGTTCTGAAGAAAATCCAGTTTCCCCTCAAATGGACGCACAACCGCGAGGAGTTCAACTACGACAAGCTGGCCCGCATCCTGATGTTTCCCGGCCTGAGCGCACCCGACGAGCTGCTCGAGGCCCTGCATTGTGTGGATCATTTGGCCCGGCCCAAGTGCTCCGACCAGCTCCTGCTGAGGTGCCGCAAGATCGGGATCGACGCCGATGATGGAACGCTGTCGCCGGCAGACCTGGCACTTCGCGTGTGGCTGCACAATCGGGAGATCATCGAGACCATGCGCAGGGAGAAGTGTCGCGCCAGGCCGCGGAAGTTCGTGTCGTGGTTCGCCAAGACGGCGGTCCCGCCCGACGGCTCCATCGTCGCCGTGTCGAACGACGATTGGGAGGATATCGAGCTGGAACTGACACGTGACGACATCGTGCAGCACGAGTTGCTCGCGTGCCGCTTTGTGGAAGCTATCGGCAAAGCCCTTTCCCTACGGACGGTGCCGCTGCCACCTGATGCAATTGGCCTCGGAGACATTGTGATCCCCATCGGATCGTTCGAAGTATCACCGGGCGATGAGTATCCCGTGTCTGCCGTCTTAACCTCTCAGCCCAACCGGCTGCTCCACGAGGTTCTGCGCCTGGTGGTGTTCACGCGAAGACCGGTGCTGGTACTGACTCCCACTTGCGATGCATGGTCCGACGAGACTCGGGAGGCTCTCAAGCTCTCCAACGGCCTGCTCGTGCCGCTTCACGAGACGATCATCCTCGACGGCAAAGAAGTGGAAGGCAAGCGGGAAGTGGCCGGAGTACCGGGCCTCATTCTGCTCGATTGTCAGACCGGAAAACATGGTGCCCGCTCCCTCGCCGTACGGATTCCGGAAGTCGGGCCCCGGCCGGCTGATCCGTTTCAGGCGCGAGGAGAAAGTGTTCCGCGACTACAAGGGCCTTCACTACTACTGCTACGCGCTCAAGCACGACCGGCGGGACATCGCGCTCAGGGCTCCCCCGTGCCCGCTGCATGTCGCGGCGCAGCTCGGACAGCCTTTCATTGAAGAGCTTGACGATGTGGAACCGGTCGAAGATGATCGGGACCTTGGGCAGATTCGTGGTGACGGCGGCGATGTAGGCGGGAGACATGTCCATCGCCACCGCCTTGATGTTTGCGGCGTGGCGTCGGAGCCGTTTCCAGAATGGCTTGAGCGCATCGGCTCCCCGGCCGTCGCCCACGAAAACCACCGCTCCGCTGGCGAGGTCCAGCACGACGGTCAGATACCGGTGGCCTTTGCCGATGCTGATCTCGTCGATGGCGATGTAGCGCAGCTTGTCCAGCCGCGGCCGGGAGAAGCGTCGCTTCAGGTTGCGCTTCTGGATGTCTTTGATAACGTCCCAGCTCACGCCCAGGTGCAGGGCGACGTCCTTGATGGTCATGGACCGGGTGAGGTCCAACGCATAATGCTCGAACTGAAAGGTGTAGGTGCGGCGTTCGGCGGCAAAGCGAACGTCCACCTGGGCCAGCGCTCCGCACCGGCGGCATTTGACGCGTTGGACGGGCAGCTCCAGAAACACCCGTCGCTTGCCTATCGGTACTGTTCGAAACGGCCGCACGGTTGTTCCTCGGCGGATGACCCGGCGGCTGCGACACGACGGGCACCGCAGCGTACCGGGGTCTTGTCTGATCTTCAGCGTGATGGCGCCTCGCTGTGCCTGTATGTCGGAAAGACTGTAGCCTTCGACCTCGAATCCGTGGTATAATAGGGTCCTGGACATGCTTGCTGTTCCTTCTGGTTCCTTGCTGGTTACATCGATTCAGAAGGACTCAAGCATGTCCTTTTTTCATGCTCTTTTCAACAACAAAAAGTATCCTTCAGCCGGAAGAGCCGTATATGCGCTCCCGTAGCCCTGCCGCACAATCTCCAAGTTCACGAAGAGACCATCGGGAGCGCGGAAGACGTAGGCAAGGAGGCGCTGATACTTGTCGTACGTCCCGACCGCACCCTCAAAATCAAGGTAAACGTGTTCGCCTTTCAGCAGGTTCTTGCTGAATAGCGATGCTTCCTTGCCGTAGTACTGAACTTCCTTCCGGGGATGGACCGTTTCCGGTGTATCGACCCCTATGAGCCGTACCGTTTTGGTCTCGCTGTCGATCCTGACGACGATGGTGTCGCCGTCAATCACACTTACGACGGGGCAGGGCACCTTGTTCACCGGCGTCGGGGCAGGCGGCAGGTCAGGAAGCGCGTTGGCCTCCGCTGCAAGGGCAGGTGAGGTCTTGTCCCAGTAGCCGAGTCCACCGAAGACGACGATCGGGAGCAGGAAACAGGCAAGGACACAAAGTTTTGTTCTGCGGGAAATGGGGACGGTGAGCATGCGTTGTCTCCCTACAGCGAGGTTGCTCGACAGTTTTACGGCACGGCGGGATGCAGTACCGCAACCATTAGTAGGATAGCAAGGCACTCGCAGGCTGTCAAGTGAAATTTCCTTAGCAGCCTTCGACGGTGCGTTCCCGCTTACGATCTTCTTCTCGATCTCCGGGTCGACGGCCTTCACCTTTTCCACCGCCGCCGCGAACTTGCCGTCGCGCTTGATCGTCGCCGCAGAGACGCCGTGCTGCTTGGCGAGACGCTCGGCGTGGTCGATCAACGTATCATTTTGATCCTTTGATTTGTGATCCCCACCTTGCTTGCCCTTCGCCCTGTTGTATCTTCTTCCGCGCATCAAGCTCGCCTGATCGGGCATGAGGTTGCGCCGACCGAGCTGGTTGGCATCGATCCAGTCAGCGGCGGCGCCGGCGATGCGGGCGAGCTCCTTCTTCGTGTCGATAGGGTCGCCAGATTTCTGACGGCCCGAACATCCGCGCCTGCAAGCCATGTCCTATAAACAAGGGGGCGAAGTTGGCTCATGAGTATCAAGATAGCCAGAGGCGAAATGGCGTCCATAAAGACCGCATAGAATAAGGCACATTTTGAAGTGAAAAAGGGTTGTTTATAGGACAGCCTCGCGCTCGGATTCAGGTTTGTGTCCAATTGGACACAAAATCGCCACCGCCCGTTTGCGGAATGTCTCCCATGGGAGACAAAACACGCACCGCATCCGCATCATTCTGTAGCGGACGGGCCTGACTCTCGGATTCAGGTTTGTCTACAATTGTAGACAAAATAGTCACGGTCTCACCTGAATGTGCGAGGGTTCTGGAATGACACCCATGGGTGTCAAAACAGCCACCGCCCGTTTGGGGTTTGTTGCCCATGGGCAACATTTTCACCGTGAGCGGCGGCTCGCAGGCCCTGCAACCGGGAAAGGGGCGAAAGCGAGCGGTTCCGGCAATTTGCGGGAAGCGGTAACTGGCCTTTTCGACCCTCCGCCAATGTTGGCGTAGGGTCTATGGACTTACCGACGGCTTCGGCAACCTTGTCGCGGGTCTTGCCTTTACTACCCTGTGCCAATGTTGGCATAGGGTCTAGTGCCTTGCCTGCCAACATTCTTGCGTTCGCCCGTTCGCGTTCGATGGTCTGAAGTTCCTCCGCCTCACGCATGAGTTGAGTCACTGTTTTCCGGTTGCACTGTGCGCCGATCATTTTCCCCAAAACTGGCCCTGTTTCGCTTGACCCGCGGATTGTGCCGGAAGCAATACCTTCGCCGCCACAGTTAAGCTATTTCGCCTTCAAAATCCCCCTTATTCTATGCGGACTTCATGACGCTGATTTTGCATATAGGCATAAGAGTCCACGAGGCCGAAAACCGGCCCCTTAACTGTAGCGCTGTGGGCCTACAGGACGGGCAAGAACCCGAAAATACAGGGAGCACGGCAGGGGAAACGGCCACCGTGGGCCAAAGGTGACAGAATACCACGAGACGAGCAGGAGGCCGGCGAACTAGCGGCTGTCCCTGCAAAACACATGCTTTCTGCCTGTGTACGGTAGGGGGGGACTTGATCCATTAGGGATGTTGTTCCACTCCCGCCGCCAGTGGGCGCAAGGGGGGACGGTCGCCGGCCGCCGGCCGCCGCCCACGCCCGATGATCGGATGTGCCCGCCGCCCTGCCCCTCGCCCCGGCTCGGTGGTGGTGGAGGTGCCCGTCGCGGTGGAGGTCGTCCTGTTGGTCGAACACCTGCTCGTCGCCCGCGCCTATCCATCTTCGGACAGCATCATCCGCATCCGCCGAAGCGCCCGATTCCTGACTTGCCGCACCCGCTCCGGCGTCACCCCGAGCCTGCCGGCGATCTCGGCGCGTGCCAGCGGTCCTTCCCCGCCGATGCCGTAGGCCAGCCGCAGCACGGCCGCCGCACGTTGCCCGATGCCGTCCAGCAGCCGCCGCACCCGCTCGCAGTCGATCTCGCCGAACACCGCGTCCTCCGGCATGCCGGCGCGGGTGTCCGGGATCGTCTTGAGCACGTCGTCGTCGTCACGTCGCGCCGTGTGCTTCATCTCGGCGCGCCTGGCACGGTGGATGCGCCGCTGAACCTGCCACTTCCCGTAGGTGGAGAACCGGCAGCCCTTCCGAACATCGAACCGCCCGGCCGCGCCGATCAAGCCCACGTTGCCGCTCTGGATGATGTCCAGGAAGTCAAGCCCCTGCGTGCGGTACTTCTTGGCGATCGACACCACGAGCCGCGTGTTGGCCATCATCAGCCGGTTCCTTGCCTGGATGCTTCCCGCGGCGATCTCGGCGCCGAGCCGCTTTTCCTCGCCGGCGTCGAGCAGCGCCACGTGGCGGATGTCCTTCAGGTATGCTTCGATGAACGTGTCCCCTGTGCCATGCAGTCCAGCAGTGGCAGCATTCCCCCAGGCTGGAGGATCCCCCGCTTCGGGATATTATGCCACGCCCCCAGGCACAAGTCAACCATCCTGTCACCCCCACCCCGCGTCACGGGCCGTTTTCGCCCCGATTTCGCGTCCGTCCTGCGTTTAGGTGCAATCGGTCGAAGAAGCCAAGCGCACTTCGTCCTTGAGTCGCAGAAGCCCCATGAGCCGTAGTTTCCAGCCTTCCACGAGCCGCACCGCACCGCCCCTTGAAACGACAAGGCGCCGAACTGCCGTCAGCCCGGCGCCCGTGTCGTACGACGGGAAAGAAAAGGCCCTGGCATGAGTAGGTCCGCCCGCGTTCCTGTCGGCGCGCAAGGCCTTCTGCCAGGGGCATTCGGTGACGTTCAGCGGCCCGCGTCAGAAGGCCGTGAAACGCTGCTCAATGTTCAAGCCTGAGTGCAAGACGCCATGCGGTGTCGTCGTAAGTCATTGGTACGCCGTTAGTTACGGATATGGCGGAGCGCTTTCGTAAAGCGCAGGTTGTCGGTTCGACTCCGACCATCGGCTCCAGCGAGAATCGGCACTTCCAGAACTTCCGACCACCCGCCGACGTCCCGCAGATCCCCAAGAACGATCAGGGAAGAGAAGAGCCGCAAGAAGAACGGTGTTTGCCGCCTCGATTTGCGGGTCCTTGATAACAAGCAGAGGGCCGCGCTTGGCCTGCCACCTTGAGCCACATCATCACGGCAACAGCAAGCCGAACATGACCGAAACACTCCCACGCCAACGACGCCTGGCGTTCCTCCGTCACCGCGCGACACTGGAGCGTCCGCAGGACTGGGAAGGAAACGCGGTGTTCCGCGAGCTGCCGATCCTCGAACTCGAGTACGAGGGGATCGAGCCGCCGGCCTTCCGGTGGGAGAACGTCGACTGGTCTCTCCGCTTGCTGCGCGAGTCGCGCGATTGCCAGGACTTCGTGATGATCGCCATCTTGCGGATGCTCTGCCGCTACGGCAGCTCGCGCCTGCTCACTGCCGCTCATCACGCGCAGCTCAAGCACGTTCTGCTCGGTGTGAAATACTGGTGCGACGAGCCGGGTAAGGACACGTGTTGCTGGTCGTCCGAGAACCACCAGGTAATGTATCACACGGCAGAGCTCCTGGCGGGGCAGCTCTGGCCCGATGAGAGGTTTCGCAATAACGGCTGGGTCGGCCGCCGCCACCGGGAGCACGCACGTGAGATGCTCTACCTCTGGCTCGACTGGCGCCGGAAGATGAGCTTCTGCGAGTGGCTCTCGGCGCACTACTACGACGACGACATCGCCGTGCTGCTGAACCTCTACGATTGCGCCGAAGACGCCGCCTTGCGCCGGCTGGCCGAGCAGGTGCTCGACGAACTGTTCTTCGAGCTTGCCGTTGTGCAGTTTCAGACCGGCACCCCCTTCGCGCAGGGCCGGGCATACGAGGCCGAAGTGCTCAGGCCCGATGCCACGCCCATCTCGGCGCTGCTGAAGCTGGTGCTCGGCGACATGCCGGTCGAAGCGATCCCGCCCACGCTCTCGCGCTCGGCCTTGGTGCTTTGCACGAGTGCGTATGACCCTCCGCCGCCCGTCCGCCGGATCGCTGCCTGCCGGGACGTGATGGAATGCCGCCACCGCCACGGCGTGAACGTGGAAGATGCCCACCGGTTCGGCATCTTCCCCGATCGCCTGCGCGACTATCCCTTCTTCCTCGGTGCCGGCTGCGGCAACCATCACCTGTGCGTCGAAAACGGTTACATCCTGAACAACGGCGACGGATACAACTATGGTTTCGAGTATTACCGGCGCTGCAAGGCTGAGGGCATCGAGTTCGATCCCGACCCGCACCAGTATGCGCTCACCGAGGCGAACCTCTACGTCTACAAGACACCGCACTACGTCCTCTCGTGCGCCCAGGACTACCGTAAGGGGAAGCCGGCTTCCAGCAGCATATCTGGGCGGCCGGGCTGGGCGGCAATTGCGTGGTGTTCACCACGAACCCCGCCAGCGGCACGCCGTACAACCGGCCCGGGCTGTGGCACGGTAACGGCATCATGCCTCGCGTTGTGCAGTTCCGCAACGTGCTCCTCGCCCTGCACCGGGTGGTTCCGTATCCCATCTACGATCAGCCGCCGTGGTATCACGACAAGTATGTGCACGCGTATTTTCCGCAGGCCCTCTTCGACGATGTCCGCGTGGCGAGCGGGTGGGTGTTCGGCCGGCGGGGCGGTGCGTTCGTTGGGCTGAAGCCGGTCGCGCCCGCCCGGTGGAACAGCCGGCGGCTCCTGGATGGCAAGCCGTGCGAGTTGGTGGTCGACGGCACGTCGGCCGCCTGGCGTGCGACCTCGGCAGCGAGCACGTGTGCACGTTCGAGCAGTTTGTGGCAGCGCGGTCCGCGGCGGCCGTTTCGGGCGACGTCGACCGCGTGCACTACAACTCGCCGGATCACGGTGAAATGACGGCAGGCTGGGAGGAGCCGCTCGTTGTGGCCGGGCAGGAAGTGAATCTGGGACCGTATCCGCGCTTCGACAATCCGTGGCTGCGGCTGGAATTCGGGGAGTGCGTGCCGACCGGGTTCTTCTCAAGGTGACATGTAAGAAGACGATGGCACGAAGACAAGGGCGGACTGCTGAGGCCGCTGCAGTGCCCCGGATTGCCGGACAAGATCGCGAGTACCGGAGGATGCAGGGCAGGGCAGGCGATTCGAGCGACGGCGGACGGTCGCACCTCGCCATGTTTCCACGTGTCTTGTTATGCAGGCCGTCATAAAGAATTGCGCATAGCTGACCTTGTGCGCGTGCAAATCAGTGCATGGGTGCGTTCGTGCGCTCGTGCGTCCGGAATATCGCAACGCACCAACGCACCAACGTACCAACGCACGAACGCACTCACATGCCGCCTACCGCAAAGACGATGCACAGAAAATAAGGACGCTGCGTCCATTTCATCCCGAGATCGGCGTTGGTCAGCATTCCGGCGGGGCACTCAGCCCGTACACAAGACGTTCACGCACCTCACGCGGCCATTGAGACGAATGGCACTTGACTCTCGCCTTGAGTTGGGTACGATAGTGTACATGTCAACTGTGCCATAGAAAGGAAGCAATCACAGAAAGGATGCGCCATGGCAAGATCGGAAATGGACATGATCCGCGACATACTCGGCTGGTCGGTCCCGGACGAGCGGAAGCTCGGACTGATCCGGCAAATCGTCGGCGAGAGGCCCGCCCCGAAGCCGACCGCTGCCCCGGCCAGGAAGGCCGCCGCGAAAGCCCCCGCCAAGCCACCCAAGCCACCCAAGCCGCCCAGGATATCGGCAGAGGAGCCGGGCCGGGTAGTGAAGAGGCGGAGGCGAAGCCTCATCAGAGGTGAAGGCTCGGCCTACACCCGCCGCTCCCAGCTCTGGGCCGAGTTGAAGCGCCTCGCCCCCGAGAAGCTTGAAGGGCTCAGCTACACCAAGGTGTCGAACGAACAGCTCGAGCCGCTGGTCGAGGAAGCCCGGAAGGCCCAGTAACGCCCGACCGCCTGCGTTCAGCACGGGTAGCGTTTCTCAACATCACAACCTGCGGAATACCGCAGGAATACCGGTCACCTGAGTGGTTGATGGGCTGACAATACTGTGGGCGTCGCGCGAAGTGCGCCCAGGGGATTGTCATGTCGCTCACCGCTCCCGTCTTTCTCTTCCTCTTTCTGCCGGTAGTCCTGCTTCTGGGCCTCGGCCTTCGCGGTCGGTTCCGGAATGTCGTGTTGATTGCGGGCAGCCTCGTCTTCTACCTGTGGGACGAGAAGCTTTTCGGGGTGCTGCTGCTTGCATCCATCGGCATCAACTATGCGATCGGCCTGGGGATGGGCCGCGTGACGGACCGGCGTGCGGCGCGGCTGCTGCTGGTGCTCGGCGCGGTGGTGAACCTGGGCCTGCTCGTCGCCTGCAAGTAC